>Ga0256846_1000059_pt1 | contig 46386 bp, 38 predicted proteins | sample TevniametaG_FD_189098 | JGI IMG/M metagenome (GOLD analysis project Ga0256846, IMG submission 189098) | Tube worm associated microbial communities from hydrothermal vent at the East Pacific Rise, Pacific Ocean - Tevnia | ecosystem: Host-associated > Annelida > Integument > Unclassified ...
GGAAGGACATATCGAGAAACACTGGAGAGACAGCAAAATAATCAGCCTTTGGATGGGCGGGCGCGGGTTGGCAAAATTAGATATAGCCCGCTGGTTCTATGACTGTAAAACATTTTAATTTTTCTTCTTGCAGCACTTGTTGGATGCCGGAGGGGGTGCGGTCATCCATCTCATTGCACAGCAGAGCGAGGCTGATTACGTCACGAGTGGTCACTCAGAATTGGTGCAGAATTCAGCTGCCGACGGCTATTCGATGAGGTAGTCCGAGACGCACTGTCATGACTTTGAGCATTTCATTAAAAACCAAGGCGATTGGGTTAAAAAGGGATGCGGATCACTTTACATGGTCTTGAAACTCCATTGAATATTAAAATCATCTAAAAGTTTACATAATATATATTATCGGACATTATAGAACCGATAATGCGGGCCGGCGATCTTTCCTTGCTAAGCCGGGTCGGGTTTGGCATAATACGGATGTGACCAGGCTCACTTGACCCGAATGGATTCAGGACAGGATAAAGGAACGGGCGCCGGATGACCATTGACCCGCAGACCACGGTTGCCAGACAGGTGTATACTGTTTCGGAGCTGACCGATAACATTAAAGATATTCTTGAAGAAAACTTCTCATTTATCTGGATCAGCGGCGAAATTTCGAATACATACATTCCCGCCTCCGGCCATTATTATCTGAATCTCAAGGACGGCGCCGCCCAGATCCAGGCGGTCATTTTTCGCGGTCAGGTCCGACATCTCAAGTTTACGCCTGAAAACGGCATGGCCGTCATTGGCCTGGGCAGGATCAGCGTCTATCCACCCCGGGGCGCCTACCAGATCATCCTTGAATATCTTGAGCCGTCCGGCCTGGGCGCGCTGCATATCGCCTTTGAACAGCTCAAAAAAAAACTGGCCGCCGAAGGTCTTTTTGACGAACAGATTAAAAAACCGCTGCCGCCGCTGCCGGGAACCATTGGCGTGGTGACATCGCTGTCCGGAGCCGTTATCCACGACATCATGACGGTGCTGTTCCGGCGTTTTGAAAATATCCACCTGCTCATCGCCCCGGCCCGGGTTCAGGGGGTTGGCGCAGAGACCGAGATTGCCGAAGCCATTGAACGGCTCAACCGGCATGGGCAGGCGGAGTTGATGATTCTGGCGCGGGGCGGCGGCTCCCTCGAAGACCTTCAGGCGTTTAATTCCGAAACCGTGGCCCGGGCCATCCAGGCATCCCGTATTCCCGTGGTTTCCGCTGTGGGACACGAAGTGGACTATACGATCGCCGATTTTTGCGCGGATCTGCGGGCGCCCACACCCTCGGCGGCCGCTGAAAATGTCGTGCCGGTCAAGGCGGATTGCGTGGAGCAGATCACTGCCCTGACCGAGCGTCTGGCACGCGCCGTCCGGCAGCGCACGGCATCCAGCCGGGCCGATCTGGCGGCATGGGCCGGCCGCCTGAAAAGCCCGCGGCGATATATCGAGGATATGCGGCTCCGGCTGGACCATCTGTTCCAGCGTCTGACCGGCGGCATGGCGGCGCGAATCGACCATGAAAAACGGCGGAAAAATTTTTCCGATAAAATATTATATTCTAATAATCCAGTAAGTAAGATAGATAATTTTAGAGAATTACTTGATCATCGGCGGTTGACCTTGATGACGACCATGCAGATGTTTCAGACACGGTATCGCTATCATCTCGACAACCTGGACAAGGCCCTGCACGCCCTGAGCCCCATGGCGGTACTTGACCGCGGTTACAGTATTACCCGGACCGTTGCCGACGATCCGGCGCAGGTCATCCGGAACGCCGATGCCGTCACGCCGGGGCAGCCGCTGGAAATCATGCTGGCCCGGGGAACGCTTCATGTCCATGTGGTTGCCAGGTTGCCGGATAAATCCTGACGGATCGACCGGGAACCGTGAGTTGAAATGCAGTTTATTTAAAACAGGAGTCCTTGATTAATGGCAAAAGTGCAAAGCTTTGAAAAGGCCATGGAAAAACTGGAACAGATCGTCGACACGCTCGAATCCGACAATCCGTCCCTGGAAACAGCCCTGAAAAAATTCGAAGAAGGTATCAAACTGTCCAAATTATGTTCGGCCAGACTGGATGAGATGGAACAGCGCATTACCGTGCTCATGGAAAATGCCACCGGCGGCATCGAGGAAAAACCGATGAACGCCGTATCCGGGGAGACGTCCCCTGACAAGCCGGTTTAGCCGTGGCCGTCGATTTTAATCTTTCCGAATACCTGACCCTTTGCCGGAAACAGATCAATGCGGCGCTGTCCGGTCTACTGCCGGCCGACACGGATGATTCGCCGATCCTGGCAAGCATGCGGTATGCCACGCTGGGAAACGGCAAGCGCCTCCGGCCCGTGCTGTGCATGGCGGCGGCTGAAGCGGTGGGCGGATCGGCTGAAAACGTCCTGATGCCGGCCTGCGCCCTGGAACTGATCCATACCTATTCCCTGATCCACGATGATCTGCCGGCCATGGACGACGACCGCCTGCGCCGGGGCCGGCCCACCTGCCATGTGGCCTTTGACGAGGCCACGGCAATTCTGGCCGGCGATGCCCTCCTCACCCTGGCCTTTGACGTACTGGCCGAAAATGTCATCCCGGCGGACGCCGCCGTTCGTCTGCAGGTTATCCGGTGTATTGCCGGTGCCGCCGGATACCAGGGCATGATCGCCGGGCAGATGGCGGATATTGACGGCGAAGGCAGGCGCCTGGACGCCGATGCACTCAAGGCCTTGCACGCCGCCAAAACCGGCGCCCTGATCCGCGCCGCTGTCGAGACCGGCGCCCGTCTGGCCGGTGGCGATGCGTCCGCGATGATCCGGCTGGTTGACTATGCCGGGCATATCGGCCTGGCTTTTCAGGTGACCGATGATATTCTCAATGTGGAAGGCGACCCCGACCGCATGGGAAAAGCCGTGGGCACCGATGCGGCCCGGGGAAAAAACACCTACCCTGCCCTGCTGGGTCTGGACGCCGCCAAAACCCTGGCTGAAAACAAGGTGCACCGGGCCCTGCAGGCCCTTGCGGAGTTTGACCACCGCGCCGACCCCTTGCGGGCCATCGCAAAATATATTATTCATCGTACCCGGTAGACAAAGGAGCGTTTCTCCAGGTGACTATTCTCGAAACAATCAATGCCCCCAAAGATATCCAATCACTTTCCCTGGCCGATCTGTCGGTACTGGCTAATGAAATCCGGCAGACAATCGTCACCGTGGTCTCCAGAAACGGCGGGCATCTTGCGTCCAGTCTGGGCGTCGTTGAGCTGACCATTGCCCTGCATTATGTCTTCGATCTGCCCGGTGACAAAATCGTCTGGGATGTGGGGCACCAGACATACGCCCATAAACTGCTTACCGGCCGGCGGGACCGGTTTCATACCCTGCGCCAGTTCGACGGCCTGTCCGGCTTTGCCAACCGGAGCGAAAGCCGGTTTGACCCGTTCACGACCGGGCACAGCAGCACATCGATTTCAGCGGCGTTGGGAATTGCCTCGGCCAAATGGATCCGGTCCGATCCGGCCCGGGTGGTTGCCGTCATCGGCGACGGTTCGATGACAGCCGGGCTGGCGTACGAGGCCTTGAACCAGGCCGGGGATATTCACAAGAACATGATCGTTATCCTGAACGATAACGAGATGTCCATCTCGCCCAATGTGGGCGCCCTGTCCTCGCTGCTCAGCCGCACCTTTTCGGCCGTGCGGATTCAATCCATGCGCAAAAATTTCGGGGAATTTTTAAAACGACTGCCCCGGATCGGCGACGATGTTTACCAGATCGCCAAACGGTCGGAAGAATCGTTCAAAATGTTCGTCACCCCGGGCATGCTCTTCGAGGCCTTTAATTTTGATTATTTCGGGCCCATTGACGGCCACAACCTGGCCCACCTGATCAATATTCTCGAAAATATCCGCAATATCGACGACCCGGTCCTGCTCCACGTCAACACGCGCAAGGGCAAAGGATATGCCCCGGCCGAGAAAAATCCGGTTTATTTTCACGGTTGCGGACGGTTCGACGTTGAAACCGGCACCTGCCTGCCGGCCGCGCCGGGACCGCCGGCCTATACCAAAGTATTTGCCCGGACCCTGGTGGAACTGGCCGAAAAGGACGACCGGATCGTGGCGGTCACCGCCGCCATGCCCGAAGGCACGGGGTTGTCCGAATTTTCCCGGCGATTCCCCGACCGCTTTTTTGATGTGGGCATTGCCGAAGCCCACGGCGTCACCTTTGCCGCCGGCATGGCCACGGAAGGATTCCGCCCCGTAGTGGCGATCTACTCTACTTTTCTTCAGCGGGCATACGACCAGATCATCCATGATGTCTGTATCGAAGGGCTGCCCGTTATTTTTGCCATCGACCGGGGCGGTATTGTCGGCGAAGACGGCGCCACCCACCACGGCCTGTTTGACCTGTCGTACCTCCGCTTTCTCCCCAACCTCACCGTGATGGCGCCCAAAGACGAAAACGAGCTGCGCCGCATGCTGGCCACTGCGCTGGGCCAGACCGGCCCGGTGGCCATCCGGTATCCCCGGGGAGCATCGCTGGGCGTACAGCTCGACAAAACGATTCGGCCCATAAAGATTGGCCAGTCCGAAGTGCTCACCGATGGCAGCGATCTGGTTATTGCCGCCATTGGTCGCGGCGTTGTGGAGGCCATGGACGCCTGCCGGCGGCTGGCAGATGCGGGCATCCGCGCCACGGTGGTGAACAGCCGTTTTGTCAAACCGCTCGATACGGAAACGCTTGCCGGCCTGATCAAAAAGACGCCGCGGATCATCACTGTGGAAGAAAACGTCCGCATGGGCGGCTTTGGCAGCGCGGTTCTCGAGGGAATCACAGACGCCGGCGTGACCGAATTCGCCATCCGGCGGGTCGGTGTGGCGGACACCTTTGTCCGCCACGGCAACCAGACAATACTGCGGAAAGAATATCAGGTCGACAGTGACGCCATTGTCGCGGCCGCGCATGATCTGATGCAATGAGGTACCTGCTATCGTCAATTCCGGGAAAAAAGAACGGCTCGACCGGTGGCTGGTTGAAAAAGGACTGGCCCAAAGCCGCCATCGCGCCCAGGCCCTGATTCTGGCCGGAAAGGTCCGGGTGGACGGTCAGATGGTGGACAAGGCCGGGTATCCGGTGCGGCCCCACCAGGAAATTTCGGTCACGGGGACGAGCAATCCTTACGCCAGCCGCGGGGGGCTCAAGCTGGAAACGGGCCTGGCCGCTTTTGGCCTTGACGTCCACGGCTTCCACTGCCTGGATGTGGGGGCATCCACCGGCGGGTTTACCGACTGTCTGCTTCAGCACGGCGCCGGCCATGTCGTGGCCCTGGATGTCGGGTATGGGCAACTGGCCTGGTCTCTGCGACAGGACGATCGGATCACCGTCATGGAACGGACCAATATCCGTCACCTGCCGCCCGGCGCCATCTCTCCCGTGGACCTGATTACGGTGGACACCAGTTTTATATCTCTAAGCATCGTCGTTCCCGCCGCCCTTCCCTTCCTGAAACCCGGTGGCCACATGATCGTGCTGATCAAACCCCAGTTTGAAGTGGGAAAGGGGCAGGTCGGTAAAAAAGGCGTCGTCCGGGACCCGGCCCAGCATCGGATGGTGTTAAGCCGCCTGAGCCGGGCATTCAGAGACCTGGGGCTTGACACCCGCCGCCCGGTACCATCGCCCATTCTCGGCCCCAAAGGGAATCGGGAATTTCTGATGCATCTGCGTAATTGACGCCGGCCAGATAATTATCCTTGATTTTTTACGCTGAAATGAATAAAAAATATCTTTTTACCACTCATTATTTTTAGCTTTTCACTTTTGTCTTTTCAGGAAGGAGAATCAATGACTGAAGCGATCAAAAAATTGCGGAATGTCGCCCTTATCGGCCATGGCGGCGCTGGCAAAACTTCCCTGGCGGAAGTGATGCTCTTTAATACCGGCGTCATCAATCGTCAGGGACGAGTTGAGGACGGAAATACGGCCATGGACTTTGAACCCGAGGAGACGAAAAGACAGTCGAGTATCAGCGCCGGATTTCATCAGCTCAAGTGGGATGAACATGCCATTACCATCATCGATGCCCCGGGAGATCAAAACTTTTTCAGCGACACCCGGCTGAGCATGCAGGCCGCTGACGGCGCGGTGGTGGTTATAGATGGCGTGGACGGGGTCAAGGTCCAGACGGAACAGGCCTGGGATTTTGCCGATGAGTTTGAACTGCCGCGTGTGATCTTCATCAACAAGCTCGACCGGGAACGGGCCAGCTTTCGCCGGGCCGTTGATGATGCCGCCAAAATACTCACGCCCAAACCGCTGATCATCCAGCTGCCCATCGGCAAAGAAGCCGATTTTAATGGCGTGGTTGACCTGATTGCCATGAAAGCCTTCACATATGATGGAAACGGGAAAAGCACCGCCATCGACATTCCAGCGGACATGCAGGATGAAGTGGAAAGCGAGCGGGAAGCGCTGGTTGAAAATATTGCAGAGACGGACGATGATCTGCTGGAGCGATATCTCGAAGGGGAAACTCCAACCGACACCGAACTTAAAACAGCCCTGCGCAAAGGCACCCTGGACCGGGCATTTGCGCCGGTGCTATGCGGATCGGCCACGGCCAATATCGGCATTGACCGGCTCCTTAACACCATCACAACCAATCTGCCGTCCCCCCTCGACCGTGGAAGCCGAAAAGGGGTAGACCCTGCGGGTGAAACAGAAATCGAACGTCTGCCCGCCGAAGACGCGCCTTTCTCCGCTTTTGTATTCAAAACCATTGCCGATCCCTACGCGGGGCGGCTGTCTGTCTTTCGCATCGTATCCGGCAAGCTGGGCAGCGACGGCACAATTTACAATACCAACAAGGAATGTAAAGAGCGGTTCAATCAGCTGCTGGCCATTGCCGGGAAGGAACAGAAACAGATTACCGGCGCCGGTCCCGGTGCCATTGTGGCCGTGGCCAAGCTCAAAGAGACTAAAACCGGCGATACCCTGTGCGATGAAGCGGACCCGGTCCGATTTATCTGCGCCGAACCGCTGCCCAATCTGATTTCATATGCCATTTCGCCCAAATCAAAGGGGGATGAGGATAAGATTTTTACTTCCCTGGCCAAGCTGCTCGAGGAAGATACCGCGCTTAAACTGGAACGGAACCTGGAAACCCGGCAGACGATTATTTCCGGTGCCGGGCAGATTCATATCGAAACCGCCATGGAGAAGATGCGACGAAAATTCAACGTCGAGGTGGAACTGGCCCTGCCCAAGGTTCCCTATCGCGAAACCATCAAGAAAAAGGTGCGCGCCCAGGGCCGGCACAAAAAACAGACCGGCGGCCACGGACAATTTGGCGACTGCTGGATCGACATGGAACCGCTGCCCCGGGGAAAAGGGTTCGAATTTGTTGATGCCATTGTCGGTGGCGCCATTCCCAAAACCTACATCCCGGCCGTTGAAAAAGGAATCATCGAATCAGCGGAAAGGGGCGTCCTGGCTGGATTTCCGGCCGTGGATTTCCGGGTAACCCTGAATGACGGATCTTTTCATGCCGTTGATTCTTCGGAAATGGCATTTAAAATTGCCGGCTCGCTGGCCTTTAAAAAAGCGGTTGCCGACGCCAACCCGGTCCTGCTGGAACCCATCATGGATGTGACCATCACTACCCCGGATGAATACATGGGCGACATCATGGGTGACCTTAACGGCCGTCGGGGCCGGGTCATGGGCATGGACACCGAAGGTAAATACCAGGTCATCAAGGCCCAGGTACCCATGGCCGAGTTTCTGACCTATGCGCCGGATCTGCGCTCGATTACCGGCGGGCGCGGCGTTTTTACCATGGAATTTTCCCATTACGAGGAAGTCCCTGCCCAGCTGGCTGAAAAAGTCATCGAGGCCGCCGGTCTGGAAAAGGAAGAATAACGATACTCGCCCCCTGCCCCGGCAGGTTCGGAAGGGATCGGCGATTTATACAGACAGAAAAACCGGGAGCGAGTGCCTCCCGGTTTTTTTATTGGGGAACGAACCATCCCAGTCGGCCGTCGATACATCCCTTGGCCGGCGCAAAACCGGCCGTAAAAGCCGCCCACATGGTATCAAACCGGCGCCGATGTTTTCGAGAGATTTTTTTTCCGTTGCGGCAGCCGATCAGATGGAACCGTCTGGACCATCGGTTGCCGATATACCCGGCCCCGTTTCCCGGCTCGCGCCATTTTTTCCAGATACCGATTTTTTTTGCCATGGCCATCCGCTGGGTTTTGAGCAAAATGTTGTCGCGCTTTCCCGGAATCGCCGTTGGATAAAAATAGCCATATCCCCGGGCAAGCAGCTCCCGGTTGACGAAGGTGCCGTCGGCGAGAAACAGATAGGCGAGCACGCGACCATAGCGGTCCTTTTTTTTCGGTCCGAATTCGAGCCGGACACGATGGCCGGTGACCAGTTTGCGGTTTAACCGCTTGGCCACAAAGGCAAAGGGCTGTGCCTGCTGACTGCCATGATTAATCTCCGGCGTATTGATCCCCAGATATCGAATCTTGCGGCCATCGTCCAGAACAACGGTATCGCCGTCGCTCACCCAGCGCACATGAACCCACTGGGGGCTTTCGCTCCGGGCGCAGGCGGATACCACCAGGACCAGGGCGATGGTCGTCACAACGCCCCACCCGGTCAATAAAAACCGCCGGGCGGGCATCACCGAATCTCCATACCGGGCGGGCGGCGCACATCTGGAACCGGATCGGATGACAGCTTGAGATCAGGATCCAGACCGCATATTTCGACGGCCCGGCGGTCGAGCATGGCCGCCAGGCCGCCCCGGTCCGCCGGTACAAATCCCAGGGACTGCCGCCAGACCGCATCGTCTTCCATGCAGAAGTAGATCAGGACATCCGGCGCATACCGGCGGATGGCCGCAATCAGACGCCGGTACAGGCGGATCCGAAGCGGCTTGAAATAGCGCATTTTACCGTCGAGCCCCGGGATGAATTCACCATAGATAATTTTTGATTCGCGAAACCGCGTTTCGATGGTTTTTTTCAAAGGCGGCATGAACCGGAAAGTGCCCAGGCTGATCCAGACAATATTTTCCGGCCGCACCTGCTTAAAAACAGCGGCCACTACCTGCTCATATTCACTTTCGCAGTTATCGTACACCACCAGGGGATCAAAATGAAAAGCGACCGGGTACCGCTGGCCTGCCCGGCCGCCGCCGCGGCCAGCCGTGCAGATAATGACGCCGTCCGCCGTTCGTCGGAACGGATGATCCGGGGCGTATTGAGCGACCAGGCGAGAATTGTTTTCCGGTGATGATCCAGGGACAGCAATGTATCGATGGCCGTGGTTTTGGTTTTCAGTTCAAGGACCGCACCGGACTGGCTGGCAAAACGCCGAATCAGCTGACTTGAAAGCGATGTCCAGGGTTCCCATATCAGGCTGTCGGTAAACTCGCCCGTCCCGATTCGGGAAATGGTGTCCCGTTGAAAAAAGGCATCGAGTTCGACCATCATGACCTCATGGTTGACAAAAAACTGCAGTACCGGCGGATGAAAATAAGACTGCAGGATGCAGTACGCGCAGTCCATGGTACAATAGGTGCCGATATGCAGAATCTGGTAACCGCAGCAGGTATATTCGCGCGTCCCCGGGCAGTCCCGCACAAACCGCCCCCGGTTTTCGGTCACATACAGGGTATGCTTGCCCGCGGCAATGGGATCGGCCGCGTTCCGGATGTAGCGGTGTACCGGCTCGATGGAATCAACAATTTGCGGCTGGACACGCAGCCTGCGGCACAACTGCCGGGCGTTGGCGTGCCCGGCGATCCGCTCATCGACAAACAGTTTCGAGATAATCATTTTGGTGACCGCACCTGCTTTAATAATTCAAATCATCGAAAATCAGCATACTGTATTTTGTGCTTTTGGCAAAGGGAATTGCCGGGGATGTTCGGGAATGCCGCCTCGCACCACCGGGCCCCCGGCGACCTGGTGAAGATGCCTGGTACAGTTTTCCGGCACTGGATTTTGTTTTGCCGCTGCGATGATTTGACACATCATGTTTTTTTTACATATAATAACATATGGCAATAATGTATAAAAACGACGCGACAGTCTTTTCCCATGAAAAACACCCGTTCTAAAAGCGGCTCCCTGACCGCCGTTTTTTTCTTCGGCGTCCTGTTGCTGACGTATCCGCTCCTCTCCCTGTTTGACCGGGCGCGGATAGTTTTCGGCCTGCCCCTGCTCTACCTGTATCTGTTTGCCGCGTGGGCCGGCCTGATTGGCCTGGTCGTTCTTATTACCCGGGAACCGAAGCGTGAACGCCAGGTCCCTTCCGATAAAGGCACCTGATGCTCAATACCTGGACCATTCTGATCGCTTCGTTCGGATATGTCGGGCTGTTGTTTGCCATTGCGTATTACGGCGACAAACGGGCCGACGAAGGGCACAGCATTGTCAGCAATCCCTATATTTACGCGTTGTCCATGGCCGTCTACTGCACGGCCTGGACGTTTTACGGCAGCGTGGGCCGGGCCGTCAATACCGGTGTCGGCTTTATGCCGATCTACCTGGGACCGACGCTCATGGCCACCCTCGGCTGGCTGGTTCTGCGAAAAATCATTCACATCAGCAAAATCCACCGGATCACGACCATTGCCGATTTTATATCTTCCCGTTATGGAAAAAGCGCGACCCTGGGCGGTCTGGTGACGATTATCGCTGTTCTGGGCATCGTGCCCTATATCTCTCTTCAGTTGAAAGCCATCTCAACGACATTCCATTTGATCAGCAGCTTTCCGGATGTGTCGACGAACATCGATTATTCCAAAGTCTCGTTTGCCGAAGACAATGCGTTTTACATTGCATGGGCCCTGGCGCTTTTTGCCATTCTTTTCGGTACCCGGCATCTGGAGACCACCGAGCGCCACGAAGGACTGGTGGCCGCCATCGCCTTTGAATCGATTGTCAAACTGGCCGCTTTTCTAGCGGTCGGGATATTTGTGACCTTTGGAATCTTTGACGGATTTGGCGACCTTTTCGGACAGGCGGCGGCCGTACCGGCGATCAAAAAACTGTTCGTCCTGAGCCGGACACCGGAAACGTATGCCGGATGGACCATGTACGTCTTTCTCGCCATGCTGGCCATTATCTGCCTCCCCCGCCAGTTCCAGGTCATCGTTGTGGAGAATGTGGACAAGGATCATCTCAACAAAGCCATCTGGCTGTTCCCGTTGTACATGCTGGTCATCAATATTTTTGTCCTGCCGGTGGCTTTCGGCGGTATGATGGCTTTCCCCGACGGCAGTGTGGATGCCGATACCTTTGTTCTGAGCCTGCCCATGATCCACGGGCAGGCCGGGCTGGCCCTTTTTGTGTATATCGGCGGCCTGTCCGCGGCCACCGGCATGGTAATTGTGGAAACCGTCGCGCTTTCCACCATGCTGAGCAACAATCTGATCGTTCCTGTCTTGCTGAAAATCCCCTTTGGACGGTTTTCGGAACTGGCCGACTTTACCGGATTCCTTCTGGTGATCCGTCGGACGAGTATCGTTGGCGTTGTTCTGCTGGGATATCTCTACTTCCATCTGATTGGAGAACACTACACTCTGGTGTCCATCGGATTGATTTCATTTACCGCCGTGGCCCAGTTTGCGCCGGCCATCATCGGCGGCCTCTTCTGGAAAGGAGGCAATCGCAACGGCGCCCTGGCCGGGTTGGGGGCCGGATTCGCGGTCTGGGCCTATACGCTGGTGCTGCCATCCATGGCCCAGGCCGGCTGGCTCCCCTGGTCGTTTATCACCCGGGGTCCGATGGGTATTTCGCTCTTGAAGCCATTTTCACTTTTTGGCCTCAAAATCGGCATGACTCCCACCGATCCCATCGCCAATGCCGTTTTTTTCAGTATGCTGGCCAATGTGGGGGCCTATGTGGTGGGGTCGCTTTTCAGCCGGTCATCGGCCATGGAGCATACCCAGGCCGCGCTTTTCGTTGATGTGTTTCGATTTTCGCGCCAGGGACGTGATTCCCCTTTCTGGCGGGGAACGGCATCAATACCTGACCTGCGGGCCCTTCTCGCCCGGTGTCTGGGGGAAGAACGGGCGGATTATGCCCTTTTTGCCTATGCGCAGAAACGGAATCTCAACTGGGACAAAAACGTCACGGCTGATGCCGGGCTGGTGGAGTTTTCCGAAAAACTCCTCGCCGGCGCCATTGGATCCGCATCGGCCCGGGTGATGGTTTCTTCTGTTGTAAAGGAGGAACCGCTGGGAATCGAGGAGGTCATGGGGATACTTGACGAAACCCGTCAGGTCATTGCCCACAGCCAGGAACTTGAAAAAGCGACCGACGAGCTGCGGGCGGCCAACGAGCGTCTCAAAGAGCTCGACAGCCTGAAAGACGAATTTATCTCAACGGTGACCCATGAATTGCGGACGCCGTTGACCGCTGTTCGTTCCATCGCCGAAATCATTCACGACAGCCCGTCTCTCGGGGCCGAGCGGCGGGTAGAATTTGCCGGAATTATTATCAAGGAAAGTGAACGCCTTACCCGTCTGATCAATCAGGTCCTCGATTTCCAGAAACTTGAGTCCGGCCGGATGGAATGGCAGATGGCAAAGGTTGACCTCTCCTCCGTGCTTCACCGGGCGGTCACCGGCATCAATCAGCTGATCCAGAACAAACATATACGGATCCATCTGGACCTCCCCGACCAGGTACCTGAAATAGACGGAGACAGGGACCGGCTGGTCCAGGTAATGATCAATCTCGTGGCCAATGCGGTCAAGTTCTGCCCGGCGGATTCGGGCCGGATCGATATTTCACTCGTGGTCAAGCCAGCGGTTGTTCAGATCAATGTCAGGGACAACGGTTCCGGCATCACCTCTGATGAACAGAAGATCATCTTTGAAAGATTCAGACAGATCGCCGCCTCCGGCAAGGGCCGTCCCTCGGGCAGCGGGCTGGGGCTGTCGATCACCAAACATATCGTTGAATACCACGGGGGAGATATCTGGGTACAAAGCCGGCGCAATGAAGGGACGGTTTTCTCTTTTACGCTGCCGATTCACCGGCCGGACCACCACGGGGATCGAAACCGACCGTAACTGCGCCATGCCTGTCCGCCCCGGGCCTGTCAGGTAAACCAATATCCTCAACGCCGGGCTCCGTTCCGTATCCCATCAGTATTTCAACCGTGCCAGGTAGGTTTTCTGGGAGGCTTCCCTGGCGTCCTTGAGGGTGTAAATCCCCATCTCGAACAATAGCGGAATAAGTTTTAAAAAAATATTCGCCGTGGCAATGGTGTCTCCCATCGCCGTATGGCGTCCCTGCACTTTCACGCCCATCCGTCTGGCAATATCCTCCAGCCCATGGCCGCTGAGAGACGGATGCACCACGGCGGAGAGCAGAAGCGTATCCAGCACCGGATTGACAAATTTCAGGCCGGTATACCGTTCATTTATCTGCAGCAGGCGCATATCAAAGGCCGCATTGTGGGCCACCAGGACGGTTTCGTCAGCGAAATCGTAAAACCGGGGCAACACCTCTTCGATCGACGGCTGACCGGCCACCATGTCGTCGGTAATCCCATGAAATTTTGTCGATGCGGCCGGAACCGCCCGGCCGGGATTGACCAGCTGATCGAATGGCTCGTCCGGAAGCAGACGGGCATTGACAATGCGGACGGCGCCGATGGAGACAATCCGGTCCCCCCCATTGATATCCAGTCCCGTCGTTTCCATGTCAAACACCGTATAGGTCAGATCATCCAGGCGGCGGCTGTCGATCCGGTCATCCTGCCCCAGCTGATGAAAAAGATCAAAATCAAAAAATTCAGGCCGGCTTTCGGGGAGAATCGCCGCGCTCCTCTGCCGGAGCGGTTCGGAAGCGGTGTGCGCCGGCATAAAAATCCGGATATGCGGCCGGCTGCCGTCCGTTTTACCCGAATAGGCACCAATGTCCATGTGATGATGACCGAGGATTTCTTTCAGCGTGAATGGCAGATGTTCCTCCCCGACCCGGATCGACTGATCTTCCCATATTTTCATCTGTTCGATCTTGACCGGATCGCCCGCCCAGACCATGTCGAGAACGATAAATCGCCCCGATTTTTTTAAAGACAGGGAAAGGCGGGATTGACCGCTGAAACGGTGCAGCCGGGCCAGGATAAAAACGGCTGCCAGGGTCATCGAATAGGTGTCGACCCGTACCCATCCACACGATTCATCCGTATCGCAGGTCAGCTGGAAACCGGCTATGCCCGCTGCTTTCTGAATAATCAGGTCGATCAGGTCCAGATCTTTGATAAACACCAGCGGCCAGCGCGTACCCGCACAGCAGCCGGCATACGCGTCTGATGTCTCGTCCAGTACATGGCCCAGGGTCAGGGCCTGCTCATGAATCAAGTGAAAAAGCCGTGTCTTTTGGGCGGTGGACATGTCGGGATAGTCAAGGGTTGTTTCAATGGCCGAACGGATGCCGGTAACGGCGGAGCGTACCTGTCGGGTCAACGTCTGCCAGAGAAAACGCGTGCGGCCTTCCACCTTCAGATCGGTCGTGATATCGTAGAGTATGAGGACAAACCCGGCAAAGGCGTTGAGGTGATCCAGAATCGGGGCCGCCTCCACCCTGAGTGTCTGTGGATCCCTGTTAAGGACAAAATAGGCAGCCATGTCCAGCTCTTTGTCGGCCAGCCGGGATTTCATCTCAGCCACGGCGTGCTGGATCATGTGAGGATCGATGAGATCATGAATCCATCGGCCGAGGCCGACGATTTGATACGACCGCTGTTGACGGTCACCATCGCCACGGCGATTATTGCGGTTGGCGGCGAGAAAAAGTTTGGCGTGCTTGTTGTAGAGGAGAATTTTTCCGGCCGCATTGCAGATGACCACGCCCTCGGGCAATTCCGCCATGAAAGCCGCCAGAATATTTTTCTGGGTTTCCGATTCGGATCGCGCTTCGGTGATCCGGGCTTCGATGTCGGCCTGTTCCGATTCGATCTGCTCGGCCCATGCATTGATAATACCGGATAGTTTTACCAGCGTGCGGCTGCCGGCCGGCTGAATCCGGTGGGCAGGGTTCCCCGTGCGGATGAGTTCGGCCTCTTCGGCAATCCGGGCAACCGGAAAGACATACCGCTGCAGTACCCACACCAGTCCCGCGCCCAGTCCGAGCATCAACGCGCCGGTACCGACCAGGTAAAAGCGCAGTCCGCCCCGCAGGGTATCCGTCAACTGCATCTGTTGCGGGGGCGGCAGAAACAGCCAGAAAACAGAAAAGATACCGCAGAAAAGAACCAGGGGAAGGAATAAAGCAAAAACAGCCAGCAGATAGAATTTATCGGTCCGATTCATGCCGGATCGTTGAGCAGCTTTCTGACATTTTCGATGATATCCATATTGGAAAACGGTTTGATGATATAGGCGTCCGCTCCCAGGACCATCCCCTTGGCCACATCCACATCCCGTCCCTTGGCGGTTAAAAATATAATTTTAACATGCTGACATTTCGGGTCCAGGCGGATGATTTCACATACCTCATATCCATCGATGCCCGGAAGCATGATATCCAGCAGAACCAGATCAGGATTATGCTTGCCGATTATTTCCAGCGCTTCTTCGCCGCTGCCGGCCACCAGTACGGTGTATCCGTTTTGTTCCATTAAAAATTCGATGGGTACAACAATATTCGGTTCATCATCAACAATCAGAATCGTTTTGGGCATGACAGGCGTCCTTACCGCTGGCGGAAGAGTCAGCTTGTGAGAAAAGTCGGACGGGGATTATGGTTCTCTCTCCCCTCTTTACAAAAAAGGTATTTTCTCCTTTTTACCATATTTTGTAAAGAGAAAAGAGTATATTTCGCTAATATTTGCCTGCTTCTGACCGATTTTCGCAGTTTCCTGCCCATCTGCCTTTTTGTTGAGCCTAAGTATCTCCGGTCCTGGCATAGCCGATATCCCTCAGCGCGTCCTTCATTTCACCGAGAATCGTGGGATCATCGATCGTCGCAGGGACTTTGTAGGGTTGATTGTCCGCAATCTTCTGAATGGTCCCCCGCAGGATCTTTCCCGAGCGGGTTTTGGGCAGGCGGGCCACCACGGTTGCGGTTTTGAAGGAAGCGACCGGACCGATGCGGTCCCGCACGGCCTGAATCACTTCTTTGATTATTTCGGTCTTATCGCGGCTGACCCCGGCATTCAGGACGAGAAAACCAACCGGGATCTGGCCCTTGAGCTGATCCGCCACGCCAAGAACGGCGCATTCGGCCACGTCGGGATGATCGGCGAGCACCTCCTCCATGGCCCCTGTAGACAGGCGATGGCCGGCGACGTTGATGATATCATCGGTTCGGGACATGACAAACACATAGCCGTCCTCGTCAATGAAACCCGCGTCCGCAGTTTTGTAATATCCCGGGAATTCATCCAGATACGACTCTATATATCGCGCGTCGTTGTGCCACAACGTCGGCAGACTGCCCGGCGGCAGCGGCAGCTTGACGGTCAGCGCGCCAATCTCGCCAGCCGGTACGGGGTGGTTGTCCGTATCAACCACCTGAACATTCCAGCCGGGCGCCGGCTTCGTTGGTGAGCCTTCCTTGACCGGATATGGATGCAGCCCCATGCAGTTGGCACAGATGGCCCATCCGGTTTCCGTCTGCCACCAGTGATCGATGACCGGTACGCTCAAGGCATTTTCCGCCCAGTGCAGAGTATCCGGATCCAGGCGCTCACCGGCCAGAAAAAGGGTTTCGAATCCGGATAGGTCGTATTGCCGCATCCGCTCGGCCCGGGGATCCTCGCGCTTGATGGCGCGAAACGCCGTCGGGGCCGTAAAAAGACATTTGACCTTATGATCGGCAATCACCCGCCAGAAGACGCCGGCATCCGGCGTGCCCACCGGTTTACCCTCAAAGAGGATTGTGGTGCATCCCCTGAAAAGGGGGCCATAGACAATGTACGAATGCCCGACAACCCAGCCGACGTCAGAGGCGGCCCAGTAAACATCCCCGGCATCCACATTGTAAATATTTTTCATCGTCCAGTTCAGGGCGACCACATGGCCGCCATTGTCCCGGACTACGCCTTTGGGTTCACCCGTGGTTCCCGACGTGTAGAGGATATAGAGCGGATCCGTGGCCGCCACCGGTACACAGTCATGGGGCCGGGCCGCGGCCATGGCCGTCTGCCAGTCTACATCCCGGCCGGCATTCATGTCAGCCGCCTGCTGGGGCCGCTGATAAATCACGCATTTACCGGGCCGGGCATCGGCGGTGGACATGTCGATGGCCTCATCGAGAAGCGGTTTATAGGGGATCACACGGGTCACCTCAATGCCACAGGAGGCAGACACAATGACTTTTGGCTTGGCGTCGTTGATCCGGGTGGCCAGCTCATTGGCGGCAAACCCTCCGAAAACAACGGAATGCACGGCACCCAGACGGGCACAGGCCAGCATGGCGATGGCGGCCTGGGGAATCATGGGCATGTAGATCAGCACCCGATCCCCTTTTTGAACGCCCAGATCAGCCAGAACGCCGGCAAAACGAGCCGTTTCGTCCCGCAATTCTGAAAACGTATAGGTCTTGACGGTATGGGTTACGGGACTGTCATAAATCAGTGCCGCCTGGCCGCCCCGGCCGCTATCAACATGTCTGTCAAGCGCATTATAACATGTATTTAGCTCACCACCTGTGAACCATCTATAGAAGGGTTTGTGGGTATCATCCAGCACCTTGTCCCATTTTTTATACCAGTGGATACTCTCGGCGGCTTCCCCCCAGAAGCCGTCGGGATCCCTGATGGATCGTTCAAAGGCGATTTCATAAGGGTTGGCCATTTTTCCCTCCTTATTTCCTGCTGTCAGCTGCGTTAAAGGTTTGATGGCGGTTTTTCCCCGGGAATAAGGGCTTTCGGATATCGGATGGCGGTCTCGACGATTATCGCCTGCGCGATATCCAGCGATCAGCGCCCGCAACAGCATACCGCCGGGCGTATCCTCCCCCATTATCCGAAAGCCGGGGCAAACCGGTTATTTTTCAGCCATTTTTTTAATTTCCGTAACAATATCCGGGTTGGCCAGGGTGGTGACGTCGCCAACATCCTTATCATTTGAAATGGCTCCCAATACCCGTCGCATGATTTTACCCGAACGGGTTTTGGGCATATCCCTGACAATCCAGACCTTGCGGCACTTGGCAATTTTCCCGATTTCTTCGCAGATCGTGTCGTTGATCTTTTTCTCCAGTGCTTCAGTGGCGTCGTAACCGGGTTTCAGGGCGACGTAGAGATCCGGTTCCTTGCCCTTGATTTCATGGGCGACAGGAACAACGGCCGCTTCGGCCACTTCCTCCACGACCAGCGCGGCGGATTCAATTTCCTTGGTCCCCAGCCGGTGTCCGGAAACATTGATGACATCATCAATCCGGCCGAGAATCCGAAAATACCCATCCGGCGCCTCGACAGCAGCATCTCCGGCCATGTAGGGCCAGTCCCGCCAGTCCTTGCTGTTGGGATCCTTGCAATAGCGGGCATAGTAGGTTTCCACATACCGGTCCCGATCGCCCCAGATTGTCTGAAAGGCGCCCGGCCAGGGGTTCTGGATACAGATATTTCCCGCCTTCCCCGCGCCTGAGGGCAATACATTGCCTTCATCGTCAAAAATGATCGGATGAATACCCGGGACCCCGGGTCCGGCGCTGCCCGGTTTCATCGGCTTGATGCCCGGCAGGGTGCTGCAGAGGAACCCGCCGGTCTCGGTCTGCCACCAGGTGTCGACAATGGCGGCTTCTCCCTTGCCCACAACCTTGTGATACCAGCGCCAGACTTCCGGCTCAATGGGCTCGCCCACCGTGGTCATATGTTTAAAGCGATATTTGTATTTTTCAGGCTCGTCCGGGCCGATTTTCCGCAACGCGCGGATGGCGGTGGGCGCCGTGTGGAAAATATTGACATCAAGATCCTGGGCGATGCGCCAGGAGCGCCCGGCATCCGGATATGTGGGGACGCCTTCGTAAATCACCGTGGATGCGGCAATGGCCAGTGGACCATAGACGATATAAGAATGACCGGTAATCCAGCCGATATCGGCCATGCACCAGTAGACATCTTCGGGGTGAATGTCCTGGACATATTTGGAAGTGCCGGCCGTATAGGCCAGATATCCGCCCGTGCTGTGCTGACACCCTTTTGGTTTTCCGGTGGTGCCGCTGGTGTACATGAGGAACAGGGGGGCCTCGGCCGGCATTTTTTCGGGTTCAATACGGGCGCCGTATTTATCTTTCACCAGATCATTGGCAAAATAGTCCCGCCCCTCAACCATGGGCGTCTGCGCCGAATATTTACCGGGGTACCGCTGCCAGACGAGAACTTTATCCACGGTCTGACCATCCTTGGCGGCCAGATCGACGGCAGTATCCGCTTTTTCCTTGTGATCAATCAGGCTGCCCGAACGGTAATAGGCGTCGGCCGTGATCAGTATACGACTGCCCGAATCGATGATCCGGTCGGCACAGGCCCGTCCGGAAAAACCGCCGAACACCTGGGAATGGATCACGCCCAGGCGCGCACAGGCCAGCATGGTGATGGCCAGTTCGGGGACCATGGGCATGTGCAGGGTCACCCGGTCGCCGGCTTTCAGGCCGCAGACATCTTTCAGTACAGCGGCAAACTCATTTACCCGGACATACAGCTCCTGGTACGTGATATGCACGTATCCTTCTTCAATGGGTTCCGGGACGAAATGAATCGCCGTTTTATTTTTATATTTCGGCAGATGCCGGTCCACACAATTATAGCAGGCATTGATCTTGCCCCCCACAAACCATTTCCAGCAGGGCGCATCGCTGGTATCCAGCGTCGTATGCCAGTATTCATACCAATCCAGAAGATCAGCGTATTCCTTGAAACAATTGGGAAAATTATCAAGGCCGAACCGTTTGTAAATATCAGGATCCGTTACGTTCGCCTGGGCGACAAATTCGGTGGAAGGATAAACATATTCCTCTTCTCCCCAATGGACGGCTATCTGAGCTTCCGAGGTTTCTACCACTTCTTTTTCTGCCATGAGCTCCCCTCCTCATTTCTGTGTAGATGTTGGTGATTGTCCGATTCGGCGTATCTCGTACCGAATTTTCCAGATACTGCCCGGTGCGAAAACCGCTCTCTGCGGCATGATACAAACTTTGAATACAATTTATTATTTTATCGAGTATAAATTATTTACTGCCCGCATGTCAAGAAAATTCTCGTTCATAACGTCTGCCCGCCCGGATATTTCCCATGCAACAAGCCGCCTTGCAAGGCCTCAGCGTTTTGCCTTTTTGATAATGGCCACATCCTCCTCATTGATGACCCCGTCATGATTTATATCGGCGGAAAAAGGCGCTTCATTAATCGGAAAAAACAGACCGGCAACCAGATTTCCCGCTTTTTCTTTGAAAAAAGGAAATTGCAGAACCGGCTTTGTATTGCCGTAGCGCATATTAATAGTGACAGAGCCTTCTCCGCTGGATTTAAAAATCGGATAGGATTTTCGGACATCATCAATACCCAGCTTTGTCTTTATGGCCCAGACCTTATAATAATAAAACAATTCTTCGGGACGCCTTTTCCGGTATCGGGCAATCAGCGCGGGCCAGGTGGCGGGAGGGTGACCATTCTCCAATATTGTTTTAAGAATATATCGGGTCTGGTTGACTGCCCGCTTGTCCGATATGCTGATCGCCATACGATTCAGTTGAATCAGAATTTCATCAAAAAAACTGGTCCGATAGTGCCGGGAAAGCAGGAATACAGTACCGTAAACAATTGTTGACAGGAGGATTAAGGTAATCGCGATTCTTTTGGGCATATTGTTTTACAGCGCTCTGAGGGGTTCGTAAAAAACCGAAGCTGTTCAATATCGGGTCCTGAATTATTTTAAAAACCGCTGAGACCCTTCATATTAAACATATTTTTTTATCATACCGCAAGCCCCCAGAACAATCAAGCGTCTTCATATATAATAAAAGCATAAAATCTCTCTTGACATTAATATGTATTATTGAGATACAGAAAGTATGATCCCGTTTAATTTAGTGAACGGTATTTATCAATCTATTACCAAGGAGGGAAAAAGATGAGTGAGAATTCAAGGGAGGAGTACTGGCGACAAAACATCAGACTGGTCATCGGATGTTTGATCGTGTGGTTTGTCGTTTCTTTCGGGTTCGGTATCATCCTGGTTCATCCGCTCAACGCCATTTCAATCGGCGGTTACAAACTCGGTTTCTGGTTCGCCCAGCAAGGTTCTATCTATGTCTTTGTGTTTCTGATTTTTTTCTATTCCAATCGGATCGGAAAACTGGATAAAAAATTCGGTGTCGAAGAAGAATAAAAGGAGATAAATCATGAGCTTGAAACTTATGACATACCTTGTTGTGGGGGCGACTTTTGCCCTTTACATTTACATTGCCATTCGCTCCAAAGCCAAAAACACCGGCGATTTTTACATTGCCAGCAAAGGTGTCCATCCGATTTTCAACGGCATGGCAACCGGTGCCGACTGGATGTCGGCCGCATCGTTTATTTCAATGGCCGGTCTGATCGCTTTTCTGGGTTACGACGCATCGGTTTATCTGATGGGCTGGACCGGTGGGTATTGTCTGCTGGCCATGCTGCTGGCCCCGTATCTCAGAAAGTTTGGAAAATATACCGTTTCCGAATTTATCGGGGAACGGTACTATTCCAATACGGCCAGAATGGTCGCCGTGATTTGCCTGATCACTGCATCGGTTACCTACGTTATCGGTCAGATGAAGGGCATCGGCGTCGTCTTTTCCCGGTCCCTGGATGTCTCTTTTCAGATGGGTATTTTTATCGGCATGATTATCGTTTTTATCTATGCGGTGTTCGGCGGCATGAAGGGCGTCACCAATACCCAGGTTGCTCAATACTGCGTGCTGATATTTGCCTATACCGTACCGGCCATTTTTATCGCTTTTCAATTGACCGGCATGCCCATTCCCCAGCTGGGGCTTGGCAGTACCATGAGCACCGGCCACGGCATGTACCTTCTGGATAATCTCGATAAAATCCTTGTTGATCTGGGGTTTGCCAAATATACGGCCCAGAAGATGTCAACAACGAACATGCTCTTTCTGACCATGTCGCTGATGATCGGAACCGCCGGCCTGCCCCATGTGATCATGCGCTTTTTTACCGTTCCCAGCGTCAAGGATGCCCGCTCATCCGCCGGCTGGGCGCTTGTCTTTATCGCCCTGCTTTACACCACGGCGCCGGCCGTGGGTGCCATGGCCCGCATGAATCTGATGCACACGATCCAGAAGGGAGAAGTGGGCAGTGTCGATGGAAACATCGAATATGCAAAAGTACCAGCCTGGTTCAAAAGCTGGGAAAAAACAGGCCTGCTGAAATTCGAGGATAAAAATGGAGACGGCCGGATTCAGTACTATAGTGAAAAAGGGCTGAAAAATGCCGCGTCGTACGGCTGGAAAGGCAACGAAATGGTAAAGGTTGACAGGGATATCATGGTTCTTGCCAATCCTGAAATCGCCGGACTGCCCAACTGGGTCATCGCGCTGGTCACCGCCGGCGGGATTGCGGCGGCATTGTCCACGGCAGCGGGGCTTCTGCTGGCCATCGCCACCGCGATTTCTCATGACGTCCTCAAGGGCTGGCTGATGCCGGACATCGATGACAAAAAGGAATTGTTATATTCCCGCATAGCCATCGGCGCCGCCATTCTCGTTGCCGGCTATCTGGGTCTGAACCCACCGGGTTTTGCCGCGCAGGTTGTGGCGCTGGCCTTTGGTCTGGCGGCATCTTCCATCTTCCCGGCCATCATGATGGGAATCTTTTCAAAGCGCGTAAACAACAAGGGCGCCGTGGCCGGCATGCTCTGCGGTCTGGGCAGCACCCTGGTTTACATCTTTATTTATAAGGGCTGGTTCTTCTTTAAATCAACGGCCATGCTCCCCGATAACGTGGGGCACTGGCTGTTCGGTATCAATCCCCAGGCCTTCGGTTTTGTCGGCGCGCTGATCAACTTTCTGGTGGCATATCTGGTGTCCCGCAGCACCGAACCGCCTCCCGAGAGAATTCAGAAACTGGTTGAGGACATTCGCGTGCCCATTGCCAGCAAATAAATAACCGTTACATCCAAAACAAGAAAGACGCCGCCCGGATCATGGGAGGCGTCTTTTTTGTTATTTCCGGGTATCGATCCAGATATCGGCCCGGATTCCGGATAAATCCCCCCTCGCCTTTCCATCATTTTTATAGTACAGTATTCATATTCGCGTTAAGACAAGCTGTCCTGCGCATGAATACGACCTGGCAAGATCCCCACCGAGGAGCGGCCATGAACTCGGAAATTTTCTCATTCTTAGCTGATATGCCCCACTTTTCCCTTCTTCCCGAAGCGGAAATCAAAAAAGTGGCCGCATCGGGCACGGCCAGGCAATATGACGCCGGAACCGTTGTGGCCGTGGCCGGACAAACCCGCATTAAAGAAATCTTTGTCGTTATCAAGGGGGCGCTGTCTCTTTTTGATGAAACCGACGGGCAGCGGAAACCGGTGGGATCAATCCGGGAAGGCGAGATTTTCGGCGGCATCACCATCGAGATGAACAACGGAATTTCCCTCAAAACAGTCGTTGCCGAACAAACCTGCGCGGGCTATGCCATCCCGGCGGATATTTTTCAGGATCTATGTGTCCACCATCGAGACTTTTTTGAATACTTCATCGAACATTTCAGTCATAACATCTCCGACCCCTCCCTTTTCGCCATCATAGAAACCGGCCAGACCCGATATTTTCTCACCACGCTGGCGCCATTTTCCTTTCTTCCCGAAGAAGAGATCGACCGGGTTGTTTCGTCGCTGTCCGTTGTCAAATATGCCGAAAACACGATTCTCTTTGTACAGCAGCATTCCCGCATCGGACATCTGTATATTCTCCAAAAGGGCGCAGCCGAGCGCTATTACGAAACCCGAAAAGAAAAAACCATGCGGGGGATCCTGAGCGAAGGCGACCTGTTTGGCGGCATTTCCATTCTGCACAACGACGGTGTGGCGGTTCGCAGTTTTCGGGTCACCGAGCCCTCGATATTTTATCTCCTGCCCAAAGCCGATTTTCTCGCGCTATGTGAAAACTATCCGGTTTTTATAGAATATTTTACCGATATTTTCGGCAAGCGGATGCTGGAAAAATCCTACGCCGCCCTTATCGCCAAAACAACACACCCGCCGGAGATGGAGAACCAGTTTTTCAACCAGCCCATCTCGTCCATCTGCACGATGGAGCCGATATTCGGAGATACCGGCATGTCGATTCAGGCGGCGGCCGGCGTCATGCAGCGGCAGCAGATCAGCGCGCTTTTTCTGAAATCACCCGGCGGCGACTGTGCGGGGATCGTGACGGAAAGGGACCTGGCGCGGCGGGTGGTCGCGCCGGGCCACGCCATCACGGGGCCGGTATCTGAAATCATGTCCTCCCCGGTGATTACCTTTCCCATTGATGCACCGGTTTTTGAAGCCTGCATGGCCATGATGCAGCAGAACATCCGGCACCTGGCCATCCGGGACACCCAGAATGAGGTGGTGGGCATTCTTTCCAATCGGGATATTTTAAAAAACCGCGGCCAGTCTCCGCTTTTTCTGATCCGGGAAACCGGTGACGCCGACGACATGACCAAACTCATTGAAAAACAGCACCGGCTGCCGGCAGTACTGCAGGAACTGGTCTCCAGTGGTGCCCATTCCAAAAACCTGACCCGGTTTATTTCAACTTTTTCCGATGTTATTTTAGATAAAATCATCGGGTTTACCCTCAACGAACTGGGGCCGCCGCCCGCCCAGTTTGTTTTCATGATCCTGGGCAGCGACGGCCGGTTCGAGCAGACCCTGAAAACCGACCAGGACAACGCCATTATTTACGAAGATGTCCCGTCGGATGCACAGGAAAGCGTCAATGCGTATTTTCTCCGCTTTGGCGAAACGGCCTGCGCTCTATTGGATCAGGCCGGATATACGTTCTGCACGGGGAACATCATGGCGCAAAATCCGGAATGGTGTCTGTCTCTGTCACAGTGGCAGGCCAAATTTTCCAGATGGATTCATGCCGCCGGCCCGGAGGATCTGCTGCATGCCAGCATCTTTTTCGATTTTCGATGCGGATATGGCGACTGCGCTCTCATCGACCGGTTGCGGACATTTTTATTTGATTCATTGGAAAAAAGGCGGGGATTCTTTACTTACATGGCTGAAAATGCGCTCAGGGCCCGCCCGCCCCTGGGATTCTTTCGCAATTTCGTGGTTGAACCGAAGGGCAAACACCGCAGCAAATTCGACATCAAAAAGGCCATGCTGCCCATCGTCGACCTGGCCCGGGTCTATGCCCTGAAAAACAAAGTCGAAACCACCAATACACTGGAGCGGCTGTACGACCTGAAACTTAAAAATGTGTTCACCCTCAGTCAATTCGATGAACTTGAAAAGGCGTACAGCTTTCTGATGCAGCTGCGTCTGGTCCGACAGATTACCGCCATCCGCGATGAAGGCCAGCCGCCGGACAATTATATTAATCCCAAAAAACTGACCCAGATCGAACAGAAAATGCTCAAGGAAATTTTCAAGCGGATCGAGTCGTTTCAGTCCAAAATGGAGGTTGACTTCACCGGTACCATTTAACTAATGCACGGGCGTATAATATACTTTTACAACATATTAGATATACTTTCCTATTGTATTTGTTTAACTTATGCTTTGCCCTGTCTCACCCGCAAAAGACGACGCCGGGGATATTCGCCAATACATCTGACAGACGGATTTATACCGGCTTTTTTCTCTTCCCATATCCCATCAGGCCGTCTCCCCGTAAAAACAGGGGATTGAATCCCGGGGCATGATGAATCCCCCACCGCACCAGATCGTGAAACCAGCCGGCCGGTTTGTTGAACGGACAGACCCGGATGCAATTGGCGCAGTCGGTACCATTTTTCGCCCAGAATGACAGACAGGTCTCGGCATTGATATGCCACGCCCGTACCCCTTCCCGGTTGGAAATGTTGTGGATTTTTTCAGAAGGCCCGCCATGCATGATGCTCTGGCTGGGGCATTTCCGGGCGCATTTCTTACAGATCCGGCAGAATTCCCAGACACCAAACGAAATCGGCCGGTCCGGCCGCAGGGGCAGATCGGTCAGGACTTTGGCCAGCCGAATCCGGGGGCCGAAGGCCGGGGTCACCAGCAGGCCGTTTCGGGCCATTTCCCCCAGGCCGGCATCAATGGCAATGGGAATGCTGCAGGCCGTATCGTTGCCACAGGGGATCGCCTGATACCCCAGCCCCCGGATATATTGCGCCAGCAGGCCGGCCGTGAAGGCCATTTTGGAATATCCCGTCCCGGTGGCCGCCGAAGCGGCTGCCGACGGCGACGTCCGGAGGGTTGGATAATCCATCTCCACGGCAAGGGCAATGGCGGTTCGAAATGTGTCGGGGATGACGTTTTCCGCCGGCTTTCCCCCTTCCGGGGTCAGCAGATAGGCCGGATCATAGAGCCAGCGCCGGTCCAGGTCACAGATTCCCACCAGCGAGGCCCCGAACAGCCGGGCCGCCTGTTTCACCGGTCCGGCCATGCGCCGGGCCACATCGGCCGATATTTTCAGGCCGGCCGGTACCCGGGGAAAACTGAATTTGCCGCTCCACTGCCAGCCGTACAACCCCATGCGGCCGCCGCGCACGCCCTGGGCAAACTCCCCTTCCACCCGCCAGGACGCATTGGTCAGCGCCATGTCGGCCAGCCGATACCCGGGCCGGTCTCCGGGCATCACCGGCGCACGATAAAACCGGTCTCCCAGTTCCGCCAGGGCCGGGTCCCACCAGGGCCGCTTAAACATCTCGTTTTTCTGGTCAAAAGGCGTGATCCGGCCGACCACATACCGGCTGGCGCCCCGGTCCACATAGGAAAACGTTTTCATCGTCCCGCTTCTGTATTATTGTAAATGACTGTGATTGTGATATGGTGCCGTTTCAGTTAACATGGCCGGTGCCGCTTGGCAATTAATCGGCAGATAATTCATGGCTGCTGAGCGCTGAAAACAGGCGTCGCGGCGGTGACTGCCGTTAATCGACGCTGTTCAATCGACAATCGCCAATAATTTTTACACCACCCGGAGAGCCCAGTGACCCACCCGCCCCTTTCATCCACCGACCTCGCCGCCCTGTCGGCCATGGTTGACGCGGATCGTTTTTCCACCGGCGACTCGGTGCTGGATCTGCATGCCAGAGACCAGTCCCATCACCGCCCCCACAGGCCGGAAGCCGTCATCTGGCCAGTCAAGACATCCGAAGTGGCCGCCATTGCCGCCTATGCCAATGCGCACGGTATTGCTGTGACCGGCTGGGGATCCGGATCCAGTCTGGAAGGCAACCCGATTCCGGTCAGGCGGGGAATTGTTCTCGATTTTTCCCGCATGAACCGGATTCTTTCCATCCAGGCGGAAAACTTTCAGGCCGATGTGGAGCCCGGTGTCATCTACCAGGATCTTAATGCCCGTCTGCGGCACACCGGCCTCTTTTTCCCGCCCGATCCCGGCGCCCGGGCCACCATCGGCGGCATGATCGCCAACAATGCCGGGGGCACCACCACCGTTCGGTACGGTTCCACCAAGGATTATGTACTGAAGCTATCCGTGGTGCTGGCCAATGGCGAACTTATCGACATGGGCTGCCGGGTTAAAAAAACATCTTCCGCCTATGATCTGATCCGCCTCTTTGTGGGATCCGAGGGAACCCTGGGCATCGTTGTGCGGGCCACGATCCGGCTGGTGGGACTGCCCGCGGAATTTTCCGCGACGATTGCCAATTTTCCATCGGTGGAAGCGGCCAGCCGGGCCGTGTCTGAACTGATCCGGGCCGGCCTGGATCCGGCCGCGCTGGAGCTTCTCGACGCCGAGTGTATTCGACTGATCAACCGCGAAAAGCAGCTGGGCCTCAATATCTCCCCCACCCTCTTTATGGAATTTCAGGGGCCGACATTGAATCAATTATCGGAAACCATGGAGATGGCCCAGACGATCTGCGAAGAAACCGGATGCAGCGAATTCAGAACCGGGCTGGGCCGGCAGGAACGGAACCGCCTGTTTGAGGCCCGGCATGAGCTGGGAGAAATGGTCGTCCGCAACCATCCGGACGGCCGCATCCGGGTGATGGACATGGCCGTTCCCATTGCCACCTATCCGGAAATGATCGCCGATGCCCGCCAGGCCCTGACCGCGTCGGGACTGTCCGGTTATATCTTCAGCCACGCCGGCGACGGAAATATCCATATCAACGTCATCGGCCGGAAAAACAACTCCGCTCAATGGGCACAAGTGGATCAGCTGACCGACCAGCTGGTGCAAAAAGCCCTGGATCTGGACGGCACGGCCACCGGCGAGCATGGGGTCGGCATCGGCAAGCGCCCATTCATGAAAGCGGAACATGGCAGCAGCCTGGCCTGGATGCAGCGGATCAAGTCTCTTTTTGATCCCAACAACATCCTCAACCCCGGGAAAATTTTCCCTGCCCCATAAAACCCGAAAAACACGAAAACAACAGACTTATGTTAAAAAAACAGTGCAACGCCACACCGCAGACCGCCAGAAATCAATTTTCAACCGTTAACCTGATGCCGTCGTCACCGGATGGCGGTGATGTCGGTTTTTTTTCCGAAACGGACAATCAGCCATGAGCGCTCCCGTACCGGTTACCCTGTTTATTCCGTGTCTTGTGGACAGTTTTGCCCCGGACGTGGGCAAAGCCCTGGTACGGATTTTTGATCAGCTGGATATTCCGCTGGCCTACCCCCTGGACCAGACCTGCTGCGGTCAGCCCGCCTACAACGCCGGCTACCGCAACGAAGCCCGGACCGCTGCCGACCGGTTTATCGATATTTTTGAAAGCGCCGAAGCCATTGTCTGTCCATCCGGATCGTGCGTCCACATGGTGCGGGATCATTACCTGGAATTGTTTAAGGATGATACCGGCCGCAGAAAACGCGCCCGGGCGATAGCCGATAAAACATTTGAATTCACGGAATATCTGGTCGATGTTTTACAGATCACCGACCTGGGGGCCCGGTATGATGGCCGGGTCACCTATCACGAATCATGCCATTTGAACTACGGCCTGAAAATCAGCGCGCAACCCCGGCAGCTGATCCAGGCTGTTGCCGGATGTGAGCTGGTGGAAATGGAAGAAGCCGACCGCTGCTGCGGGTTTGGCGGCAGTTTTTCCGTGAAGTATCCGGAGATTTCCATCGCCATGCTGGACGACAAGGTGGACCGTATCGTGGCCTCGGGCGCGGACACGGTCATCGGGTGTGATTTGGGCTGCCTGCTCAACATTTCGGGCCGGGTTTCCCGTCGCCAGCTGCCCATCAAGGTGCTGCATATTGCCCAGCTTTTATCCGGACAAGGAACCTCCCTATGAACTCAAGTCATGTCACCACGGATCAATATCGGCAGGCCGCGCAGAAAGGGATCGAAAACCCGGTGCTGCAATCTGCCCTGGCCGGTCTCCAGGCCCGCATCGGCAGAGGCGCGGCGGCCGCCTACCTGGCCCTTCCCGAAGGGCCGTCACTGCGTCAGAAAGCCCATGCCATCCGGATGAAAAGCATCGATCACCTCGATGTTCTTCTGGAAACCCTGGCCGGCCGGGTTCGCCAAAACGGCGGCCATGTTTTCTTTGCCGACACCGGAGCGGATGCCGTCAATTACTGTCTCAAGGTGGCCCGCAAACACCAGATCAAGCGCGTCGTCAAGGGCAAATCCATGGTTACCGAGGAGATCGGCCTCAATGATGCGCTGGCACAGGCCGGCATCGAACCGGTTGAAACCGATCTGGGCGAATACATCATTCAACTGGCCCACGAATCGCCATCTCACATCATTGCCCCGGCCATTCACAAAACCCGGAAAGAAATCGGCGAATTGTTCGCCCGCAAACTGGGCATCCCCTATACCGACGATCCCCCGACCCTGACCCAGGCGGCCCGCAAGGCGCTGCGGGAAAAATTTCTCTCGGCCGGCATGGGCACCTCCGGCTGCAACCTGGCCTGCGCCGAAACCGGGCACATCGCCACCTTGTCCAACGAGGGCAATATCCGCATGTCCACCACGATGCCCAGGGTGCATATGTCTTTCATGGGCATGGAGCGGGTCACCGCCCGCCTTTCCGATCATGACATGCTTTTCAGGCTGTTGTCCCGGGGCGCGGCGGTCCAGACCATGGCCACCTACGTCAACTACGTCGGCGGACCGAGGCAACCCGGCCAGTCTGACGGCCCGGATGAATTTCATCTGGTGATTCTCGATAACGGCCGCAGTAAAATCCTGGCCGATCCCGAATTACGGGAAATTCTCGGCTGCATCCGCTGTGCCGCCTGCCTCAATGTCTGCCCGGTTTACGGCAAGATCGGTGGCCACGCATACGGATTTGCCTATTCGGGGCCGGTGGGGACCGTTATTACGCCGCTGCTGACCGGCATCAACCGGGCCAAAGACCTCTGCATGGGGGAAACCCTCTGCGGCGCCTGCAGGGAAATCTGCCCGGTTGAGATTGATCTGCCCCGGCTGATTCTGGCGCTGAGGGCCCGCCTGGCCGACGGCGATCCGGCCTGGGATGTCACCCCGATCAGCCGCATGGAAAAAGGCGGCATGGTTGCCTGGGCAAAAATCATCCAAAGCCGAAAACGATACGACCACGCTCTGGCACTCGCCCGGCTGGGACAGAAGCTGCTGCCCGGAAAAGACGGCATGCTCCGCCGGCTGCCACCGCCTTTCAGCGGATGGACCGGCAAACGGGATTTGAAACGGATCGCCGATGACAGTTTTAATGCCTGGTGGCGGGAAAAAGGCGCGGACCCCGGCAAGCGGTGACGCGGCAGGGTTTCAGACCAGAGAGTAAACAGCGCCCTTTATCGTCATTTTAAGAAACGGAAAGCACACCATGGTTGATCATAACGAAAAGACATTTATCGGGAGAGTCAAAACCGCTCTGAACGTATCTGAAGCGCCTCCCCGGCTATATTCGGAAATATTTCCCGGCCGGCCCGAAGAAACCACGCAGGCGATTCTTGACCGGGTCCAGAGCCGGGATACCGCCCAGCGCCTGGCGCTGCTTGACCGGTTGAAGGAAATCGCCGAAACGATTAACCTGAACGTCATCGCCCTGCCGGATATATCCGCTGTCACTGCCGCCATTGCCGGCCTGGCCCGGGACAAACAGCCGGAATGGGGAGATCATAAGCAGCTGGCCGTCTGGAAACACCCCTTGATCGACGCGCTGGGACTGCCCGACGCCCTCGCGGATCAGAAAATTATCGTACATGATACGGCGCTGACCGATACGGAAACGCCGGCCGACGGTCGCCGCCGGATCCGGGAGCAGATCGTCGCTGCCTATATTGGTGTCACTGCCGCCGATTACTGCGTGGCCGATTCGGCGACCCTCGTCATGAAGACGCGACCCGGCCAGGCCCGCGCCGCGTCTCTGGTACCCGTCATTCATGTGGCCGTTATTTATCTCGATCAGGTCCTTGCCAGTCTCACCGAATTGTACGTCCGGCTGAAAGCAGACCCGGATTTTGAGAAAACCGGCATCACCAACTGCCTGACCTTTATTTCCGGCCCCAGCAAAACCGCGGACATTGAGGTGGTGATGGTTCATGGCGCCCATGGCCCCCGGGAAGTATACCTGTTTGTCATCACCGGCGACCGGCCGGCGATTTCCCAAAGCTCCCCGACGCCAGCGCCCCTGCCCGAGAGCCGGTGACGCAGATGGATACCCGTTCCACACAGCACCCGTCCGTAAAAAGGCTGCTCTTTCTGTCCGGCCTGGCCCTGGCCTGGTTCTGGTTTATGATCGCGGCGCTCACCGGCCTGATTTACCTGTTTACCTGCCCGGCTTCAGCAGGCAAAATTCAAATCCGTTTATTTTTATACGCTCTGGGGGGTGGCGGTCTGCTGCTGGGCGTCGCCCTCAACCGTCGCCTCGCGGTCCGCCGGACAGAGCCGGGCCTGATCCCCATCGGATCCATCGGAATGTCTCTTTTCGCACTGGATATGTGCTTCGCTCTGCGCACCGTGTCCGGTCTTTTTTCCCGCGCCGATTTCGGCAGTCTGTCCAGCCTGCTGTCTACCGGGGCCGGGTGGCGGCTGTCCGCCGACATCCTCTTTTTTACCGTGTCCGCCGGGCTGTTTGCCCTGCCGCTGCAGGCCTTTATCCGCAATCAAAAGCATATCCGGACCGGCCGCTGTTTTCTGCCCGACAATTTCCGGCGGGCCCTGATTTTTGCCGGTGCCGCGCTGGCCCTGATCGCCACGCTTTCCCGTCTGGGGCTGCCCGTCTGGTGGCATTGTATCGTTCTTGCCGTTTTGAACCTGATGGTGGCGTATGGTATTTACCGCGTGATCCCCGAATTTTTTTTCCGATTCCTCTGTTTTGTTCTTTCCCGGATAATCTACCGCGTTACCGTTGACGGATTGTCGCGCCTGCCCGAAAAGGGCCCGGCGGTCCTGGTCTGCAATCACATCACCTTTGTCGACTGGCTGATCATTGCCGGCGCCTGTCCGCGGCCCGTCCGGTTTGTCATGGACCAGGCTTTTCTGGATATCCCTTTTACCGGACGTCTTTTCCGGGACGGCAAGGTCATTCCCATTTCTCCCGGCAGAAAAAGCCCCCGCCTGTTGAAAGCCGCTTTTGAAAGGATCGCCCTTGAGCTGGCATCCGGCAATATCGTCTGTATTTTCCCCGAGGGGGAAATCACCCGCACCGGCCGGATCAATCCGTTCAAGCCGGGTATCGAACGGATCATTTCCACCACGCCGGTCCCCGTCATTCCCATGGCCTTGAATGGCCTGTGGGGCAGTTTTTTTTCCCGGAAATACGGCCGGGCCATGTCCAGACCGTTTCGCCGTTTCCGCTCCCGGATCACCCTTACAATCGGATCACCTGTTGCGCCGGAAACGGTCACTGCCGCCGGACTTCATGCGGCGGTGGCCGCGCTGTTTACCGGCCGGTAACAACCGCGCCGGAAAACAGAAACACAGGCATGGCCATTACAGCCGCCCGGAATTTTTGATATTGAGATACCGGTTGACCAGGGCCGCGGGCAGACGGTCCGCAGTGACATCAAGCGTCTGAATACCGCGACGGTTAAGGTTGTTCTGCTGGGCCGTGCGCTGGTTGAGATAATCCTGAAGCGCCAGGTGGCGCAGCGCACCGTCAATTTTTTCAATGGGATCGTCAAGGGTCTTGTCGAGAATCGACTCCCTCAGGTCGGCAACGATGACAAGATGCCGCCGGGCCAGAAGAGAAGCGCCCTGACGGACATCGTTCTGATCCTCGGCGCGGCTGTTGGTCAACAGAATCACCAGGGCCCGGCGCCGCTGGAGAGCCATGAGCCTGCCGGCGGCGGTGACATAATCGGCGGCCGCGGTCGTGGCGTGCAGGTCAAAGGTGTGGTCAAGGAGCTGCCGGATGGCGTCTTCCCTTTTCAGGGGCGGAATCCAGCGGTCATGTCCGCCAAAGGTAAAGACGCCGGCCGCATCTCCCTGACGGACGGCCACGTGGGCCAGGAGCAGCAGGGCATTGAGCGCCTGGTCAAAAAACGTCCGTCCGGTTTCGGCGTGGCGCATGCGCCGGCCACAGTCAAGCAGAAAGATAATCTGCTGATCCCGTTCTGTCTGAAATTCCCGGGAAATCAGGCGCCCCATGCGCGACGTCGCCTTCCAGTCTATCCGGCTGAGAGGATCTCCCTGCCGAAAATCCCTGAGTTGATGAAATTCCCCGCCCCGCCCCTTGTACCGGATCGCCCGGATCCCCATCCGGTTGAGCTGGTGACTGAGCGCCAGGAGGATATAGCGGCTGATCTGGCGAAAATTGGGAAAAACCCGGACGGTTGCCTCACAGGGGAAAAAGTATTTCCGGCGCCAGAGCCGTAGCGGACTGGTGACGGCCACATCAACGCCGGAAAAGACAAATGTCCCCCGGCGGGTCGGGTAAATCCGGTAGGTCAGTGTGGCCGACCGACCAGGCGGCAGCGTCAGGTCAACCGGCATGCGGCGGTAGTGAAAATCGTACGGGATGCAGTCACAGACAGACAGGCCCAACGCCGCGGCGCCCTGATTTTCCATCTGGATCGTCCCCCGGGTCCAGGCCGTTACCGCCAGGCTCGGACGAATCGTCCGGCTGACCTTCAGATGGGGTTGCCGGCATACACGGCGCCCATCGATCAGGGCTGCACCGGCAAAGGCACCGACACAGACAAGCCACAGGGCCGGCAGCCAGGATGCCCAGGGCATCACCGGCACCAGTATGGCCAGGCCCGTGAGCAGGACCAGACAGATCAAAGACTGGCGGGTCGGCGTCATGCGCGGGGGGCATCCACGGATTCAATCAGATCGGTTAATACCTGGTCCGGCGTGAACCCTTCGATGTACAGATCGGTGGAAAGGGTAATCCGGTGCCGCAGTACGGGGATGCTTACCGCTTTAACATCATCGGGGATTACATACCCCCGGCCGTCAAGCAATGCCATGGACCGGGCCGCCCGCAGCAGATTGATCGATCCCCTGGGGCCGGCGCCCCGCTCGATACCGTTCCATTTCCGCGTGGCCCGGACCAGGCGGACCACGTAATCGATCAGGGCGTCGTCCACCGTGAGAGACGCGGTAATGACCTGGAGTGCGGTCATCTGTTCGGGCGTCAGCACCGGTGCGATATTCTTGAGATCGAGCGTATCGCCAACGGCATTTTCAGTGACCGTCCGGACAATCCGCCCTTCGTCCGCGGCCCCGGGGTAGGCAATGTGTACCTTGAAGAGAAACCGGTCGGTCTGGGCCTGGGGCAAGGGATAGGTACCTTCCTGTTCCACGGGATTCTGGGTGGCCATGACGAGAAAGGGGTGGTCCAGGGCAAAAGACTGGCCATCGATGGTCACCTGCTGCTCCTGCATGGCTTCAAGCAGGGCCGCCTGGGTTTTGGCCGGTGCCCGGTTGATTTCATCGGCCAGCAGCAGGTTGCAGAATACCGGTCCCTTGCGGACCACAAACCGGTTTTCATTTTTGTCAAACATGGAATGCCCGCTGATATCCGCCGGCATCAGGTCCGGCGTGAACTGGATCCGGCCGAACCGGCCGCTGATCGCCGCGGCCGCCGCGCGTACCAGGAGCGTTTTGCCAAGCCCCGGCACCCCCTCAATGAGGACATGCCCGCCGGCCAGAAAAGCCGCGGTCACCTGGCGAACCACCGCCGCCTGCCCGATCACCACGTTCATCAGGGTTTTTTCCAGCTTCAGCGCCAGGTCTGCCGCGGCCTGGCGTCGTTTCTCATTTTTGTCATCCGTACGCATCTGTTCTTCCTTTTTGCTTGATTTCAACTGTTTTCGCTTCGATCACCCTGTTCCGGTTTGTCGCCACGAGTTGGCCGGGCCGATCCGGCCCCCGGACGTTACATACTCTTTTACGGTTTTTGCCGCCGGGCCGACCCCGCCTGCCTTAACTGCTGCAGGGTCCGGGCGACCCCGATCAGATCCTGTTCGCTCTTTACCGTTCCGAACAGACCGGCCTTGATTTCATCCCCGGTCAGTCCGCTCAACCGGCCCACTGTTTCCGGATCAATCGCCGATATGCCCTTGCGTGGGGATCGCCGTGACCAATACTGCAGAACCGGTTCCCGGACCCGGGAAAGCAGCCCGGCCGCCTGGTCCAGATCCCAGTTAAACTGCCCCAGACCATCGATGTGGGCGAGGATATGCCGGCGGGTTTTATCCGGTGGATCCCGCGGCGGCCCGATCCGGTATTGATACCGCCAGATAAAAAAGAGGACCAGCCCGGCCAGGGAAAAGAGAAACCGGGGCATCCGGTGGATCAGCATTGTAAAAATACCATCCATGTTATTCGAATACAGCAGCCAGGTGTTGGGATTGTCTTTCACCAGCCAGGCCAGCAGCCAGGCCCGGCCGTTTCCGTCAATCCGGGAATTGCTGAAGATGCTGCTTGCCGCCAGAAAAGTCAGTTTACCTTTACCGATCCGGTACTGGAGAAGATATGCGCCGTCCTGCCCGGGGACGCCGATGCGAAACAAAGGCGCCTTCTCTCCGGATTCCAGGTAGTAGCGATTGGGGAAATCAATATCGACCTGCATCCCGTCGGTGGTAACGGTAACCGCGTCATGGGTATCCTTTTTTTTCACCGGTTTTTCTGCGGACGCATCTGTTGACGCCGTGGATGATTTCGACGGGTGCTGGATATCCGGCGGTTTTGCTTTGGTTGGATCGGCCGGTGCGCCCGCCGGGGTGCCGGTGCCCGTTTCATCATCTCTCTTCGGTTTGGACGGGCAGCCACAGTCCGTGTCTGAATTTTGGTACCGGAGGCGCACGCCGACCGCCTGGGCAATGCCGCCCGCCGCCGTTCCGTCATTATCCTTATCCGGGCTGACTTCTTTGGGTTGCAGGATCAGATGACCGCCCGCCGACATCCAGTCAAAGAGCGCATCCCGTTCGGTGGGTGACAGGGTGCCGGCCTGCCGGTAAATAACAATGGCGTCCCCCGCCGGCGGCAGTGTGATGAGCAGATCGCGGCCCCGATGACTTTCCGCGTGCCGGCCCAGCGACTGGAGAAAACGGGTCGCCGCCAGAAGCGGGTTCCGGTAGGCCGCCGGAGACATACCGGTATGGATCTCGACCGGCTTGCGTTCGTAGCTGCTGAGAAACCAGATCACCGACACTCCCGCCGCCAGCGCGCCACAGAGAAAAATCAGAATGGTGCGTTTTTTATCCGGCCGCATGGGCGTCCCCTTCCCCGTCATACATCTGGTCCCAGCGATCAATCAGGGTGTCGATCCGGTCCCGCCCCGGATGACGATGACCATACGCCGTATTCAGCCAGCAGGCGGTCAGATGGTTAAATAATTCGGTTTCACCGGCCGGCCGGTGGCTGGCAACCAGCTGGCGGCATTCCATTTCCGTGGCAGCGGCCGGTACGGGCAGGCCATGGACATGGAGTATCCGGGACAATGTGGCGCGGTACAATAAAGCCAGTGCCTGGCGCGGCTTTCCGTCTGTCAGCAGCCGCCGGCAGCTGCCCGGAATATCATCGGGAAGGCTTTCCGGGGTCACCGCCAGACCGAAAAGAACCGGGGCCGGCTGCCCGCCCGCTGGCGGTTTCCCGGCCGCATTGGCAAGCCACTTTTGAATATGCGTATAACGATAAATCAGCCAGACACCGCCGCTGCCGGCCAGTATCCATAGCAGTCCTTCACAGACAGTGGCCAGCGGTCCGGTCCATTGTTTAAAAAAGGCAGCCATGGCATCCAGCGCCGACGACAACCCCTTGAGCAGACGGTTGAGCCAGGAATCCGTCTTTTTTTTCCGGATCCGTTCCCAGCGGTAAACGGTTTTTTTCTGTCCAAAATCATTCTGCATCAAGACCTTTTGAAGGGCCTGCCGGCATTGCCGCGGCGGGGGCGTCCCGGCCGCCCGGGCCGGCATCCCTGACCATCCGCACATCAGCGCCCCGATGATGATACCGGCGATCAGATGGATGCGTCCATACCGGCGGGTTTCTGTTGATTCAACCGGCATGATCACCTCGATGGGCTGCGGCCCGGTCCGCCATTTTTTTAAATCCGATTTCAAGGTCCCAGGCTTCGAGGTCCACCCGCCGGGAAATATAGAGCATGAACCCCCCTGTCACGTAAAAAGGCGCAATAATCGACACGGCGGCCAGATAAGCGGCCACGTAAAACAGCGGGAACGCAAACGGCGAGTGATAGTCAACGGCCATGCGCATGCTTTCCGGAACGAGAAACAGGGCCAGCAGAATGATGGACAGGCAGATGACACCCTCAACAGCCAGACAGGCACCGGTCAGCCAGAGGCCGCCGGACTGCTTCTTACCCAGAACCCGGTGCCGTTGCCTGCGCGTTTCCCGGGTGCCCCCTTCGAGAAACCGCACGGGCATCAGAAAGGACCGTTCGGGCAGAAAGCGGTCCCGGGTAATCAGACGGAGCAGATGCGGCCCCAGAATCCAGCGCCATTTTCCAGCGACCGGACGGACGGGAAGCGTTTCACCGAATACCGCCCGGCTCAGCCAGTATAAAAGCAACGGTTCGTGGATCGGTTTGAGCCACCAGATGAGCACCACCGCCAGACGGGGATATTTCAAGGCGATCAGACATCCGATGAGCCCGGTTGGCAGGCCGGTTACCAGCCACAACCGCCAGAGCCGGCCAAACCATTTTACGGCGACCCGGCATCCCAGATCCATGGCTTCCCAGGCGGATCGGGGACGGATGACGAGGGTCACATGGTCAAGATCCATGTTGTCTCCCGGCCAGAACGAAGTAAGCGCTTACCATCAGCCAGTTGAAAGCGGCCACAGCCAGGCGCACCCCCGGAGGAACGGCGGACGGTGACCAGAATGCCTCCACGAAGGCGGCAATGAGCAGCATAAAGGCCGCGCCCATGACGAGTTTCAGCGCCTGCGGGGCCATTGCCTTCAGCGCGCCGCGCCGCGTCTGAATACCGGGCATGATCAGCGCCCGGGCCAGGAGCAGTCCGGCGGTTCCGGAAATAACGATGGCCGTCAGCTCAAAAGCGCCATGTCCGGCCACAAAGGGCCAGAATACCCCGGCATAGGGCGCATGGGATAAATGCCCGGCCACCGCGCCCAGAAACAGGCCGTTGAACAGAAGGGACAGCAGGGTGCCCAGCCCCAGCAGCATGCCGCCGGCAAAGGTCCGGAATCCGATGGAAATATTATTGAGAATATAAAAACCGAACATGCGCACATTGGTCTCCGATGTCCGGTTCATGTCCCGGCCGGGCTTGCGGTTCTGGGGATCGTACATGTATTCGACCCGGCTGACCTGGCCCTCATCCATGATGCCGTAAATCATCACCGGATCATGATAGGTGAGATATCCGGCCACGGCGGCCGGTACAGCAAAGATCAGCAGGGTCAGATAAAAAATCGCCCGGTGCCGCCGCAGGGTACGGGGGAAGTCCGATCCGATAAAGGCAATCGCCTTCTGCACCCATGCCCGGCGGGGTCGATATAACTGCCGGTGCCCCCTGAGTACAAACCGGTGCAGACGCGCCACCAGGGCCGGGCTGTACTGCCGGCTCCGGGCCAGCGCGTAGTGGTTGCAGATCGTTTTATACAGACCCGGAAAATCCGCCGGATTATCGGATTCGGCGTCATGATGACCGTCATTTCCGGCAGACGCTTCAAATCCGGCCAGCATCCGGTTGAATCGCTCCCACAGGGGCGAATATAATGTTTCAAACTGTTCCTGACGCATTATTTATCGGCTCCCGGAAAACCAGTTGGCAAAAGCGAGCAGGGTCTGCTCGGGCGCTTCACCGTCCATGGAAAGAAAAGAGAGCCGGCCGGCCAGTTCCCGCCGCCGCCCGGCGGACAATGAACCGCTCCGCTCGGCAAAATCCATGATCAGGCGCTGCTCGGCAAGGGTAAACGGCCGGGGCGGCCGGCGGGCCGGATACGCCGGAATTTTCCGGCGGCCGTCTTCTGTGTCTGTGTACACCACTACGGTGCCGGCGGCCAGGTCGCCCAGGCGCTGAAATTTCCCGTTCATCACCATGGCCACCAGGCCGGTACCATAAAACAGCGGAAAAAAATCGGCGGTCCGGAGCAGATTGCGCAGCAGCGCGGTGGACCAGTTCAGCGGGGTGCCGTCGGCCTGCATGACCTCCAGCCCCAATGCCATTTTACCTGGTGTGGCCCGTTTGTACATTTCGAAAAGCACCGGATAAAACCACTCCATCAGGAAGATGAAGATCATGACGGCCGCCGTTCCCACTCCGCCAAACAGCGTTGAAACCGAAACCATCAGAACGATGAAATAGGCCACGGCCCGGATGGCCATGTCGATGGCCCAGGCCATACCCCGGGCCACGGGGCCGGCCGGCCGTAAAACCAGGGGAATCCCCTCCGGGGTCTCGTAGTCAAAAAGGGTGTCCAGGCCGGATGAGGCGATGGCGTTCACGAATAAAACAGATCCCGGTAGCCGGTGTAGATCGACAGGCTGACCACCGATATAACCGGTACCATCACCACCATCATCACCAGAGGGAAGATAAACATGGCTGGCAGCGCGCCCTGTACGCTGAAAAAGAGCGGGACCAGAATGGCCATGGCAATGCCGGAGATGATGGTGATGCCCATGAAGAGGAGCATGAGCACCAGCCCGTAAACGGTAAACGGCCAGAAATTTTTCCAGCAGGCCGCAAAACTGAGTTTCATGGCCGGCCAGGCATCGTAACCGTTTATCGCAATCAGCGGGGTCGCAAACCAGGCCGCCATATAGAGCGGTATGGACACCCCCAGACTGACAAGAAATCCGACCACAAGCATTAATATATTTCCACTAGAAAAAGACTCGGGAGAAACCGCGCCCGTAAAGATCGACACCCCGAAAAAGAGAAAAAGAGGCGCCACGCAAACGAGTATTCCCAGGACCATCAGGAGGGCGAACAGCATCAACTGGTTTCGATTGATGGCAAATCCGGCGAACAGATAATTGAGCTGAAAAATGTCACCGTCGTTATGCGCCTGGGCCCCCAGCATCAGCCCGCCGAAAAAAACCGGGAAAAGGAAGTATCCGATAAACGGGCCGATCAGTGGTACCAGATTGGTCAACAATCCCAGAAAATACATCAGGGCAATGGCCCCCATCCAGGCCCAGGGGCGTTCCTTCAGCATACTGTAGGCATCCATCAGCCATTGCCAGCCCTGACCGGCCCGGACTTTCCGGGGCGTACCGAAACGGGTTTTGTCTGCCTCTTCCGCGTCCAGATCCGCCCGTGGTGCGGCATACGGGTTGGCCGATGACGCTCCGGCCGCGCCGATGTTTTCAGCAGATGGCGATACCAGGGGCGGTCCGGCCGGTTTGAGTGGTGTGTCGGACGATTTGGCCGGGGTATCGGGCGGCACCGGGGGCGGGCCAGCGGGACCGGCCGGGGCCTGACTGGCCATTTCGGCGGACGGCGCCGCCGGGGTTGGCACCAGTTCAACGACCAGGCCGGCCTGTTCCAAGTTGCGGCGGATGGTTTCCCCTGTTTTCCGGTCAACGTCTTTTTTCACGATCACCTGTTTTCCGGCGGACACCAGCTGATCGGCCTGATCCGCCGGCAGGCCAAACCGGGCCGTTAATTTTTTTGACGTGTCGCCCGGTTCACACCCTGTCCGCAGATGCCCCAGAAAGACAACCTGATAGGTAGTAGATTCCATTTTTTCATCCTTTTTCAGATTCCGGTTGCTTTTTTCAGGTAAGTATTTCCGTTTCCGTGCCAGACCTTTATTAAAACGTTTCACTGGAAACAGTCAACAATCTATAATCGTAAAAGATACAACAGGCTCTGGTTCAGACGCCGGGTGAAGCTGATGGAGATGTCTCCGTGTCATTGGCAATTTCAATCAGATTGCCATCCGGATCCCTGAAGTAGAAAGAAAGGATGGAATGGCGGGCGCCCGCGCGCGCCACCGGCCCTTCGATGATGGGTACTCCCATATTTTTAACATGCGCCATGGCTTTTTCGAGGGGCGTCTTCGTCATAAAGCATACGTCCTGCGCACCGGGCATCGGCACATTAGCCGCTGGATCAATTTCCCCGCCCTGCGGATGAAGGTTGATTTTCTGCCGGCCGAACACCAGGGAGATACGGCCCCTGGCATCGGTCCTTACGTTCATACCGAGAACAATGCGGTAAAAACGAACGGTTTCTTCAATATTTTTAACCGTCAGGACGATATGGTCGATGTGGGAAATATCCATTGCGCCCCTTTTTCCTCGATAACCGGTTTTCCGCAGTATTCCGGCCCGTGGGGATTTGACTGTTCAACCGGCAGGCGCCTGTTGGGTTCATTGATTCCCGCCGGGCAGAATGATACCAGACAGGCTCAGAAAATGTCCAGATGTACACCCATTTATTTTCATTGACTCGCCATGTGACGCTGATTATACATTTTACCGGGTCATTTGATCTCAGAGCAAACGGTTCCGCATTTTACACATAAAAGGAGAAATTTTCATGCTGCAGCTTTCGACAGTCGATCCCGTTAAAACTAAACTGGCCCTGCTCGTCATTCCGGTCGCCGAAGACAACCCCCTCGGCGGAGACCGGACCCTGACCGCCCTGATCCGGAAAGTCAAAGCGCTTAAAGAATTCAAAGGCGCCAGAGATGACTCCCTCATGCTTTACGAATCGCCGAAAATCAAGGCGGACCGCGTGCTCTTTCTTGGATTGGGGAAAAGCGGGGAAATCAACGCCGAGCGATTGCGCAGCATGGCCGGCGAGGCTGTGAAAAAAGCGATCGCCTCAGGCCTTGCCGACATCGCGTTTTTCATCCCGCCGGCCAGACATCTGCCTCTGGACAAAACACAGGTTCTGACAGCCATTGCCGAAGGGGCCCGTCTGGCCAATCATCGGTTTGACAGATACAAGAAACCGACGCATCCGCCTTTAAAACGGATCAAGATGCTTGTCAGCGCCCCGGCCAAGGCCGGTGACCGCGCTCTGCTGGCCAGAATCGACACGGTCTGCGAAGGGACCCTGACGGCCCGGGACTGGATCAACACGACGGCCAATGATAAACCACCGGCGGTTTTTGCCCGCGAAATTAAACGGATCGCGCTGAAAACCGGTCTGAAGGTCGATGTCTACGATGAGCGCTGGCTGAAAAAAACCGGGCTGAACGCGCTGCTGGCCGTGGCACAGGGAAGTGAAAACCGGCCCCGGCTGATGGTCCTGCGGCATCGTCCCGGGAAAGGTAAAAAACCGGTTGCCCTGATCGGCAAGGGGGTGACCTTTGACTCCGGCGGTATCAATCTCAAGCCTTCCGGATCCATCGAAACCATGAAATGCGATATGTCCGGTGCCGCGGCCGTTGCTGCCACGCTCATCACCGCCGCCCGGCTGAACCTGGCAACTCCCCTGGTTGGCGTGATTCCAATGGTCGAGAACATGCCGTCGGGCAATGCCATCCGACCCGGCGATATCGTCAAATCGTGGCTGGGAAAAACCATTGAGATCGGCAACACCGATGCCGAGGGCCGGTTGATCCTGATCGACGCCATGGCCTGGGCCATCAAAAAGTTTTCACCGGCGGTCACCATCGACATGGCAACGCTTACCGGCGCCTGTGTCGTCGCGCTGGGGGAAAACATCGCCGGCACCTTCTCACCCGATGATGCGCTGGCCGATGCGCTGGTGCAGGCTGGCAGAGACGTTCATGAACGCTGCTGGCGGATGCCGCTCCCGGATGATTATAAAGAGCTGCTCAAAAGTGATTTTGCCGATCTGAATAATATCAGCGCGACGCGATGGGGCGGCGCCATTACCGCGGCGCTGTTCCTGTCCGAATTCGTCAAGGATACCCGCTGGGCGCATATCGATATCGCCGGCCCGGCTTTTTTAAAAAAAGGCGCCGCTTACGGGGAAGCCGGGGCCACCGGATTTGGTGTCCGGCTGATTTGCCGGTTTCTGGAATCGTTTAAAGGTGTTTGATAAAGGTATCTGCCCCCCCGTTTCCCGCCACAAAGAAATCCGGCCGGATGGGTCCGCAATCCGGGCGCCCGTCCGGCCGAATCTGCCGATTTCACGCCCCTGCTGGTTTCCAACGCCCGCCTATTTAAACCGGATATCCAGCTGATAAATATTGTCTTCCATGATAAACTGCTGCTCGACGATATAATCGTGTTCGGGAATCAGATCGACCACAACGCGTATCTTCGGCTTTTTTCCCGCATGTATCCCCAGGCGGATGGCCCGGACAATCCCCGTTCCATATTCGACCTTTTTTTTCATCCCCGGAGACAGGTGCAGCCCGAAAAAATCGCTGACCACCCGGGGACGCTCGCCTTCCAGCACCATGGTGTGGGGAAGATGATAATTATTTAACACGATCTTGACAGTTTGCCGGTCGGCCACAGGGGTTTCAACAAGGATGGCCCGGATGAGGTTGTCGTCCGCCGCCGGCTGTGCAGGCGCATCCATCGAGAATAACATGCCATGAGCCCATCCTGTCCGGCCATCCTCGGTGTTGATCTGGTACCATCCGTCACGGGAGGCACTCACGGAAACTTTGTCGCCCTGTTTCAGATAAAAGAGGGTTCTGGCATCTGTGGACGGGGATTGGCGGACCCGCCCCACCGGGATTTTGACGTATAGCGTCTCCGGGCCTGAAACCAGATCCGACTTTGGGTCGGATTTGCGATCCATTGTTTTGCTGAGGGCCGGATCCGGATTCGGCTTCTCTTTCCCGGCAAGCAGCTCTCCATCCTTTTCCACCGCCGCTGACGCCAGCGGACGATCCGCTGCCGCCTCCGGCAGAGGATCGTCGCTGGTTACCGTTTTGTCTGGTTTTTCACCGGCCAGGGCCGCAGAGGCGTCCTCCCCCCCGGTATCCGGGGCCGCCGGCGTCTTTTCCGCGTCAGTATCCGTGCCCCCTTCGGACGCCGTTTTCTCTTCAACAGGCTGCGGCAAGTCCGCTGACACCTCTTTATTTCCCGGCAACGCCGGATGCGGCGGTGTCACTTTGTAACGTGCCGGGGGCGCAACAGCCACCGCCGCCCCCCCCAACCCGGACTGCGCCTCCTTATCGTTGGCAAAAATATTGTATAAGATATAGCCAGCGCCAACAGCCACCATAAGCAGAACAATGGCCGCTCCCCAAAAACCCGGTTTATTTTTTTTATTTGTCATATCTGTCTCTTCTCAGGAACGAATGCATACTTTTTTTCTACCAAAAATGAAGTAAAAGAACAAGAGCATACGCTGGTTATGGTATCCACACGAACACAATATCCCCGCTGTTTTCATTCTTGCATAAATATCGCATATGGAAAATTACCTTTTTTTGTGATATCAAGGAGTTTAACGATTGTCGATTCCGTTGACCGGCGCCCACATTTTCACATAAGACCGCCACCTCAAAAGGAGACTTCCATGGAAAAGGAAATCAGGTATGCGGATAAACCGTGGCTGGACAATTACGGAGAGGGAACCTCTGCTGAAATAGCATTCGAAGAAACGTGTCTACCGGCGTTTCTGGATGCATCCGCCCGCAGCTTCCCCAGCAGCACCGCCCTGATTTTTCAAGGGTATAAGATGGATTATCAGCATCTCAATCAGGCGGTAAATACGTTTGCCGCCCGTTTGACGCAATTCGGGATCCAAAAGGGGGACAGCGTCGCCATCCACCTGCCCAATCTCATCCCCTGTGTTATTGCTTATTACGCCATCCTCCGAATCGGCGCGATAGCCGTGATGAACAATCCTCTTTACGCGGATCGGGAGCTGGCCCACCAGTTCAATGATTCAGAGGCAAAACTGCTTATTACCCTTGATCTTCTGGGAAACCGGATGATTGATTTAAGGCCCAGGACAAAAATCAAACAGATCATCATTGCATCCATCGGCGATTACCTGCCCTTCCCAAAAAATTTACTGTTTCCCCTGATCGGCAAAAAAAAGGGACTGGCGGCCGATGTCAAGCCGGCATCGGATGTTTACAAATGGAAAACACTGATGGCCGGTGCGCCGGAAGCGGCGGCGGATGTCGAAATCGCCTTCAATGACACCGCCATGTATCAGTATACGGGTGGCACGACCGGTGTTTCCAAAGGCGTGATCCTGACGCATGCCAACCTGAGCAGCAATGTCCAGCAGGTGCGATCCTGGTTTCCAAAGTTTAAACGAGGGGAAGAAATCATGCTGGGCGCCCTGCCCTTTTTCCATGTCTTCGGTTTGACCACGGCCATGAATTTTGCCGTATATATGGGCTGGGGCAATATTCTCGTTCCCAAACCCCAGCCCGCGCCCCTGCTGGACGCCATTGATAAATTCAAACCGACTTTTGCCCCTCTGGTTCCCACCATGTATATCGGCATGCTCAATCATCCCAAAATCAAACAGACGGATCTCACTTCGATCAAGGGATGTTTTTCAGGAAGCGCGCCCCTGCCCGTTGACGTGATTCGCGAGTTTGAGGAAAAGACCGGCGCCCGCATTGTCGAAGGATACGGTTTGACCGAATCATCACCGGTCACGCATACGAATCCCTTTTCCGGGGGGAAACGTAAAGTGGGGAGTATCGGCCTGCCCCTTTCAGATACGGTCTGCCGTATTGTTGACCTTGAAACCGGTGAGACAGACATGCCAGTCGGCGAATCCGGGGAGCTGATTATCCAAGGCCCCCAGGTGATGCAGGGGTATCTCAACCAACCCGGCGAAACAGAAAAAACCCTTACGGATGGCTGGCTGCATACCGGCGATATTGCCCGGATGGATGAA
>Ga0256846_1000060_pt1 | contig 46112 bp, 69 predicted proteins | sample TevniametaG_FD_189098 | JGI IMG/M metagenome (GOLD analysis project Ga0256846, IMG submission 189098) | Tube worm associated microbial communities from hydrothermal vent at the East Pacific Rise, Pacific Ocean - Tevnia | ecosystem: Host-associated > Annelida > Integument > Unclassified ...
TTCAAAAGTCATCGTCGAAATTTTAAGAGAAAACGAATACGTCTCAAGCTCCAAACCGGATACTTCTCGCAAAGGCTTTTGTCCTTGATAGTCTCCCTTGGCGTCGGTCGTTACGATCCGCTCGTGATCTGTAAACTTGGCTGCTTTACTACGTGATAGAGATCCGTAGACCGGCGAGGTCAAAAACTCAAAAGGTAAATCACCGAGAGATCCCCATGTTAATTTACCCACGTTTACCTCCTTGGCCCTGATTGCGGCCCCAAATACGCCATGGAATTATTACTCTCACTCCAAGACACCGCCTCCCGCTTGCGTTGCTGCTGAATACGCACAAGAGCCTTCTCCATTTCGCGCGCTGCGTCACGTGCTGTTTGCTCGCTGGTGGCGTTGGGGTCCGACGATGACACGTTGACGTTTAAGGAATTGATCAACATATCTCCAAGCCCGCCTCCGCCCGCCGCCACTCGTTTATCTTTGGCTTCCGCTGCTTTGTAATACTCGTTTTGCGCTTCGGTGATTCGCCTGTCTTGCGCTTTAGTGTCGAGTCTGCCAACGCTCAATCCTTCGGCCGCAATCTTAATGCTTCCAGTTTTCATAAATCCAGGCAACGAATCGTAGAGTTTCAAGCCGGCGTCAGCAACGTAGTTAAAAGTTTCCATTGCTGCGAGTTTCATTTGCTCCCAGATGATCGCCCACGAGTAACCAGTCAAAGAAATTTCTTCTCTAAACGCAACGAAGGCAACCGCCGCGCCCACTATTAGAGCGGTTATTAGCACTAACGGGTTTGAGAGCATGGCCACTGTCAATACTCTAAACGCCGTCGCGACGCCCTTGATTATTCCCGCTATTCCGAGCGCAACCTTGAGCGCCCCAAGGCCGATCACAACCTTCGCCGCCGTGGTCCACATGCCCACTAGAGAGGTTATCAGCCCCTGATTTTCCTTCGCAAACTTTCCGATATCGGAAATGATCGGAGTCAGATCCCGTAACATATCCGTCATCACAGGTGCCGCCGCTCGTCCAAAATCCTCCCACGCTATTGACAGCCCCTGCATGGTTTGGCGGTATTTAAACAACGTGGTTTTGCTCATCTTATTGGCCTGTTCGCCCATGAGCCCCTGTGAGTTTCTAACCTTGTCGGTAGCGTCAGCAAACTTCTCGCTGGCTATTGTAGTCAGTGCTATAGCTGCCTTGCTAGCCTCAATTCTTCTGAACACTTTTCCAATCATTTCAGATCTTTTGGCTTCGCTGTCGGTGTAGTTGTTTACGCCCTCAATAATGTCTTCAAGCGTGCCCCTCAATCCCTTTTGTTTGATCGTTACAGAGTTGACTTCTACTCCCAATTCTTTTAGTACGCTTCGAGCCTGTGAACTAGGTTTTTGCAAAGCAGTCAACACGCCTACAACTTGGGTCATTGATTCGGCCGTGGGGTTACCCACAGAAGTAAGGGCCGCAATAGCGCCCATCGTTTCGTCAAAAGCGATTCCCGCCCCGGCCGCTGTAGAGGCCACGTTACCAAGTGACTGACTCAACTCTACGACCGTTGTCTTGCCCGCTTGCACCGCCGCAAACATTTGATCGCTGGCCTGCGCAAAGGTTATCCCTGAGTCTTTCCACGCGTTAACCACCGTGGTTATTGCGTCAGCGGCCGTTGTCATGTCGGTCTTGCCTCCGACAGCCAGCTTTCCGGCTGCGTCCAGATAGTTCTTAACAGCCTTTTGCGTTACAGGCACTCCCGATGATATTCCGTCGTAGAGCGCCTTGATTGTTGCCTGGCTTTTTTGTCCGAACGCTTTTCTTGTGGCGTTTACTATTCCACCAAATTGCAACTCTATTTCCGCCGCTGTCGAGCTGGTAAGCGTCGAGACCTCCGCCATGCCTTCCTCATATTTACCAAAGGCCTTGGTAGCCAGAGCAACCGGGGCAAGCATCGCAGCCCCAACCGCAGCCGTTTTCATCCCACTGAAAATGTTTTCTTGACCTTTGCGAATTTGAGCCGCGCTTTTTGCAAAACCGGTTTTCATTTGAGCAAACGCAACGGACCACTGAGACGCAACCCTATTTGCAACAGTGCCGCTCGTGGCCTGCATCCTGATGAGGCCCTTGGTTAGCTCGTCTCTGAGTGTCAACCGCAGTGCTGCTTCAAAAGTTTCGGTCATTTAGATCGCCTTAAAAGTTTGCATTCGAGGTATCAGCGCAGCCAGTGCTGGAGCGCTTGATAGCGGTTGAGGTGACCCTAGTTGAGCCGGAGTTATTGTAACAGTAGCCCCGGAAATCACGGTTATCAACTCGATCAAAAGCCCTATCAGTTCCTGTGTTGCGTTCTTTATTTCAATCTGCCCAAGCGGCGTTTGTCTTACTTTGATCGCCCCGTTGTCAGAAATTATTTCGTCGTCAAACAACGGATTTGGCAACGGTTGATTCTCGCTGGCAATCGCTCCAAGCAAATATAGATCCCCATTGTTATCGGCCGCGATCAACACGTCAGATCCAGGATCTGGAAGGTTCTGACTATTCGTATTGGTGCGCAGCGGCATAACTTCCTCTACCGTCTGGCCCTTGTCACCACTGGAGTACAGCGATACCTCGGCGTAACCGTTTGAGTAACCCTTGAGTTTGGCCACCTGAATTTGATTGCGGATCATCATGACGAAAACACCTTGCCGCCTGTGGTTTCGGAATCTGTGGCAACCGCACCTTTAACAAACGTTCCTGAACTTACGTCTCTATAAATCTGTCCCCCTGTCTGAGCCCTGTTGCCGTAACGCGCTGGCCAAGGAGCGGCCCCGCCACCTTCCGCCACGTTGTTTACGCTAGTAATTTCCGCGCCGTCGCTGGCCGATAGGCCGTCACTTGTAAACGCACCTACGGTACAGCCCTCAACGTATAGATGTGTCCCGCTTCTAGTCGCCACGATTGCCGAGCCTGCGCCCGTGTCTGCGTAACAATTTTTGAGCTTAACATCAGGTGACGACACCACCGTTACAAAGCCTCCCGTCGTCGAATTTGAACCACTGGCTATCAGATCGACGATCACGTTAAGACTGCATCGATCAATTCTAATAGCATCCTCGTTTGAGGGAGTGTTTAAGATCGTTGTCAACCCAGTCCCTGAGCCGCCTGCGCCTTTGAGCGTGAGCGATCCAGAACCGTGTAACTCCGACATGCTCACAACCTCGTTGGCTGTGGTCCGCGCTATTGCTACGCCTGGGAGATTCAGTTTAACATGCACGTCCAACGGCTTGGGCAAAGATGCGATCAGGTTTTCGATAAACCTTGCCGTGTGTTCGTTGCCCTCGTTGGCGACTGTGACAGCGTAGGGGCTTGCCAGCGTACCCGCTCCGCTGCTAGAAATTGCAATTGCTTTTAGTTGGGAGGTGTCGTCTAGGTTAACGACGTCGCCGGAAAGCGTTGCCATATTTGCGCCTGTGGGGATTGACGACGCCAATTCTGTTAAAATAATTTCTGAACTGACGGCAATTTCATAGATACTGCTTGTTAGTTTTGTAATAACGACAGCACCTATTTGCACGCTGGAATAATAAGTTGAGTAAACTAATACCCCTATTCCTACGTTTACCCCGGCACCGTTTAAAGTGTTGGCGGTTATTGATGCCAGCTCGCAGTATTCTGTGTGTGATACTTTTACGCCGTTAATAATAACATTAGTGCTCAAGCACTTGATTTCAATATTGCCAAGCCGCACCATTTTATTTTTGTATATATAAAAAGCGTTGGTTAGTGTTCCTATATTATTAGCAACCGTCAGCGTTCCTCCGGAGTGCTTTATCGTTACTGTATTGTTTTTTATAGCGACAGGTGCCGTGACCGCTGGCAACGCATTCACCTGAATCGTAAACCCACCATTGATCTCAATCGCCCCGCCGCCGTGAATATCGTGAATCTGAATCGGCGCATAAGTTGTGTCGGTCCACACGTACGTGCCAGCCGCAATATTGATCGCAATCGTCGCACCCTTGTGAATATAGCTCACTTTCTCAAGCGCCTTATTCAAGTCGAGCAGCTGCGCAACGCTGGCAACCGCAATCGTCACGTCTTTAAAGATCATGATTCGATCAAGATATGCCAGGTTGTTTTCGATCTCCGCAAACACACGAGCCGAAGCGCTGTTCAACGCCGCGAACGTGGTTGCAACCGCCGGTATAGCCTCGCCCTTTACCGCGTCGGTCAACTCAGGGATATATTGATTAGCTCGCCAATACTTGCCGAAGTCAGTGATTTTAGTGTCGTCTGGTATCCACATTTTTTGTCCTTACGAGAAGCTGTAAACCGTTCGTGTCTGCCCCGCCGGAAATCCAGGCGAGTGAACTTTTACTTGATACAATTCAACTCTGTATTTCTTGAGAGCGTTGACTACTGCAACAATAGCGTCAAGCTGTTCGTCGGGTGTCCCTACTGCGAGTAGGTCTACGGTGCTCGTTAACTCTACGCTAAAAACTTGGTGTTCAAGATTGCCGCTGTAATCAGCTTTGCCGTTGTACGTAAAAGTCCCGTCGTACAAGACAGGCACCGAGACGTTTTCATTAATGATCACATTCGTAAATCCAAACGCAGTGAGCGCCTTTTGAATTGCGTACGCGGTCCCTTTTTTGCGCATAACCTCGACCAGTGATTTTAGCATGATCGCCTTGCGTTTAATCACCGTGTCCCCCGGCGCAACTAGGTTGAATTTGCCAACATATTCCCACGCCGTGAATCCAATTTGACCGGCGAATCTGTCCATCAGATCTTCGCTCATGGTTTTGTTTTGAATTGCCGACCAAAGGAGGACCGCTGAAAGGCGCGCCCTCATTGACTCAAACGCCGCCGATGATTCCCAGAAAACTCTTACTATGGATTCGACAAAACCTTTGACAGTGGTATTCAGCGCAGCGTGCGTGCCGTCGTCGTCGCTCCAAAGAAATTGGCGTTTGATTAAATCCCTTACGGTCATGGCAACACCGTGACATTAACAGTGGGCACCGCCGCTTCCAGGTACTCGCTCTTTAAAGCCGTGACCACGTCCTTCGTGGGCGTCGCGTCAAACTCAATTATCGCACTATAAACGCCGTCAAGGTTTGCCAACGGACCGGCAAGCTTCGACTTGACCGCGTCTTTGGCGATGTTGGATCTCAATTCGTCAAGCCACTCTTTAATCAACTGTTCCGCTCTGGCCTTAGTCGTCTCTGTGTTTCCCGTGCTGATAACAATGTCACACTTGCTGATTGTAAATGACTTGGAGGTCGCGCAAGAGACCGTAACGATATCATTCAAAGGCTTCACTTTGGAATACCCAACGTCGGGATTCATAGTCTGATTAACCTGCGAGATCGCGTCAAGGTACGTGACCACAAAGTTTGCCGTGTCGGTGTCGTCGATGGAACCCGTCAAATCAACCGTGCCCGTCAACCCAGATCCACCCACTTGAGTCAAAGCTATTCCCGTACCGTTAACGTGCGTACACGTAGCAACGGCGGTTGTCTTAGCCGCGTCGCTGTAGAGCGTAAACGTTCTATTGGGAGACCCTGATAGGCTCCAATACAGCCGCCCGTGGTCGGTGTTGGTGAGAGTAGCACCGAGCAAAGACAGGTTATCAATCTGATCATGTGCGTCCCCAACCACCTCATTTTTGAGCGACACGGGGAGCACGTATAGGGCGAGTGACCATCCTATTTTATCCAACTCCGCGTCCAACACTTTGACCGTTGCCGCCTTCGCCCAATACAAATAGGATTCGTAAGTCCCCGCTGTAGACGAGGCGTCAAGCACGTTTTGAAGTCTGGCTCGATATCTGTCGTCACTCTCGCCCGCTGCGCCGCCGTGTGATTCGTTGATATTTTCGACGCTGTCAATAACGCTATAAATACCCGACGGGTCCACCAAGGGCATGTAACCAACCAGGATATTGTTAGCCAGATCGCCGCTGTTGGTGTTGGTTCCTATGTCGTTTTTTTCCTCAACCTCGACATTCCAGGAAAGATTTCCAGGGGGGACGATAACATCCTCTGTCACGTAAAAAGAAAAGGTGCCGTTGTCGTTTAACCCAGTGACCTCGGTATTTTTCTTGATTGTGTAATACGTTTCCAGCACTGCCTTAAACGTAAATTTCAGAGTACAAACGGCCGGGGTACTGGCAAGCCTCGTACCGTCGGAGCCGCCCATGGACGCGCCGTAATCGTCGAGCTGCTGGCCACTCATGTACTTTAAGAAAAGTTGCTTCGAGGCTTCAAGCCATTCCGATCCCCAATTGTAGATCTCGCTCGAAAAGATTTGCAGCATTAGCCGCTCGGCGTCGAAGCGCTCCAAGGAATACCCTGTGGTGGTCTCAAATGCAGTGCGCGCCCGCTCAAAAATGCTGTTAAAGTTTAGGTTAAAGATCGGCATCGTTGAACGTCTCCGGGGGGTTGACAGGTGCGCCGTGGTTGAACTTCAAATCAAGAGATTGCTTGATAGAACTGAAGCTTTGAATGTACGCAAGGGCTATTCTGGTCAGGGTAACAATCGAGTATCTTAACACAATCAAGCGGCTCAAAATAGTACGCGACCGCACCGCTGCAAACACGTCATTACGATCAATCAACTTATAGAGCGTAGTACCCTCGCCGCTGTAACTCACTGATAGCGCGGGTGTGGTGGCTTCTCTCAGGATTCCTTTTATGCTTCGCGTGTGCCGCTCGTAATCGTCGCCGCCCAATTTCTCAAACGACAAGCGCCTAAAATTTGCGGGTTGCGTTTGAGGTTGCGTCATGGTTTTCCCTTTGTGAGTTTTATGAATTTACCATAGAGCGTCGAAAAATATTCAACCGGCATCTCCATGAAATCATCGTAACTAAGCGCGACACCACTGGCCCAAAGTGTTGCGTGGATTTCGGCCGCCTCGGTTTCTGTTAGACAAGGTACTTGGCTAATTTCACCCAGACAGCCCCAAAGAAACCCTCTCCAAGCCCCTCGACTGCATTGCAATCCCACTGCGCACCGTCGAAGGTCATGAGCACTGAGGCTTTGGCGATCATCAATTCTTCTTCGTTAGGGATGTACGCCGGGTTGTTTTTTCCGTAGTACGCCTTTGCAACTCGCTTGATTAAAACACTATCCACCATTCGAGCGGCTCTGGTCAGTCTGACCTTCGGAAACTGCTTCGGGCTTTTGTCTTCGTAGTCGTCGGCAACGCCGATATCCCAGCCATGCTCAGCGATTTCCGTGTCGATGATTTCCTTGGCTTCCTCGATCTTTGCGAGGGCGGCTTTCATTTCTTTGTTGTTCCCACTCATTTTAAACTAGCCTCCGAGAATGTTTTGGACGGTGCTCAACAGGTCAACACCGTCAATTCTAAAGACGGCGCTGCTAAAATCAAAGAAGATCACCTCTTGGAAATTTTCTTCAACTTTGAGCGACAGCATCTTGTATTTGGCCTTGATTTCCCGCTTCTTATCGACCGCGATCTTGCCGTCGTTCACGTCGTAGAACTGCGCGCCGATTGTGTACGTGACCGGCAACGGAAGCATCTTTCCTAGTTGCGGGTTCAGGTTGTTTTGCGCCATGGCGAGCTTCAGACTATAGATCCTATTCGCGTCCATGATCTTGCCGTAAAGCCTGCCGTCGAAGGACTCGATGTTGATCTCGCCGTCACCGTCGGGCTTGCGCCTAAATCCGTTTGCAACTTCGATTTCTCCGCCGGTAGAGGTGTTATTGAACGACTCAACAGCCGTGGAAACCCCCGGCACGCTTACGTCTGCGATGACCGGCATAGGGTCACCGTCGAAGAAAACGCTCATCGCGGCAACCTGAAAACCTTTTGACAATTCTAATGCAGTAGCCATTTTTTAATCCTTTTCAGCTTACCCAAAAACAGTTTCGAAATAATTGAGATCAACCTGGATCTCCACATCGGTCTGCCCCATCGGCTCTGGCCCTAAGATAAACAACCTGAATTTCACATACTGTGAGAGGTCAGGGTTATCGTCGGGGTCGAACACAAGCTCCCAACCAAGTAGTTTGCCCTTACTGACTTGCTGCGCTCCGAATGCGTTCCACTTGTCAACAATGTCCGAGGCCAAAATCTTGTTGAAGTTGCGGTCGGTGTTCTTGACCCAAATATCTTTTGTGATCAACTGAATCAGGTAAACGATCAAATCATTTTGATTCGTTGAATCCTTTTTCAGATCCGTTGCGGTGCCGTTGTAGTAGCTGGTCTTAGTGCCCCAAAGGTTCCATCCAAGATCCGCTTGGTTGCGCGACACAGTGATGATACCGTGCTCGTTGATCGTATTAGACGCCACCGGGAAACTCAGCTTGTTGGCAGGGGTGTAGTTTTCAAGATTTCTATTCGAGGGACTCACGCCGGGGAATCCGTTCGCCGCAACTTCGGCGGCTTGCAATCCCAAGAACCAGTCAGACAAAAGCTGCTCGGTGTGGCCAGGTATCGAACCCTCTCCGAAAAACACGCGGCCGTATTCGCTGCGCACGTCCACGTTGCCCCAAACCTTAGTTAGGTCGGGCGATCCCGCTGCAACTGTGACGTTGTACTGGGTTTCGTCTACGTCGTAAACGAAGCGAGTTTTATAAACAGTATTTAAGTCTTTCGCAATCGCCAAAAGCGCCGCCCTAATGTCCGCCGGGGCGACCGTAACGCCGCTGGGGATCTTTTGCGAGTAGTAGGGGCACGTTACCCAGCCCGGCAATTTGCCAGCGCCCAACACGCTCATGATGTTATTCACGCCGTCGATTGCTGTTGTGAGGTGCGCCGTGGTGACCTTCGTGCCGTCGCAATAATCGTAATCAGCGTCGACTGTTTCGGCCGCGCCGATTGCCCCTGTGGCTATCCGGGTGATTTCGATTTTCCCGGTTGAGACGCTGCGCTTTAAGCTGTAGTCAGTACCTTCGACGTAGGTAACCGCGCCCGCTGTGTTTGTGATCACAACTGTGTCAATCAAGATTGGCGTCTCTACCAACTCTTGCGTCTGGCCAGCTCCAGGCGCGAACGCCGGGACGTGCTCGTTGGCAATCGAGGTAACGTGGATCGCCGGATCGAACACGTTGTAAATGAGCACGGGCCTAACTCCAAACGTCTGCAACAACGTCTGCGCGGACTTCGGAGTGGGAAACGCCGCCCGCTCAAGCTGGCCCGTGCCCCAAAATTCTGTAAATCCGTAAGAGGCTTTGAACGCCTCCCAACTCACTACCTCAGTCCACGTTTTGGGCTTGCCCTTAGTCGGGCTCGTGGCCTTATCGACGGGAAAAAAACCGACCATTGCGGTCAACTCGGAATCGACTTTGATCGGAGGCTGGCCTTTGGTGGGGCCTGCGTAAACATTAACGCCGTGTGTAACCGTCATGATCTGTCTCCTGTTCGCGGCGGCATCTTGTCCCCGCCGTTAAAATAAACGTCACCAATAAAATGCTGTTCGGCTTTATAGCCGTTTTTGTCTAACTTCTCGAAAACCACGTCCTCACTGGGATCGCGCTCAAGCATTACGATCATTCCCAAGCCTGGACCGTGCTCCTTTGGGTTCGGTAAATCTTCACCGTGCCCGTTGGTGGCCAATTCTAGCGAGCGGCCCGAAAGACCCTCGCCCAAAATAGGTAACCTGAACGGCTGTGAAAATAGCGTTGCGTTTCGCCTCGCCTGCTCGATAAATTTACCGCGCCACATTTCGCCTGAGCTATGTGATCTATAGATAACCCGCACAGGCAGTGCTTGATCGTAACCCTCGATATAAGCCGCACCGTCTTTAAAACGGTAAAAGGTGTCTGTGTTAATCCCAAAAGTTCCACGCGGCTCCTGCCAGAAATTGCGCACTCCCACGACAAACCGATCACCTTTAATATCCGCCGGTGACGGTTCGACTTCGGCCTTCACCCCACCTGAAAAAACAGTGAGGTATTCGGCTAGGTAACGCGGGATATCCATTTTCTATTTCTTGCCCTTGGCTTTTTTCGCGTCGGCTTCGTCTTGTTTGGTCCACGGTAACTCAAAATTATCCGCAACTTCAAACGCCGCCCACCCTTGCTGTACCTGCTCTATAGCGGCTTTCTTGCTTTTCGCGTTTACCAAAACGGCCTTGCCTTCTCTGCGGTGTACTTTGTATTTCATCTTGCTTTCCTTAGTGCCTTGCGCCAATGCCATTTAATTACTTTGTAGATATACGAAGCGGGAGGCATTGTTAAAAATCGTCTGCGTGGTGCGTTTGGTACGCGGCCTTGCTCGTGATAAGCCATGTATCCATCTGGTACGCCCACGTCTACGGAGCGGCGATAGTTCACTTTGTAACTAACCATCCGCATTCCAAGACCGGTGTCAACTAAAGTTATTCCGTCGTATTTTCCTTGACCTGCCTTGCGTCTGAGTTCTAAAACCGCATCTGTTGTCGGTGGTTTAACTCTATTTTTCAACAACTTCTGAGTTGTAAGGTCACGACCTCTGGTCCCAATTTCATCAAGCACCGGAGTGGGGTCGCCCGCCGCGTATTTCAGCATCATCAAAGCGGCGGCAATCGTTCCGGCGTCCCCTGCGTCCTTCGGATCTAACCCATAAAATTCAACCGTTTCGCTCATTCGTAACCCCCTAAATAGGAGGTGATTTCGGCCTCGTCCATGATATCGATTTCAAAAACAGGTTCCAAACCGCTTGACCCAACCTCGCCGCCCGCGCCACCGTCTGGGTTTGCGGCGTTGCCCACGATAGCCAAGATCATTTCCTTGGCCTCTTTGAGTAACTGCGTACCGCTGTCAACCATCCCCGACGACTGCCATAGATTCGCGATTGAGAGTTGCACAAGCGCTTCAAAAATGGCCATATAAAGATCGGCGTCGACACCTTGGGCAACGTACGCCGCCCTTACGGTTGCTAACTCAGAGAGATCGCCGACTACCAACGTGTCAAAAGTCGCGGTGTTAAATCCCGTTAAAACATCGATTGTGCCCGACTGATAAAACCGCCCCCAAATCCAGGCGCGTGCGCTCCCAACGGCGTCATGACCAAGCGTCGCGATTTTCTCTTGCAAAAGATATTCGCCGTCTTCTACAAACAGACGGTTCGTAACGATATAGTCAATCAAATTGCCGTTAGTGATCGCCATTAGAGTTTTTCAATCTTCTTCACACGAGGCTCCCGCCCAATGGCTGCAAAGGCTTCAGAGGTTGCGTGCTTTAACGAAAACGCTGAAACGAGTTCAAAACGATCTTCGTAGTAGACACGGTAAAGAGATTCCACTTTGGGTTCGGGCTCCACCTTGGGCGTAGCCTCTTTAGAAGGCTGTACTTTAAGGGAGTCCCCTCCGGCCGTGTCAGAGGTCACAACCGAAGGGGTTAAGGGTTTAGCTTTTTTATGACGTCCCACTCTCGCCTCCTATTAAGCTATAACTGCGTTAGAGTCGACCATGGCCTCTGGGATAAAGAGTCCGATTGGCCGCCACTGGATTTTGATGTCGGTAAACTCGCCGTCGGAATCCATGAGTTGATTGATCATCACGTAGCGCTGGCCGCCTACGGCCTTGAAGTTTTGGACTTCCAGGTGAGCCATGGTGTGCCGCGCGCCAATGTCGATCATGCGCATTTTCTTCGCCGGGATAGCTTGGCCAGCCGCCTGCGTTTCAGGATCTACTAGGTCGCCGTCGAACTTTTTGATCGTATACGAGCCGACAACCAGCGTGTCGATATCCTCACGTCGTCCGCCGACCGTGCTGTTATTGGTTTTCCCGTCCATCAAACTAAAGATTGCGTTCCAAACAGCGGTTCGCGCGTAAATCAAAATCGTCTTGGGATTGCGGAAATAGTTGCGACCGGCAACCGCTTTGCCTTTTTCGCGCATGGTATCAAGATGGATAATCACGTCGGCTAGTGTCGCCCCTGCGGCGCTGAACAAAGTGGACGGAGCGGCTACGGCCTGCATGGTGCCTAGGTTATAGGCGACCGTTCCGTATGCGCCGTCGAGAAGCATTTTGTAAGAGCAATTGCCATTGCTCAAAAAATGGCGCAAAAACCACTCGTTATTCTGAGAGATAGTTTCCTTCGCGACCATCGCGTGTTCGGCCAGCCACTCTTTGTATTCCTTGCCCTTGAGCGCCTTGGCCTCTTTAAAGTCTTTGACCATTAAACGCATGTGAGCCTTAAACGGCGGGGTTGTGATCGCGTCGAAGGAACCAGACTTACCGCCGATTGCAACGCCCTTGCCAGCCTGCGGCGAGAAGGGGATCGCCTTGATCACCTGGACCAATTTTTCGCGCGAGACCTCGTCAGCGGGCACGTTGATCTTGCGTTTGAAAACGTTGGTAGAAACCTCTTGCGGCTCCAGCTTGATTCCGCCGAGCACCTGTAAAAGAGTTTCAGGTTTGATGCGCATCGCCGGATCTATAGTGGTAGTATAGCCCATCTCAATTCTCCTTAAACAACCGCGTCGACGGTGTTGATGTTTTTAGCCCTGAGTGCGTTGACGAGTACCAGCCGTTTAGCGGCGGTGTTGACAGCGGTCATCCCAAGCGCACCGAAGTGACAGGTTGCGTTTTTGGCGTAACCCAAAATCACGTTAGACCCGGCGTCGGTGGTGATACTGTCGATAACACCCAAGATCACAAGAGCTGCCTTGTCGGTCTCGTCATAAATTGTGTGCTTATTGGTGTCGTCTGTCTTGTAGCAAAGAACGTCGCCCACGGCCGGGGTATAACCCGCTGTGGCCTCGTCAAACTCGGTCGCCTCGGTCTCCAAATAAGTTCCCGCAACGTAAAGCGCGGTGTTTTCGGAGTAGGTGCCTATAGTGCGTTTTTGATTAAAAGCGGTCATAACCTATCTCCTTAAAACAAGCAGTCAACGGCTTCGGAACCGCTAAAAGTCTCTTTGGGTTTTTCGGTTTTATCGTCGGTGCCCTGCGGGTCGGTGATCTCGCCCGGTTTGACCGGCAACGCGCTGGCATCAATTACGGCGGCGAAGGAATCAAAGATCCCCTTGTCGACCGAACCAGACACGAACGCATCTTCAAGCTTGGCCACGTTCTCGAAAACGCCCTTACGCACGTCCTCACTGATTCCCTTGGCCTCGGCTGACTTCTTAAGGGCCTCGGTAATGCTTGCGAATTCCTCGCGTTTGGCGTTCTCGCGCGCTGTGGCGAATTCCTCAAGCTCTTTCTTGAGCTTCTCATTTTCGGCTTTAAGCGCCTCGAAAGCTGCTTTTTCAGTCTCGTTCATTTCAGAATCTCCTTTCCGAGGCGTAGCCCGGAACATTAAAATTGTCTTATCGTCGGACACTTTGACCTGCGCAAAATTGCGCGTGTTGGCCTGTATCGAAAAGTTGTTAGTTTCTTTCAGGTCCTTAAAAGCCGCACCACGACTGCCTAAGAGAGCCAGATGATCGACTTCCCAACCGCGCTTTTTAGTTTTGAATATCCCCAAAGACCAACCGGGATAGGCCCCGTCTTTGTAGTCCTTGTCTGTGTCACCTCTTAGATCAACATCACCTAGGAGCATGCCATCATCTTCTCTTACTCTTAAATTAGTGAGATTCCCTGCGGCTTTGATATCGTCACCCCACCATCCAACGGCGGCATCGTGGCCAAGGGCGACGGGGTATTTTGTCTTGTCAGAATAGTTGGCGACCATTTGAGCCAGCATTGACGCGGTTATGCGCCGCTCGTCGTCAACGGTCTTTGGATACATGAGTTCGAAGGTTCGAGTAGTCATAACTCAAAAATAAACCTTTGGGTTGCACACGGCAATAATATTTACAACAACACTAATAGCCGTCGGTGTCAGAATAATTCATTTGCCCCGCGTAGTGTTCAGCTTGCTCTAATAAATTGTCAAAGCTCGCCGCCGCTTCCGGTACCAAGTTTTTCTCACGCGTGAGATCAAACCAAACGCGCATGGCCGCTGCATCAGAGAGATCGGGGGACCGGCCGATGTTCTTTTTGACTTGCTCTTTGGGTAATAGATAGAGCTTGCCGTCTTTGTCTAGTCGGTCTCGTTTTACTTGTCCGAGTTCTTCTGTCAACCGGTCTTTGAGGTCGCCTTGTTTGTCACCCAGGTCAACGAAAAGCCCGCCGTCGGTGATGCGTTTTGCCAATTCGTAATAACACTGCGTTTTGAGGTTTGCGTAATTTTCTTGATAGTCTTCGTTACCGCGTGGGAGCGCCCGCGCCCCGTTGTGGAAGGGGTTTGCGCCTTCTAGGTAGGAACCCAAGTAGGAGCCTAAACCGTCGGCGTCAAAGAGGATATTTGATCGAGGGACCGCGTGAGTACGTGCCGCGTCTTTGATCGCCGTCTCTACTTCTTTACCGTCGGTTTTTTCGAAAACATAAACGTGAGTGACTCGCCAACCGCTCCAAACAAAGATAACAAACAGATCGCTCCCCTGCATTGCGATATCGGCGGTGATAAATTTCTCTCCGTGGGGGACGTGTTCATTTGAGAAGATATCGACGATTTTGTTGTATTCAATTAAACGCGCCGGGTCGGAGTCGTAGTCCCAGTTGCCCTCCAGGAGGCGTTCGCGATCTACGTCGGAGAGGCGAGAGAGAGACACCGCGTAATGTTTACTGATAAACGGGTTATCGCGTGCGAGCACTGGTATATATGCCCTGTGAGCAGCAAGACGGCCTTCCTTCCACGGTTTGAAGAACTCTCTATACAGCCAACCCTTGTGCGGGTTGCAGCTCATGTACAGCTTAGGTATTAGGTCGAACTCATCGAGACGATACCGCACACGAGAGCCCAAGATTTCTTTGCAGCGTTGTGTGACCTCCGCCGCTTCGTCGATTGCCGCCGCTGTCAATTCCAAAGATCCAAGTCTTGCATAGTCGGGGTCGCTTGGCTTGTGCGCCAGATCCATCAAGAGGATCTGTGAGCCGTTTACAAAATTGACAGTGTTGGTTTGCCAGTTGATTGAGAAGTGTTTTTCGATTTTAACTTTTTGAATTTTGCAAACTTCGAGAAAAGTTGCCAGTGTAGTTTTTTTGAGTTGCGATAGTTCGTGCCGCCCCATCAGCGTGCGAGAACCCGGATATTTTAACGCGGTCTTTAGTAGCCAGAAGGCGAGCATAAAACTCTTAGAGCCGCCTGCGCCGCCGCCTGCTAGGATCTCGTTAGTGTGATCATCTTCTAGGTACTGTAAGATCTTAGACTGCTTTGGAAAAAGTTTAGCCACAATTAAGAATCTGAATCAGTATCTGAATCGGCGTGCTGTTCTTCCCAAACGATCTTAAGCTCGCCCTTTTCTTTGTTGATAGAGGTGGGCTCGTCCATATTTAATCGCTCCAAATTAGCGCCCTCCTGAATTATTTTCACGATCATTTTTGCAGATAATTTAGGGTCACTAGGGTTTTCCTGAATTATTTTGGCCAATTTGTTTAGCTCAATGCCGCCTATTTTTTGCATATTGACGCCAAGTGTTTTTTGACGTTCTTTCATTTTTTCAACAGCGACAAGCGTGCCTCGTCTCTTTCTTTGATCTATTTTATCATCCCATGCCTGCGCTCTTTTTTTCCAGGATCTATTTTGAGCCATTCTTTTAATATTTTCGATTGGGAAATCGTGTTTTTCAGCGAGTTTTGATAGCGATCTGTCCCACGGGTCAGCGTCTCTATACTCTACAAACAAATACCAAGCCTTGCCCTCCTCTCCTGTTTGTCTTTCCCACGGATCTCTAGAATCTTTTTTTTTGTGTCCCGCCATTATATTTTTTCCTTTATAATTTCTCGGGCAACAGTCTTGTTGTTAAAAGGTTTGCCTACGTACTCGAAAACTGAATTTCTACGTCCCCCCATGCTTTTTTTGGTTGAAGCGATCGATCTCCTATTCCCTGAATCTGTTACAGGTTCCCATTTTGAGGATCTTCTAAACGCATTTATTAGAGCTTTATGCGCGGGATACATCCTAAATCTTCTCCCTGACGCAGAATATAACGCCCCTATTGTTGTTATAAATTGCATCCCAACACCAACACCTTGAAAATCTGGGTGTGTAACAAGTCGAGAAACACCATAAAGAGCGGTTCCTTTATTTTTTCCACGAGACACAGGCCTTGGTAAAATACAACCAATAACGGCTGGGCGCTGATCTATAAAGCCGCAGAAAAGCTTTGCGCTTCTATTCAGCGCGGCGCTCATATAGTGATATTTACTAAAATTTTGCCACATTTTATACTCGACTCTTTTGATTTCGATTTTAATTTCAGGTCTTGGCCGAAGTCGCCTCCATTTAAATTCGCAAGTTGCTGGCTCAAAAACCCAATCAGGATTTAACCACGGCTCAACGTCGTAATGACATCCTATTGCTATTAAACGCTTTCCCGATTTACGAATTATTTTCTGCATCGCATGCGAGGTAGCTTTGGCGACGGTTCGATCAATAACGGACGTAAACTCGTCCATCACAATTAGGTCCCCGGATTCAAGCAACGCTCGAGCGCATGTCGCCCTAAATTGCTCGCCCATGCTTAGTACGTAATAAGGTTTTAGCCAGCTTGGAATAGAATTTAACCCCACATACCCAAGTGCTTCTGAAATTTTTGTGATCGAGTGTTCTTTCCCAAACGCATCCACGAGTGCGCCATCGCCCCAATCAAAAACTGTATCTACTTTATCGCCCCAAAGGTGACGCGCTATTTGACTCTTGCCGCTGCCGGATGGTCCGACGATAAGACCTATCGACCAGTCTCGTTCATCGAGCGGCAACTCACCTTTCCAACTATCCGACAACTTCTCGCTGAGGGGTACGTCAAATAGTCCTGACACCTGTTGTACGCGCGGCGTGTGTTTGACTTTTGTTGATACTACAAGATCAAAGCTCGGCATTTTATTCCCTCGCTGTCGAGTCGATTGATAATATCAACTTGCGCCTCTTCGGTTTCGCACTCTATCTCTATCAGAAATCGATCACTCTTAGCGCTTTCGGTAGACGTTAAAGCCTCTTCTCCTTGTTCGTCTTGACTAGCAGATAAAAAATCATCAAACCCGATATCGGCAATATTAAAATCTAGTTCTTGTAAGTCAAATAAAACCTCCCCAAGAATGGCATTGTCTGTTTTTGATAATTCTGGAATTCTATTGTCAGCCAAAAGATCGGCGAATTCCTCTGCCTCATTTTTGTAATTTTGAAAATCAACAGGCACTTTGCCCATGCCAAGATTTCGCGCGGCCTTTATTCTGCCGTGCCCCGCTATCACAAACCCTGATCGATTGGATACTACTATCGGACGGCGAAAACCTACAAGCTTGATAGTTTTGCTTAATATTTTTATCTGATTGTCGGGATGAGTATTTGGATTTCTAGGATGTTCTATTAATTTGTCGACTTCTACCATTTCGGAGTATGTACAATTTATTTTTATTTTACTCATGACTCACCCGCGCGCGAAAAAGGTTTAAATCAAAAAATCGCGGCAACGGGTAGCACTAAAACACCACCAAAAAAAACACTGAACAAGCAACGGTTTTGGTTGAGAAAAGAAATGATGTTTTACCGTTGCCGCGAAAAAAACAAGGGCTGTTTCTTTTGCACCGGAGGTCAATCAAATGCGGTCCTCTTGGGACTCTAAAAAAACAGCGGGCGTCAAGTGCCTCTCCTTGTCTGATTTAAATATAACCACTTACTCTCATTTTGTGAACCCGTAGCAAGAGAAAAAGTCAAGTCTATTTTTGAACATATTTATTCATGCGATTTTCTTCTTGACAGTGGCGATGAATACTGAGTGAATTGTATGATAAAACATCGTGCTTGTAGCAGTCCCCAGTGGTCACCCTAAACCGGGGTGTTTTACAACACTTTGTGAACTCAGACTGGGGGGTAGGGGGGTACTCTACTATATACTACTACAACATTATCTTTAAAGAGTAATATTTAGAGTACCACTGGGGACAAACCAGTCATAGTAAGGCCCAGCACGTTTGCAATAAACGACACAAAAGGTTGCAACGGTTGCACATCTCACTCTCGTAACGAAGTATAAAAAAAAGGTGCAACCTTGTGCACAAGCATCGTAACAACGTTGGGTTGCAACCTTTTGTGTTATGTGTGGCCACAAAAAGAGCTCAAAAGGGGATTAGGTCACTTTAGGTCACTTTAGAAGGGGGACAAATGAACGCTTTGGAAATGTTAGATTATACCGTAGCTTGAATAAATATTATAAACAACGCCGTTGATCTTGCGTTTGTCGGGATGCCAATCGAGGCGGGAAAGTTGAATTCCGAGACGGGTTCTTGCCGAGCGATCGGCGTCGGGCCAGTCCAGGTAATCTAAAAATTCGTCAAGAGTGAACTCTTGCGGGTTCAAGTTTTTGATGAAATTTTCCAGGTGTTCGGAGAGGGGGATTGTGTTGTTCATCTTATATTCCTCTATTTTCTTTTGCAGGTGGCAGGTAGACGTAAACGCGTTTTTTGCCAATCCTAATTTGTTTTTTCGTGTACCCGCCTCTCGATAAAATGACACCTATTTTTATTTTGTCCGAGCGAGTGGCAGCATCCGGCGACAATCCAAAGTTTTCTAACATTTCGCGCATCGTGTAAAAGCCTTTTGAATCAGACATTGTCTTTGCTCTTTTTAACGTAACACAAACCTTCGTCGTTCTTGCCTAGTTCGATATCCCAATCGTCAAGCGGACGCATGAGCCGCCTTACGGCATTTACATAAGTTTTACTGTGCGGCACTCCCAAAGACACAAGGAACTCTTTGACTGATATTTTTTGCCGATCCCTGATCAGAGCCCTGAAAAGTTCTGTGATAATTTCTTCGCTTTGTGTTCGTGATTTTTTAATGTGAGGATTGGTAAAACGGATATACTTCACACCGCCCATCGTAAAGGTGGAGCGTCGCCAGTGGAACCGGTTGAACAGTAACCCTACGGAGATCTCTTGTTCTTCTGTGAGCCGGTCGGCATCGCCGCCCCCGGCAAGAAGGAGAATATCAGTTTCATTCAAAACATCCTTTTTTGTTTCTCTAATTACTTGTTCTAATTGTTTGAGCTTAAACATGTAAAAACCTTTCATAGTGCGCGTTTGAGCGCGGTTGTTTACATATTAAGACATAGTGACAACTAAATCAATTCTTTATTTTTCAACAAAATTCAAACTCCCACTGCAAATTATTGTCAAGTGCCCCATGGAATCCAACTGCGTTTCCTCCGCGTCCCCAAACGCCCTAGCGCCAGGGTTATCGTCGTTGCCAACGTCGACAGAGACGCCGACGCCCGCGTCCATCGGGTAATTTAAAAGTTGTTTGATCAGTTCAATGTTTTTCATTTAAAACTCCCTTCCAAAGTCCAGTTCATCATCTTCGACGTCGACCAGTTTCTCCGCGTCTTTTCCGTAGTCGTCCGGCGGATAGTAAGCGTAATATCTCTTGTGACCGTCCCTCACGCGCCGTCGCATCCAGCCCATTCTCACCATGATGTTCCCAATCCGAGCCCCCATAACGCGGGTTTGCCGCTCTTTGGGGGTTTCCACGACCTTCCACAATTCCCTCATCATCACAAAAAGGCGAACCCCTGTTTTTGTAAATCCGACTGTACCACGTTGCTCATAGTCAACAACGGTGCGGTCCAGGTGATCTCTTAACGCTTCTTCCCACGGATCTTGTTGATAGTGATCTTCTTGCACGTCGGCTGCGAGTTGCACAAGGTCCCCTGTCAAATACCACTGTTGACCGTCTTGATAGCGCGCAACCGCTTCTGCCCAAAGTTGGTCCCGGTCAGCAACCACGCGCTTTATATCGATCATGCCCACGGGGACCGTCCAAAATCGGCGGGCACCGAGCGGGTCTGATAAATACGTTGTCTCGTTCACCGTTCCGCCAAAGATCACCCGGCGGGGAAATTCTTCGAGCACGCGATCATAGGGCGGCCGGTATTTATCTTGTCTTGTTGTGAGGTAAGCGCGGACGGCCGTGATATGACTGCGATTCATGTTATCCATCTCTTGCTGTTCAACAATCCACGGCCCCGCAAGATTTATTGCCGCCTCTTTCTTGTTCGTGATATCGCCCGGCTGGTCCAGGAAAAATTCCGGCTCGCCTGCCAGTTCGCGAAAAAGGGAACTTTTAAATCGACCCTGAGCGGTGGACTGCAAAACCAACATCGAGTCAGCCTGACAGCCTGGTTGATACACACGAGCGACGGCGGAGATCATCCAACAAACGCCTACGGCCTTGTTATACTCGGTGTCAGAGGTTTTGCAGTAATCGGTGAGCCAGCTTGTGAGGCGGTCCACGCCGTCCCATTCGAGGCCGTCCAGGTAGTCTTTTACCGGGTCAAAAATATCATTACGCGCAATCGAGATCATGGCGTCGATGACGTTTTTCTTCGAAACCTCCATGTCTAAAAAATTTTGAAACCATACGGTTGCCGTGACCGCGTGGTGATCAGACAGGCTATCACCGGGTTTCACGCGGCTGTCGAACGGAGGTGTTTTTTTAAAGATGACTCGCATCGACCGCTGGTTGTAGCGCAGCACGCCCGCCCACGCGGGATGGAGATCGATAATGATCAAAATATTTGCGAGGGTGTTTTTGGGAACACCGTAACGATTCGTTTTAACAACAGAACTCCAAGGCGCTTTTTCAACTGTTTTTGTCGCCTCGGTCGGCTGAGCTTTTACGATTGCCTCGTCCGATTGTTTTGTGTCCGGCGGCGCTTGGCCTTTGATAGCAACGATTTCAGCGCGCTGCGTTGGCGTTCGCAGTTTGAAAACCTCAATCAATTTTTTCTTTTGCGCCGCGAGCGAGGGCAAGTCCTCGAATCCTGTCCCCCACTGATCGGGCTGAATAAAATTTGGCATCGGCGTGTGAGGCAGTGACGACGCGATTTTGATCGCATCCATCACCGCGCTGGACTCAGATTTTTCGGCGACCACAAAAAGCAATTTGCGCTCGTGAAGTGGCGTTAGATCAAATTGATCAAAAGGAATTCCCGACGTGCCGATCGCTGCGGCCCCGCAACGGTGCGCCTTTTGAGTGTTCTCGACGTCGAAAAAGATCCACACATCTTTGTTTGGTTTTCTCTTGAGCGACTCCAAGCCAGGTAACTGTAGCAACTCAGACACGCGTCACCCCGCGATCTGTGCGCTTCAAGAGCTGCGGCTGCTGTACCTGATTGTTCGTCCGCATCGCCTCTGAGCCAGTAACCACGTGACATTTTACAGGATCGTACTCGCACTCTTTAACGTCGCCGACAAACGCTAATTGACCGCAGCCGTCGAAGGCAACCGCGCGCCCTCTATAGATGTAGATAATTTCAGGCGGCGCGTCATTGATCCATTGCATCGTTCGCCTCCCCCGGTGCCACTCGGGTTGATTTAAAGTACACGTCGAGGTCTTTGGGCGAGTAATAAATTTTGCCCATTTTATAATACGCAGGCCCTGTATTTTTGTGCCGCCATAAATTGAGCAAACTTTTGCTCACACCCAAGTATTCCGCCGCTTCCGCGACTGTTAGCCAATTTTCGTTTTTCATTTTTAATCCTCCACGGTAATCATAAATCGTTTTGTTTCGTCGGGTTCGAAGATCTTAAGGTTTTTGTTAGCCTCATTAAAAGCAGTGATAGCTTGAGCTAGAGCGTCTACGCCTAAAAAAAGATCGTCTTCGTATTCGTAGTCCCAACCTAGACGATCAAAAATCCCCTGAACGATATCAACCACGTCGAGCGAGATTTTAACCCTGACCGCGGGATTGCACCACGCCTGATCACCTGGTTCGTAATCACAGTCCTGAATCAAATGATCGTTCAGAAGACCGATATCGGAAAAAAAATCCCCGTCGTAAAAAAGCTCAAAATTTTCTGTATCGTTGTAGTCAATGATTTTTTGATTTTCAAATTTCATTTTGCCCTCCAAGCACCCCAGTTAATGTAAACAGGCGCGCGCGAATACTCCCAAAATCGGGATATGTCAAGAAAAAGTTTAAAAACTTTTATACCGACGTATTATTATTTGTAATACGGTGTGCGATATGTCAAGACGTAAGAAAAAATAAAAATAATTAAAAAAAGTTGTTAAATAAAGTTGACACGAGTTCAAAAACGGACTATCTTTATTGAGTAGCGGGAAACAACAAGGAGCAAGCAAGATGACAAACGTAGCGAAAAAATGGAACGGCAGCAAATGGATACGCCCCGAAAAACGTCTTGCAATCTATCTCCGCGACGAATTCCGCTGCGTGTATTGCGGCCGCGACCTGCATCACGCGGCTCCCGAAGAAATCAATCTAGATCACATTAAATGTCGCTCGCACGGCGGCAGCAACGACGCTACTAATCTCGTGACGGCATGCAAGACCTGTAACAGCTCACGCGGCAACAAAAAAATCTCACAATGGGCGGACGAGCCCACGCGCAGGGCGATACGCAGGCAGACACGTCGCTCGCTCAAAAAAAACTTGGCATTAGCAAAATCAATTATCAGCGAAAAATAAAATTTAAATAAACTTGACAACTGTTCATTTTTGAACAATAATATATATATCAACAAAGGGCGGTAGCAGCCCGGAAGGAACAAGCAAAATGACAAAAAAAACACAGAAAATAAACCTTCGAATCGTAAAAACGGCTGTCGCGCTGGCCACTGGCAAGAAGGATGTAGCAAAGACAATATTAATAGATAACGAGGGGAATTATAATATACACCACCATTATTTTCTGACCGGCGGCGACTGTGGGCGGATTGAATACAATTTACAGTGCAAGGGCTTCGTGGGGCGCGTACGCCCCAGCGCGTATGGCAAAATTTGGATAAAACCCGCACAGCGAAGAATATGATTAACTAAACCGGCCCGGTGGCCTCGGCGGGGTTCGACTCCCCGCCCGGTTATAGGATTTTTGCAGCCCGAGTAGTGCGGGCGAGGGAGAAGAAAAATGAAAAAATTAAACAAACGTCAACAAAATCTCTTGTCGCAACTCCACGAACACGGCCCGTGCAACACCCACCAGCTCGCCGTCGCACGCGGCGATCAGCAGGCGTACGAGAGCCATTTGAGAGATCGACTGTTGCGCCTCTACGAGCGAGGCGCGATTTGGTACGAGGAGGTTTGGGTGGGGACTCGCGTCGTCGAGCGGATTTGGGGAGTGGAGGAGTATTAAAATGTTTGACAGTCAAAAAAAATGGACCGTCGGTGTCGACATCGCCGACCAACGCGGAAATCTGAAACACTCAGAGATCCTGTCGGTCGACTCAATCTCAGAGTTGATCGATCTGTACCCCGGCGAGCTGCTATTAGATGTTCGCGCGGTCAAAAACGCTCCCAACCCCAAATCTTGGGCTGAAAAATGGAATGAGAAATGTTGCTGCTAAACAAATTAGAGGCGTTGTTAGATCTCATTGATGAAATCGACAACGTAGACGAGATAAGAAATTTTCTCGCCGAACAAGCGCCCGATATTTTGGACGCACTGAGAGAGGTAAATAATGGGTAGTCAACCAAAATCAATATCAGCCAGTCGCGGCGCGGCCGTCCTCGGTCTCTCAAAATGGGCCAGTCCAATCGACGTCTGGCTGCAAATCTGCGAAGAACGCGAACCCGGTTTCTGCGCCGGTCGGGGGTACACGTTGCCCGAGCAGCCCGATAACGCCGCGATCCGACTCGGTCTTCTTTTCGAAGACAACGTGATCGCGCTGGCCGAGCAGCGACAAGGCTATGAGATCATAAATCAAGAGCAGTTCTGGACCGGCGCGCCCGATCATCACTTCGTGACAGCGCATCAAGACGGAGAATATCTCACCCCCGGCCCTATTAAGATTTTACACGAGGGCAAGACAACCTCAGAATTTCCCTTCCGCGCACAATGGGGAGAGCCAGGCACTGACAGGGTTCCCCAGCAATATGCCGTCCAGGCGCAGCATCAAATGTTTTGCGCCGGCGCTAACGAGTGCATAATTTCGGTACTCGTTTTCCCCAAAAGTCAAGAGGATATCGAGGAAAACATTTCCGCTCTTGACAGTGAAGGGAGAAGTCAGATCGCAAACTCGCTTAATATGTTGGGTTATTTTCATCAATACCCCATCGCCCGCAACGACGCGGCGATTGGCGAAATGCTCAAAGCGTACAAGGAATTCTGGGTTCACGTCGAAAACAAAACCGAACCCCCGATCACCCGTTGGACAGACGTAGCGCGGATTTTCCCGGCTCCAAAGGGGACGATCATTGCCGACGAACGGCATGAGCGCTTGCTGAACGAGCGCAAAGACATTAACGCGGAGATTCGCAACGCAAAGAAACGGCTCGACGAAATCAAGCTGGAGTCTGTCAGGTGGGCCAGAGAAATAGGGGTTCAGCGAGGTTTGGATATCGACTCTGACAGCGTCGAGAAATTGATCATTGTCGACGCTCAAGGTCGCAAGTTGGCGAGCTACAACGGGAAAACGTTTAGATAACCCAATAACCGCGCGGGTTTGCGCGAAGGAGAAGAGAAATGAGAAAATTAATAGTAACAATCACTGACAACGAAGGGAAAGATGTTCAGATCTCACACGAGGGGGATTGCATAACGATGGGTACTGGCTCGTATTCCGATCATCAATTTGACGCGTTCGATCTGCAAGACGCAATCGATTTTGTCGTGAAATATAGCGACATCGGCAAAGGGGCGGACGCTATCAAAGGGGAAGAAAAATGAACGAACTAATCAAAAACGGTAATCCCGATTTTTCTATCACCCCGGACTTGGGGATAGACGAGGCAGTGATAAAGGGTCTCGCTCCGCTGTTAAAGAAAGAGCGGGAAATCCAGACGACCAAAGGGTTTGCTGAACTCAAAATTGATCTGTCAAAAGTCAAAAGCCTTCGCATAAAAATTGACAAGCGCCGCAAAGAATTAAAAGCGGACTCTCTCGCCTACGGTCGCCGCGTCGACGACGCCGCAAAACACCTAGTGATGCTGGTTTCCGAGGTCGAGACCCCGTTAAAGGAATTGAAAGACGCCGAGGAAGCCCGCCGCAAGAAGATCAAGGAAGAAAAAATCCGCATCGAGCAAGAGCGCGTGAACGCGATCACAAAGCGGATCGCAGACATGGCGCGCCTCGCCGCCGCACAGTGGGACAAAGGCGCTCCCGTGATTGAGGCTGCAATCAAGAAGCTCACCGATGACTCCTTTGACTACCAAGAGTTTGTGGGTCAGGCGGCAACCGCCCGCGTCGACGCAATTGCCGAAATGGAGCGCATGATCGCGGCTATCAAAGAGCGTGAGGAACAGGCCGAACGTGAACGCGTAGAGCGAGAAAAATCCGAAGCCGCCGCGAAGATCGCCGCCGAAAGGTTGCGCATCGAACAGGAAAACGCCGCTATCATTGAGCGCGAGCGATTAGAGCGCGAACGTAAAGAGCAAGAAGCCGCTGCAAAAATTGAACGAGAACGGCTAGAGGCCGCCGCTATTGAGTCGGAGCGGCTGCGCAAAGAACAGGCCGAAGCCGCACGAGTAGAGGCGGAGCGGTTACGAGCCGCACGCGCCGAAGCGGAGCGGTTAAGAGAAGAACAGGAAGCCGAGGCCGAAAAGGCACGGGCTGAACTGGAAGCACTCAAAAAAGAGATAACGCCCGCCGCTGTTGAGCCGGAGCCCGCGTTCAAATTAACCGAGCCGCCGCCTGAAGATTTAGGCTTTGATAAAATACCAAGAATTATCACCGCGTGCTCACAGTGTGCCGCGTGCGATATGTCCGACCCTGTCCCCATTTGCACGCTCGACGGTGAGCTTATCGAAGACTTGGACGTGACGGAAGTTTTTCCGTCGTGGTGCCCACTCAAAAAAGTGGAGGTGACAAAATGAGCGAACCTATCGACTACACCCCCACCGACGCTGCGATATTGATCGCCCGGCAGGCGGCTGAGATTGCGCGATTGCAGAATCTGTGCAGAATGATCAAAGAAGAATTGAAGCGAACTATCAAAGCGCGCGGGCTAGCAGCAGAAAGGGTTTGCGGCCATGCAAAAAATGATTGACGCTGTGATAGCGGCCTTTGAAAAAGCCGAAATTGAAATAACAAAATCGGCAAACGTGTTCGACAGAGAATACAGCGAGCCTTTCGGAGTGGTTTATTTGCACACTCCCAAAATCCCAACTCACATTTTTGAGATTGTTAGTCAGGGCGAGATTGGCATTTCAAGGCACTGGGAAATTTCTCGACGTGTCTATGACGGGTTTTTTGATATTGACTTTTACACGAGTAAAGAACTCGGAAACCGCTACAAGGAGCGATTTAAAAATGAAACCCGACAACCTAAAAGCCGCGCGGTTATTGATTGAGCGCGATTACCCGTCGACGGTCACGTTTTGCGACAACTACCACGATTTAAGTTGTTGCGTCAAAGACGTTGCGGAACTAATAGCAGACACCGAGCGCGTGATCGTCGCATACGCGGACTATCACAAGATTTCCCTTGACAGCTTCGAGCTTGCGGTGCGTAGAGCCAGACGTAGAGCGGTTGAGGGGGTTTTGAAGGGAGTTGAAGATGGACAATAAAAAATTAACAGAGATAACGGACGATCTAGAGGCCGCCGCCGAAGCAGACGCGAAAGCGCTCAGGATTTTTGGCGATTGCGTGAAGCACATTTCCCGCGCTGTTAATCTCTGTAAACAGCGGTCGCGCATTGATGATATCTTCTTTGCGCGAACCGACGACGGAGGGAGACGCCGCTGTTTGGATGGTGATTTTTTAGACGAAAAAGTCCAAGATCAAATTCGAGAAAGCCTCGCAAAAATCCTTGAGGAGTTTCTTGAGCGCTACACCAAAGAGACAAAAAAAGAGATCGCGTCACGCGCCGCCAATCGAGCGGGCAAAATAATTTCTTTGTTTGGAGAAGGAGAAGAAAATGAACAATAAAATTCAAACCACAACTGACGCGACGACAAGATTTGAACTCGTTCAACGTCAAGCGAAAGCGTTAAGCAAGTCAACGATGATTCCCCCTCGTTTTCGAGACAACCTCGCTGACACAATGGTAGCAATGGAAATCGCGGATCGCATCGGAGCTCCAGCGTTTATTGTGATGCAAAATCTTTTTGAGGTCTACGGACAATTTGCATTTTCGAGCAAGTTTTTGATCGCATCTATTAACAGCAACGGGACATTTTCCCCTTTGCGTTTTGAAATGACCGGCAAAGAAAACTCTAACGAGTGGGGATGCCGCGCCATTGCTACAGATCTTCGCACTGAGGAAAAACTAATTGGTCCAAAGGTCACGATAAAAATGGCTCATGACGAGGGCTGGTACGGAAAAAAAGGATCGAAATGGAAAACGATGCCTGAGCTGATGCTTCATTATAGAGCCGCCGCGTTTTGGTCACGCTTGTATGCGCCTGAAATTGCGAGCGGAATGGGAGGACAGACACTAGAGGAAATCAACGACGTGGAAGGCTACGCTATACCTGAACGAGGCACCCCCGCCGAAGACCTCGCCGCCAAAATAACAGAGGCGCAAGAAACCCAAACCGTGGAAGCCCGCGTCGTTCCTGAACCAGAAGAGATAGCGCCAGAGGTTGACAACAGTTTTATTGACGAGGGGGAGGGGCCGATCTGATGAAAAAACCAATTAACACTTTTTCACAAGACGAGATCACGTGTCCTTATTGTGGCTACAGGTTTCTAGACAGTTGGGAATACGAGGATATTGATGACAGCGTAGAAATAGAGTGCGGAGAGTGCGAAAGAGAATTTGATTTATACGTCAAAACAAGCACGACGTACACAACGCGCAAGAAAGGGGACATGGAATGACCGGTAACGCCCAAGACTTCGACACTTTTGCCGTGACGAGATCGTATGCCCTTACTGCGGCAACGAGTTTGGAGACAGCTCCGAGTACAACGGCAACGGCAACGAGCGCGTCGACTGTGAAGAATGCTCCATGGAATTTATGCTGTTCGTTGATTTCGACGTGACGTACACCACTACAAAAACAGAGGAATCAGAATGACCGACCACCCAAAAACAAAGTGCAACCTAAAATACAGTTGCGCTCATAACGCGGCAAACCCTTGCAGCGCCTACATGATACACCCGCGCGGACAAAACGTTGACTGTAGATATTTGGATCGTCGCAACGAGTGCACGAACGCAATCGCTCGCAAAGAGGCGGAGCGCAGGAGCCAGACGGGAAAATGATCCTCCGAGACTACCAAACTAAGCTGTACGCAGATACCCGCGCCGCTATTGCGTCAACCCCTCGCGTCTGTGTGCAACTCCCCCCTGGCGGTGGCAAAACCGTGCTTGCGTCAACGATGACAAAGTCAGCAATCGCACGCGGTAAGCGGGTTTGGATCATAGTCCCACGCGGCGAAATTGGGAATCAATTTTCTAAAACGCTTAAAAAAATGAACCAGCCCCACGGTCGTATAGACGCGAAACACAGTGAGAGCGCGGCTTTCCGCGTTCACATTGTTTCGTCGCACACACTGATAAAACGTTGGGACAAAATCGTTAACGCGCCCGACTTGATCTTTATCGACGAAGCCCACCTGTTTCATGACCGGCAATTAAAAATCTTGGAGCACTACCCCAGCGCCTACGTAATCGGCTTGACCGCAACCCCTGAGCGCCTCGACGGAAAACCTTTGCGCGATATCTACGGCGCACTTGTGGAGGGTCCGCCCAAGACGGAGCTGATAAAAAAAGGTGCGTTGGTGCCGCCGATCTTGTATGCGCCAGAGTTAGAGGGCCTTGGAGCGATCAAGCGCTCTGGGTTAGACTACGAGGAAAAAGCACTTGCGAACCTTTTGGAGAAGCGCTGCACCTATGGAAACGCCGTCGAAAAATATATGAAGCACGCGCAAGGCCGCACGGCTCTAGTGTTTGCGCGATCCGTCAACGAAGCCGGTAAGGTAGCTGCGGAGTTTCGAAACGTAGGTTTGAGGTTCGAAACGATTTCCGCGAAGACGAAAACCGACGACCGCGCAACCTTGATCAAGGCCCTGGAAAACCACGAACTAGACGGTCTAGTCAACTGCGAGATCGCCACATACGGCCTGGACGTGCCTACCCTGGGTTGTGTGATACTATTGCGCCCCACCAAGTCAAAGGCCCTGCAAGAGCAAATGATCTGGAGGGGCGGACGTGCTCACGCGGAGAGCGGCAAGAAGGATTTCATCATCCTTGATCACGTAAATATGTACCTCGAATTTGGCCACCCGTTGAAAAATAACGAGTGGAACTTCAACGGCACGGTTAAGCGGAAAAAGACAGATAAGGAAGCGCTCAAGTTTAAACTTTGCCCTGAGACCGGATTGTACTGCGAGCGCGCCTCGTGCGTAGGCTGCGAGCACAATACCAAGCAGCGCAAATCCCGCGCATCCGAAATCATCGACTGCGAGTTAAAAAAAATCGAGTGCGATATCGATATCAAAAAAGCCCCGGCTGATTTGAGACGGGAAATTAAAGAGCGCCTCGACGCGGCGATTAGAGCCGCGAAAGAATCAAACCTCGCACCCGGACCCGTTGGCGAAGCGCTAAAAGCCGCTAGGCTAGCGGGTAAGCCGGTTATGTGGGTTTACCACGTGCTGAACAGTAACAAACATTTAGTCAACGCAACGCTGCTTCATGAGATCGCCCGACAGCTAGGGTACAAACCCGGTTGGGCGTGGATGAAGCGGAAAGAACTGGAGAACAAAAAATGAAAGACCAAACAATAGAAAAACACATCAGAAACCTAACCGACCTCGCTGAAAAATTCGAGATCGCAATCCAGCCCGGCAATCACGAGCTTGTCACGTTCTCCTTTTTCGAGCGCAACAACCCTGATTCGCGTGTCGCCCTGGAGACAAAGTCACTGGGAACGCCTTACTATCCCTCGACGCTTTTTCTCGATGTGGCGCTACTGATTAGAAAAGAAATCGAGCGCGTAAAGGGGTTAAAATGAGACCCTACAAATCACTAATACAACGCGCCGAAATGGTCGACTTGCCGCAATTGATGAAGGTAAGCGCTGAAACCTACGCCATTGCTGACCGAGCGATGATCATGTTTTTCGAGCGCAAGGGGGATGCTTTCGACGGTATCGATCTTATAGATTATACTCACAACCCCTGTTGGAATACCGAGCCCAAAAACGAAGATCGCATGTGGACCGACCCTCGCGATTTAAGTCAGCAACCGTGCGGTCAATGCCTGTTTTGCAAGGGCGTCAAAGACGTATCGATAGAACCGTGCCCCTGCTTGGCTACACAAGAAGATTGCGGCAAGTGCAACGATTGGGGGTTTGTGGTCGTCGACGAAGGCGAGAAAAAACCGTGCCCCGCATGTCTGGGGACCGGCTTCGGCACTGACTCCGTGCTCGTCCAGGGCTACTATCTAGCCAGTTTTTACGTAGCGTTTTTGATCAAAATTGGAGCGAAGGTTTCTTACGAATCGGATGAAAACGGTTTTTACTTTAACTCCCCGGACGGCTGGGGGATAGTGATGCGATTACAGGGAGCCTCAAGATGAGCCGATCAAAAAACCCAAGAGGAAAACGCAGCGGTCACCCTGGCGGAGCTTGCGAAGTCTGCGAAAAAATAGTTGACGAACTCTTTAGGCACCGCTGTACAAGGGCGGGAGACACTGTATCAAAAATGAAGTGTCTGGATTGCTTCATGGATTCAGGCACCGACGAGGAAGATCGCAATCTTTCGATCGAGCAATTTGGCGGCTTTGTGGCGTCGGGCGCGTGGGGAGATCTTGCAGCGTTCGAGCCGAAAAACGACAGGGTAATCACCAACAAATTTAAAGAACAGCTTGATAGCAAAATGAGAAAAGAGGGCTGGATAAAAGACCGAGACAACCGCCTTTATTTTGTAAGTCACAAACGCGCGAAACGAACAGCAGCGCAAGGAGCGCAAGGAGAATAAAATGATCGAGCCAACACAAGAAAAACAGTCAAACACAGGCATAATAATAATGCTCTGCGTCCACGGCCTATTGATTTTGACACTATTGATAGCAGGTGCAATCTTGTCTGCTAAGTACTGCTAAAAACAAGGAGAATAAAATGATCGTATTACTAAGCCCCGGACACGGGGGAATCGGACCTTTTGAAACCTACCTCACACGCGGGAAACGTAGTCCCCACGTGCCTCCGGGGGTTTATGAGGGCGGGTTTAATGAAAACATGACGGGGGTAATTAGGGCCGGATTGGTGAACGAGCTTGGCTATAATCACGTCGTCAACCTCCGTCCCGGCCCCGTGAACACCCCTCTCAAGAGCCGCATCAAATACGTCAACGCCCTCGCCAAGACGCTACCAGATCAAGACCTTGTATACGCAGCCTGTCACGCCAACGCCGCACGAGGTAAGGGCTGGAGACCCGCACGGGGCCACCGGGTTTTTTACAAAGCTTGGAGTCCTGAGTCAAAAAAAATGGCATCCCTGATCGATACTGAACTGTGCAAAGCCTGGCCTAACATGCCTTCACGCGGTATCAAAGCAGCGCCGTTTTTAAAAGAATGCAGGGGCCCAAAAATGCCGTCTGTGTTGATAGAATTTGGGTTTATGACGAACGAATTGGACTGTGAATATTTGAGCGATCACAATCTTATCATCGACGGTGCCGCCGCTGTAACCCGCGCCCTGCTTGGCTTTGCGGAGTGGAGGGCGGCGAGATGAAAAAGCTAACTTTAGAGTTTCTTCGATATGGGGATCACGACGCTCACCTAAAAAAACATCCCGAAGACGCGGTAAAGCTTGCCTTGCTAAAATGGTCCAAAGAAAACAGGGGGTTTCTGTTTGCCGAAAACGAGCACAACGCATTCTGCGCTCTTTGCACACGATACCGCACTTACGACACGAAAGGCAAAGCGCATTGTAACGATTGCCCGCTAAAACACTGTGATAGTAAGATCATGGACGATATGACCGAGGCGAGAGACAGTTTTGATTACGAGAAATACAACAAACTCGCCGACGAATATCTCGCTTTTCTTCGCGAAAAACTAGAGGCCCAAAATGAATAACTCATACTGGGAATGGAGCGCCGCAAACGGGGAAACCACCGTCCCCACTGGCTTATCCGAGCATCAAGAACAAGTGATGGTGGTCCGCTGGCTTGACTCGTGGGCGTCGAAAAACTGGCCACACCTCGCGACACACAAGGGCAAGATCCCGCGTGCTGCAATTCCCAACGGTGCCAACAGAGACGCGATCACCGGTAAAAATCTCAAAGAAGAAGGTGTCTCCGCAGGGTTCCCGGATCTGTTCTTACCCGTGCCACTAGGGGGTTTCCACGGTTTGTTTATTGAAATGAAACAGGTCAAAAAAAGCGCAGTGTCCCCCACTCAAGACGAGTGGCTGAACGTTCTTTACCGCGCAAAATACAAGGCTCTTGTTTGTCGCGGTCACCAAGCCGCGATCCTGGAGCTTTGTAAGTACTTTGATTTGGGGGCCACAAAATGACCGACATCCTACTCTCAATCCACCCGCGTCACGCAAACAATATAATCGCTGGCTCTAAAAAATACGAGTTCAGGCGCACGATTCCAACTCGTGAATTTGAAAACGTTTGGTTGTACGTAACCGCTCCCGTGGGCGCTATTGCTGGCTATTTCGAATCAGAGGGACAGGTACTAGGCAAGCCCCACGCTGTTTGGGAGAGTTGTAAAGACGCCGCTGGGATTACGGAAAAAGAATTTTACGATTACTTTAACGGTCTAGAGATAGCCCACGCGATCAAGGTGGGTAACTTTTTCGCACGGCCGTTTGTGACGATCAAAGATCTAATGGGCGGGACGGATAGACCGCCGCAAAGTTTTTGTTACATTGGGAGGGATGTTTAAAATGAGCGACACGACAAATTTGAACGATTTTAAACTCAAAAAAACACGCGCCAAGATCGCGGAGAATCTGCGACGGCACGGGTTGATTGAGGCGACGTGCGGGACGTGTAACTTCTATTTAGATAGAGGCAGGCGTCGAGGGCGTTGTTTCAGGGCAGGTGCAATAGTTGTTGTAAACGATCGGTCTTGCGAGCATTACAAAGCCAAAGAGGAAAACAGATGAAAATCTTTATCACACCCGCGCTAGCCCTTACGCTATACGTCTCAGCCGCTCACGCACAAGACGACGCGACACTAACAGCAGTGCTCTATCTTGTACAGCAGCACCCGCACCCGCTTGCCGATAATGCCGACGCGCTGACCGAGATAGCCGACGCACTCGACGACGCCGCGCAAGAATACCAAGTGCCGCCGCTGCTTCTCGTGTCGATGGCATGGTTCGAATCCTCTTTCCGCGTCGACGTTTTAAGCCTCAAGAAAATCGGTGCACTTGGCGAAAAGGGCCTTTTGCAAACTGGACCGCACGCAGTAAGAGACGGGAGGTGTGACACGTCGACGATAGCTGGTCAAGCCCTGTGTGGTGCCCGCTGGCTCGCCGTCGCTCGTGACGGTTGCGACGGATCGATAGAGCGCGGCCTTGTGTTGTACGCATCAGGGCGCACGTGCGATAAAAACAAGAGCAAGAAATTACGGTATAGAATCAACAGCAGGCTGCGCCTTTGGCGTCGGCTAGAGGAAAGGTTTGGGAGATGAGCGCCGCAAGCAAACACCGAAAAACCCGCTGGCAACGACTCCGATTAAAGCGCCGCTATCCCCTGGAGCGCTGCGCAAAATGCGGCAAGATTGGTGCCTCGAAATCCCTGTACAGTGCGCTATCACTCGTTGATCGCATTTTAGGATACGGACAGATTAACGAGTGCGGGTGCGTGGTTACCTTTAAGGAGACCTATAGTCTTGCCAATGAGAGGGTTACTTCTTGGAATCAATTTGAAGGAGGTAAGGGATGAAAGTCAAAATCAAAACTTGGGGTGAGATGGCAAGGGAGTTCGGGGTTGACCGGTGGGAAGATATAAAAAACCCCGATGTTTATTTTAACAGACAAATGGAAGCCCTGTTGCCCGACAATCGCATTATTAAAGTTCTGTCGCCTGACAAAAATAATATCTCATTGTGGCCCGATACCGGCTTTTTTATCGCCGCTTCGCACATCGCCGAATACCTCGACGAAGAGAAACCCAGTTTCAAACAGGAAGCTTTCACCGTCAAAGAAGCCGCAAAGGGTATCGACGACGCTATAAGAAACTTCTCAAAAATTGGTAAAGCTTTCGCCAAAGACAAAGAACCCGCACCACCACGGCCTGAACCAAAGTTCAAGATTGGCGACGTGGTTGATTTTTTGTCCGTACACAACAGCGCACCGCCGCCTGAAACTTGCGGATTAAGAATAGTACGTCACACGTGGTTGACCGGCGACGAAGAGTACAGTTATAAATTTGCAGAAGTGGCTTACAGCGTGAGTGAAAAACATCTTGTGTTAACCGGCGAGTATAAACCCGCACCGTCACTGCCTGAGCCTAGGTTTAAACTTGGCGACGTGGTGGAGGTTCTAGGGATAGAGGAGGTCCTGAGAATTAGAGAAATAACGTGGCTAGAGAGCGACAAAGCGTTTTGGTATTTTTTTGACAACCACCTGTACGGCATTAGAGAAAAGCACCTCTTGCTGAAAAACAAACCCGCAAAAAGCGCGGAGATAGTCGAACAACTGATTGAGTCTGATCCGAGCGAGCCGAAGTTTAAACAGGCACCGTTCACGATCAAAGAAGCTGCGAAAGGTATTGACGACGCTATAAGAAACTTCTCAAAAATTGGTAAAGCTTTCGCCAAAGACGAGAAACCCGCGCCGTCACGGCCTGACAAGCCGCCTATGGATCTAGTCGATCTCGATTTCGTCGCCGCAATGTCCCTGAATATGCTCAAGGGAATCAAAGGCGACCGAGTGCGCGACGACTGGAAGAAAATGGATTGGAACGAGGAAGCCGAGTCGCTGTACCGCTCAAAGCTCTTAAGGCACGCTAAGGATCACGATTGGGCTGCGGTGGCTTGTAATGCAATGATTTTATTTTTGAGAGGTGAGAAATGATCGAAACACTCCCCGCGTGGGCAATAACAACACTTGGAGCCTTCCTGTTTATCTTCAACGTCGCGCTCATTGCGAGGCTGATTTTATACGCGGTGGACTCCAAGTTCTATATCAGAGTTTGTAACCACGCTAACCCCCAACGCCGTCGGTCAAAGTTTCCGGCGGTTAGGAGAGTGAGTAAAAAATGAGCACCTGTAAAAATTGCAAACACTTCACAGATAGCGACCAAGTGTTAGTCGTTACGCCAAAAAATAAATGTCCCGTTATTTTCAAGGACGGCTTGTGTCGTCTGGATTTTAGAGGGGTAAATTACGCTGATAGTTGTGAAAAATTTAGCATTAAGAGAGTGAGTAAAAAATGAGCACATTCCTGAACCGCCCCTTAACGCGTCGCGAACAGCGCCTTCGCAATGATAAGCGTTGTATTGCGTGCGGGCAAAAAGTCGAGGTGGCAAAACACCGCGAAAAAAATGAGCAAGGAAAACTTGTGATTACAAAAGAGGTTTGGAATTTTGAGTGCGACGACTGCCGCAAGCAGCGAACGCAGACGTGGTTAGGGACAAAAGACTACGGAGCAGCAAGGGCGAGCGTAGGCAGGGAATACAGGAAGCGCATGGGCTACAGCGACAAGGATGGTGGATCATGAACCCCCTAATAAAGCTAATCCTCTCAATCGCGGACCCAATCGCCACCTCTGTGATGATCAGAAAAATCACCCGGCTAGAGTCCGAAAACGACAACGCGCGCGCTACGGTTAAGGAGTTAAGACACAAGCTAAAGATTGCCGACGACCGCGCAGACGTGCTGTTGGCGCGGCTTAACGCTAGTAAAAGGGAGGTTGCTATGTTGCGCGAACAAAGAGTGCTCAAAGAGATTGATAAGAACCCCTATTAAGTGTTAAAATTTCCTTGACAACCCAAGGATTTTTATCATGAAAATTTGGCCCTTCAAGAAACAAAACGATTTAGAAATTGTAGTTACCGACGCAAACGAAAACGTTGATCTAGAGGAACTTTTTGACGTTCCCTCGGACGACTTCCTGGACAGTCTAGGCGTTGGCGACATTAAAGAAATCGTAACCAAAATGCTCGGCGACGATCAAGTTTTTTCCGAGTACAAAACGTTTAAGAGTTACGTCACCGACGCGCAACACGCCATTGACTCAGAGTCAGAGGACGCAAAAGAACTTGCCGAACTGTACCTCCAAAAAATCGACATTAACAAGCTCTTGGAATCACTCGATTACGGCTCGATCATTTGCGAAGTCATTTGGGGGGACCCCGCCGAGAACGAGGGAAAGTGGCTTATTAAGCGGCTCAAAACGCTTGACCCTGTGCGTTACGGGTTTAACAAAGCGGGAGAGATCGTCGACAAAGACAGCGATTTGGTACTCGACCAACCCTACAAATTTGTCAGCATGAGCCACGACGTGCGCAACGATAACCCGCAGGGCAACTCGCTTTTGCTCAAAGCCTATTGGCCGTGGTACTTCCGCAAAGCCTGTATTCGTGCGGGTTTGCTGTACACCAAGAAGGCGATTATCCCATCGCTGGTGGCAATCTATAAGAGCGCCACAAGCACGGGTGAGACTGAAAAAAACGGCAAGGATATCGCCAAAAAATTAACAGCGCTTGCGAATAGTTCAGCGGTGGCAATGGCGAACGTTGAGAGTGTTCAGTCGATCAACGCAACGTCAAAGGGCAAGGAAATCGTCGACCTGATAGAACTGTTTAACCGTATGATTTCCAAGGCCCTGCTTGGAACCTCTACTCTCACTAATGATTCCCGCTATTCGAATCAAGGCGGTTCTGACAATCAGGAAAAAATAATCAAAGCGCGTGCGCGTGAAATAGCCGTGAACGAGTGGCAGGAACCGATCAACACGCTACTGTCCTGGACGTGGGAGTTGAACAAGGGCACAACAAAAGAGGTTCCTTTTTATCGCTTTGTCTACGAGTACGATCCCACCTTTGAAGAAATGTTGAACGCTCAAAATGCGCGCATCCCCTTTAGTCTAGAGTGGTTTAGAAACAAGTTCAACATCGCCCCGCCCAAAGATGACGACGATTCCTCAGTCAAAGTAGAGGAAACCTTTGACAGCAAGGCGGGGGCAAGCGGCCGTTTTTTTCAACGCGACGCGACGCCGCCGAAAATGATGAGCAAGATCTCACGGATGCGGTCGAATACTACGGGGGACAAATAGCAGATAATTTGTGGCCTGAGTTATATGCCACCGTTGAAGACGACGAACCAAAGCCGAGAGACGCATACATAGAGCGTGCGAGCGCGATCAATCAGGATGGTACTATCAACACTCATATCCTTGGTTTTGTCCACGTGGCGCGCAACGTCGCGGCTCAAGAGGGTGACGAGAAGACGCTAAGCATGTTCGCTGCGGATACCGTGGTTATTGACGATCAGACGATTGACGCGATTGTAGAAGACGCCGGATTGGGTAAAGACTACTTAAAAACCGTCGAGGCGGAGTTGCAAAGCACGTTGCCGATTCGCGCAAAACTTGATTACTTCGACAGCATGAAAACGCTCCAAAAATACTTAGCTGAAAACGTGCCGACCGGCATGGGACTAAGGGAATTCATCGACCAGGTGGGCAAAGACGAGGTGATGAAAGCGCTTGGTATCTCCGCTGAAAATCCTCACTATATCGAGACGGTCTACCGCACCAACTACGGTGCCGCCCACAGTGCGGGCCGTTGGGCCAGTACCCAAGCGTCTCCCCTGATCAAGATGATCGAATATCAAACCGTCATGGACAACCGCACCACGCCAATTTGTCAAGAGTTGGACGGCGTGATTCTGCCCAAAGATGATCCGTTTTGGGATTCCCATTACCCGCTCAATCACTTCAATTGCCGGTCAACCGTGTCGGAGTTAACCGAAGCGTATATTGATATCGAAGGCATAGAGCCAAGCGCACCGCCGAAAATTGGGGACGATCTGATACACGAGGGGTTTAACGAAAACCCGGCGAAGACGGGCGATTGGATGAAACCTTCCAAGGGCATGAAGGAAAGGCTGGCTGAATATGAGCGATAGAGAACAAGCGGTGGAGGCTATTCGCGACGAGTACGGAACACTGCGAGAATACGCCCGCGTGCTTGGCGTACACTATGCGTCACTTTCTCACGCGCTGGCTTTCGACGAAGGGTATGAAAAATTGTTTTACAGAATAGCAGAAGAATTCAATTTGGAAGTGCCTAGTTTATAAGATACGTGCCCACCACACCCGCGCCAACACTGAACAATCCGGCCAAGGCTAGCAGAACTTTTGTCTTTGCTTTTACCAACCCCGCATCTTGTGGAGCACCTGGATTCCTTCTCTCGTGCTCGCCGATTGCGTAGGCTATCAAGTCCGTCGCGCTGTCTTTTGTGAGCATCTTACCCACGTCGGAGGTGTTTGTCTTGAGCGTGTTAACGTCCGTCTTTAGGACCGCAACGTCGACTTTTAGTCCGGTAATATCCGCTGAAATCATGTCGATTTTTTTTTCAATTCTGATCGTGGTGGTGTCGTCGGTCATGGTGATCCTATTCAGGTGCAACGGTGATAAGCCGCTTGGTTATTGCGTTTCCGCCGCATTTATCGCAGTAAGTGTAAAGCGAATTTGTCGCAGGTGTCAGTGTGAGATAGTCAGAATCAGTGTGTGTGTTATCCGTCGACGGGTTCGCGCCCGCCGTTGCCGTCAGTTTAACGCCGTCAGCGTAAACCGTGAATATGCCAGTATTAGAGCGGGTCACAACGATCCGCGTGCGTGCGGTCAAAGTGATCGTGCCGTTTGCCGTGGTGAGTAAAGTTGTGGCGACCGCGCCGCTGGTAATTCGCTGCAACTTCAAAGCGCCCGCCGCGTCTATCTCAATCTGATAACCGTTCTGCGCCGCTGCGTTGTACGCCCCTGCAACGGAGGCGATGATCATCGTTGAGCTTGCGCCGGTCGTCGAAAACTCCCACGTACCGTAAGCCGCCTCGGTAGCACTGTGGTGCATCGAGATAGTTCGCGCCGATACTGTTCCGGCGGAGACGCACTCTAAAGACTTGGTATCGCCTGACTCGGAAATTTTAAACGAACCCGAGTTGACCTCGAATAAAGTATTTTCGATTTGACCGGCTGTGATCGAAGCTGTGGACACGTCCGCGCCGGGGGTTGTGTGCCAAAGGGCTGTAGCGGCCTTGGCATATTCGGCCGCGAACCAGTCGGCGGATTTGACTTCTTTGTAAAATTGGGGAGCGATTATTAAGCCTTTTAGCTCCCCGTTTGCGGCGTTTGTCGTATTTCCGCCACCGATACGAAAACCGTCCGCATCCACAGCTGCTTTTGTGACCATAGCTGTATTAGCCAGAGTCCCCGAAGCAACCCCGTCGACATAAAGAGTTACCAGCGTAGATGTGTGATCAACTGTATACCCCACATGAACCATGCTGCCGTTGATAGCAGTATTCGCAGCCGCGTTGACGTAAACGTAAGAGCTACCTGTATAATGCGAATATCTTATTTTTGAATTTGCATTAATTCTGGAGATTCCCCCATTCGGGAAAACAACATAAGTTCCACCGCCGATCCCTTTTCCTAACATTGATGTATAGTTAGTTGTGCTCGAAATCACCTGCACCCACCCACAAACCGTATGCGATTCCGTCCTAGGATTTAGCTGTGTCGCATCGATCCCGGTATTAACAGAGCCCACACCACATTCGCACAAGGCAGGACCGAGAATATGAGGCTCTGGAACTTGCCCTGTCAACGGGGCATCGTTCCCTTTGCTCGACACGTCCAGGATTTTACCTTCGACGGCCTTGCAATTATAGCCACCGTAAAGGTTTGTAGAGTCAGTTACTGCAACGTGTGCGCATATCGCCGCGTCGGCTGTTTGCCGCGTGGTCACTAGCCCACCTCTTTAACGTCTTTGATAACCGCCACAGTTTTAAACGTCCCCTCGTACTCCTTAAACGTCCCCGTTTTACCCACAACTTTCGAGGTTGCGTAATCGACAACCGCCGCCGCTCCCTCGATCTTCTTTTTGACTTCGGCCTTGAGCGCCGTAACCGTAGTAGGTTTCTTGTCCCCCGCCATGGCTTCGTCACAGATTTTTTGCACTGTTTCGATTTTATTAACGGCGCTATCAAGCAGGTGGTGAAAGGGTTTCCCACCTTCGAAGTCTTTATAAATTTTGTGTTTAATCTCCTGTGGCCCAAAGCCTTCGGTGTAGAGATCGTATATTTTTTTTTCTTGCGCGGCTGTGAGTACTGTTGTCATTGGGGTTCCCGCTCCTAAAGTTTTTCTGTCGATGATCATTTTACAATCCTAACTCACTATTAGTGCGCCCTTGTTGTCCAAGGTATCACAGATCGATTTCATTGTTGACTGGGTTAGTTTCTTTCCCCAAACGGCAACGCTGCGGACATCGCCGTCGTCAAGGTACTCGAAATCCTGGTGGTTGTTATCGCCCGAAGTGCCGCGTGCGAGTCTGAAATAAATTGATTGATCGCTTACTACCTGGTTGACAACTATTCTGCGTGTGCGCCCGCTTGGGGTTGCTGTGTACAGTGTGCATTTGTTTTTCGCCAAGTCGTTAACGATAAACAGATTCAGAATCCCGCTGAACGGCGTGGCGCTTGACCATGTGCCGATTGTGCCGTTGACCTCAAGCTGTATTGAGTTGCTGTCGCTGGCTACTGACAACACGTTTCTACCAAGCGAAAACAAAGTGTGATCTCCGCTCGCTGAATTAACGTCAACCTGAACCATGATCGTGTGAGTGTGTGCGGAAAAGTCAGCGGTGAAAGGAGCCTCACCAAAATCGTCGGCGCGAAATAATCTTTTGTAAACTGTGTGAGCGTTGATCGTGTCGCTTCCGATAGCCACTCCGCCGCTCATCACCATGTCGGCCCCGGCCATTGTATCCACCGCCAGGGTGTCAACGCCCGCCGATTCCTGAAACGCCCAATAGTTTTCAAGCCCATTCGACGCGGCGATCCCAGTGTCGGCATAAAAATTATCGGTGGTTTCCAGCACCTCACCGTAGTACAGATTCCCGTTGTCGGTCTCCACGATAGCTTGCGACTGATAAGTGTGAGCCGCTGTAACCGTTGCTGTATCTGAGTAATCGCCCACTGCTGATAGTGTCGCGTCGCTGGTATCCGTCCACGCGCCTCCGCTGGTGACGTCGCGATATCGAAACCTTACCTTGACGCTTGTCTCCACTCCGAGATCGTCGAGCGTCCCGTTGAGTGTGAGCGTGGTGCTGGACAGCGAAGGCGTTCCGGTACTTACAACAGGGATTACAATGTAATCTTCTCTGATTCCGCTCGCCTCCGTAAACGTGTATTTGCCGTCTGCGTTCAAAATTATTTCAACACCCGCGCCCTGTTTACATAAACGCATCGCGTAAAACTCCGCGCCATAGGCGGAGTCTGAGGGATTGGCTAATTTTAGAATTAAGCAATTGTCATCGTTGCTCATTTTTTTGACCAGCCAAGCCTTTGGGTAATCGCTAAAAATGGATGCGTCTGGAACAGTGATAGTCACGTCCCCAGCGGAGCAGTCAGCCCCAACTGCGTAGTCGTCGGCCGTGAGCACGTAGTCAGACGTAATCGGCGAGCCGCTAAAAATATAGGGATACACCGATTTCTTTTTTACATTTTGACTAACTAAATTAGCGACCATCAAGGTGCCTCGTACGTCCAGACGTCCACCGCGTTTGTCGCGTCGGAACAAACCCACTCGACCATAATTTTTGAGAAAGCCATATTAGTGTCAAGGAACGCGATCCCTGTGTTGTCAACCTGTGTTGCGGCCCCGGTGATCTGCGTGGTCACGTCCTGCCAGCCGTTCATAGACGATGTATCCGCCGTCTCGTCGTTCGAAGCGTAGATTTTTAGAGTCACACCGCCGCTGATTTTCCACTGGATCGAACCGTGCAAAAATGTCTTACGACTCCAAAGCTTTAGGTACGTTGCCGCCGCCTGATTTGACTCGTCAACAAAATGAATACCGCCGTTGTACTGCTCTTGTGGAGGGTTAACTAATTCCATTCTGAGAGCGCAACTGGACGAGCTAATCACGGCGTCGAGGCTGTCCATACTCCCCGCGTTTTTGAGTTGCGCCGTCGCGCTGGTCACGTTGTAGGGAGCCCCACCCTGTTTAAATTTGTAAGTAATTTTTACATAATCGGCGTCGGCAATCGAGGGTTCCCCTTCGAAGCGAGTTTCGATCATGTCATCGGTAACGGCCGCTAGAGTTTTAGTGATAGTGGCCAGCGCCCCAACGCCTTTAACGATAGGGGTCAACACGATTTCTGTTCCGGCTGGCATCGTTCCGGCTATCACTAATCTAACAACCGCCTGCGTTGCCGTGTCCGCGCTCGCCCCGGTGCCGCCGTTCATGTTGTTCAGCGCGGAGTCAACGTCTACAGTGCCGCCGCCCGCTGCGATAGTGGTGGCGCTATCAATATCGATTTGAGTTAATCGGCCGTCCGTGACCGTGGCCATGCGATGACCCATTTTATAAAATCCTTTCGGCGTTTATCTCGACGGTCCAGGATTTCTCTACAGAATGCCTTGCCCGCGTGATCAAGAAGTCGCCATTAAAGGGTTTGAGCCCCTTAATATTGAGTATAGCCCCTGCTATCAAGTTGGTGTTGCGTGTTGTTGTAAATGTTATTTGCTGCGTCGATTGACTATCGACCGACATGGCTATAGCCCGCGCCGCGTCTGCGTCAGCCACTTTTTGCACAATGTTTTTTATCGTCTCGCTCTTGGTACTCAGAACGTCGCGCCGGTGCTTTTTATCGTGCAAGGTTTTTCCGGTGCGCGGATCGTAATATTTCATCGTGTAATCAGTAGGCACGTGGGTTGCGTCTTCTGAGGTAAGTTCCCAAATCGGATCTTTGGCCACGTCGACAAATGCCGAAGGCGGGAGGCCGCGCATCGAGAAAAGATTCGTGAATATCAAGGCCTTGTCGTAGATTTTTACGTAGCACCCAAACATGTCGGCGTACTCGGAAACCACCGTCCCCACTGCCTGGTTTTGAATAGCGATATTTTTCAGGTTGATATTCCAGCCGTTCAAAGGGTCTCGCATGAAATTGTAATTGAGTTCAAAACCGATCTCTTTGAGCACGTCGTGCAACAAAACGGCGAGCGTAACCTTCTTTTTCGAGTAGCTTATCTGATGATCGAAACCACGCGTTTCCATGGGTTTTGAGTTCGCGCCGATAGTGATATAATCCGGCTGAATCCCTAGTGGCCTCGAATCCACGAACATCTCTCCGCTTTTGATCGACTTCGCAGGGGTGACAGATCTGTCTATCAGTTCCAAAGAAACAGGTGTTCCTTTGGGGAAAAGATCATAAAGTTTATCAGCGTAAAAACCAAAGTTGACGTTGAAAGTGTCCGACGAAAAACCGAGATTATCAAGGTAGTCGACGGTTTGAATTCGGCTCTTGAATTCAGCGTCAAGAGGTTTGCCGTCAACGATAATATTATAATCAGCGCTCATTATTTACGCCAAGCCTGAGCGGGCGCTTCATCGTTCGCCGGTGTCGCGTCCGTTGGAATATCGATCACCGCCCCTTGTGGCGCGTTGATGCGGGCCTTTATCTGTACGGGTATCCTGTTCGCGTCCTTAATTTCGTTTAGTTTGAAACGGTCTATCCGGTCCCACCTTGTATCAGAGGGCAGGGTCATTGCTGTCTCTGGTACGTGGTCGTCAATTTGGCAGACGCCGGTTAGGGTGATCGGTTTTGTGATTACCCTTGTTTCACAGGGGACGTCTGGGAGCTGTGCCCTGCATATTCCCCGCCACGAATGCGCCGATGCGGCCGGGATAGCTGACCACGTCACCCCGCCGTCGGTAGTGCGCTGTATTCTATTAGTGCCGTTTTCGGATACCGCAACAAAGATATTGTCTTTAACGTAGGTAATTGATCTCCATTTATTCTGTTCCGCTGATACCGCCACGGTCCATGTTACGCCGCCGTCGAGGCTGCGCATTGTGCGATTGGTGCCGTCCGCTGATACCGCGCTGAAGCGACCGTTGCCGTAACTCAGACCGTACCAATAATTATTTTCAGGCAACGTGTAAGTTGTAAAACTAGCAGCGTCGTCCGTCGATACCGCCACTCTTGACGAGTTGGATAAAATAACCCAGTTGCCGTTGCCAAATTTTATAGAGTACCACAAATAGGAACTAGCTGTGGTATTGGTCCACGTTAGACCCTTGTCGGAAGATCTCATAACTCTTCGAGAGTCTCCACTTATTGCTGAAGCTGCAAAAACTCCGTTGCCGCCGTCGACAGAGATCCATGAGTTACTATAAGGCAGAGAAATAGACGTCCACGTCATCCCGTCGTCGACAGAGCGCAGCGCAACCCCTCCTGTTCCCACAATAATCCACACGCCGTCAAGATAGGCAGAATCTCTCCAAAGTCCAGACGGTACGGCTACTAGTGTCCATGTTTTTCCGTAGTCAACAGATCGAGCCACAGAATTTTTTGTGCCGTCGGCTACAGCAATAGCTACCCCGTTGCCAACCGTAACCTTGTAATACCCTACGCCGTTAACCGGCATCGCATACTCTGTCCACGTAAGTCCCCCGTCCTCGCTGACTTGGCACATTCCCGACGTGCTGTCTTTGGCCACTGAGATTAAAACTGTCTCGCCCGGTTCCTTGATTTTAAAAACCCCAACATCAACCTCACCCGGTATCCCCCCACTGCCAAGCGCGTTAAATTTCGCGTCCATTTTTAGACGACAATCACCAAACGAGTAAGCCTGTAACCCAGTGGTCACAAGGGTGATAATGTCGCCGTCGTAAAAAATACCTGCCTTGGCATCTGTGGAAAACGACTTCAAAGCTGCGAGTGCCATCGTCGGCAATTCGACGGAAAGCGCCGCGTGAACGGTGTCTGCAAACAAGTGCAAGAGAACGCCGTCGTAAAACAAGCCTTGATCGGACGCCGCCGCAACTGAGTACTTCACGCCGCTGTAAACGAACTCACCGCCTTCGTCGACGGTGCCCGCTATCACCTCCACGTTGCCGCCAGTGATCAACGTCGCAAACAGTACGCCAATTCTGCCAGGAAGTTTATCCCTTACCACGACCAGGTTATCCAGGTTTGCCGCCGCGCCGGTGTAGGTGGTCTGTAGAACCAGATTGTCAGCGTTGCTTTTTTTGACGCTGTAAATCCTCGTGGTGTCGGCAACAAAAGAGTACTCGCCAAGCACTGCTACAGAGACGCCCTTTGCCGTGGTGTTTTCGGAGACGGTGCTAAACTGTCCCCTGTTATCAACCCTCAAAAGTGTCAATGCCGTTGCGTCCACAACGTAGAGATCTACGCCGTCGCTAGTCACGTCAAGCACCGCCCCTGCGTTGGGCTTAATCGTGTCAAGCAGCGTGAGCGCGCCAAATTGATCGGCTTTAAAACTGTGTATCCCGTCCGCGTTGGTAAGATACAGAAAGCGCCCGTCGTGGTGAAGTTTGCTTGCGGACGTTACAGTCAAAGGAGTATAGGCCGATAGCTGCTTGAGCGTCCCAACTTCGTTGCTTAAAGAGATCACGCCCATGGAGGTGCTGGCCACAAAGACAAACTTGTCGTGCTCACAAACAGAAACAGTGTTCGCAAGCGCCGTCAAGGTACCTGCTTCAAGCTCAAACGCACCTAGTGTTTTACCAACGATATCATCTGTGGTGTATTGCCCGGACACACTCACGCTGTTGATGAAATACTCGTTTTCGGTTTCATTCAAAACGTGGATCGCCTGTGGTGGTGCGACTCCCCCGCGTGGTAGTTCTCCGAAGTCAAGATTCAAAGGTGCGATTTTAATTGTCATCCGTTATCCACTCCTTTAAATCGATATCAATTTCAGCGATCAAAATCTCGCCGTTTGTTTGATGTTTTTCCCTCACATGGATTCGCTCAATCGTGAAATCACCTCGGTAGGATTCGCCGATATAGAAGGGCTGCGGCTCTTGGGCGTCGTGGACTTTTGAGAGGTCGTCAAGATACTTTGTCACGTCGGTATACATCCGCTCGTCTTCTTCTTTTTTACCCAGCCTGTCTCCGACTAAAGCGCCCGCACCTAGTGACAGAGCGGCTTTCCCCAATGCACTTACCGAGATCGTTTCAAAAGTCATCGTCGAAATTTTAAGAGAAAACGAATACGTCTCAAGCTCCAAACCGGATACTTCTCGCAAAGGCTTTTGTCCTTGATAGTCTCCCTTGGCGTCGGTCGTTACGATCCGCTCGTGGTCTGTG
>Ga0256846_1000061_pt1 | contig 46025 bp, 39 predicted proteins | sample TevniametaG_FD_189098 | JGI IMG/M metagenome (GOLD analysis project Ga0256846, IMG submission 189098) | Tube worm associated microbial communities from hydrothermal vent at the East Pacific Rise, Pacific Ocean - Tevnia | ecosystem: Host-associated > Annelida > Integument > Unclassified ...
TATTTAACGGTGTCCAGAAACATATCCTGAATCAGACCGGCAACCCGCAGGCGCCATGTCGTATCCAAAGGTCAATGCATACAGATCTCCCTTGGCGCGCACGCACCGGATTGGCGGGATTCGACCCGGCCTGGCGCTATTCGGACGGTTTCGGGTCGATTATTTCCGTGGATTTATCGGTGTGCTTTGTCTTGTCTGTCACCTGACAGGATTCCCGCATTCATGTGGATACGCCGAGTTTTGGAAACAGATATGCCTGAAGAAAAAACCAGACGCCGATAACGGCCAGAATCGTTAAAATGTCTTTCATCTTTTATCCTTTGTGTGTGGCTTTCGAGTGTTTGGCGATAAACTGACATCTGTATAGCACAATCGGAGCCATTCGGCTATGGGGCGCTTAGAAACCGCGTTTCGATCAGATCGGCCAGACGGTCGACGTCTTCCAGGCCGAAGCGGGGCACCGCCGGCTGAATATCGAGATCGGTCACATACGCGATCAGGCCCCGGGGCGGCGGATCAATGGGCGCTTTGCGGTTACCTGCCCGGCAGATCTCGATTTTGGGCTGATCCATCCCTTTGAACCCTTCAACGATGATCAGGTCCATGTCCATTAAAAAACCGGCCAGGTCGTCAATCGATTCCGAAGATTGATCCCGGACCATCGCCATGGCATGCGGTGACGTGACGATGACCGCATCGGCCCCGGCTGCCCGGTGCCGGGCGCTGTCTTTTCCCTGCTGATCAAGGGTAAACCCGTGATGGGCATGTTTGATGGTACCGATGCGGTACCCCCGGCGTTTGAGTGCGGGGATCAGTTTTTCAACCAGCGTGGTTTTGCCGGATTTTGATTTTCCCACGATAGAAATAACGGGCGGCATATTGTTTTCCTTAATCAAATGTGAGTGTGTCGGGCCATTCCCGGAGATGGCCGTCAGCGGGTCCTTTGCGACAGGCATCGATGACAACCCGGGTATCCCGGATATACAGATCCCGTCCGGGATCGACATTGTTGAACAGCTGCCACAGCAGGCCGGATTCGTCCGCCAGGTCGGCAGCGGCATCAAAAAGGATGACAATATCGAATTGCCGCATCCGATCGGCTGTGAACAGGTCATCGGAAAAAACATGTCCGTTCCGATGGTCTGATTTGGTTATCGTCATGGCGATGATCCGCATTCGACGGCTGGATTTCCCGGGCGGTGCCGCCATGAGTTCCCGCAGTGCAACCACACCGGTGATCTCTGATTTGAGTGCGGCCGCTTCTGCCGGCGTCAGGGGGGTGTAGGCGTTCGGAAGGGGTTCCGCTCGCGGCGGTTCCCCGGAAACCCGCGCGGTCAGGTCGATGCCGAGTTTGTGGCCGAAATTGGGGTGCGGCGAGCAATGGTCAAGGACATCCAGGATGCCGGTTGCGTGCATCAGATCGGTGTGGATGTCCAGTCGCTGGGTGAGTATCTGCAGGATTTGCCCGGGATTCTGGAGACCGGTGTCGGCGTCGACGATGACGATGGTTTTACAGAAACTCATCTGGCCCTGGCCCCACAGCCCACTGATGACTTTCTGGGCATGACCGGGGTAGGCCTTGTCAATGGCGACCACGACGATATTGTGAAAGACGCCTTCCCAGGGGAAAAAATAATCTCGGATTTCGGGCATCACCGTGCGCAGCATGGGTAGAAAGATCCGCCCGGTGGCCTGGGCCAGGTAGCAGTCTTCCATGGGCGGGCGCCCCACCAGCGTGGTCTGGTAAATGGCGTTTTTCCGGTGGGTCAGGGCGGTCACATGAAAAACCGGATAGGCATCGGCCAGGGAATAGTATCCGGTGTGATCGCCGAAGGGGCCTTCCCGCCGCATTTCTCCCGGCTCGACATAGCCTTCGAGAATAAATTCAGCTTCTGCGGGAACGGAAAGGTCAACGGTCAGACAGGGGGCCATCCGTACTGGTTTTTTCCGGATAAAACCGGCCAGTATCATTTCGTCCATGCCCTGGGGCAGGGGCGCCGTGGCCGCGTAAACAACGGCCGGATCGGCACCGATGGCCACGGCCACCGGCATGCGCCGGCCGGCCCGGCGATAGGCGGTGTAATGATGTGCGCCGTCCTTGTGGATATGCCAGTGCATGCCGGTGGTGCATCTGTCATAAACCTGCATCCGGTACATGCCCACATTCCGTTTGCCGTCGGTCAGGCTGCGGGTGAACACCAGGGGCAGGGTAATGAAGCGCCCGGCGTCCTGCGGCCAGCATTTTAAAACGGGCAGCCGCGTCAGGTCCACGGCATCGCCGGTATACACAATTTCCTGGCAGGGCGGCGCGTTGCCGCGGTATGTCCGGGGAAAGAACTGTGCGGTCTGCGTGGCCAGGGGAATCAGTTTCAGCATGTCCCGGATGGATCGGGGCGGCGCCAGGTCAAAATACTGCGTCACCCGGTTGCCGATCTCGTCAAGGTGATTAACCCCCAGGGCCAGGCAGATCCGTTTTTCACTGCCGAAAAGATTGGTGGCCACAGGGAATCCGGCCCCCTTCACCCGGGTAAAAAGCAGCGCGCTGCCGCCACCGGGTTTCTTGCATTCGGCATCGGTCCGCCGGCTGATGCCGAGGATCGGGTCAACCGTCCGGGAGATGCGGGTCAATTCTCCGGCAGCGTCCAGGGCGGCGATGAATTCCTGCAGATCAGTGTACATGGCCATTGTTTCTTTCACGGGATGTCCGGCGCGATGTCGACGATAAGCGCACGGGTATCGCCGGGCGGCAGGTGGGGAGTCTCATGCCTGCCGCCGAATGATTTCATCCACCAGAACGCCGGTGAACAGGAGGATGGAGATGAGGCTGTTCATGTAGAAAAAAGCCACATGAACCCTGGAAAAATCATCGGGCCGGACGATCCGGTGTTCGATGATCAGCAGCATGCCGATCAGGGCAACGGTCACCAGATAGGCCCCGGTCATCTTGAAAACCGGAAAAATGGCGGCAAAAGCGACAAATGCGATGATGTGCAGGGCGGCAGCGGTCTGCAGGGCCCGCCGGGGGCCGAAACGGGCCGGTATGGAAAAAAGGCCTTCGCACCGGTCAAAATCGATATCCTGGCAGGCATAGAGGATGTCAAACCCGGCAATATAGGTTAAAAGAGCGGCGGAAAGCACCCAGATGGGCCCGGAAAAGGTTTTGGAAAGGGCGACCCACGTGGCCCAGGGCGCCAGAGAAATGGCAAAACCGAGGTAAAGATGGGAGAGCCATGTAAATCGTTTCGTGTATGAGTAGGAACACAGAATAAGCAGAACCGGAACGGCGAGATAAAGGCATGGCGGCCCCAGCATGGCGGCCGCCAGGAGAAAAATTCCCGTCGAGATGGCAATCAGGGTCCAGGCCGTGGCAGCGGAGATTCTGCCGCTGGGAATTTCCCGCAGGCGGGTACGTATGTTTTTTTCGTCTATGCGCGCATCGACCACCCGGTTAAACCCCATGGCGGCCGACCGGGCGCCCACCATGGCCAGAATGACCCAGCCGATATCGGCGGGGTGGACCGGATATTGCCGCTGGACGAGAATCACCGCTACCAGCGCAAAGGGAAGCGCAAAAACCGTATGGCTGAATTTAATCATGCGGCCGTACGTGTGGATACCTGCCAGCCATCCGGCGGCGGATAATGATCCTCCCGCCCGTTTATTTCCTGCCAGTGTCTGTTTTACCATTGCCGTCACGTGTTTATGGTTTCCGCGCAAAAATAGGAAAAAGCAAAGACGGTGTCAACCTCGGCGAAAAATTAATAAAAGGGATGCCGCGTTCTATCCGGCGTACTCACGCGTACGCGGAATAAAAAACCCCACGGTGCAGGGCAGCCACCGCGGGGTATGGATAAAACCAGGCAGACTCGCGCTACTTATCGTCTTTAACTTCTTCAAAGTCCGCGTCGACAACATCGTCATCGCTGCCTGCCCCGGCATCGCCACCAGGGGGTGTCTGGCCCGGTGCGCCGCCATCGGCTCCGGGCTGGGCTTCTCCGGTTTGCGCGGCCTGCTGATAAACCGCTTCGGCCAGCTTGTGGGATGTCTGGCTCAAAACCTCGCTGGCGCTCTTAATCGCCTCGGCGTCTTCGCCTTCCATGGCTTTTTTCAAATCGGCGATGCCGGATTCGACCTTGGCTTTGGTTTCGTCATCCACCTTGTCGCCCAGGTCCTTGATCGATTTTTCGGTGGCGTAAATCAATGAATCGGCCGAATTGCGCGCATCGATCAATTCACGTTTTTTCTTGTCTTCATCGGCATGCTGTTCGGCATCCCGGATGGCACTGTCAATTTCTTCCTGGCTCAGGCCGCTGGATGCGGTAATCTGAATCGACTGCTCTTTTCCGGTGGCCGTGTCCTTGGCGGATACATTGACAATCCCGTTGGCGTCAATATCAAAGGACACTTCGATCTGGGGAACGCCCCGGGGGGCCGGCGGAATGCCGACCAGCTCGAAACGGCCCAGGGTTTTGTTCTGGCCGGCCATTTCCCGTTCACCCTGAAGGACATGGATGGATACAGCCGGCTGGTTGTCAGCCGCCGTGGAAAACACCTGGCTCTTTTTGGTCGGGATCGTGGTGTTCTTTTCAATCAGCCGGGTCATCACGCCGCCCAGCGTTTCGATGCCCAGAGACAGCGGCGTGACATCGAGAAGCAATACGTCCTTGACGTCGCCCTGCAGAACGCCGCCCTGAATGGCCGCGCCCCGGGCGACCACTTCGTCGGGATTGACGCTTTTGTTGGGTTCTTTGCCAAAAATCTTTTTGACGCGTTCCTGAACCGCCGGCATCCGGGTCATGCCACCGACCAGGACAACTTCCTTGATGTCACCGGCCGAAACGCCGGCGTCTTTCATGGCCATCCGGCACGGGCCTTCCAGCTTGTCAAGGAGATCCCCAATCAGGGCTTCGAGTTTGGCCCGGGTGATTTTGATGTTCAAATGTTTGGGACCGGATGCGTCGGCAGTAACAAACGGCAGGTTGACATCGGTCTCCACCGCGGAAGATAGTTCCATTTTGGCTTTTTCAGCCGCTTCTTTCAGCCGCTGGAGGGCCATTTTGTCGCCGCGCAGGTCGATGCCCTGGTCTTTCTTGAATTCATCGGCCAGAAAATCGATGATCCGCAGGTCAAAATCTTCGCCGCCGAGATGGGTGTCTCCATTGGTGGATTTAACCTCAAAAACGCCTTCGCCGATTTCAAGGACGGATATATCAAAGGTGCCGCCGCCCAGGTCGAATACCGCGATGGTTTCTTCGTTCTTCTTGTCCATGCCGTATGCCAGAGAAGCGGCCGTGGGCTCATTGATAATTCGCTGAACGTTGAGGCCGGCAATTTTACCGGCATCCTTGGTGGCCTGTCTCTGGCTGTCATTAAAATACGCCGGAACGGTGATGACCGCATCGGTGACCGTTTCGCCCAGATAGGCTTCGGCCGTTTTCTTGATGTTTCCCAGGATAAACGCGGAAATCTCGGCCGGGCTGTAGTCTTTGTCTTTCAGTTTAATCCGCACATCGCCATTGGATGCTTTAATCAGTTCATACGGAAGGATCTTGATATCCCGCTGGATTTCCGGCGAGTTGAATTTGCGCCCGATCAACCGTTTAACACCAAAGACCGTATTTTCCGGGTTGGTAATGGCCTGCCTTTTGGCAATCTGACCCACCAGGCGTTCCCCGCTGTCGGAAACGGCGACAATCGACGGAGTGGTGCGTCCGCCTTCTGGGTTGGTGATGACCTTGGCATCACCACCCTCCATGATCGCCACACAGGAATTGGTGGTCCCCAAATCGATTCCAATAATTTTACTCATCTTTTCGATCCTCCTAAAGCATTCATTCAGTTCGCGTAACCGCGATTAACTTTGACGGGTTTTTCTCATGTCTCTGGATAGCTGCAAACCTGTTTTATAAAGCATGTCATAAAGTATGGATCAGCCGGTGATGGCCGGCGCTCAATCCGTGTCATTATCCGATTTGGCCACGATAACCATGGACGGGCGCAGGAGCCGGTCGTGGTACGCATATCCCCGTTGAAATTCCTGAACGACCGTGTTCTCGGGGTGTTGGTCGGTCTTTTCCTGTCCCATGGCCTGGTGAAAGGCCGGATCAAAGGGCTTTCCGCAGGCCTCAATGGGCTTGACGCCGAATTTTTCAAACGTTTTGAGTAATTCCGCGCGCACCATTTCCACTCCGTCGATCAGCGCGTTGGCGGCGTTTTCGTCCCCGGACGCAGCCAGGGCCCGTTCCAGGTTGTCCACTGCCGGCAGAAGATCGGTGAGCAACGTTTCATTGGCATATTTGCGTGCATCGGCCGTTTCCCGCAGAATCCGTTTTTTATAGTTGTCGAATTCGGCGCTGACCCGCAAAAAGCGATCATACGCGGATTTTGCTTCTTCCTGCGCCGCAGCCAGTTTTTCTTCAAGCGCTCGTATCTGATCATCAGGGGCCAGCTCCCGCAGTGATTCAGAAGCCCCGGTATCCGACTGATCCGATGCCGAGATGGGGCGTTCCTCCCCGTTTTTATCGATGACCGGGATGGTCGTCGCCTCGCCCGCGTCGGTCGGATGCTCCGGTCTTTTTTCGTCTTTCTGGTTGCGCGCCCGTGCGTTGATCGACATAAATAATCTGCTCCAAGTGGTGATTAAGCGTAATAATCCGTATTGAAATTGTGACAAAAAATAAGTCTGTCCAGTGGATTGTCAAGCAAAAGGGAACGGCAAATATGTCAGGCATTGACGGAAATTGACATCCACAGTCCGTGGGCAGAAAGAACGGAAAGGCGGGTTGTCTGAAAAGGGGGCGATCAAGGGAGTATGTATCTGAAGAAAGTGAAAGGTTGTGCACCCCCTGTCGAATCATTCCCTATATATCGGATCCAGACATGACCGGAATCAGTCCACGACACAGGTGCCATCACTTATCGCTGCTTCCTTCCGGATCTGACGAGGTTCGTGTGTACCTGTTGCGCGGCGACCGGTCAGCCGGCGCCAATTTTTGGAAATAGACCCTTGAGGGGGAATTCAGCCCCGCATAAGCGGATTTCGGGTAAAGGGCACCGCTGGCTCCCCGCCTAGCACAATTGACCTCAGACTATAATAGGCATCCGGAATATTTCAAGTAAAAAAAATGATCCGGATCGTCATGTTTCGGGCCGGGGACGTTTCTTCCGGCGTATTATTTTCAATTGCCGGATGACTCAGGATTGACTTAGGCGCCGGGGTACTGGTAAATATAATAATATTTTAAACGTTTTGCTTTTCAATATGAAGCCGGATCAGAAGATTAATATCGGCGAATGGATAATTTGCGATGAAAAAATGGCAATGCAGGGTTTGTTATTATACCCATGCGGGCGATGCGCCGCCGGACAGCTGTCCGGTGTGCGGGGTGGCCGGCACCATGTTCATGGCAGCGACCGGTGCGGGACTGCCGGAGAAAGCCGGGGCCGAGATCCATCGCTCTGAGACAGCCAAATGTTCGGTTTGCGGCTATACTCATACCGACGGCGAATTTCCCGAAAACTGCCCGGTCTGCGGGATTGCACGTGACAGCGCCCTGAAAATAAATGCAGCCGCCGCAACTGCCGAAACGCCGGAAACGACACCGGCAACCGGGCGATGGCGCTGCCGGATCTGCGGATACATTCATACCGGTACGCCGCCGCCGGTCCAGTGCCCGGTGTGTGGTGCCGATCGCAGCGAATTTATCCGGCTGCCCGATGAAACGGCCGGACCGGCTGCAGCGCCGGCTGCCGGCGTGTTTGATGCAGCAGAAAAACCGGATGCGCCGGTATCGCGCGACGCATCACCGGAAGCGGCGACCACAGTGGTTTCCCGCCTGTTGCCTGTCTACCGCCGCCTGACGACCGGTATGGCCCGGCAGCATATCCATCCCATCTCCGTGCATATTCCCAACGGTGTACTGCCGGTGGCCTTTATCTTTCTTGTGCTGGGAATCCTGTTTGACAGCGGACGAATGCGCCAGGTGGCCGGGTATAATCTGTTTTTCGTCTGCATCACGCTGCCGGCGGTTCTGTTTTCCGGTTACAATGACTGGCAGATTCGACTGGGTGGCCGCATGACCCGGACCATCCAGGTAAAGATTGTCTGTGGCGCCGTGGTGATGATTCTGTCTCTTGTCCTGGTTGTGTGGCGCTTTGTTCAGCCCGGGGTACTGGCGGCGTCATCCAGTGGCCGGATGATCTATCTGGCGTTTTTTCTGGCCGCACTGGCGGCGGCCGCCGTTGCCGGGTTCTTCGGGGGGAAATTGATCCGGTTTCCGGGAGACAATGCCCTTAAGAAAAAATAATGGCCCGTCTGTCATGGCCGATCAACAAAACAATTTCCCGGTGGCTGACATCCGGGGCCGGGGCACGTATGTGCTGATCCTGCAGGTTGCGCATCCGGCCCGGATTCAGGTCGGCCGGCTGGGGTGCTTTGATTTTCGGGCCGGGGTCTACGCCTATGCGGGCAGCGCTTTCGGTCCCGGCGGTCTGGCGGCCAGGGTGGGGCGGCACCTGAAAACGGAAAAACGTCTGCGGTGGCATATCGATTATCTGCGCGGCATCAGCCGCGTGTCGGCAGTCTGGTATACGGTTTACCCCGTCCGCCGGGAGCATGACTGGGCCCGCATACTGTTGCAGCGCCGGGGCGCGAGCGTGCCCATCCCCGGGTTTGGATCCTCCGATTGCCGCTGCAAATCCCATCTGGTCTATTTTCAGCACACCCCCAAAATTGCGACTTTCCGGCGAAAGATCCGGTGCTGTTTTGCCGAAGATCCGCGGATTGACCAGCGGGTTGTCCCCGCCGGGAAGTCACCGGCTTTATGCCTAACCACCAGGGGAGATTTTCAATGAGAATATGTTTTTACGGCGTTGGCGGTGTCGGCGGTTACTACGGCACCCTGGTGGCGGATTATTTAAAACGGACGGGGGCAGGGGAGACAACTTTCATTGCCCGGGGCGCGCACCAGCGCAGGATTCTTGACAACGGGCTGCTTCTGAAAAAAGACGGTGGCCGGGAAGAAATCGTGGCAATCCCCGATCGTTGTACGGATACAGTGATGGGGTTGCCGGTTTTTGATATCGTCGTGGTCGCCGTCAAAGGGTACGATCTGGCAGGTGCGGCCAAGGCCGTGAACCGGATTACGGACGCGCATACGGTGGTTCTGCCGCTGTTAAACGGGGCGGATATCCATGCCCGCATGCGTCCGTATATCGACAAGGGATACCTGCTGTCTGCCTGTGTTTATCTGGGAACGCACATCGAGGCCCCCGGCATTATTTTTCAAAAGGGGGGCAGCCGTCAGATCGCGGTGGGTAAAGACCCCGGCTGGCCTGATTTCTATCCTCACGGACTCTTGGATCTTTTTACAAAAGCGGGCATCCGCATTCAATTCTTTGAAGACGTGGATGTTGAAATATGGACGAAATTCATTTTCATTGCGGCTTTTGCGCTGGTTACCGCGGCCTATGATAAAACGATCGGCGAGGTCGCCGCTGATAAAAATCTGGGCCGGCGGGTGAAGAATATCATGATTGAAATCGCCCGGATCGCCCGGGCGCTGGCCATCACGCTTCCCGGAGATATTGTTGAAACATCTTTTGCCAAAGCCGGACAGTTTTCCTTTGAAACGAAAACGTCCTTTCAGCGGGATGTGGAAACCAAAGGCCGGCAAAGCGAGTGGGATCTGTTCGGGGGGACCGTTCTTCGGTATGGCAGGGAACACAATCTTCCTGTCGATCATACAAAAGAAACGTTTGATCTGCTGATGGAAAGGCTGTGAAGGGCTGGACACGGGCCATCCAGCCCCCCTGGCGATTGCCTGATGTGGCGCCGGTTATTCCGCCAGCGCGGTGGTCATCAATTCGCCGATCTGTGTGGAAAACCGGGACGGGTTGTCGATTTTGCCGCCCTCGCCGACGATGGCCAGATCGAGGAGCAGTTCGCTGTACGCCTGGATTCTGGGGTCTTTCCGGTCGGCATCGAAAAGCGCTTTGATTTTATCCATAACGGGATGCGCCAGGTTCAGCTCCAGAACGCGCTTGACTTCGGGGACCTTTTGCCCCGATGCCGCAAGTATTTTTTCCATATAGGCGCTCATGTCGTGATCATCCCCGGACAGGCAGACAATGGAGCTTTTCAACCGGCTGGACGCCTTGACTTCCTTGATTTTGTCGGCCAGATGGTTTTTGATAAAACCGAAGAGGGCGCTGTAGTCGTCCTGCTTCTCTTTGTCGGGCGATTCTATTTCCAGATCCCCTTTTTCCGCGCTTTTCAGCGGCTTGCCGTCGTATTCGGTCAATGACTGAATCACCCATTCATCCACCGGATCGGCCATCAACAGCACTTCGTAGTCTTTTTCTTTCAGCGCTTCCAGATGCGGGCTGTTGATCAGGGCGGTCAGATTCTCGCCGGTAATGTAAAAGATCTCCTTCTGGTCCGGCTGCATGCGATCGACATAGGTTTTTAAGGAAATGGCTTTGTCTTCGGATTTGGTTGATTTGTAACGGATCAGCTCGGCAATCTTTTTGCGGTTGTCCGGGTCGATGTGCGCGCCCCATTTCAGTGCCGGCCCGAATTCGGCATAAAATTTTTCGTAATCCGCCGCATCCATTTTTTTCAGCAGCTCCAGAATTTTCTTAACGAGGTTGCGCCGGATGTTGCCGACGAGACGGTCATGCTGGAGAAGCTCCCGGCTGACATTCAGGTTCAGGTCCGGCGCATCGACAATCCCCTTGACGAAGCCGAGGTATTCGGGCAGCAGGGCCTTGCAGTTGTCCATGATGAATACCCGCTTGCAGTACAGGTGAACCCCGTGCGGGTTGTCCGGGCGGAGCAGATCAAACGGCGCCTTGGACGGAATATAGAGCAGCGCATGGTATTCGGTGGTGCCTTCGAGCTTGATGTGCAGACGGGCCAGGGGAGGATTCCAGTCGTGGCTCAGGTGTTTGTAGAATTCTTCGTATTCTTCATCGCTGACGTCTTTTTTATCCCGGGTCCAGATGGCTTTCATGGAATTTAAGGTCTCTTCCCGCACCACTTTGCGGGTTGTCTCACCGATCGGCTTGCCGTCTTTGTCTTTCAGTTGCTCTTCATCGGGAATCGGTTCGTCTTTTTCCATATCCATGACAATGGGATAGGCCACAAAATCAGAGTGCTGTTTGATTATTCCCCGGATCGTCCACGGGTCCGTGTAGTCGGATTCATCCTTTCCGGGCTTTTTCAGCTGCAGGATGATCGTGGTTCCCCGGCTGCTCTTGGTGGTCTCTTCAATGGTATACGACCCGTCGCCAATGGATTCCCAGCGCACAGCCGTATCGCTCCCGGCGGCCCGGGTGAGCAGCGTGATTTTTTCGGCCACCATGAAGGCGCTGTAAAACCCGACGCCGAACTGGCCGATCAGCTCCGGTGTCAGCGTTTCCATCTGCTGGGACTGTTCCAGGGCTTCGAGAAACGATGCGGTTCCGCTTTTGGCGATGGTGCCGATATTTTCGAGGACTTCATCAAAGGTCATGCCGATGCCGTTGTCGGCAATCTCCAGCGTCCTGTTAATGCCGTCCGATGTGATTTTGATTTTAAACTCGGAATCATCCCCCAGCACTTCCGGTTCGGTCTGGGCCGTGAAGCGGAGCTTGTCGATGGCGTCGGAAGCGTTGGAAATCAGCTCCCGCAGGAAGATGTCTTTATGGGTATAAAGCGAATTGACGATGAGATTCAGAAGCTGCTGAATCTCGGTTTCGAATTGACGGGTTTCTTTTTTGGCTGCCATTGGGTCTCCTGGAAAATGTTTTGACATGGGTGTTTATTATTTTCAGCGGGGCAATCCGCTGATCGCGGTGCATATCAATAGCGATAAAATATAGTTCACCGGCTATTTAGTGTCAAGGTGGGGTTGAATAATATTGTGAAATTAAAAGAAATTATCATACTTATTTATGCCGGCAGATTGCAATCTCCAGCCGCCGTATTCGCGCTTTACGGCCGGTGGCAAGATCCTTATTGCGGGGATTTTTCCGTGGCGGGCGCGGTGGACGCATTCGGGCGGCGCATCCAGATAATTGAAAAAATCAATACAGCCAGAAACAGCATGCTGAAATACCAGGGGAAGTAACCGACGGATTGACGAAAAACCAGACTGTCCAGCTGGGCCGGAGACTGGCCGGGTGTGCCTGCGGCCCGGGTTTTAAGCATGGCCAGCAGCAGGGAGTAAAGCAGGCCGATACCGCCGTAGGTCAGGTTGTATGACAGGCCCTTGAAGCTGAGTACCGTGGCGCGCTGATGCGAAGGGGTAATCCGGTTGAGATAGTGACTGACGAAAAAATGGGTCATCATCATGGCTGCCGACAGCATCATGGCCGGGATAACGCCGATGTAGGGGAGAAAGAAAGTCATGCCGATCAGGCCGGCCAGTGTGGTGATAAAGAGAACCCCGAGGTTCATGCCCGGAGACTGCTTCCGGGTCAGGTAAAGCGACAGTCTCGGAATGACCAGGCCGATCAGGGCCATGGCCGATCCGATGAGGCCGAAGGTGGCTTCGGGAAGCTGAATTTCTCTGTAATACTGGCTGTTCAATGTTATTAACATCCGGATCACATGGTCGAATAAAAATCCGGAGGCGATGATAACCAGGGCGAACGGGGTTTTGAAAATCCATTTTCCGGCCTGAAACGTCAGGCGGAAAGCATCTTTCAGCGACGGCCGGCAGCCGGCGTCATCGAGGCATGCGTCCGCATGATGGTTGATTTCATGCATCCGAAGGGTCGTGATCAGCGCAAAGATCGCCATGACCAGCGTCAAATAAATCGGAAATCGCAGGGTCACGGCCTGGGTCAGGACGACGGTCAGGCCCAGTCTGTCGGCAATACCTTGCATCAAAACCGGATCGTAGACAGCCGCGCCAAGGGTCATGGCGCCGATATAGGTAATGGATTGCAGGCGCATCTGTTTTTCAAGCACCCGGCCCCAGTCGCCGGTATCGCCTTCTTTTTCAAGGGCATCATACGCCAGGGCTTCGTCGGCGCCGCTGGCGGCGGCTTCCGCCGTTCCGCTCAATACCCGGTTGACCAGGAAAACGGCAAACAGCAGGTTCGAGTATCCCACCGGGACCACGCAGAGCAGTATCATTTCGACAACCATCAGCGTACCGGCAAGCACCAGCAGGTTTTTCCGGCCAATGGTATCGGCCAGGGCGCCCGAAGGCACTTCCAGCAGAACGATGGTGGCCGCCCAGACCACGTTGAGCAGGGCGAACTGCTCCAGGGTCAGACCATAATCAAGATAGAGGATCGTAAAGACCGGGTAGTAAAACCGGGCGTTGAAAAATATTCGGAACGCGATAAACAGCCGAATGTTCCCAATGGAAAAAGGAGATCGGGGAGGTAGGGTTTTGGCTGGATCCATAAGGTGTCTGCTGCCGTTGAATAGTGACGATTGAAGATGGATTTTTGTGGATTCGATTTACGCCTGGTTTTTTATAAAATTGGTCGCCTCTCTTCAATCGTCAATAGACAACCGGCAATATTCAATTCTTGACCGTCAAATAATAGAGCTGGTCGTCCCGCTGCAGCAGAATGACCATCGAGGCCTTGTGCTGGAAGCGGGTGACGGCTTTATAAAAGTCTTTTCGGCTGTTAATGGTAACGTCGTCTATCCGGCGGATCACGTCACCCGGATGGACGCCGATCTGTGCCAGATAGGCCTGACGGTCCAGCTTGTCGATGATCACGCCCTTTCGGGCGCGAAGGTCGTAGCGGCGCCGGGCATCCGCCGTCATGTCCGTAACGGAAATCCCGAGGGTCTTCCAGGCGAGGCGCTCTGACATTTTCTCGGGAAACAGGGTGGTTTTGACGGATACCGTTCGGGCGTGCTCCTCCCGCCAGATTTTTATCGACAACGCATGTCCGGTGGGCGTCTCTTTCAAGGTGGCGCGGAAATCAGATCGGGAAGCGATGGGGCGCTGGTCGATGGTGAGGATGATATCACCGGTGCGCAAACCGGCTTTTTCCGCCGGGCTGGGGGAGAGGACGTCCTTGATCAGCACACCGCCGTCTTTCCGTCGCAGTCGCCCGGGGATTTTCAGGTATCGGGCGAGATCATCGTCCACGGGCTGAACAATGAGGCCGATCCAGGACTGGATCACTTCTCCATGCACAATCAGGTCCGAAATGATTTTCCGGGCCCGGTCGATGGGGATGGCAAACCCGATTCCCTGGGCTTTGGCATAAACGGCCGTATTGATACCGATCAGATCGCCGTTGATATTGAGCAGCGGACCGCCGCTGTTCCCCGGGTTGATGGAGGCGTCGGTCTGGATAAAATTCCGGTAGAGACGGTCGTCGGCCCGGACCGTGCGGTTGAGGGCGCTGATCACGCCGGTGGTGACTGTGTGGGAAAAACCGAATGGATTGCCGATGGCGATGACGGTTTCGCCGATCATCAGATCTTTGACCGTGCTCATTTTGACGTCGGGCAGGGGGGCGTCCGATTTGATCTGCAGCACGGCCAGGTCGGAATCGGGATCGGCGCCCACGATCTGGGCTTTGAATTCCCGCTCGTCCTTCAACACCACGTTGATGCTGCCTGCTTTTTCAATCACATGGGCATTGGTCAGGATATATCCTCTGCGGCCGTCGATGATTACCCCCGAGCCAAGACTGGCCCGCTGGTCATGCCGCTCGAAATTCGGATCGAAGAAATCTTTAAAAAACGAATCGAAGAATGAATTGCCGCTGAACCCGGAAAACGGATTGGCGCGACGGTGGACTTCCTGCCGTGAGCTGATGTTGACGACTGCCGGGCCGACCCGGCGAACCGCCCGGACAATGGGGGTTTCCCTGGAAACGGTGGCGGGGTTGCTGCGGGCCGAAACGGCCGGACCGGTCAGCAGCAGGATCAGGCCGGCCAGAAGGCCGGTCCGGCGGCAGGCGGCGTGATTAAAGGTGAATATCATCTTTTATTTTCCATTCTTTATTGGTTGTTTCTGTGATGGTTCATGCCGCTTCCATCGGCGGGGCAACAACCATCTCATGGGGCCCTGTTCTCACGGGGATTTTATATCATTTTCTGCCAGGAATCGATACGGCTGATTTATACGATCCATTGGTTAATACGGGTAAGGGGGCAAGGGCGGGCGTATCCGGGAGATATCGGCCGGCCGTCACAGGCCGAAAACAGAGACGGCTGCGGGCGGCACAAATATGAGATCGGTTACCAGGCCCGGACGTCTGTCCCGGCCTGACCAAAGGTCTTGGGAATGTCGTGAAAATTTTGTGAATGCCAATGGTTACAAAATATTTGCAGAGCCTTTAAAACCGTCCTTGCATCCCGGTCTTATCATTCAATCAGATGAAAATGGGCTCATGCATCTACCCATTGGGAAAACAGGTATTAGATTAAGTAACAGACTCACTTGATGGAGGTGTCCCATGAAGACGATGATCGTTTCAATGGCTGCATTGGTTATGGTTCTGTTGGGTTCCCACCCGGCAGGCAGCATGGATAAGCCCATGAATAAAAACCCGGCCACCGGTAAAATGGCGCCGCAAATGGCCGGTCAATCCGAAATCACCCGGTCCGCGGTCTTTGCCGGTGGGTGTTTCTGGTGTACGGAATCCGATTTTGAAAAAGTGGCCGGCGTTCTCGAGGCCATATCGGGGTACACGGGCGGACATGTGGATAATCCCACTTACCGGCAGGTGTCCGCAGGCGGGACCGGGCACGTGGAAGCGGTCAGGGTGATATACGACCCGGCCAGAATAACATACGCGGAACTGCTCGATGTTTTCTGGCACCATGTGGACCCCACCGATGGCGGGGGGCAGTTTGTGGATCGGGGCGCGCAATACCGGAGCGTGATTTTTTATGCCGACGACCGCGAGCAGAAAATGGCCGAGGCATCCAGAAAACAACTGGCGGCCACGGCCCATTTTAAGAAACCGATCGTGACCGATATTCTTCCCCTGAAAACCTTTTATCCGGCCGAAGAATATCACCAGAACTATTACAGAAAAAATCCGATTCGATATCACTGGTATCGCTCGAGGTCGGGCAGGGATCAGTTTCTGAAAAAAACCTGGCCGGCCAAAAAGGCCCATGCGATGACAAAAGACAGAAAGAAAGAAGGGAAAATGGAAAAAACCAGCCGGATATCCACCCGGTACAAGATTCCGAGTGATGATAAATTGCGCAAAACATTGTCGCCCCTGCAGTATAAAGTAACCCGGCAGGAGGGAACGGAGCCCCCGTTTAACAACGAATACTGGAACAACCACGCGCCGGGAATCTATATCGATATCGTCTCGGGCGAACCGCTTTTCAGCTCCACGGATAAATTTGATTCCGGAACCGGGTGGCCCAGTTTCATTCGGCCGATCGATGCGGAAAATGTTGTGGAAAAGGTAGATAAGCGTTTTTTTACAGTGCGCACCGAAGTGCGAAGCAAACACGGCGATTCACACCTGGGGCATGTATTCAACGATGGTCCGCCGCCGACCGGATTGCGGTATTGTATCAATTCCGCGGCGTTGCGGTTTGTCCCGGTTAAAGATCTGGAAGAGAAAGGGTATGGAAAATATCGGGCGCTGTTTGACAATCAGAATAACTGAGAGAGATGAATGATGAAGATATTTTTGATTGCCCCGTCGTGTGGCCGGGGGTACCCTTTCTGTTCAATAACATGATGGGGGCCAGTCAACTCTGGGGCCGCTGAAAGGCTCCGCAAAGTGACAAGTGGATAGACGTATCTGTCATCATGGGTAATTGTTATTGACACCCGAAACGATTTTCGCCATACAGGATAAAGCCTTTCAGGCATATCCGGTTGCCAGCTTTTAATCTGTTTCATTCACTGTCGTCCGATTTAGAGATCAACTCAAAAAGGGTAAAGGAGGTAAGGCATGCGTCTCATTCTATTGGGTGGCCCGGGTGCGGGCAAGGGAACTCAGGCAAATAACATCAAGGAAAAGTATCAGATCCCCCAGATCTCCACCGGGGACATGCTGCGGGCGGCCGTCAAGGCCGGGACGGAACTGGGCAAAGAAGCCAAAAAGTTCATGGATGCCGGTCAGCTGGTTACCGATGAGGTCATTATCGGCCTGGTCAGGGAACGGATCAAAGAACCCGATTGCCGGAAAGGATTCCTTTTTGACGGGTTTCCCCGGACCATCCCCCAGGCGGATGCCATGAAAGCCGTGGGCGTACCCATCGACGCAGTGGTGGATATTGATGTCCCGGATGAAGAGATCATCAAGCGGATGAGCGGCCGGCGCGCCCACCTGGCCAGCGGCAGGACGTATCATGTTGTTTTCAATCCGCCCAGGGTGGCAGGCAAAGACGATATTACCGGCGAGCCCCTGGTCCAGCGGGATGACGATAAAGAAGAAACGGTTAAAAAACGGCTGGAAGTCTATCACAGCCAGACCGAGCCGCTGATCGATTATTATAAAAGCTGGGAAAAATCGGGCGATACGGCCGCCCCCAGATATTTTCGGATTGAGGGCGTGGGAAAAGTGGCAGAAATCCGGGATAAAATTTTCGAGGCGCTGGACACAATCGCATAATCAGCTGAACCGGCCGCGATGGCGGGGGCCTCAGACGGTTACCCTGCCGGGGCATTCCCGGGCCCGCATCCACAATGCCCATGTATCCGCCGGGGCCGATCGTCGGGATCGGTGTCGGTGGATATCCCCGGTTTGTTAATCCGGCGGTCTTCTTGATCTGGACACCCCTGTCCGTGCGGCCAAACGGATTGAATTGTAATTCACGTAATATCGATTACATTCCTGTTTTTTTCCCGCCGCCGCCATATGCGCACCGTCTCTCCCACTGACGCCTCCCACATTCATTTTAAGCTGCAATAACGATACGATATAAAATCGCAAAACTGCGGCCGGCAGCGGGACCTTCCATCCCGAGCCGCTTTCTCAAAGCGGTACAAGAATTGCATTTCTGAAAAAGAATCCGAACAGCGGCCATCTGGCCACCATCCAAAGGCGGAAATCCGTGTCCATTTCGAGATCAGCGTGACAGGCCGGTTTTCTTCCTGTTGAAAAATATAAAGGATTTCCCATAAAATATATGATTCAGAAAGCTGGTTCTGAAATGATCCCATCCGATATCGAAATGGATAATATTCATTGCCGATCCTGCAGCCGGGAAGCCGGCGGCAATGCGTATCAACAGCCGGAAAAGAGCCAAAACAAACTGCCGGTGGGGGATCGTGGCGCGATTGTTGATGATTTAAAACCCTGGTATACCCTCGTGCTGGACCGGGACTTTAAAATTATTTCCGGAAAGGGCCACCTGGATAAATATGCGCCGGCAGAACCATCGGATAATTTTCTCGATTTCCTCGATGAAAACGGGAAATCCGATTTTAAAAAAGTGGTCGCCGGCCTTCGCCCGGATCGTATCTTCACCCGATATTTTGTCCTGACCGGCCGGTACCCGCTGGAAATGTTGATTGTCGTCAGAAATGCCGGCTACGATCTGCTCTATCGAAGCACGGCGCAAAAACCCAACCCGCTCAAACGGATGTCGCTGCTCTATCGACACTTTTTAACCAGTGCGGAAGGGGCGGTTTTCGTTGATCCGGATGGGGATATCATCGATGCCAACCGGTCCTTTCTGAATCTTTACGGATACACGCTGGATGAAGTCACCGGCCGGAACCTGACGATATTGACCCCCAATCCGCATCAGGTATCAAATTATAACGAGATGTGGCGCTGCCTGACGGATAAGGATATCGGCTCCTGGACCGGCGAGATGACCAATTGCAAAAAAAATGGTGACGAAGTCACCGTTTTGCTTTCGGCCAGCTCGATTTTCGATTCATCGGCAAATGTAGTGGGATATATCAGTCACCACCATGATATAACGGAAAGAAAAAAACACGAAGAGGCGCTGCACAAAAGAGATGTCGAACTGGAGATGAAAAACCGGGAGCTGGAAAAACTCAACCAGCTCAAGAGCGACCTGATGGCCATTACCTCGCATGATTTAAAATCGCCCATTGCGGCCATGATCGGATATGCGGATCTGATCAAAGGATATATGGACCAGATGCCAAAAGAAAAGATCCGCCATTATCTGGACCGGGTGATGGATGCCGGACACCGGCAGCTTAAATTTATCAATGACCTTCTCGATCTGTATAAATTTGAATCCGACGCATTCGTCCTTGATAAAAAACCGGTGCGCCTTGATGAACTTCTGGCCGAAACCGTTGAAATTAATACCATGGCCGGGAAAATTAAATCGGTGAAAATCGATCTGGTGATCGAAGCCGGCCCGGATCTGGTCATGGCTGACGGCGTGCGGATGCAGCAGGTGTTTAATAACCTTTTGTCCAACGCGGTTAAATTTTCTTCGGAAGGGGCGCAAATCGACGTTCATTATCGAAAAACCGCGGACAACCGGATCCAGATCACCGTTGATGACCAGGGCCCCGGGATTGCCGAAACCGATCGGGAGCGTATTTTCGATCGCTACTATCAGATCGGGGACAAAGAGAATGGCTCTGAACGGTTGCATGGCGCCGGCCTGGGATTGTATATTGCCAGGCATATCGTCGGCTTTCACGACGGCACGCTGCGGGTGGAGAACCGTCCGGATCGTGGCTGCCGGTTTATCATGGAAATCCCCCTGGCCGAACCGGAAAATAGCCAGGCGCCCAGACCTACCGCCATCGGCTGAGTTGGCAGGTCTGAACCGATTTTTCCATCGGGAGACATAATGAGTGATTATACCATCTTGGTAGTAGACGATGAATCCGCGCAGCATGAAATTCTGGATGAGCACCTGCGTCTGGCCGGTTACCGGCGCCGCCACGCCATTAACGGTGCCGATGCACTTAAAACAGTTGCCGAGGAAAAACCGGATCTGATTTTGATGGATGTCCAGATGCCGGTAATGGACGGATTCGAGACCCTGACGGCGATGAGGGATAAATTGGGAATAACCGATATTCCGGTACTTTTTTTAAGCAATTTTTCCCAGAATGAATTAAAAATAAAAGGATTGGATCTGGGTGCGGATGATTATATCACCAAACCGTTTAACAGCACCGAACTGATCTCCCGGATCCGCGCGGCACTGCGGCGGGCCGGATGCCGCCGGCCGGCCCAGGGGGCAATGGCGGGAGATCTGACCGATATCGGTCTGTCGGATCTTCTGCAGACCATGGAACTCGGGTCAAAGACCGCTCACATCCGGCTAAATGACATCAACGGTGAAATCTTCATTCGTAAAGGGATGCTGGTGCACGCCCGGTTGGGGAGCGCTTCAGGAAAATCAGCACTGGAACGGATATTTTTTCTGGAAAAAGGCCGTTTTTCCATCACGTTCAATCAATTGCCCGACGATATTCCCCAAAATCCCCAGGCCCTGACATCTGTTCTAATGGCCACTCTGGCCGGAGTGGACGAGGTGCGCGAGATCGTTTCCAGGCTGCGGGGCGATCAGACCCGGGTCACCGCCGACGCGCCACTGACAACGTTCCCCGCCATTGAACCGTTCCGGACCCTGCTTCCCCTTCGTATCGTTGACCTGATGCTGCTGATGGCCGGAGAACTCAAGCAGAATATCAGAGCCATCGTTAAGGCGATGGCCAGAAAGGAGCTCATCGTCGTCTGACTCGTATTGTCTGGCAATCATCGAAATAGGCAGCCCGTCTTCTCCGCAAGCGGTGCCGGGCGGAATGGATTAATTTTATCGCCGTGACAAAGCCCCGGCCATCAGGTGTCACCGAGATGTTTGACCAGATGGCCCAGCTCGGGAAAAATCAGGGCCTGACAGGCCAGCTGGCAGGCTTTCAGACTGCCCGGCATGCAGAAAACCGCCGCCCGGCCGTTGATCACGCCGGCAGCGGCTCTGGACATCACCGCTGCGGAACCGATCTGCGCGTAGCTCAGTTGGGCAAAAAGCGGTCCAAAGGCGCTCAGTTCCTTGGTAAACAACGGAGAGACGGCCTCGACAGACACGTCCGCAGGGGTAATTCCGGTCCCCCCCGTCACTATTATTACCTGGCTGCCGGCTGCCATCGCCTTGTTAACCGCGTCGCCAATGGCGGTGGCATCATCGGGAATCACCCGGTGGTAAACGACGTCATGCCCGGCTTCCCGTGCGGCTGCGGCGATCCACAGGCCGCTCTCGTCATCTTCCAGGGAACGGGTCGTCGACGCAGTGACAATACCCAGAGAAATTTTTCGGGGGGCCTTCTGTTTGTGTCCTGTTACGCCCATGGTCGGCATCCTTTGCGAGTATGATATTTATAAGGTCTGTCCGGACCCTGTATCCCGGAAAGGCTTAAGTATAGCATCTAAGCCGGGCCGTTGAAAGAGTCTCTACACAAACGGCCCGGACAAAAGACCGGGCCCCCGCTCCGGCCGCTTGCCATTTAAAACTCTGAAGCATGATTTTCGCGTCAGGTTTTCTTATTTTTCTTTTGGCAGAAACATGTCACTTCCACGGAGACAGATAAATATCGGCTGTTGAGTCGAAAAAATACGTCCGGGATTCCGGATTAATGTATTGCTTTACCCGGGATTTTCTGTAATTCTCACTCAATTTTCACAAGATTGCCGTCTGCCACGATGTCAGGGGGCTGTTGGCGGATATCCCCCTTTCAGCGGGTTTGAATATATTTATCACCGCCGGGAAAAATGATACGATCACTTTACGTTCACACCATTTTTTGCGAAGGGGCCAGATGATAACCGAGTACTTTTCTGTAAAAACTATTACCTTCCTGTGCATTTTTGTTCTTTCAATGCCATTGTCAGCATCCGCCGGTCAGGAGAACCCTATCGGTACCGCCGCAACGGCCGGCCAACCTGTTCAAGGTGCTGAAACCGGTGAAAACGGCTGGTGGGCAGGGTTGCCCAAAGAAAAAAAGATGCTCTACACCACTTCGGTATCGGCCGCCGCCATTGCCATCTGGGGGCTGGCCACGTGGGACTATGGCTCATCCGGGCTGCATGGCAGCGACGAGGGGTTTTTCGAGGCAGATGCCAAATACGGCGGTGCCGATAAGTGCGGACATTTTTTTGCATCTTATGCGTTTTCCGATGCCTTGACGGGCCTCTATCACGGATTTGGTTACGATTCCCGGGTCGCCAGCCGCTACGGCGTTCTCTCCGCCTGGCTGGTGCAGGCTTTCATGGAACTTGGAGACGCCACCAGTGAATCCCAGGGGTTTTCCAACGAGGATATGCTGATGAATACCCTGGGGTGTTTAACCAGCCTGGCCATGCAGAAATATCCCGATCTGGACCGGAAAATTGATTTTCGGGTCGAATATGTCTTTAATGTTGCCGTTGGCGGTATTTTTGACGATTATACCAATCAGTATTATTCCATGGTATTGAAACTGGACGGTTTTGATGCCATCAAAAACAATTTTCTCAAATACCTTGAATTCAGTGTCGGGTATTATTCCCGGGGCTATGACAACGACAGTGTGGCCAAAAAAAGATCCATCTACGCCGGTGTCAGTCTCAATCTTTCCCGGCTGCTTTTCCGGAAGGGTTATCAGAAAACCGGAAAGCTGTTTGAGTATTTTCAACTCCCCTATACGGTGATCAAGGCTTCCCGCGATCTTGATTAAGGCAGTCATTTCCGGTCAGCTCCGGGATTGATTCTATCAACATGTTCTGTCGGGAATCTGAATTGAAAACCGGCCGATCCATCCTTACCTTATAATTTAACACTCACCGGTGGCGGCTCTGTCACCTGCCGCCGCCATCATCATTATGGCGGGGATGCCATGCTGTTAAAGAACCTGTTTCGACACTGGACCTACCAGGTTTTTTCTCCGGGGACCGTTCTGCAGGAAAAATACGAGGCTTTCAAGGCCCTGCTGGCCCATGACAAGGCCGCACACGAAGTCATGGCCGAGCTGGAGGACATCTATTACAATCAGGAACGGGTCGATTTTTCGCAGATCACGCAAAAAGTCGGTCAATTGTCTGAAGATGTCCGGGGAATAGTCGAAAATCTGGTCCGGATGTGCCCGCTGCGCTATCAGGATCTTCCCGGTTATTATAAAAAAATAGACGCCTATATCCGCTTCATGCTGGTCCCGCCGGCCGCCGGGGTTTCCCCGCCCTATACCCTCGGTATGTCCGACATTCTAAAACACGGCCCGGCCATGGCAGGGGGCAAGGCATTTAACCTGGCCACTCTTTCAGACCGGCTCGATCTGCCTGTTCCGGCCGGATTTGCCATCTCCACTCAGGCCACCCATCTTTTTCTGGCAACCAACCGGTTAAGGCCCCGTATCAACGCCGTGCTGGCCGGCCTCGACATTCAGTCCGCGGCGTCACTGGAAAAGGCTTCCCGTGAAATCATTGGCTGGATTATGGCCGCTGCAATACCACCCGAGATTGAGGCCGCCGTTGACGCCGCCCGCCGGGCCTGCACGTGGCAGCAGCCGGACGATCTGCGCCTGGCTGTCCGCAGCAGCGCCGTTGCCGAGGATGGCCGGTCTTCCTTTGCCGGGCAGTACCATACGGAACTCAATGTTTCCGCAGCCGGTATTCTTCGGGCCTACCAAAAGGTCATTGCCAGTAAATATGCCCCCCGGGCCCTGTATTATCGCATTAACCATGGCCTGTCCGACGAAGAAACCCCCATGGCGGCGCTGGTTCTGGAAATGATCGATGCCCGGGCAAGTGGCGTCATGTATACCCGCCGGCCCGATGATCCCGATGCGGATCATCTCGACATCCACGCCGTCTGGGGGCTGGGTGAACGGCTCGTCGGCGGCGAGACAGCGGCGGATATTTTCCGTCTCTCCCGGTCGGATCCGCCTGAAATAGAAACCCGGCAGATCAGCGAAAAAACAGATCAGATGATACACTCTCCGGCCGGCGGCACGCGGGTGGTGCCCGTGTCCGAAGAAAAAAGACAGGTTCCCTGCCTGGGAACCCGCGGGGTCCTGGCTCTGGCGGCGTGGGGGCTGCGGATTGAAGCCTGTTACGGTACGCCCCAGGATGTGGAGTGGTGCCGCGACGGTAACGGTCATTTCTTTGTTCTGCAGTCACGGCCGCTGAACATCGAATCGGTCGAGCCTGATCGCCTCGAATGCCGCTTTGATGATGTGGAAAAGGCGGTGCTTCTTTCCGGCGGCGAAAAAGCTGCCGGCGGCATCGGTGCCGGCCGGGTATTTACACTCAGCCAGGACTCGGATCTTGACGGTCTCCCGGCGGGATCGATCCTGGTAGCCAAAAATTCCCGGCCGCACTATGTCCGGATTTTAGACCGCGTGGCCGCCGTGGTGACCGATACCGGCAGCGCCGCCGGTCATTTTGCATCGGTGGCCCGCGAATTCGGCATTCCCATGCTCGTTAACACCCGCTCGGCCACCTCCCTTCTTCAGCCGGGGCAGGAAGTCACAGTTCACGCCGATGACAAAACCATTTACGCGGGTATCATCCCCGCCATGATCGACAGCCCCTGCGCCCGGCGAAATCTCCTGGTCGACAGCCATTTTATGCGGAAAATGGAATATATTATGGGGTTTATCTCGCCCCTTGGCATGACGGACCCCGAGGCCGATGATTTCACGGCCGGCGGATGCCGATCTTTGCACGATATCATCCGGTTTGCCCATGAAAAGGCGGTGGCCGAGATGTTTTCCCAGGGCGACCGCCGCATCACGCGCAAACAGGGTGCCCGGAAGCTGGCCACTGACATTCCCATGCAGGTTTACCTTCTCGATGTGGGCAACGGGCTCACGGAAAAACCGGCCGATCCCAGAGCCGTCCGGATCGAAGAGGTCAGGTGCCTGCCGTTTACGGCTGTCTGGAAAGGGCTTTCTCACCCTGATATTCAGTGGTCGGAGTTTGGCCATTTTGACTGGGCGGAATACGACAAAATCATTATGAACGGGGGAATAATCAGCGCGGATTCGGCCCTTTTTTCCAGCTATGCCGTTTTATCGGACCACTATCTGAACCTGGCCTTGAAGTTTGGTTATCACTTTGTGATTCTGGATACGATCTGCGGCGAACACGTCGAAGAAAATTACGTTCTCTTTCGTTTTACCGGCGGCGGTGCCGATTATGCCGGCCGCAGCCTTCGGGCTGATTTTTTACGCCAGATACTTGACCGGATCGGTTTTTCCGTCGAAGATCGGAAGGGCGATCTGATCAATGCCCGCACCGCCCATGACGACCGGGCGGCCATGGAAGAAAAGCTCGACTGGATCGGCCGTCTTCTCGGCGCCACGCGGTTGATGGATATGTACCTGAAAGATGCGTCCCAGATTGACGGATTTGTTTCTGATTTCATGGCGGGACGGTATCATTTCGCGAAGGCCGATGCGGTGGACACTTCCGGTTCGGTCATCGCCTGACCGTCGCCGGCGGCCGGCCACCCTGATAGCAAAGGAGAACCATGTCTGAATACCGGCTTACCTGGGTCACCGAAGACCTGGCCGTGGGATATGCGCCCATGTCGTATGATGCGCTCGACGCTATTCGTGCCGAGGGGATCGACGCCATCGTCAACCTTTGCGGCGAATACTGCGATCTGCATGAGATCGAGAAAAAATCCGGCTTTGAGGTCTACTATCTGCCCATTCCCGACGAGTGCGTGCCGGATATGGCGGAAATGGAAAAAGGTCTGTCCTGGCTGGACGCAGCGATCTATCAGGGAAAAAAAGTCCTCGTCCACTGCCGTTTCGGTATCGGGCGAACAGGTACGTTTGTGACCGCTTATTTGATTCGCCGGGGTCTCGGTCTGAAGGTGGCCCTGAAAAAAATGAAAAAAACAGGGGCACAGCCGCAAACCCATTCCCAATGGCAGATGGTAAAAAAATACGGAAAAGCATGCGGTCTGCTGAAAATCCGGGAACCGGCGCTGGAGTCGAAAAATATTGTCGATTTGAGCCGCTTCTTCCGGGAATATGAGGCCCTGCAAAAAAAAGTGACGGATGCCATCCGGACTGCGGCGGACAAGGCCCCGCCGCTGCCCGACGGTGATCCCGGAAAAGACTGCGGCTATCACGATTATTTCGAGCTGTCCCTGATTGAGGCGATCTATCTTTTCCATACACTGAACCGGAAGCTGTCGCACGACGACCGGAAAACGATCGTCCAGCGGGCCATATCTATCCGGGAGGCGGCACACCGCTTGAAAACAGCGGCCCCAGGCGACGACCCGGCCAGCAGCCCGGATGAGGACGCCGCGCTGAAGAAGGTCTATCTGGATCGTAAAGTCAAGTGTCCGCTGCACCGGGCATCCGGCTGCCGGGTTTTCGATCATCGTCCGATCCGCTGCCGCTGCCAGGGCATTGACCGCCATGTGATTGATATTCCGATGATCGAAGCGGCTCTGGACAGACTTTCGCGAGACGTTTTTTTTGCGTTTTCCGGGCAGTTCCCGGAAGGGGGCGCATTGACCTTTTCCCTTGGCGATACGGTTTCGGGTAAATTCGTACAGGATTATTTCTACTACCTGGCTGCTTTGTAGGCTCTCCCCGGCTCAGTTCCCCAGCGGCGGGTTTTCGCGGGCGGGTGGCGGTGACCACCAGAAATCATTGGCGTCAACCGGGTCGTAATATTTGATATGGCCGTTTACCAGAACCGTCGGCGCCCGGCGGGTTTCATCGCGCCCGCAGCGCATCAGCCGATCCATGGCCATCATCCAGCCCTTGACCGGGCCGTGTCTGGCCACGGCCTGGCGGGCATATTCGGAACAGGACGGTTCCATGGGGCATGCCCCCCGGCGAACGCCATTCAGATGATTGAGCGGTCCCTGGTAGAAACCGAGCAGCGTCGATGGCGGGGCGTGTCCCCCGCCGGCCGGTACTACCGCGCATCCCGCCGGAAACAGCATGGCCGCCATAACCATCCACACGAGTTTCGCCGTCGGCGACGGCCTGCTTTCATTTCCAGGTAAGGTTCTCATAGGCATGGTGACCGTATCATATCGCCATCACGATTGCCACCGGCGGCAACCGTGAAGGCATTGTCGATCTCTGGCAATGATCAGCGTATTTATTGACAAAAAGCCAATAATGGCGTAATAAGCCCGCAGGTTTGGTTAAAATGTCAACCGGATGCCGATGCTGTCGGTTGCCGGCACGGCATCACCAGAAGCGATCACGGTTTTTCCAGTCCAGCAACCCCGCGCTTTCGCAAACAAGGGAGAAAAAGATGGCCACAAAAGAAGAACTGCAGGAAAAAGAAGAGGAATGCGAGTCAACCGAAGAATATGTCAACCTGGCGAAAGAGGTGATTCAGGATCTTGACGATACGGATTGGGCCAAAGAGCTGATGGAAGAAGCGGTGGACTGGGCGGAAACCACCGATGACTTTGTCATGCTGGCCAAAGGGGCCACGGATGTTCTCAAAGATGCCGATCTGGCCGGGCAGTATATTGTCCAGGGCAAAGATTACTGCATGAATGTGGACGAATTTACGAATCTGGCCAAAAGCGCGGCGGATATCGGCGATACCGACGCCGCCAAGGAAATTTTTGCCGCCGCACAGGGAAAATGCATCAAGGTAGACGACTTTTTCAAAGTGGCCGGCCAGGTCAAAACGGTCCTTAAAGATGTCGATCTGGCCAAAGAGATAGTTGAAAAAGCCCGGGCCAAGTGTACCAAGGCCGCCGATTTTGCTAATTTTGCCCAGCGCCTTAAGGAAGATCTGGGGGATGACCAGGCCGCGGCCGAGGTGTTTACCCAGGCCATGGACACCTGCAAAACGGCGGATGACTTTGGCCAGCTGGCCAAGGGCGTCATCGATACCCTCGGCGACAAAGAGACCGCCCGGGCCATCTTTCAAAAAGCCGAGGCAACCGTTACCTCGGGCCTCGACCTGGCCAAACTGGGAGAAGGGGTCATGGGGACGCTCGGAGATAAGGATCTGGCCACGGCCCTGTACCGCAAAGCCATCGGCGGGACGGAAAAAGGCAGCGATCTGATGACACTGGCCGCCTCGGTCATGACCGGTCTGAAAGACCGGGACCTGGCGCTGGAAGTCTACAAGGCCGCCGAGGCGCCGCTGAGTACTTTCAAGGAATTTACGGCCCTGGCCGACGCCGTCCTCACGGATACCGGCGACAAAGCCTATGCGGCCCAGGTTTATGGTAAAGCTGCCGAAGCCAGCGACGATGCCGGCGAAATCGTGACCGTGGCAACCGCCCTGGCCGACAAGATCGAAGACAGCGCCACCGCCCAGAGCGCGCTGCGGGAAGCCGAACAGGCCGTTAAAACCCCGGCGGATTTTCAGAAAGTGGCCGAAGCCGTGATGCAATACGCCGATGATACGGCCTGGAAAGACGAAATGAAAATCCAGCTGGAAAAACGGGAGGCTCACAAAGATCTATATGTGGATTTTGCCAAACGGGAACAGGAATACGTTACCGCGCCATCGATGAGCAATCTGGCCCACGAGGTCATGGCCGCCACCGGCGATGCGCCGTATACCCGCAAACTGTACCGCAAAGCCGAATCGATGTGTAATTACTTCGAAGATCACCTTTCCCTGGCCCCTAAAATCACCGCCGACCTCAAAGACGACGCGTGGGTCCGGGAAATTTTTTCAAAGCAGCTTGAAAAAAGCAATGACGACTACAAGCTCAGGGAAGTGGCCGACGGCATTGTCAATCAACTCAAGGACAGGTCCTGGGCCAAACAGGTTTTTCAGGAGTGGGAGGGTCGGTGCGGGAAAAGCACCGATTTCATCAAGCTGGCCGCCATTGTCAAAGACAGCCTGGGGGACGACGCCTGGGCCAAAAAGCTGCTCGATAAAGCCGGAGCGGCCACAGAAGGCCCGGCCGGCACCATCGGGCTGGCGACTGCCGCCCATAATATTCTCAAGGATTCGGACTGGGCCCGTTCCCTGTTTAATCAAGTGGGCGACGCCTGCACCGGCCGGCATGATTACGAACGCCTGTTCTCTGCCGTGGAAGAAAAACTGGGCGATCGGGATCTGCTCCGTCAGGCCCATGAAAAGGCGGCCGGACAATTAACATCGAGTCAAGATCTGGGATACCTCGCCGAAAGCATCCTCAGGCGCTTTAAAGATACCGACTGGGCCCGCCAGATCTACGAAAAAGCGGTGTCCGCCTCGGATATCGGTGGATCCTGGAATCGCCTGGCGCTCAGCGTGGCCGACAAGCTGGGCGACGGCCAGTGGGCCGGAAAAATCCGCCAGAAATTTGCATCGTTTTGATGCGGCTGCCCGTCTATTGATCATCCCAGCGGGCCGGTGACCATCACCGGCCCGCTGTCGGCAAATACACGACAACCGGCGCCCCGGCCGGTTGCCCGCCATTGGCAGGTATCCGACCCTGCCGAAACCCGGGAGTAATGCGATGCCTGTTTCAAAACTCGTTCGAGCCCTTGAAAGTATCCGGGACGGACGCATGGTCATCCTCGTCGATGATCCTGCATTTGAAAATGAAAGTTCCCTGATGATGGCTGCTGAAAAAATTACGGCGGCGGCCATCACCTTTATGGCCACGCATGCCAGGGGCCTGGTCTGCCTGCCCATGACCGGCACCATGATCGATGCCCTTGACCTGCCGCTGATGGTGAAAGACAACACATCGCCCTGGCGATCCGATTTTACCGTTTCCATCGAAGCCCGGAACGGGGTGACCACCGGGATTTCAGCCGGTGACCGGGCCACTACCATCCGGGCGGCAGTGGCGGACAACGCCTCCCCGGCCGACCTTGTCCGTCCCGGACATATTTTCCCGTTGCGGGCGCGCAGGGGCGGGGTGATGTTCCGGGCCGGCGCAACCGAAGGGGCCGTGGATCTGGCCCGGCTGGCCGGATTCAAACCGGCGGCAGTGATCTGTAAAATCATGGACGAAGACGGTAACATGGCCCGGGGCGATGCCCTGGAAGCCTTCAGCTCTACCCACGATATCGAGATCGTGACCATGGCCGATGTGATCGCGTACCGGATGCGGACCGAATCGTTCGTTCATCGCGTGGCCGAAGCCAGTTTGCCTACCCGCTTCGGGGGCGATTTCAGGGCTATCGTGTATGCCAATGATATTGATAAATTCCAGCATATTGCCCTGGTCAAGGGACCGCTTGATCCAGATACGCCTATCCTGGTGCGGGTGCATTCGGAATGTTTTACCGGCGATCTGCTCGGATCGCTGCGCTGCGACTGCGGCCCCCAGATGCACCGGGCCATGAAGATGATGGAAACGGAAGGATCCGGCGTTCTTCTCTACATCCGTCAGGAAGGCCGGGGCATCGGCCTGATCAACAAACTCAAGGCGTACAACCTGCAGGAGCAGGGGCTGGATACCGTGGAGGCCAACCAGAAGCTGGGGTTCAAGGCCGATCTGAGAGACTATGGTATCGGCGCCCAGGTACTCGCCGATCTGGGCATAAAAAAAATGCGGCTGATTACCAACAATCCGAAAAAAATCGTCGGGCTGCGGGGCTATGGACTGGAAGTTGTCGAGCAGGTGCCCATCGAAATCCCCCCCAATAAATACAATCGCCCTTATCTGGAATGCAAAAAACTCAAAATGGGCCATCTGATCCATCTGGACCCGAAATGCTGAGGCATCCGGTCTGCCGGCAGCGGTCCGGCCAGCCGACCGGCGGATGGATTCACCCATGACGGCGCACGCCATATCCGCCCGGCGACCGCGTGTTTCCCCCTTTGTATATCCCATCGTCTATTTCAGTCTGGTCATCACCGTGGGGGCCGTACTGCTGCACAGCCCGTTCAGCCTGGCCCGGGGACCTATTTCCTGGATTAATGCCCTTTTCACGGCGACATCGGCCACCTGTGTCACCGGGCTGGTTGTTGTGGATACCGGCACGTTTTTTACCGGCTGGGGGCAGGCCGTCATCGCGGGGCTGATTCAACTGGGCGGGATCGGAATCATGACCGTCACCGGCCTGATCTTTTACCTCTGGCGGCGGCGGATCTCCCTGGTTGACCGGGTGGCCGTCGGGGACAGCCTGCTGCACGATGCCAGCTTCAACCTCGGCGGGTTTCTGGCGCAGGTGATCCTCTGGTCCCTTGCCATTGAAGCGGTTGGAGCGGTCTTGATTTTTCTCGAAGCGCCGGCGGCGTTTTCACCGCTGTCCGCCGGTTTTCATGCGGTGTCGGCATTCTGCAATGCCGGTTTCGCCCTCACCGGCGACAGCCTGATGACCTGGAAAAGCCGCTGGGACCTGAACCTGACCTTCATGGCCCTGATTATTCTCGGGGGGATCGGGTTCGGCGTGCTTGTTGAAATACGGCTCTGGATAGCTACGCGGCAGCCGTTGCAGCGAAAAAATGTTCGTCGTCATCAGATGAGCTGGTATGCCACCGTTATTTTAAAGACCACGGCCTTTCTGATCATTGCCGGGACAATCGTCATTTTTTTGTCGGAAATGATCAACCCCCACACGCATCATACGCTGCTGACCGCTCTTTTTCAGTCGGTTTCCTGCCGGACGGCCGGGTTTAATACCGTCGATATCGATCAGATGACCAACGTTTCCCTTCTCGTGATGGTTCTGCTCATGTTCATCGGAGCTGCGCCAGGATCGTGTGCCGGCGGTATCAAGGTGACCACCGCCCGAACGCTGCTGGCCTTTGTCCGGGCCCAGCTGCGGGGCAGCCGCCAGGCCGAGATCGGCCGGTTTGCCGTGGATCGCGTCACCCTCAACAAGGCGCTGACACTGCTTATTTTCGCCGGGGTGCTGGTGGCCGTCAGCGTCCTCGTTTTGAATGTCACCGAGAGCAGCGGGATTCCGCACCCGCAGACACGGGGACTGAGCCTTGATATTCTCTTTGAAGCCGTATCGGCATTCGGTACGGTGGGGCTGAGCACCGGGTTGACGCCGCACCTGAGTACGGCCGGCAGGGTCATCATTATCCTGCTGATGTTTATCGGCCGTCTGGGGCCGATCCTTTTTCTCTCGGCGCTCCAGAGTTACCAAAAAGAAATCCGCTATGAAAAGCCCGAAGAGAGCCTGCTGATCGGGTAATCCCGCTCCGGGCGGCCATACCGGTTTTTCCGACATGACCCCGGCAGCGGTCATTTGCAACCCGGGTTATTCCTTGAACTCGACCATCAGACGCCCGTCTCCGACCTTGACCGCTTCGATGCCGGCCGCAAACGCCTTCCAGAACCCTTCGTCGGCGCCAAACGCGTCGACCAGGTCGATATTCTTGATCCCGCCCAGCCAGGCATTGGGAATCGGCACCCCCATCAGCTTGATGCCTTTAAGGGCCACCACCGGCTGGCTGTTTTCATAGGCCAGCGTCAGCCCCACATGAACACGGATCGTTTTTCCCCCTAAAACCGGAAAATCCGGGTCCACCGGCACCAGGAGCCGGGCGCTGACCAGATCCTCCGACAGATCGATGGAGAGCTTTCGGGCCAGATCGGGATTCCGGGCGATCATTCCGTTTAATTCCCGCTGGGTAAAACTGATCCGGCGCTCGGCATCGGTTTCGCTGTACTTGACCGGCGATTCCGCCTTGCCCGTATTCACCGGCGTCTGGTCCGCCTGGCCCGGCGATCCGATTTTTCTGGACACATCGATGCCGCTGATCTGATCCAGCCGGCTGAGTTTGGCGGACAATTGTACTTCTTCCTTTCCGCTCAGGGTTACCGGCTTGAATGCCGAAGGAAAAATGTAGGCCTTGGCCACCCAGAGCGTTGCCAAAACAGTGATGATCACCGTCACCAGTACGATGCCGAACACTTTAAGACATCCAAAATGCTCTTTACGATCCATGACCTTGCCGCTTTCATAGTTGTCTGACATGGAAAACCTCTTAAACTGTATTGTTCATATGACCTGGCGTTATGATTCCTGACAGGTCTGCCGGTCCTGGATGGTATCCGGGCACATTAAAAAATCGCTTCAGTAAATTTTTCAGAATATATAACGTGCCCACTCTCCTGTCAAAATCTGAACGCCGCGTCTTCTCGGGCAAGGCCAATACCCGGGCGCCGCCTTTCCCGGTCGTTTTTTTTCGTTCAAAGTGACAGCCAGCGTCGACAGATAATACAGGCATTGATGCCCCCCACCCCCATGTTGATCTTGCCGGCGATGTTGCCGGACGGCGTTTCCCCTTTGTTCCCCACCAGACAGCAGTGGTATGGCCGCATCTGGGGGTGCATTTCGCTTTCATCCAGATCGACAGGCATCAGTTTTCCCTTGGCAAATCCCAGGTGCTGGGCGGTCAGCTCCCAGCCGCCGCAGACCGACATGCCGTGGCCGAACGAGCCCTTCCGGGCCGTAAAACGGGTGGCGCCGGGAAAAACGTCACGGGCATTGCGAAGTTCCATCCAGTCTCCGGGTGTGGCGGTTGCATGCATGTCCCAGGTGGCCACCTGGGCCGACTCCACCCGGGCCGCTTCCATGGCCTGATGAATGGCCGTCAGGGGGCCCTGTCGCGACGGAGTAATAATATGATCGGCATCGGAGGTCAGGGCCACACTCATAATTTCAAGCCCCAGCGGTTTGAATCCACGTGCCATCAGGTAGTCGGCATCACCGACAATCCACACACAGGCCCCGCCGGCGACATGAGTGCCCCGCAAACCGGTAAATGGCTTGGACACGCTTCCGTCGTGCGATAATACGCGGGCCCCGAAAAACGTACCGACCGAAAGCGGATGCGGTTTGGGATCGGTGGCACCAACGACCACCGCTTTGGCCTGATCCAGTTCAATGGCATTGACGGCGAGCTTCAGGGCGGTTCCGAATCCCGAGCAGGCCGCCACCGGGGCAAAAGCCGGTCCGGTAATGTGGCCCAGAATGGAAATCTGTGATGCAGGAATATTGGGGATATTCCAGAGCAGCTTGGGATCGACCGCGTTCCAGGGTTCCTTGGGGCAGCCGTAGGCTGTGTTGAGCCGCCGCCGGGTTGTTGTTTTGTGCCGGATAATTTTCCGTTTTCCGCTGTCAATATCTCCGGTAATACTTTCGGATTCAATTGCCTTGAGCTTCTCAAGGTAGGCGGCCAGCCCTTCCGAGCGGTTCACCCAGAAACCGTACCACGCCTGACGGGCGATTTCCCGATCTTCATCGCTGGACGAACAGCTGTCGGGATCTTCCGGGGCTCCGCACCGTGACCGGATCTGTTCTTTTTCGGCAGGGGTCGCCTGCCGGTAATCCGCCAGCTCGGGGTGATGAACATCCCGGCACCAGAACCGGTTCCAGCGTGTCTGGGCCCGATGGTATCGCAGCATGATATCATACTGCATGGGAAAATCGCCCAGACCCGTGGCGATATAGACATGCGCTTTCGTCCCCAGCGTAGCCAGTTCTTCATCGATGCCGGGGTTCTGCCCCAGCGCCTGAATAAATCCGCCGATGGCAAATTTGACATTGTCGCCCATCTTTTCATTGATCTGTGAAAATTTTCGGGGTTCAAAACGGGAATCGATCCAGGCTTTATATACATTAAAATCAAAATCGGGCCGCCCGACAAGGAAATGGCTCGGCCCGAATCCCTCAAACGGCGCCATCCAGCTGGTGGCCCGTTCCAGGTTTTTTTCAAAACGGCTGATGTTGGGTGATTTCGGAGCAACCACCCCCCATCCGAAGATACCGATTCTTTTCGTCATTGCTAATTAGTCCCTTGTGACGGAGTCATTTTTTTGTATGTATACCCTGTATCGGGTATTTGTGCGGACGACAAGAGTGAATGTGGCGCGGTCCGGGTCATTGCGGTTTGGGTCTGAAAATGGTACCGGACAGATCTAACAAAGGAGGAACCCAATGGTGGCACAGGTGATGGCACAGGAACCATGGCACCCAGGACGTCTGCTGGCCGTTTCCGGCGCATACTGGCAGACCTGCACGCTCCATGCCGGCGTCAAACTGGATATATTCACCGTCATCGGCGAAAAGGCCCTGACCGCATCAGCGCTGGCTGAAAAACTTGATGCGGATGTAGATGGCACGGCTCGGCTGCTCAACGCCCTGGTTGCCATGGCGCTGCTCGTAAAAGAGAATGACCGCTATCGCAACACCCCGCCAAGCCGGGCGTATCTGGCCAAAGATTCCGACCAGTACATCGGTTACATGATTCTGCATCACCACCACCTGGTCGAATCGTGGAACCGTCTGGACGAATCGGTTTCCACGGGAAAACCGATTGCGGATCAGCTGCCGGTCAGCGCTACCGACCGGCTGGAAAATTTTCTGATGGGGATGTTCAACACCGCCTCACTTACGGCGCCCGATCTGGCCCGGGCCGTTGACCTGTCCGGCCGGCGTCACCTGCTGGATCTGGGCGGTGGCCCCGGTACCTACGCCATCCATTTCTGCCGGCAAAACCCCCGGATGAAAGCCACGGTTTTTGACCTGCCCACCAGCCGGCCGTTTGCCGAAAAAACCATCAACCGGTACAACCTGGCTGGTCGGATCGATTTTCTGGCCGGGAACTTTACCACCGACACGCTTTCCGGTCGCTACGATGTTGTCTGGATTTCGCACATTCTGCATTCCGAAAACCCAGATGCCGCCGCCATCCTGCTGACAAAAGCGGCGGCCGTGCTCGCGCCGGGCGGGCTGATTATCGTTCATGATTTTTTTCTGAACGATACCATGGCCGCGCCCCTTTTTCCCGCCCTTTTCTCTCTGAACATGCTGGTGCGAACGGAATCGGGCCGGTCCTATTCGGCGGGCGAGATCACGGCCATGCTGACCGCCGCCGGGTTCAGGGATGTCACCCGGCACCCGTTCCGCGGGCCGACAGACTCGGGCGTACTCATCGGGAAAAAATAATCGCCGGCGCGATGATTCAGTCGAGCGTCCCATGGGCGGCAACCAGGTCCCCCACAAAATGGCCGACGATGACCTTGCTGGTCAGGCGGACGGGCAGATGCCGCCGATCGGCGGTAATCCAGAGATGGATTTTAGCGTGCTTGGATTTTTTGAAAACCCCGCCCACATGCTTGATTTCCGGAACGACCACCCAGGTGTCGTAGACAATCCCCCCAACCTTGATTTTTTCCCGCGCCACAACCGTTCCCCGGCCCACGACGCATTTTTTACCATCGCTGACCGGATAAACAATTTCCATATTTTTTTTCAGCGTCAGGGTTCGAAAATAAAAAGCGGCCGACAGCGGATCAAAAGCGCCTGGTAAGAGGGCCGAAGACCGGGATTTTCCCCGGTAAGAATCGGTATAGTGCGCCGTTTGGGCATGCCAGTCAAAGGAGACGGCGACATCCCGGCGGTGGCGCCCCTCCCGCTGCATTTTACGGTACAAAACCGAATGGCTCACCGCCATGTCGGTCCACCCGTCGACACGGGTGCGAACCCTGTAGAAAGTATCGATAAAGCGATTGGTGGTAACGGAAAGAGAGAAATGCTGCGCCGGCCGGCCATCGGCCTTTTCCGGCGCAAGGACCTTGAGAATCGCCGTGCCCGCCGGAATAAAACTCCAGCGAATCTGATAAACCAGTTCTTCGCCGGGTTGAAAGGGAAGCGGGCCGGCAGGGGCCATTGCATCAACAGCGATGGCGGGGCGTCCGCCCAAACAAACCAGCAGCGCCCCGGCCAGTATCAGCCAGGCCCGGCCGGGCAATGCGGTCAGGGGAGACAATGAAAAGTCGCTACAAGAGAAGATCTGTTAAATGGCATGTCCATAGATGTCATCGACATCAATCGGGGTAAAAAGATTGTTGCATACCCGCCACTGCCCGTCTTCCTTGACCAGGTTCAGGGTTTTATCCACGGCAAATGTATCTCCGATAAAGAACAGCCGGGCCAGGAAGGTAAAGACCGGATGGATGCACCGTTTCCGGGTTCCGGTGATATGGATAACCGCCGAGTTTTCGGCCTCGCTCACCAGACTGGCGTGAAAGGTCATCATCTGACTGCGCATGTAATTCAAATTATGTCCCAGCGCTTTCGCTTCATTGGACACATCATAGAGAAACCGGGCCGTCGGGTCGCCGGCACCATCGGCCAGGAGCTGCTTGCAGACCATATCCGACATGGCCGGGTCCATGGCATAGTACGCCTTGATAAATTCCTCGGCCGTGCGTGGCGCGCTTGGCCGGTTGTCCAGCGCGATAAACGCCGCCTGGAAACCGATAAACAGGACAATAAGCGTTATCCAAGGCAGGAATCTTTTTCCCGATCCCATCTGTTTCCTCCCCACGTGATTATTAAATGGCGATTTTTCTTTTCCCTGATTTATATCACTGAAAGATGGCAAACGCAACCGGCAATGGGCAACCGTTGTGACCGGCAAGCAAGGGTTTATCCGTCAGTCCCATCTCCATGGAACCCGGCCGGAGAGCCACTGAGCGCGTCCCGCCGGTGAAACTGAAAACCGGTTTAACCTGCCCAAAGGGCCGTGCCATCTCTCAATATGTTGAAGACAAAATAAAATCGTGATAGATTGCGACTGTCTGATAGGGGCCGTTTTAACGTCTGCATCGGTATTGAAGCTTAATTTCCGGGAACCTGTCAGCCGGCAACCGGACTTACCCTGTCGGATTTTTTCGAGCTTTTTCCATCAAACAAAGGAGGACATCATGGCCACTCAAAAGGACAAATGCTGTTCGATCGCGCCCTATTTCAAGATTGAAGACGGGAAACTTGATGCGTTTAAATCGCTGTGTGAAAAATTTGTTCAAAAATCCAGCGAAGAATCAAAATGCCTGTATTACGGCTTCACCTTTGCCGGGAACGAGGCCCACTGCCGGGAAGGGTATGAAGATGCCGAGGGCGTTCTGGCCCACCTTGACAGCGTTGGCCCATTGCTGGAAGAAGCCCTGTCGATGGCATCGCTGAGTCGCCTGGAGATTCACGGTCCGGAAGCGGAGCTGGCGAAGCTCCGCGGCCCCCTGGCCGATCTGAAGCCCCGGTTCTTTTCGCTGGCGGACGGTTTTCGCAAATAACCATCATCCCGAAGGGGATGGATACATCGTGGTTAACAAATTCAGGAAGGGTCCCTTTTTCCACACAGATCTTCACCGGGCAAAGGTGGATGACACCCGCCAGATTCCGGGAAAAAGGGATGAAGGGAAAAAATAATCCGGCGGCCGGACAGATCAGTACCTCCGGCCACCGGATGGCTTCGGCGGGTTACAGCAGTTTTGCCTTGTTCAAAACCATCAGCGCCAGACGATAGGAAACGCCAATCAGCGCCACCCAGCATAAAAGCAGAAATACATTCATTTATAAACCTCCGAAAACAAATCAGTCATAATCAGCGTTCGTTAATAGCCATAGTCCATCACTTCATCTGTTGTCAGCTTTTTCCTGTCCATCAGCCACCAGACATAGGCCACATAGGCCAGCACAAACGGGATGGCGATGGCCACATAGGTCATCACCGTCAACGTAAACGGGCTGGAGGACGCATTGAAAATCGTCAGGCTGGACTGGAGATCGGCCTTGGACGGATAAAAAGCGGTCTGGTTGTAGGCGGGCAGCAGCAGGACGGTCAGGCCGACGAGAACGGTCCCGAGTCCACCGAACCAGATGCCGGCCGTGCTCTCGGTTCTGGCTGTTTTCAGCACCCCTGCGATAACCAGAACCAACCCGGCCAGCAGAAAAAGAAGCAGCCATGGATTGGCAAAAAGATTGGCCAGGTATTTTCGCGTGACCAGGGCAATGGTTCCCTTGTCATCCACAATGCCGAAGCCTTTCATCAACAGAAGGCTGACCAGCACATATAGCAGAAACGGCAGGGAAATCAAAAAGTTGGTCATCGCGGCTTTCCGCATGCGGACCGCCATGTCCGGCACTTTGCTATAGTCGATATTGTTGATCAGATACATGGCCCCCAGGGTCCGGGCGTTGAAAACCAGAAACAGCCCCAATGACAGGTTGAACAGGCTGAATGCCGCTTCAAGGCCCCGCAGGGGATGGGTCCAGTGAACAAAGTTATAGATACTCAGTTCGAAATTGGAGCCGGTGTAAAAAGTACCGACGGCCGCGCCGATGAGCAGGATTCCCACCGATCCGTTGATAAACAGAAACAGCTCGTATCCTTTTTCACCCAGCAGATTATTCTGCTTCTTCCGATACTCGTAGCTGACTGCCTGAATAATAAAGGTAAACAGAATGAGTACCCAGACCCAGTAGGCGCCGCCAAAACTCGTTGCGTAAAATTTCGGAAACGCGGCGAAAAGCGCTCCGCCGAAAAGGACCAGCGTCGTAAATGTCAGTTCCCATTTACGTCCCAGGGAATTGATGACCAGCGTTTTTTCAGTATCTGTTCTGGCCACCTGCCACAAAAGGGTCTGGCCGCCCTGGACAAAGGTCAGGAACAGGAACAGGGCGCCGACAATCGAACAGATGAGCCACCAGAGATGCTGCAGTGTTGCATAATCCAGATTTCCTATCATTTTAATTCTCCTCCGGACCGATATTGATTTGTTTGAGCATGATTCGAATCTCGGCGATCAGTAGAATGGTGAAAAGGGCAAAAAACATGAAAAATGTTGTCTGCACCGTTCCGGCCGTCAGGTTTGACCGCGCGACCGTTACCGGCAGCAGTCCCTGGATTGTCCAGGGTTGCCGGCCGACTTCCGCCACTATCCAGCCGGCTTCATGGGCAATCAGGCTGAGGAAGAACATGACGGTTCCCAGGCCGAGCAGCCATTTCTTGTCCAGCAGGACATCCTTGATGGAAAAATAGAGGAATGCCAGGCAGACGAGGGGGAACAGCGATCCCAGAATGACCATGATATGAAATGCGCTGAAGGAAAGCGCCACCGGCGGCACCGTTGCTTCCGGTTTGGGCAGGAATCCATATCCGAGAAACATTTTGTTTTGATTGAAAGCGGCCAGGGCATCGTTGGCGTCAGCCGCATTGCCCTTTTTCTTCGCCGCTTTATAGGTGGCCAGCGAGGCCAGCGCCTGTCTGCCTTTTTCTATCTTCTGCGCGGCTCCCATGATGTTTTCTTTTTCGTTGCCGTAGACCAGGTCATTGACACCGGGGACAAAGGTGCCGAAGGACCGGCTGGTCAGCAGGGAAAGCGTGCCCGGGATCCGGAATTCAAAGCTGAAAGGGTCCTGTTTGTCACCGACTTTTTTACCCCAGTTCGGTATGCCGAAAGCGATCAGCCCGGCATCGCGTCCTCCCTGGTAAAGCCCTTCGATGGCGGCCAGCTTCATGGGCTGGTGCCGGGCGACTTCGTAGCCGCTCTCGTCACCGGTAAAGATGACAAATCCGGAAGCCAGCAGACCAAAAACAGAGGCTACAATGATCGAGCGCTGGGCCATCTGGATATGCCGGCCCTTGAGCAGGTACCAGGACGAGATGGAGATAATAAAAAAAGATGCCAGCAGCATGGAAGAGCTGGTCGTGTGGGTGAATTTGGACACAGCCACCGGTGAAAAAACCACATCGAAAAAGCTCTGCATCTCAAACCGGGCGGTGCCGGCATTGAAGGCCTGTCCGACCGGATGCTGCATCCAGGCGTTGGCAACCAGAATCCACACAGCCGACATATTGGATCCCACGGCCACCATCCAGGTGGAAAAGAGATGAAACTTTTTGGAAACCCGGTTCCAGCCGAAAAACATGACGGCGAAAAACGTGGCCTCGAGAAAAAAAGCGATGAGCCCTTCAATGGCCAGCGGCGCACCGAAAATATCCCCGACCATCCAGGAATAGTTGGACCAGTTGGTGCCGAATTCAAATTCAAGAATGATGCCGGTGGCCACACCGATAGCAAAGTTGATACCGAACAGCTTCATCCAGAATCGGGTCAACCGCTTCCATTCTTCGCTGCCGGTACGCACATAAATGGAGTGGTAAAAAGCAATGATCCAGGTGATCCCAAGCGTGAGCGGCACAAAGATCCAGTGGTACAGAGCCGTCAGCGCGAACTGCGCCCGGGCCCAGTTCACCATGGACAGGTCGAAATGTTCAATCATTTTATCTTTCCTCCTGTTGTACGTGGGTAGCGGGGGCAAACTGCGTTATCTGCTCCAGAACGTATGCGGCCCGCTGGTTGTCCGTTTTAAATTTTGATTCCAGAAATCCCTGAAAGAAGAACAGCTTGAGTACGGCAAAGATGATAATCAGCTTGATGATAATGACTTTCCACAACGTCTTTCCCACCGTCATGCGTCGAAATCCGTCCCGGTAAAACTGGACTATAGCGGCCACCGCCCGGGCCGGCCGGCGGGCCGGCGGTTTCAATACGATTTCTGATTGCGCGGGTCTGATCATTTAATTATCTCCGTCAATTTCATAGGCGGGAAGAATCGGTACACAGGGGCCTTCAAGCGCCAGTTGTTTAAAGGTAACCCCGGCCAGCGTATCCCGCAGCTGGTCCCGGGCCTGCAGCCATACCTGATGAACGGAGCAGCCCAGGGACATGTTGCATGAATCGGGCAGCGCGACACAATCATTGAGAAATATTTCCCCGATCATGATTTCAACCACGGCCAGCAGGGTAATTGATTTTGAATCTTTTAACAGGGCCAGGCCGCCCCGGGGCCCCTGCCGGATGTCGATCAATCCGGCCCGGGCCAGCTGCTGGGCGATTTTGGCCAGAAAATGGGCCGGAATATCCGCCTCTCGGGCGATTTTGCTGCGCTTGACCACAACGCCCCGCCCCTGCTGGGCCAGGTAGAGAATGCATCGAATTGCGTATTCCGCCGCGCGTGTCAATCGCATGGTGATTTTCCTGAATATTAGTGACCGGCCATACTGAGACATATAAGACCGTTTTTGTCCTATATAAAAGCGCCAATCCGCTGTCAAGATAAAAATATCGCCCGGCAACGCCGATTGGCCGTATACGCACGGACCCGGATCTTAAGCGTTAATCAAGCGCGGATGCTGCGGCTGTCCGGCGTGATAAACAGGCAATAAAAAACCGGCCGTACGCCACTGAGCGTACGGCCGGTTTCGGTAATGTTTTAGCCACCCGGCATACCGGGCAGCGCTGAAAAATCAGGCGTTCGGAATTCGAATTTTCTGTCCCACAAAGATTTTGTCCGGGTCTTTGATGACTTCCCGGTTGGCTTCAAAAATCTGCGTGTATTTGCTGCCGTTACCGTAAAATTTCTTTGCCACGGCCCACAGCGTATCTCCTGATTTGATTTCGTAATACTGTACTTCCGTCGACAGCGGCGGGGCGTTGACCCCCTCGCTGACCACCTTGGTAACGCCCTTGACGTTGCCGGCCATCAGAATCGCTTTTTCCAGCGCCTCGCTGCTTTTGGCCTCGCCGGAAAGGGTGACTACGCCATCGTTGAAATTAACTCCCAGACCCGAAATACCCGGATTATCCGCTTCGATATGTTCCTGTATCTTGGCTGGCGCTTCATCATCTTTGCCGAATAATTTTCTGCCGATGTTCGCTGCAAAATCAAATAACCCCATGGTGCACCTCCCTGAAATCAATCGTCGTTAAAAGAATTTACTGGCCAGACTCAATAGATCATCCGCAATTGAACCGTCATTATCCGCATCCAGAAAACTGCTCAGCAGGCCACCGACCTCCCGTTTGCTGCCACCGCCCGAAAGCGCAGCGCCCAACCCGGACGACGCACCCTGTCGGCTCATCATGCCCATGGCCGCACTGGCCAGTACCGGCAGCATCTTTTTCAGCAGGCCGCTGCTCAATCCTGTTTCGGCCGCGGCGTGTCCGGCAATATTACGGCTGACATCCTTGCTGCCGAAAAGGTGACCCAGAATAGAATTGCCATCGTCCATCGCGCGCGAATTCGACAAGTCTTCCAGATATCCTTCATGATGTCCCTGGCCCAGCGCATTCAGCATCGATTCCAGGCCCGACCGATCGGACATATTTTTCTGCATCCCCCTCGAAATGGCGGGAAGCATATGGCGAACGGCATTTTCGGCCGTTCCCTGATCCAGATTGAAATTCCGGGCCAGCTGCCCGATGATATCTCCCCCCTGCCCAGATAAAACCGCATCTAACAAACCCATGATCATCTCCTCTTCAGGTGCCGATATTATCAAAATCAACGTTAATGTCGCAGCAGGATCGCATATCCAGGGAAATTCGTCAAGGTTTGGTTTGGCCAGCGCCTTCCCGGCGTTTGCCCAAAACAGCCTGACATGTATCCGGGCCAGAGATGACCCCCGGAAGGGGCGGATCAAATGGTAAAAATCCCCTATTGAAAAAAACAGGGTTATCAAAATAATTGATAACCCTTTAATATTTCTGGTAGGCACGGGGAGATTTGAACTCCCGACTTCTACCGTGTCAGGGTAGCGCTCTCCCCCTGAGCTACGTGCCTGTACCTTTTTGTATGCTTCGATATCACCTGCTATTTTTCCTGTCAAGAAAATCAGCAGAAAAATTATTCCCCACCGGTATCCATCTGGTTATGGAGAATTTTCAGCCCGATAAACAGGTAATGGCCACCGGAAATAATCGTCAGGCCGGCAGTCAGTATATAAAAAAAGAATGTGGTCATCTCCGCAATCGTCACCATGGGCGCCAACAGCATCAGGCAGATTGTCAGAAGCTGCATGCAGGTGGTGGCCTTGCTCCATTTGGTGGGCGCGATTTCAAATGGGGTCTGGGTCAGGGTAAACACGGCCAGACCCAGCAGAATCAGCACATCCCGGCTGATAACGATGACGGTCAGCCAGATGGGAATCAGGTGGAAAACCGCCAGGCCGACATAAGCGGTCGTCAGCAGCAGTTTGTCGGCCAGCGGGTCCAGATAGGCGCCCAGTTCGGTCCGCTGGTCAAAATATCGGGCCAAAAAACCGTCCAGCCCATCGGAAATGGCGGCCACGGCAAAAACCAGCAGGGCCGACAGGTACCAGCCCGCCTGGAGAAAAATGACGAAAAGCGGGGTCAGCAACATTCGGATGATGGTAATAATATTTGGGATACTGATAGTAAACATGGTTTATACTCAGGGCAGCAGGGTTACCTGCACATGCTCGTCATCTGTTTTGGTCACGTTTATTTTAAGGGAGTTGGATTGTAACCGGTTCAGGTTTTTAACCAGCTGGTCGGCCGACCCCCGGAAAAAAACAATCAGGGTGGCCGCCGGCGGCGTCAAGGCTTCGATCTGCATCCGCGTCACGCCTGGCATGTGGGAAAACGCCTGCCGCAGCGCCACGAAGCGGCGCAGGTTATCCGTACCGGAAACCGCCACCGTAATCGGGGCCAGAGCCGATTCACCGGGGTGCCGCCGATGTGCGCTGAGCTGCCGGACAATATCTGTGGCCGCCTCATTGGCCACCAGCTGCAGAACGCTTTTCGCGCCGGCAGTATCGTCGGTATTGACCGCAACGGCCTGGGCGTGGGAGATGGCGACCTGCGCGCCACTGTTCACCTGGTACACCCGGACGGTCAGGGCCCCCTCGTAGGTTTTCAGATCGGTCACCCGGGTATTTTTCGCCAGGCGGGCCATTGCCTGCCCGGCAATGACAACATCGGCATGATAGTGCCGGCCGATATTGACCGCTTCCACGGCATTTAACGTCATCCGCTCCACCCCGTCACCCAGTGGTATCGCATGACTGGCAATCCGGTACCCCTGATCGCCCAGTGCCCGGGCCAGCGCTTTTTCAACAGCGATTTCCTTTCCGGCACCGGCATCATGCCACCAGAAACGGGATGCCGTCTCTCCAATACTTTTCTCGGCCACCAGAAAAAGTACCGCCGGCAGCGGCCGCGCCCGGACCATCAGTCCGGCCTGATCAATGGCTTCTTTGATCCGTTTCCGCAGGACCGTCACCTCGATCAGCACCCGGTATTCCTTTTCGGCATCCTCTTCGGCCAGCACTTTGTAGCGCTGGATATACGCATTGGCCTGCCGGTCAAACAGGGCCACCATCTCTTTAAAATGCGCCACCAGCAGATCCGGCGGCATCAGCGCCACCACCGTCTGGATGACCGCCTGATTCAAGCCATTGGCGATGGCCGATTTTCGGGCCAGAACCGGATTCCGTTTGGGATTATTACCTTTGCCCAGTACCCGGACGATATTATCTGATAATTTCCGGGTCTGCCCCTGTGCCGGTGCCCCACCGGCCGGCAGCAGCATCGTGCCGATCATCGCCGCCAGAAAACCGGCCCGTACAAACGTCCGCAGCCGCCCGATCCACCAGATACCGTCCCTATTGGTTGTCGTCTTCATCAATCAATTCCTGTGGTTTATTGTCTGCGAACCAGCGCGTAATCGGCAATGGCAGACAGAATATCCCGGGACTTGCCGGATCCAAATCCGGAAAGCGCTTCCTTGGCCCGGGAGATGTTTTCGGCGGCCCGGCGCCAGGTGTAGGTGATACCGCCGTATTTCTCCATCAGATCCACCAGTACCTTGAACGACCTGCGGGAAAAATCCCGGTCGGAGATAATGGCCGTCATCTGGTTGCGATCCGTTTCGGCCGCCCGGTCCAGCGCGTAAATAACCGGAAGGGTCAGTTTGCCCTCTTTTAAATCAGCCCCGATGGTTTTTCCTAAACCGGCCGTATCGGCCGTATAGTCAAGCAGATCATCGGTCATCTGAAAAGCCATGCCGAGCCAGCGGCCAAAATCGGACAGCCGTTCCACATCCCGGGAATCCGCGCCTGCCAGTAACGCCCCGACACGGCAGGCCCCCTGGAAAAGTACGGCGGTTTTGCGCCGGATAATTTCCATGTATGCCGCCTCGGTCAGCGTGGTTTGGCCCTTTTTGTCCAGCTGATCGATTTCTCCCTGGGACATCTGTTCGGTGATATCCACGATGGTGCGCACGATGTCGATACGGTCCGTGGCGGCGGCCACGGCCAGGGCACGGGCCAGCAGGAAATCACCGGTTAAAACGGCAATTTCGTTTCCAAAGATTGTATGGGCCGCCGGTTTTCCCCGCCGCAGGGTGCCGCCGTCAATCAGATCATCATGTAAAAGCGTGGCCGCATGCAGGTATTCGAAAGCCGTGGCGCAGATGGTGGCCTGCTCGCCCTGAAATCCGCACAGCCGCGCCGACAGGATCATAAGCAGCGGCCGCAGCCGTTTACCGCCGCTGAACAAAATATGGCCGGCCACCCGGGATACCAGATCGATCCGGGGACGCAGGTGGCAGTGCAGTTGGGCCTCGACAGCTGTCAGATCGTCCGCCACGCCG
>Ga0256846_1000062_pt1 | contig 45999 bp, 29 predicted proteins | sample TevniametaG_FD_189098 | JGI IMG/M metagenome (GOLD analysis project Ga0256846, IMG submission 189098) | Tube worm associated microbial communities from hydrothermal vent at the East Pacific Rise, Pacific Ocean - Tevnia | ecosystem: Host-associated > Annelida > Integument > Unclassified ...
AGCCAAGTATGATTTTGCATTAGCCGAAATAGAAACAATCAATGCTTCCCTACTACGAAGATACGGTAAGACTTCTGCAATTTCCGCAGTGGAACCGCTTTTAGAAAGAAGAAGACAAACATCACCGCTTTCGACAATACCCAAATCGCCGTGCATAGCATCGCTCGGGTGCATAAAATATGCAGGAACACCAATGCTGGCGAAAGTTGCGGCAATTTTGCGGGCGATGATACCGGACTTCCCCACTCCGGAAACAATCAATTTCTTTGCAGTCGCAATCTTACTGACAATAGTTATAAAATCAGAGTTTAGATTATCACTTACGGCTTGCAATGATTTGCTTTCAATTGCGAAAACATTTTTTGCTACGGACATTATTTCGTCATTTTTCATAATTATTCAATTCATATTGACAAATATACTTTGTAAAAATAAGAAATTTTTTCATCTGTTTTGGGTGCAATTGAAAAAATATTTAGTTTGTTTTGCTTTTGATTAAATAATAAGTATATTGCATATCAATTAATGAATATGAATCGGGCTTGCGGAGGGAGTGCCTGCGGAGCAGGCGGGAGAGGACGAAACCACATTCCCCGGTACATTATACACTTTCACAACCTCACCCTGAAGGATGCGGTTTGGTAGCAATTTTTTCTACACTTTTCTACATTTCTTCTACATATACCTATTACTTTTCAAAGAACGTGGAGTAAGTGAACACTCGTTTGCAATATAATGGAATTGCGATGTGGCGACAAGAAAACGGTTTTAAAATAATTTTAATGGAACAGCCGACATACCCCTATCTTCCCTCTCCGTCAAAGCTTCGCTTTGCCACCTTTCCTTGTTCTGTCTTATGCAAAAAATATGTTTACAGCCACTCCTCACCCCAGCGCCAAAAACCCAAAAACAGCAATTTTGCATTTCTTACATTCCTACATTAAATTATATTTTGTATTTTTGAATATCAGATAAATAAAAAGGAAAAGATAATGTTCGCAAACAGAATTGAAGGAATGGAAACGTCTATTTTTACGATAATGAGTAAGTTGGCGTTTGAACACAAGGCGGTTAATCTCGGACAGGGTTTTCCTGATTTCGACGGACCGGCTTGGATTTTTGATGCGGCTTATAAGGCAATGAAGGAAGGGAAAAATCAATATGCCCCTATGCCCGGGATTTTGTCGCTCCGCAAAACACTTGCAAATAATTATAGGAAATATTATGGTTTGGATATTGACATTGCAAACGGATTTTGTATTACTGCCGGAGCAACGGAAGCCTTATACTCAACTATTATGGCGTATATTCAGCACGGTAATGAAGTTATTATGTTTGAACCTGTCTATGACGCACATCTTGCAGACGTAAAAATGGCAGGCGGCACAGCGAGATTTGTTACATTACGCCGTCCTGATTTTTCTTTCGATTTCGACGAACTTGCCGCAGAAATTAATGAAAATACAAAAATGATAATTCTTAATAATCCCCACAATCCAACGGGCAAGGTGTACTCTTACGATGAATTGAAGTATATAGCAGAACTTGCAATTAAACATAATTTAATTGTACTCAGTGATGAAGTCTATGAGTTTATCACTTATGACAATGCAAAACATATACCGATTGCCACATTACCCGGAATGTACGAGCGGACAATTACCATTTCGTCAGCAGGCAAAACTTTTAGTTTGACAGGCTGGAAAATAGGTTGGGCTTGCGGTGAACCGAAACTAATCGAAGGCGTTATGAAGTCCCATCAATGGACGACATTTGCGGTGAATACACCTGCCCAGCATGCTATGGCTTATGCTTTTTCGCAATTAGATGATTACCTGCCGGATTTTAAAAAAATGTATTTATCAAAACGTGATTTAATGTACAAATTATTGCTCGGCACAGCATTTAAACCGCATAAACCGCTCGGTAGTTATTTTATGATGGTGGACTTACCTGATGACAAAATGAATGCCGAAGAGATAGCCAACGATTTGGTAATTAATTATGGAGTGGCAACAATACCTCCGCATGTATTTTACGGAAGGTCGGAGGAAGGTAATAAAATGTTACGTTTGTGTTTTGCAAAAAATGATGAGACAATCAAAGCAGGCATCGAAAAACTGAATAATTATGAATGAGTATTATATGTATAAGGCAATTCTCGAAGCTGAGAAAGCGGCGGGAAATGACGATGTACCCGTAGGTGCAATTATTGTTCGTGATGGTAAGATTATCGGTCGCGGCTACAACCAAGTAGAAAAGAAAGGCGACTCACTTGCTCATGCCGAATTAATTGCTATACGACAAGCGATAAAAAAAACAGGACATAAGCATTTGCTTGATTGTACGATGTACATAACATTGGAACCATGTTCGATGTGTGCCGGTGCTATTGTACTGGCACGTATTCCGAGACTTGTTATCGGCGCCAAAGACCCAAAGACAGGTGCCTGCGGCTCTGTAATGAATATTGTGCAAGATGACAGGCTCAATCATAGATGCGAAATAACAAGAGGGATTCTTGAAACGGAATGCTCTAAACTATTAAAAGATTTTTTCAGAATGATACGAGTAAAGAAAATCAAATGAAAGAAAAAAATGCTATAGAAGCGGCTTTATACATTGTTCCAACCCCAATTGGCAATTTAGAGGATATTACTCTACGTGCAATTAATGTTTTAAAAAATGTTACTATGATTGCCAGTGAGGATACTAGAAGAACAGGGCAATTACTAAAATCACTCGAAATTCCACATAAGAAGTTTATTAGCTATCACGACTATAACGAGCGGCAAAAGGCGGAGCAAATTGCCGATTATATAGAGCAGGGACAGAGTGTTGCACTTGTTTCCGATGCAGGTACTCCGGGCATTTCCGACCCCGCGTACAGATTGTTGAACGCTTGCATAGAACGCCAAATAAAACTTATACCACTACCGGGGGCAACGGCATTTGTACCGGCACTGCTTGCAAGTGGATTTGGTACCGATAAGTTTACATTCTTTGGTTTTCCGCCACATAAAAAAGGCAGAAAAACATTTATAAAAATGATTGCAGATACAAACTTTACGGCAATTCTGTATGAATCACCTTTCAGGGTAGTTAAACTCATTAATGAATTTATTGATGCCGGTATGGAAGAACGCAATATTTGTATAGCAAGGGAGATTACAAAATTACATGAGGAATTTATTCGCGGCAATGTAAGTGAATGTGCAGAAATAATTAAAGAACATAAAAACCTAAAAGGCGAGTTTGTCATTGTAGTTGCCCCACCGAGCAATTAATAATATACATCATCTTACGTTTCTATTCTTTTATATAAATGCAAATGAAAATGCGAAGAATAAAATTTTTCTTTTTAACAGCCTTCACAATATTGCTATCACTATCTGCACAGTCTAAGCAGAATAATACTTGGATTGTCCAACTAAAAAATAATAAAGCATACGATAATACATTATCTGCGGATAAAATCACAACTCCACTTTTTGTTAAATTATTAAGAAATTATACGAAAAATGCTGATATACCTTTATCCACCCGTAAAAGCAAACTTATAAACTCGCTTTTATCATATAGAACCATTAGGCTAAATAACAATGAATTATCAAAACTTGACAGGAGTAATATTCTGCTACTTGAACCTAATTATGTTTATCGAATAGAACAAGACAATACAAAACCAAATGACCCGCGCTATAATGAACAGTGGGCTTTGAAATATCTATCACTCGAAAAAGCATGGCAAAAAGCAACAGGCAATGGTATTATTGTCGGTGTTGTAGATACAGGAATTGAATGGGAACATAAAGATTTGAAAAAGCAATTATGGATTAACTCAGCAGAGGATATTAACGGAAACGGCAAATTCGATGCATGGTCATCATCAAAACAAATAGATGGTGTTAGCGGCGATTTAAATGGTATCGATGACGACAGAAATGGTAGTATTGATGACGTTATTGGTTATGATTTTGTTAATCAGCAAATAACCAATCTCGGAGACCATAAAGATTATGACCCTATCCCTGTTGATGAATACGGACATGGGACTTTGGTTTCCGGCGTTATTGCCGCCGAACACAATAACCACATTGGTATTGCCGGTATTGCCTACAATGCCAAAATATTAACAATGCGTGCTTTCGATATAACAGGACAAGGAACATCTGACAATATAGCATCGGCAATCATATATGGAGTATTGAACGGCGTCAAAGTCTTTAATTTGAGTTTTGGCGAAAAAGAAAATTCGTCATTAATGCAAGACGCAATTAATTTTGCAATTGAATCCGGTTGTGTTGTAGTTGCCTCTTCCGGTAACGAAGGGAGCGATGCGCCGCATTATCCCTCAGACTACGAAGGAGTAATCTCAGTCGGCTATTCCAAAAAGGACGGAAGACGGAACGGATTTAGCAATTATGGTTCAAGGCTTGACTTACTTGCACCCGGCACATTCATATTAACAACTTCATTCACCGGCAAATATAGACTTGCATCGGGTTCATCTCTTTCGGCTCCATTTGTTTCCTCTACTGCCGCATTATTACTTGAAACAAAGCCCACACTCTCCCCTATTGATGTTCAGGGAATTATTGACAACTCCGCTGATGACGGTGGACGAGATGGTTGGGATATATTTTTCGGAGCAGGCATTCTGAATATTAATCGCGCATTGGATTTTACGGGCAGAACAAATCTTACGATAACTCAACCGCAAAATGAGCAAACTGTTTTCAAATCGGAAACATCTGTAATTTCATTTACAGGCTCTATCATTGTACCATTAATTAATGAATACATACTTTATCTGGGAGAAGGATATAATCCTGAGAAATGGACTAAAATCGCTGGCAGTACTAATCAAATAAAGAATGATACGATATTTTCATTAAATACAAATAATCTCAAAGACACGGCATACACATTCAGAATACTCGTTAAATTGAGAAATAATAATACAATCGAAAAACGAGTATGCTTCAATATTGCTAACAACAAGAATGATATTAGATTTCTCAGTATAAATAAACTACCCGCTTATGCTAATGGAAAAAGAATTATGCTATTAGGTATTGAGACAAATATACCTACTGTTACATATATTACGCTTACCGATAACAATGGCGAAAAACATAGTTTTAGTGATTTACAAAAAAGAACAAAATTTCACATTATTCCTATTGACGACCATATACAACCCGATACAGACTACAATTGTAAAATATCGGCAACACCCGATATACTTACAAAACCACAGACTAACAAGGATATTTCTATTAGAATTAATGACGACAAGTTTTCAATAGATAAATTTATCAAGAAAAAATATTCAACTACTCTTAGCTATATCTATAACAAAACCGGAGACTTCAATTCGGACGGCAAACAGGAATATATAGCCAATGACATAACACATGGTATTTGGAGTGGAACAGATGTTTATCAGTTCAATAACAATGAATTGATAAAACGAGACAGTACTAAGGAAATATCATTACCGGTAGGCATAGGCGATTCCAATGGAGACGGAATAGATGAAGTATTGACGAGAAATGTAGGTTCTACAAAATTATATCAATCAAAGCTTTCGCAATATTCACTATTCTCGAATATTCTTTTTTCGGATACTACATCTGGAAATTTATTTGCCGGCACTATGTATGATTTTACCGGTGATGGCAAGGAAGAACTTGTTTGTTACTCCGATACAGCCGTATATATTATATCTTATGTCAATAAGCATTATCAAATAATAGCAAGCGCTATGCTTGACGGAAAATACAGGAGAATCGGCACAGCTCCAGGTATCGCTTGCGGTGATTTTGACGGTGATAGCAATGATGAATTAGCATTTGGAAATGATAGAGGTAATATCTTTATTTTTGAGTTCAAGAACAATTCCCTACATCTCGAATATTCCAATACTATTAATTACTCATACTCGCCCCAATATATAACAACTGCCGATATTGACAATGACGGTAAACCGGAAATAGCTATCGCCAATTTTGGCACTGCCCCACTATTCGGTCGGAATGTCAATGCTGAACCAATTTGGTCGCTCAAAATACTAAAAAGCATAGAAGCGAACAATTACGGATATATGTTTGGTGAATATTTTTACGGAGTAAAGCAAGGTAGTACTCCCGCCGGTGTATTTTTTCGTAACGGACTTTCGGCAGGAGATATAGGACTTGGAACTGATGCCATTCTAATGTCTCCTTTTCCAAGTATGTATATTTTTACTTGGAACAAAACTAAAAATAAAATGAACCCTTTCTGGTATTATCCTTCTGCTTTTGCAAACTCTGCTATTATACACGATTTTGACGGGAATGGTGTAAACGAGTTTGGATTTTCCACCGGCAGAGCTACGGAATTTTTTGAATATTCAAAAAATATATACAAGCCCAATATGCCTGTCGAATTCGAGGGTTGGTCAATTAGTAACGATAAAGTATATTTACAATGGAAAAGCACGGCAACCAATAATTCGCCCAATGCCACAAAGTTCTCTCTATTCTACGGTAGAAGTAACGGCGAATTTATCAAAATATTAGGCACTACCGAAACCGATAAACACATTCATTCATTCAGCGGACTAATAGAAGGCAATGATTATTGGTTTGGCATTGCATCAATATCAAATACAGGCAGTACAAGTGATACATTAATTAAATTAATTCACCATCACAAGCCCATAAAATTAAAAAGTATCAAGCAAATCAACCGTAAGCGTTTTTCATTTTCATTCACAGGCAAAGTGCCGCAGCACCCTCTACTCCCAAGTACGTTGTCAGCAAATAGTCAACTGCCCGATGTAATCACACGTGCTAATGATTCTACCTTATTAGCCTTTTGGAATTCCCCATTACCAACAGGTAATGTTACATTCACTGCTAACTCATTTAGAGATTATTATAATGCTCCGAGTATGCCTGATACTATTATTATTAATATATCTGATGACATTCCTCCTCCCGATGAATTATACTTAAAGAATATTAAAGTCATATCATTTTATGAATTGGATTTACAGTATTCAGAACCTGTTAATCAAAATGAAGCATTAATTATCAGTAATTATCTATTGAGTCCTAACGGCAGAATAGAATCAATAAACAGAACCCAAAACCCTTCCATAGTGCATATACAATTAGATAGGAATTCTACAATCGGTCCCTTAGGAAAAGATTACTCCTTGACTGTCAAAAATGTGCATTCAAAGAGCGGCAAACCAATGACCAAAGGTGCAGGTAATACAATTTCTTTCACTTTTCAATCAAATGAATTGTCAAACGCATTTGTTTATCCAAATCCGATAAGAATATCCACTACTGCGTCTGTCTATTTTGCTAATCTAACTTATTATGCCGAAGTATATATATATGATTTGGAAGGAAGAGAAATAGCAGTATTGAAAGAAACAGACGGCAATGGCGGTGTCGAATGGAATTTACATAATAAGAATAATAATAGAATAACTACGGGTGTATATTTATTCAATGTGAAAGGCAAGTCGAAAGACGGAGAAAATATTGAAAGCGGGCTGAAAAAATTTGCTATAGTCAGATAGCACCAACTATTAGCACTTCTCGTTCCAGATTAATACCGAATTCATTATAAACGGAGCGTTTAATATTTTCGGATAGTTCGTAAATATCCATTCCTGTTGCATTGCCATAATTCACAATGATTAGAGCATGCTTATCATATACAGCGGCATCGCCAATACGTTTGCCTTTCCAACCGCAACGCTCAATCAACCAAGCGGCAGATATTTTGAAACTACCGTCCTCTTGTTCGTAACCGGTTAGTCCGGGTACATTCTTTTTCAATTTATCAAATGTAGTTTTATCAATTTGCGGATTTTTAAAAAAACTGCCGGCATTGCCTAATAAATCAGGTGAAGGTAATTTCGACATACGGAGACGGGAAACAGTATCATAAACGAATTGTGCATCTGGTTTTTCAATAGCAAATTTATCGGCTTCCTGCTTCAAAGCAGTATAAGATAAATTCGGCTTATCAATTTTCGATAATTTATATTGTACAGATGTAACAACAAACTTGTTTTTTAGTTCACTTTTAAAAATTGAATTGCGATAAGCAAATTTACAATCGTCAATATTCATTTCCTCAAATTGAGCTGTATTTAGATTAAAACCTCTGAGTGAATGGAAATAATCTTTTTGTTCAATGCCGTAAGCACCAATATTCTGTACAGGGGCGGCACCCACAGTTCCCGGTATTAGAGCAAGATTTTCCAAACCGTAATATTTATTATTAAGACAAATAGTAACAAAGTTATGCCAGTTTTCCCCTGCTCCAACTTCAATAATCACATATTCATCATTGTATTTGATAATTTTCATTCCCCTTAAAGCAGAATGAATTAGCAACCCTTTGTAATCATCAAGAAAAAGAATATTAGAACCACCACCGAGAAAGAGCAAATGTTCGTGAGCAAACACCCCGCTTTGAGCCATTGATAGAAGTTCATCTTCGTTGCGTAGCAACAAATATTTATCCGCACGTACATCTATGCCGAATGTATTATATTGCTTAAGCGATATGTTTTTTAGGATATTCAAAAAAAATACAGTCTGATTTTGCAAGATATAGGAACGGGGCTGTCCCTGCGACAACCCCGTAATAAAGAAAAACTATTAGAATCAATCTTTTTTCAAAGCCGGGTGAGTCATTTCAGCCGGTTTGATATATTCATCTATTTGTTCAGCAGTAAGAATACCGAGTTCGACTGCCGCTTCCTTCAATGTAAGTTTATTCTTGTGTGCATATTTAGCAATTTTTGCGGCTTTATCATAACCGATATGTGGATTGAGAGCCGTAACAAGCATTAATGAACTATTGAGAAAATGTTCGATTTTTTCATTATTCGGCTGAATACCGACTGCACAATACTCATTAAACATCAAACCGGAATCCGCAAGCAGACGAACGCTCTGAATAAAATTAAAGATAATTACAGGTTTGAATACATTAAGCTCAAAATTACCCGATGCACCTGCAAAATTAATCGTTGTATCATTACCAAACACCTGTGTTGCTACCATTGTCATTTGCTCGGATTGTGTCGGATTAACCTTACCGGGCATAATGGAAGAACCCGGCTCATTTTCAGGGATTAATAATTCGCCGAAACCGGCACGCGGACCTGACGCCATCCAACGTACATCATTAGCAATTTTCATATAGCTTGCGGCTATTGTTTTCAATGCACCATGTGCAAAAACGAGAGCATCGTGTGTTGCAAGTGCTTCAAATTTATTAGGTGCAGATACAAACGGCAGATTTGTATATTCGGCAATCTTTGCCGCAACGCGTTCCGCAAATTCCGGATGTGCATTCAAGCCTGTACCAACAGCAGTTCCACCAAGTGCCAATTGGTATAGATGAGGCAGTACGAGAGAAACTCGTTCAATAGCCTTATCAAGCATATGGACATAAGCGGAAAATTCCTGTCCGAGTGTCAGCGGTACGGCATCCATTAAATGCGTCCTACCAATTTTAATTATATCTTTGAAATCATCGACTTTTTTATTCAATGTATTTCTCAATATTGCCAATGTAGGTAACAAACGGTTGTTCAATTCTTCCGCGGCGGCAATGTGCATTGCTGTCGGAAACGTATCATTTGATGATTGAGATTTATTTACATCATCATTCGGGTGAATAGGCGTCTTACTACCTCTTTCGCCGCCGGCTATTTCAATCGCACGGTTTGAAATAACTTCGTTGGTATTCATATTGGACTGTGTGCCGCTACCGGTCTGCCAAATAGAAAGTGGAAAATGCTCATCAAGTTTGCCTTCAATTACTTCATCGGCAACTTTCATAACCAGTTCAGCCTTATCCTTATCCAATACACCCAAATCCGCATTTACGGCGGCGGCGGCTTTTTTCAAAATACCCATACCGCGAATAACTTCACGCGGCATTGTTTCATGACCAATTTTAAAATGAATTAACGAACGTGCTGATTGGGCGCCCCAGTAAACATCTGCCGGTACTTCAATTTCGCCCATTGTGTCTTTTTCGATTCTCATTTTCATCATATTATCCCAATTAATAATTTAACATATATGTATTTAAAGAAGTTTTATATTAATTTCATTGAACGTCAAAACAAATTAAGAAATGAATTAATCAATTACAAAATCTTATTGTTAATATTCCGGTTGCTCAATAAATCTATCCAAACTTGATTTCCTGTTTTCGCTAACTATATTCTGCTTCTCAGCAATCATATTTTCAATATATTTTCCGAGAATATCAAATTCCAAATTAACGGAATCACCTGCTTTTAGATTATTAAAAGTAGTATTTTCCCAAGTATGAGGTATTATTGCCAGCATAAATCTATCCTGCTCTACCCTTGCACTTGTCAGGCTAATACCATCAACACAAATAGAACCCGAATTGACAAGATATTTAGCAAATTTTTGGGGAAAAGAAATCCAAACATTCACAGCAGTTCGCTCCTTTTGTATTGAATAGACCTTACCAATACAATCAATATGCCCCTGAACAATATGACCACCAAGCCGAGCATTCAATTTTAAAGCCCGTTCCAGATTGACCGTATCACCTGCACGCAATTTTCTGAATGTGGTTTTCCGTAGAGTTTCTTCGACAGCTACTACTTCAAATGAAACGGGTGAACAGGCAACAACAGTTTGGCATACTCCGTTTATTGCTACGGAGTCATCAATTTTTATTTCCTCCGTAACAATTTTTGATGAAACAGAAATGCGGAAACCACCCCCGTCAGGTCTTATTGATTTGATTTTCCCTTGTTCTTCTACTAATCCGGTAAACATATTTCACCTCTCAATAACCGTTATTCTCAATATATTCAATAATCTTATTCTTTAATGTGTCAATTGTCATATTCTTAACCCTTGCACCAGCCGCTTGCTTATGCCCGCCACCATCTAAAAATACAGCAATTTGCCTTACATCATATCCAATTTTAGCACGGAAAGATGAACGTATTTCACCGTTTTCTTCCTCCATAAGCAAAACCGTAATTTTCACAGTATCCACAGCCAATAAACTCTCGACAATACCCTCCGTCTGTTCTTCTGATGCTCCTGTTTCTTTATAGTCGAGCCGTTTAATTATCGAAACACAAACGCTATCGTTAAAATATGTTTCAATATTTTCATATACTCTACCTTTCAGACGCATAGCGGAAATAGGAAAAGAATTATATACTTTGTCATAAGCCTCCACAGGGTTAGCCCCGCTTTCAAGGAGTGCAACAACAATACGATGAACATCAGCATTTGTTTGGGAAAAGCGGAAACTGCCGGTATCGGTCATAATAGCCGTATATATTGCTTGTGCCGCTTCTTTCGATAAAGAATATTCCTTATCACTACTAATAATTTCATAAACCAGCTGGCCGGCTGATGCGGCATTTGGATAGACATAGTAATAATCGCAAAAATCTTCCGGTCCAAGATGATGGTCAATCATTATTTTGGACGCATTGCTTTTGAGTAGATGCGACTCAATATTGCCCACTCGTCCTGCTGAATTTAAATCAACAATGATAAAAAGCTCGGCTTCCTCAATTATTACCGAATGAACATTTTCTTCGAACGATTGAATTACATTGCCATAATTGATAAATTTCAAATTGGACGGATAGGAAAAAGGAATAAAACCATTTACAGTTTTCCCCCTACTTTTGCAATAATCAATAATGCCATACGCCGAGCCGATAGCATCACCATCGGGATTTTTGTGTGTTAGAACAACAATATTATCATTTACATCTATCAGTTCTATGATTTTATTAATATCTGCTCTTTTTTCGTCTAATAAATTGTTTTCGATTGCCATATATTCGTTAAATTTGTTGTGAACTATTATTTAGAGACGCTATCAATTATCGCAAATTTTAAATGAAAGAAGCAATACTCTATACAAAACACAAAGATAACAAAATTAAATGTAATCTTTGCGCCCATTACTGCGAATTGAATACAGGACAATATGGCATTTGCGGTGTACGCCGAAATATTGACGGCATACTATATTCACTTAACTATGGTATGCTTAGTGGAGTGGCAATCGAAGCAATTGAGAAAAAACCATTCTACCATTTTGCCCCCGGTACCGATGTTCTTTCCTTTGGTCTTCCCGGTTGCAATTTCCGATGTAGCAATTGCCAGAATAGCAGTTTGTCCCAATCAGTCAAAACCGAACGCCATTTACTTAATGCACATAAGCGGAGCAATACTGAAGCACTTGTCAATTATGCTATGCAAAATGATATTTCTGGTATTGCATATACATACTCCGAACCAACCGTATTTTTCGAGTATGCTTATGATTTAATTAAAAATTTCAGACGCAATACAGAGACTCGTCATCTCAAACAGATGTTTATCTCGAATGGTTTTCTCAGCAAGGAATTACGCGAACTAATTCTTGAAGAGAATCTGCTTGATGCCATTAACATCGATTTGAAGTTTATGGATAACAAAAAATATAAAAGAATAACCGGCGGGACTCTACAAGCTGTTTTGGATAATATTGAAGCATTTGCAGACTCTTCGGTTCATCTCGAAATTATCAACCTCGTAATACCGGACGAAAACGATAGCGATGATGATTTCCGTAAAATTGCAAAATTTCTGTCTTCACTTGACAAGAAAATACCTCTTCATTTCAGTCGTTTTTTTCCCTATAATGAAATGTATGATAAAAAGCCAACACCACTTGAGCGGCTTATATCCGCAAAACAAATATCGGAAGATTTTGGAATGAACTATGTGTATATAGGAAATACCAATATTGAGGACAGTTCCGATACTTTTTGTCCGAAATGCAATTCATTACTGTGCAAACGCCGCGGCTACAGTACATCTTTTGAGAATATCATAAAAGATAATCAAAAGTATTATTGCAATATTTGTGGGTTTGAACTCAATATCAAATAAATTTTTTTCATTTTTTCTGTGACGTTTTCGGGTTTAATGTGTCATATATATAGGGTGATGTACAATTTTTGAAAAAGTTTTTTATTTTATAAAATATTATTGAGGGTTTCAGGAATGTTTGAACAAAAATTTGAAGAAAATTTCAGAGCAGTATTATTAGTATTGACATTAACGATATTTGCAACAATAAATACATATCCGCAAAACATCGTAATAAATGAAATAATGACATCAAATTTTAAAAAAGATTATGACGAGAATTATAAAACACCAGATTGGATTGAACTATACAATCCGAGCAATGATACTGTAAATTTAAAGGGGTATAGAATATCTGATAATAGTAGTTTTGAAAATGCTTGGGTATTTCCCGATACAGTAATTAACCCACATTCATATTTAACACTATTTGCCTCTGGTGAAAACCGCCATTATTCCAAAACATTTGTCATAGAATCCACCGGCATGCCATTCTATTATAGTTTCGATAATGATAATTTTTCGTTTGCATATATTCCTATCAGTGGAAATTTCGAATGTACGATTGAAATATCATCAATGATAAATCCAACCACATACTCACAAGCTATAATTATGTTACGCGAGAATCTAACAAATTCATCTAAATATGCTGGTATAGTTTGTCAAAATCCAATACTTGCATCGTTATATATATTACAATCCAGAATGAAAGAAAAAACCATTCCAAAAGACATTATTTTTTATAACACAAAACCTGATTATCCTCATTGTAAATTTCGTTTAAAACGTGAAAATGATGATATATACGGTTATGTACAAACCGAAAGATTTTTTTGGAATGTTAAGAATAAAATAAAATTTCATACGAATAAAGATACTCTATATCTTGGTATTGGTTTTGCAAGCGGAACAAATGAAAGATCAGCAAAATTAAATATTAAACATATCATTTTAAATAATGACACACTGCCTTTCGATTCTCTTCGTTTCAAATCAATAAATACACTTCATAAAGGAAAGATGTATTATTCGAATGAATTGCATACGAATTTCAAATTATCCCGAAAGAAAGATACGCTATATTTATGGGATTTAAAAGGAACTATGATTGATTATTTACATTACAACAATCAACTTACTAATGTATCTCTGGGTCGCTTTCCCGATGGTTCTTCAAATTTTCAATATATGCCAAATCCATCTTTTAATTCAAAAAACAAGTCAGGCTTCATTGGAATTTGCAAAAAACCTGAGTATTCTATTGAAAGTAGCTGGCATAAGAATTCAATTGATATTAGTATTATCAACAAAGAAAAAGATGCTGAAATATATTACACAATAGATGGTTCGTCACCTGACACAAATTCAAAAAAATACGCTAATAATCTAATCCATATTTCAAAGAATACTGTAATTAGAGCTATATCTACAAAGTCCGGTTATATTAGCAGTCCAATTAATACAAATACATATTTCATCAATGATTCAGCATCAATTCCAGTAATATCATTTGTTACAGACTCAATTAATTTATATGGTGAAAAAGGAATCTTTAACGAAAAGAATTATTTCAATAGGCGAATTGAAATTCCAGTTAATTTTGAAATCTTTGACAGGAATCATCATCTTTTTTTTGAATCAACAGCCGGCGCTAAATTAAGCGGTCAAGCAACGGTTAATTTGCCTCAAAAATCCGTTAGGGTCTATGCCCGAAATGTGTATGGTAATTCGAGCTTTAATTATCCATTTTTTGGCAACAAAGGATTGGGAAAATATAAAACCCTTATTTTTAGAAACGGTGGCAATACTTGGTCATATGCATTCCTACGAGATGTATTTTCACATGTACTGTCACAACAATTACCCTATTCGCAAGTCAGAGCATTCCAACCTGCTATAATGTATATTAACGGTGAGTATTACGGGATACAAAATATAAGGGAACGTCTTGATGCGCCATATTTCCATATTAAGTACAAAATCCCTGAGGATTCTATAAATATTATTGATGATTTAATTAAATTGAAAAATGGAATTTCATATAATTATTTTTCAACATTGAATAAAATTATAGAAATGGATATGAGTACTAGTCAAGCTTATGAATATCTTGATTCTCATATTGCTTTAAATAATTTTACAGACTTTTTTATAATGCAACTATTTGTTGCAAATACGGATTGGCCCTGGAAAAATCAGCAAATGTGGTCATCGCCATCTCTTGATAATAAATGGAGATGGAACTTTACGGATATGGATTTTACTTTAGGTATAAACAGTTGGCCTTCCTACAATATGTTCTCACGCATAGTAGTTGATAGTTTTTTCCATTTCCCGAAAATATTTTTAAAAGTACTTGAAAACACGACATTTAAAAATAGATTTTTAAACCGAACTGCAGACTTGTACAACACAGTATTTAAGCCCAAAAATGTATTAAATATTTTCGATAGTCTTGTGACAATTATCCGACCGGAAATATCACGTCATCATACTAAGTATAATAATTCTGTCAAAAATTGGAAAAAAAATGTTTCAGACATTAGAGGATATATAAAAGCTCGATATAGATATTTCCCAAAAGCATTTATTGACTATTTCCACCTATCAGGGATTTCGCGGCTTACAGTTCGGGCGAATGTAAACAACGGAATAAAGATTAGAATTAATTCTATTACTGCCGATACATCATTTATTAGCGGCTTGTATTTTAACGATGTTCCAGTTGAAATCGAAGTAATCGGTGGTGATGATGACGACTTTCTCGGTTGGTCTGATAAATTGCTTGGCACTAAAAGAAAAATTTCCGTTACATTAAGCGATTCACTAAATCTTTTAGCTGTTTTCAAGAAAGAAAGCAATGATAAGCCACTTGTTATTAATGAAATAATGTATAAACCGGCAGATGAGAATGATTGTAAGGACTGGTTCGAAATATATAATCCAAATGACAAAGCAATTGATTTGTCCAGCTATTCGGTTAAAGATGAGAAAGACGAGCATAATTGGACATTCCCCGCATCATCAAATATTGCGGCTAATGACTATTTAGTAATTACCGCTGATATTAAAGCATTCAAAAACTTTTATCCTGATGTGCAGAATGTAATTGGTGAGTTCGATTTCGGCTTTGGGAAAAAAGACCAAATCCGTTTATATAATTTTACGGGACGCTTAGTTGATTCAGTGGTTTATTCTAACAAATCGCCATGGCCCAAAAATGCAAACGGTACCGGATACAGTATTGAGTTAATATCATATAAATTGGATAATAACAAAGGTGATAATTGGAAATGTTCCTCTAATGTACTTGGTACTCCCGGTAAAGAAAATTCCGTAATTATAAATGTGGAAAGAACTCCCCGAAAAAGTGCAAGTACTGTATCATTATATCCTAATCCCTGTGATAAACAGTGTACATTTGAATTCAAATCTTATAATACAAGCAATGCCATATTATCAATTTATGATACAAAAGGACATTTAGTCTCATCACCCAAATATCTGAATATTTACTTTGGAACTAATTATATTCCGATTAATACTCAGAATTTCGTAAGCGGTACTTATGTGATTGTATTGAACACAAACGAGCAGATATATTCAACTATTATGCAAATAATGAGATAATCAAAATTCAAAAGTATAGTTCACGCCAAAGATATGTGCATACTCCTGATTTTTTTTGTTATATGAGGTTTCGTACATATATGAAAAACTAATTTCATGCGATTGAGCTATGGGGAATTCCAGACCGCAGGCATAACGTCCTTGCGAGATTCTATCCCCTTTAATATACATAAATCTATAAAACATTTCGGAATAAGCAAATAAATGAATTGCCTTAAAACAATTATATTTTACGTTCAGTCTATATCTTAAATAATTAATCGTCTCTTGATTATCACGAAATTTAATATGCAGGCGTAATCTGTTCTGAAAAGAAAAATAAGATATTTTTATTTTATTAACGAGATTTGTGTATATTTCGTTACGGGAACGTTGAGTATTCGGATATAATCTTAATCGGTAGAAAAGACCGACTTTTAGTGGAAACTTAAATTTATAGTAAGCACCAATATCTGTTATATACTGCGAAAGCAGTGAAATATTATTAGTAAAACGCAATTTTTGGGCAAATTCCAATTCAAGCGGTTCGGATATTTCGTATTCAATTTTTGCGGCGAGCCATAATTGCTCATCACCCATAATTTCTTTTACCTTTGCGTTTGCGGCAAGAATAGGTAGAAATAAAATAACAATTATATTTAGCCACGATTTCATTAATTACTATCATTTTCATAATGAACATAACCGCGGTTATCTCTATCCCGATAATACACGCGAACGTTAGCAATATCACGAAGAAAATCAATCTTGCCAACTTCGACGCGAATAATATCAAGTCCTGTACGCTCGGTTAAATCATCAACAAGTCGAACATAGTTTTCAGGTTTAACCAAATCAATCTTTTCGATTACGATAGACTTCATCAGCTCATTGTTCACCCAGTATTTTTCAAGTATATAAATTGATACAATTAGGACAATATTAGTAAACAGCAATTCGGCGAAACTCACTTTTGCGTTAATCAAAGCATTGATAATAGCCAAACTAATTGCCACAAAAAGGTATGTCATTTCCTTAATAGGTATTGTAGTAGTACGATAACGCAATACTGAAAAGAGCGCAAAAATACCAAATGAAAAGCCAATACTCAGAGTAAGATTATTTAATAATGAACAAACAAGAAAAATCGTAATATTAAAAATCAACAAAGTGAAAACATAGGCACGATTCTTACTACTGCGATAATAAATCACTTTGGAAACGATAAATATAGCAATAATATTTGTCAGGAATTTAATTATAAGTAAAAGCAAATTTTGTGTATTTATAAAATTTATTCCGCCAAGCATTTCAAAGTTCATTCAATTCTCCGCTTATTTTATTCAAATATAAAAGTGTTCTTTTAAAATTATTGTATTTAACTTTTTCATCAGTAATAGCAAGCCCTATACAATACTTGCTGAAAGAAATCGGGTGTGTATTTCCGGTCTCACGCAATAGTTTAATAATTCCGCTTGTGCTATCCTTGCGACTCTGTTTAACTTCAATCACAGCCAAAGATGATAGCGAATAGTCTTTAACAGTATTCTTGAAATAAACATTTCTATCAATTGTTATCTTTTCGTCTTTACTTTTATGTTGCAAAGTAATACGTTGGAACTTAGTCATCAATTTTGGAACAAGCGCACCGGCACTAAGCCCAACACCCGTTTGAATAAAATCCACACTTTCATCGCAAAATTCCTTATCAATAATCGGAATCGGAATTCTTGTCTTTTTGATAAAGCTACCGTTAATCTTATGTTTTATTTCCAAAAATGATATTCCTGAATCAAGATATGTACGGTATCGAATTTTTTTTCTATTCTGTACCCCATTGTGATGCTTATAATAAAACTTATAATCATAAGTATCAAAATACTGTGTGGAATAATGAAACTGACGTCTTCCATCTATATTAAGGATATTGAAGTCATTTGCAAGAGCAGGAACAAGATGTAAGAGAGTATTTTGAGGAACAACAAATTTTATATCAAATCTTTTGCGTAATAGCCCATCGCCCAAATCATCGAGTGATATGGGTTGAAAATCAGCAAGCATAGTTTCCAATTGCTTGCCGATGCCTTCTGTCTCTATATTATATCCCCTAGTTTTCAATAAACAAAAACATACTTATAATAAAAACTTTTTTCAAAATTACACATTATATCTATTATATAGACACATTAACCTCGAAAACGTCTCAAAAAAAATTAAATAAAAGGAAGGGAAAACACCCCTTCCTTTTATTATTGCTAATAAATATTACACTTATCCTATTTAATATCAATAAGTTCGAGCGTAATGTGATAATTTTTATAATTATATCTATTATTTTCGGTTTCCGGAAAAAATAGCGTTTTTGGCACATTTGCTCTAATAATTCCACCCTCTGATATTTTGTTGATAAGCCTTTCAATTACAGGATTAATTTTATCCTTACCAACAACTATTGTTTGCTCTTTGTTAAATTCCACCTTCTCACATTCATCTGTAAAGATTGAATATCTGATTGTGATTCTATCACCTTGAACAATTGATTTACTGCTACCGGACTTAATAATGTTTATATCAGGCTTACTATATACATTCGTAACTTTTAGAATACTAACAATCTTTGCTTTTTCCATTTCAGCATTATATTCAATTTCCAATTTCTTCCAGACATAAGGAGAATTATTTCCACTATTTGCAATTGTAGTTTTCAGCAGTGCGTCTTTGCTTGCGGCATATAATATGGAATTTGGCGAATTAACAGGCTTCACGTAAACACATTTGCTTAGTTCATTGTTAATCTTTCGATACAAAGCCCAAACTATTACATTCCCCTGCACTCCATTAGCCACTGCCTTTTGCGGATATTTCACAACATTTTCAAAATCAATTGTTTCTACATCTGTATCAATAGTTTCCTCTTTTTCTTCTATAAACTCGTCACTCATATTCGCATTAGGATTCAATGGTGCGTACATTTTAATGGCTGATATAGTTTTTAGGGAACCCCGCCCTGGTCTCAATGCCATAGATGAACTGCCGCTACCTGACGAATATAAACCACTATTTGTACCGACAGCGTAATCGCTTACACCTTCCGGCAGTGGCAGAGGTTGTTTAACTTTAACAATTTCCTTGCCGTTATTTCTAATCTTGTAATCCACTGCAACAAACGAAGTATATTTAGTAAGCAGATTATACTTTAATCCTAATTCCGTTACTTCGGTAATCCTTGCGGAATCATTCCTAAGCGCATTATAATCTGCAAGAATTGCTATCTTATTCCTTGCCCAGATATATTTAATTGCGTCATTGCGCTCTTCACCGGCAAATACGGAAATTGGAATGTTTACATTTAATTTCTCGCCGGAAGCAATTTTTCCGCTGACAACAATAGTACCCTGAAGCGAACCCCGCCATTTACCGTAAACAATGATAGGACGTTGTTCCATCACATCGGCAATATGATGCGGTTCTACATCATAAGTGTTGAATCCGATAAAATCTATATTTACATCAGTCAATACAGGCGATTCGATATATTTTATAAATTTCTCTGTAATTGGTTCGCTATTTTTTGAATCAAGAACAAAGAAAGGCTGACCATCACCCACGCGTGCCATACCTTCAATTAAATACCTATTAACCCCCTCACCGATACCGAATGAAAAGACATTAGACTTATTCAAATTGTTAGCAATTAAATTAAAAGTCTCTTCCTCGACATCAATATATCCATCGGTGAGAATAACAATGGAACGCGAATAGCCACTTGCCTTAGGGTTATTATATACCTTACGGAGTGCAGATATAAGCTCGGTACCACCTCCGCCCCGCTCTTTGGAAATAACTCTTAAAGCTTCAGCAATATTCTCTTCGGTAGCAGGTTGGGACATACAATTGAGGAAACGCGAAGAACCCGCAAATAAAATTATATTGAACAAATCATTTTCGCGTAAGGAGCCGAGCAATTTTTTAATCATTTCCTTTGCAATATCCAAGGGATAACCATTCATCGAACCGGAGACATCAATAACAAAAATATATTCACGCGGCGGTATCTCTTCCTTTTTCACTTTCTTTGGCGGTTGCAACATTAGCAAGAAAAAGTTTTCCTTATCACCTTCCGACAAAAGTAAGCCGGTTCTTATTCTATTACCCGAAAGAGAATATTGAAGCACATAATCCTTGTTGCCGCTTTTTTCTTGTCCTGTGGAAAGACTAATCCGTGCAGTCATTTTCTTTTCATTCGGGTATTCTATGTTGATTTTATGTGAAGGCGATGAAATTTCGCTTAGCGACATACCAGCATTAATATTGACATTTATATCAAAATCATACGCCGGTGCATCGTCCTCGTGGGTATATGGTGTTTCGACAAATTCATCATCATCGGCGGCACTCTCTGCCGACTTATTGGAATAACGAGGACCGACAACAGTAGGATAAACGAATTCATAAATGGCATTTTCGGGAATAAGCAATTCGGTATATTTTAATTCAACCTCAATAATATCACCCGGCATAATATTAGCCACACTCATTTGGAATACATTCGGACGCTCCTGTTCAAGCAAAGATGCACTTCTGCCCTCCTGCTTTGCTTGCTCGTAAGTTTCACGTGCCTGCTTGCGCGTTTGTACTTCCGCTTTCAGCACCCTATCCCCTATCTTCATAGTCATTGCATAGACTGCGGCACGTGTCGATGCAGGAAACACATAAATTGCTTCCAATGGTTTACTGCCATTATTCTTATATACCTGCCTAACCGTTACATCTGCAATAACACCAAGAATATTTACATCTGCTGTTGTAGAAAGAAGCGGCATTGCATCAACCGAAGGATTATCACTTTCTACAAAGAAATAGGGCGACAATGTTTTATCTTGAACATCATCATTAGCATTTCCCCAAGCTAACATAACGAAAGGAATAAACAATCCCAACAATGCTATAATGATTGATTTTCTCATACTTTTCTCCAAAATTAATAATGTTTATAGTATATAGACTAATTTGAACGATAAAAAGTTACACTTTTATAAAAATCATTCTATAATTAAGACGTTTTAGCATTAGAATTTTTTACAAAACAAATGATAATATGACACAAGAAAATATTAAAGAAAAACTAAAAGAAGAATTTAAAAATAGGGATAGAGTAATTAGCGTCCTGACAACAGACGGTAAGTTCAGAATAGCCGCAATTAAGAATACAAATTCGGCAAAAACCGCACAGCAAAAACATAATTTGCCGCAATTACCGGCATTCCTCTTGGCTCGTCAGCTTGCGGCGGCTTCTATGCTTGCCGTCTTCCTAAAAGGCGAGGAGAGGATAATTCTCGAAGCAGGTGGGGACGGATTTATTCACAAAGTCTTTGCCGAGGCAATACAGGTTGGTGAAGTGAGGGGCTTTGTCGTTCTCAACGAAGAGTTGCAGAATAAAAAACATAATTCGCTGAACGAACTATTCGGCACCAACAGCAACTATAAAGTAACAAGAATACTCTATTCAAAAAACGAACCTGTAACAGGGATAATCCCACTGCGAAAGGGCGATATATCTTCCGATTTGTCATTTTATTTTTTCCAATCCGAACAAACGCCAAGCTTGGTTATTTTGGATACATCAACGGACGACAAAGGACAAATCGAAATGTCATCGGGAATTATTATACAAGCAATGCCCGGCACAACACATCAGGATTTGCTGGAAATCGATAAGATTGTCAGCAAAATTGATTCACTCAATTCTATTTTGAAGGACGAGCCGAATTTAGAGAATATGGTTAAACAAATAATACCATTTGACTTTAATGTGATGAAACATTATGCAACTGATTTCTATTGCCGTTGCTCCAAAGATACATTTGTAAATCAATTGGTTACATTTGAACTTGACGAAATCAAACAAATGCAAGCCGAAGGTCATAATGAACTTATCTGTCAATACTGCAATACTCATTATTATCTTGACGACAAAGATTTTAGCAATATCATCTCGACCATTCAGGCAAAGCAGAATTAGCAATAATTGATAATCATTTTTCTTTTGCAGAAATCTTGTTAAAGAAAGCATAAAATGTTATTCAAAACCGGAGCCTTCAGGGTGCGGGGGGAGACAGCCGAGATACTTTAAAAGGCAAAACAGCCGACCTCTCTGTCGCTTCGCGACATCTCTCCTTAGCAAGGAGAGAAAAAGAAACAGCATCTATGCTTCGCTAACGCTCAGCATGACAAATTACCTTTTGCCTTTCTTTCCCCTCCTAATTTTAGGAGGGGTGGACTTGCGAAGCAAGGACGGGGTGGTGTGTTTCTGAAAGGCAAAACAGCCAACCCACCCCTAAAACAGGACATCAGTCCGGGGAATGTATAAAACAGCTTGAATATTCATCACCGTAACCTAAAGAATACGGTTTTAAAAAGACATATATATTAACCGCATCCTTCAGGGTGCGGGGGGAGACAGCCGAGATACTTTAAAAGGCATAACAGCCAACCTCTCTGTCGCTTCGCGACATCTCTCCTTAGCAAGGAGAGAAAAAAACAGTTGTATGATGGTCTTTTGCTTTTCAGTTTCCGTATGCAAGAGAAAATTAAATTTAAAATATTGAGTCAATAAAAAAGGCTGTCGGAAAAGACAGCCTTTTTTTTATTTTGCAACGATTACAATTTCGGTACGGCGGTTTAGCCTTCTACCCCATTCCGTAGCGTTTGAGGCAATGGGACGCCGTTCACCGTAGCCAACCGTTTTAATACGTCTGGCACTGATGCCCTTTCGTATTAAATATTTTTTTACACTTTCGGCTCGTCTTTTAGAGAGAGCATCATTAATTCTGTTGCTGCCGACATTATCGGTATGCCCTTCCACAAGAATAACCACATTAGGTTTGTTGGACATAAATTCGTGCAAGACATCAAGTTCCCTGATAGAATCGGGCAATTGGGCGCTACCGGTTTTATAAAGTAAATTTTCTATAATTAATTTCCTGCCTAATTCAACAATCGGTATAGTTTTCCTAACCAATTGTTTTTTGGCTTCGTTGAGCAAAGCAATGTCAATCGAATCGGGAATCGCAGGCATATCAGTTCTATACTTTATAGCAAATAGGTTTGTCAGCTGATTTGAGAAATTATCCAAGATAGTAGAGAAAGGATAATCAATATCAAAATAATTGCCGCGTGTAGCTTTCGATATAACTTGATATTCGCGTAATTTAGGCGGCACAATCGAAAAGACGCGTATTTCATTATTGACCAAGCGTTTAATCATAGTCTGTGTTGTATATCTGGAATGCCCCTCGCCCTTTTCGCCGTATTGGTGATAAGGTGCGTCAGTAATAACAACAAGTACTCTATTTGCCGCCGGACGATATTTCAAATCGCAGGCAGAAGCAAGGGCTTCGAGTGCATTTTCTTTTTCATCTCCGCCGCCATAAGACCTAATCGGATTGAGCCATCTAAGAAATGTCAAGACATTATCAGTTGGAGGATATACCTTTTCTACAATATCCGAGAAAAGGATTAGCCCGATACGGTAATCAATACCACGTCTTGTAAGCGATGTAGTAAATGTTGAAATATAATTTTTTGTAGCATCAATATATTTCTGCATAGAGCCTGTAATGTCAATAACAAAAACGAAATCAACAGGCACGCGCTCTTTAATAGAAATTTTCTTTACGGAAATTACTTTTTTTTCTTTTCCATTTTCCATTACATTTACTTCATTAGGAAGCAAAGTATCCAAAGGCTGACCGAAATGATTAAACGCCTCAACAATAATATTAATTTCCGGGAATTTACCAATATCAACATTTCGTATAGTAAGTGAAATACCACGCTTTGCAGTAGTTACAGATGCTTCTTTCAATAGTTTTTTTGCCCTGCGTGCCGAATCGGACGAAGGTTGCGAATGGAGAGAAATAGCATTAATGGAAAATACCATTAATGCAATAAAAAGAAATTTGAACGCTTTGACAATCATAAATAAACATCCTCATTATGTAAATTAAAACACCCCCTAACCAATTCTTGTCAGAGGGTGTTTATCATGCTGCCATATTTAAATAGTTAACCTTAATACAGGTGATACCATAAAGAACACCTTGCTTTCATAAGGTCGCAAGTCTCTTAAAGGAGTAGCAATCCTCGCATCAATATATAACCAATTGACAAGAGGTACATAAACGCGTCCCATTAAGATTTGATTGGAAATCTGGGCGCTAACACCAAAGGGCCAGAAAGCGGAATTACGATATTCCAATTTAGCATAAATCCAATCACCGAATTCATTGGGTTTGAAAGTTTTCAAACCTGTAATACCATCAGACATCATATAGTTAATTTTATCTGTTGTGTCATAGAAAACAGCAGATTGCCTTACTTCCGCATAGGTTAGACCGACATCAAGTCTTAGGAAATTATCATAATTTCCATTTGAAGCACCGGGCCACCAGTAATAAAATAATGAGAACTGACCGGTACTACGCAATTGATTGACAATTCCCCTAATTTTTGTTCCATATCTTGGATTATCGGGGTCGAAATCAACTTCGTCCGGTACTGCTGTATAAGCAAAATCATTAGGATTAATCCCTTCGCTCCTGAACTCTCTAAGAGGAATTTCCATATTAAAGTGCATACCGAATTGAGGATGGAAAGGCATACTGAAATCAAGCCCTGTAACAAGTTTTCCACCCGGACTTATATTGAGTTTTCTAGAAGGTATCCAGCTTAAAACTGTTCCTGAGGGGTCAATACCCGATGTAATTTTATAAGCTCCACCTAACCTTATATCAAGTAAATAAGGAATAGCTGTGTTTGTTTCGTTGTCTGTATTGGCATAGAGAGGTCTTTGTAAAACAACTTTTGATTCACCGGCAGACCAAAATGGATAACCGACTTCATCGTTACCTACAATGTTGCTCAACCAAAAACCACTGTTACCAAACTTAAATGATTGTTCAAACAATGATATTGAGAAAGCATGGGTAACATCACTTGGTTTTAAGAAATCAATAATTGCCGTAGCTTCGGTTGAAGATACAGGGGATTCCGGCGGTATTTCCACATAGCAATAATCCCGAGACCTAACCTCGGTTTCAGGTGGGTTATTTATTCTTGCATAAAATGCCTCGCCCGAAATAATATTGTAAAGAGCCGGACTAAAATTTGCATTTATTTCCGCTGAATTTAAAGTCGCTTCCCCACATTTGATAAGTAATATTTCATAAGCGTTATACTCATCAGGACGAGGGGCGGCGAGAACTTCAATTTTTGTTTTGCTTAGTCTTTCCTTAGGGAAACCAAGAAGTTTGAACGACTGATAAATTTGAATCTGCAAGTCGGTTTCACAAACTTTCCATCTTGGGAAATACTTTCTGATTTCCGGGTCAACAGTTGTAAGAGAGTCAATCATACCCTTTCTGGTTTGTGCCTCAATATGAATTGTACCAACTACTGACAGAATTGTAATTATTATTAATGTTATTTTTTTCATAGTTTTTGCCTTTTTTCCGGTTAAGAATCAGATAAAATTAAAAATTAAAAATAAATCTAATTTGAGGTACGAATACCGAGCTATGCTCCCAAGGATGGGGGTCGCGGAATGCAGTAAAGAATCCATTTGCATCAAATCTGAGTGCAAAAGTGTTCTCTATAACAGGTATCTCAAGCCATAATTTAAGCCCCAGCGATTCATCAAAATATTGAATACTACCGCCAAAGGGTGTTAATATATTCTTAGACATAAACTCAATTTTACCCGAAATGCCTGCTACTGTTTCTGTTTTTGCTTTTCTAAAGCTCAGTTCGGGAGGAATAACATTCTCCGCAATTTTATAATTCCAATGCTCTACCGCATAAACAGTACCACCAATACCGAAACGGAACCAATAATCATCATCAATCGAAACACCAAATGTATAATGGAGCTGTGCATTAGCTCTTATCAGATAATCTTGATTATAAAACATAAAATCGTCAACTGTCGGTTTTGTTTTATAGCCGGGCATCTGAGCGTTTCCGAAGATATAACCCAAGTTTGCATGGAACACACCGCTCTGGGGAATAACCTTGAACGGGAAATCAAAAGCCGCCGCTACACCAACACCTCCGAATGTAAGGGTACGATTAATATTATAGACAGACTCGCTCAAATTTGACCAACCGGAAGTCGGTAAAATAATACCGAGTTTGACAGACTGCCAGAGTGCGCTGAGTGTCATTCTTTCACTCCACATTGAGGGGTAGCTCAATTCGTCAATACCATATTTCAATTCAATACCAAATTCAGGTAAATCTTCATTTGTGATATAATATGGGTCAGCAACAAGTTTACCGGTCGAATCCTCATAATAAGCCATCGGATAGCGTTTCCAACTTATTAAATCCATACTGACAATAAATTCGTGTGCTTTTCCGAAATAGTCCAAAGCCTGCCCGTCACCAATTCTTAAAAACTTCTGCACATCATAAGAACCAATGTCATTTTCTTTTGCAGAAAGTGTTGAAGTCTTACCAAAAGTTTTTCCGGCAAACCATTCGGGATTACCAATACCCTGAGCATCAAGAGTTTTATTCTCAATATTGCCCTGCATAATGGCATTCTCGACCAATTCATACAAATTAGTAGCGCTGAAAGTTGTATCAAGCTTGAATGCTTTCAATTCATCATAGGTATAAATTTCGGATTGAGGACGATTTTTTAAATTCTTCTCAATGTCATCGGCTACTCTATCTGTTGTGATTAGAGCAATAATATTAGTCGGTGGATTACCGAGCTGAGGGCGATTTGTGATTATATAGGCATTTTCGACCATATCTGTTTCCATACCACCTGATTTCAAACCGCTACAAATTTTATCATAAACATCAGCGGGCGGTGGGAACAATCCCTGCATAAGAATATCCTCACGTACCTTATCGCACTCGTCGCCGGCATCAATACCGGACTTAATCATATCTGCTATCTTCGGGTCTAATTGAGAAAGCAGGTCTTCCGCTTCTTTAATACCTGCACCTACTTCACTTTGAGCTTTCAATGCACGTTTTATATCGCTGGGATTCATAATCCGATAGATGGATACTGTACCAAATCTATAATTTATAAAATGACTTAGAACATTTTCCAACTCTTGTCTTGACGGCTCACTTTGAGCAAACAAGTTGCCGCTCATTAGAAGGATTGCCGTTAATATCCCAATTATTATTTTTGATTTACTTTTCATTTATTTGTCCCTTAATTCAACTTAATAATCATATCTGTTAATGAATTAATTTAATTATCTTCTTCCGCCACGACTGCTTCTACTTCTGCCGCCGCCACTCGGTTTTCTGCTTCTACCGCCGCGTCCGCCTCTTCCACTTGAGGGTGGCTCATATTTAATTAAAGCACTTATTTTCTTAGCCTCTTGAGACGATGTCTTCGAAGCATCGCAAGTATTGATTGCTCTGGCAAGTACTTTTACGGTTGCTTGTCCCTTGATAATATCAACACCTTTAGGAGGCTTGACATCTAACGTAAACTCAAGCTTGTAGGTATTGCCATCTTTGCTAATTGTCGGGTCGGAGTACTGTGAAACACCCTGACCGGCAAGGTTACCTAATGTTAATTTTTTATCAACTTTAACTTCAACCTTAGCTTTGCTTGTTTCTGTTTTACCATCAGGAGACGGAACAATTTTAATTCCGCGAACCGTAACTCTTATTCTATTTGTTCCAATGGGGTCAACACTTGTCTGAGCATCACCGACATTAATTCTCGGTGCTTGCTGTCTGATTTTCTTTGTATTCTTGGGATAAACATCAACCTCTTCACCTGTGTATGGTTGCACCCAAGTAATTTTAAGATTAACATTATTTACACCGCAATCGAAGTAAACACTATTATCTCTTGTTATTGTTAAGCCTTGAATAACAGGTCTCTGACTTTCCTTATCAGTCGTCAAATAAATTCTAAAGTTTTCAGGTTTAATTTTACCACCTGAGCTTGGCTCTGCCGAAACCGGCGGAAAGACTTTACCGTAATATAGAATTTCCATTCTTGCATCAAGCATTTTCTTACTATTATCTGTCAAACCTGTCGGGAAGACTTCTAAAGTTCCTCTTTCCTCTTTGAACTGAGCATTAATCGTATGAGTAACAATCATATCATATTTACCCGGCGAAAGGACTTGGTCAGCTTTAGCAAGATAATCTCTTTTTTGACCGTTTTGCGGCATAGGAATATCGGGATTAATCTCATCAAGAGGCGTGAAATTAATACGAGCAACAACAGCATTAGTCGAGGGGTCAACAATCTTACCTTCGAGCCTGTTATTACCCATCCAAGGAGAAGCCGTAAACTGGAATGCCGCCGCAACCTTATCAAATGTCGGAGTATATGTCGGCATACTTAAAATAGGTTTTGCCGCCTTTACTTCCGGCAAAATCACACGAACATTGACTTCCAATGCCGCTCTGTTCTGGGCAAAATTGACAGACATATTCGGAGTAAGCAATTTGACGATATAATCGTATAATTGCAATTTGCCAACCGCTTCGGACGGATTTTCTGCATCGGCAATAGCTTTTTGCTTAGCCGCACTCATTTTTTTCTCATATCCGAGGAAATCTTGCTCAACAGCAAGCATTTCGAAAGAGGGAGGATTAAAACGTTCGAGTTTATCGGTCAGCTCTTTCATAACTTTTTTCAAATCCTTTGCAGTCAAGGATACCGTGCCGATATTAATATTTGCATCATCGGGGATATTCTTTGCATCAACTTTACCATGAACACCGAGAATACGATTGGTTCTGGAAGCAAATCTCAACTTATACCAACCGGCTTTTCTCGGAGGTTGAAAATTAACAACGAAAGTACGTTTCAACAAACTTGTGGACTGTTTTTGCAATTCAACCTGTGGTAAATAGAAGAATGTACTGTCTTCCTTACCGGGAGGTGTGTAGCTAGGACCAATGTTCAAAGCAAACTCCTGAGGATAAACAGGGTCAATAGAAGCAATGGAAATATTATTAAAATCGCTTATCTTATCCATAATCTTCTTCGGGTCAAGTTTAAGTTTACGCAAACCCATAAATTGCCAAACTTCACCATCGTCAGTCTGGATAGTCTGCCCTACTTCAAACTTATCAAACTCAAATCCCTTATCCTTAATTTCATCATCAGTAAAGAATGTGGGTGGATTGTCAGGATTTGTATTTGTATTATAGAAAATTTGATATTCAATTTCCTCAACATTCCCGAGTTTAATTAATTTATTAAGCCGTTTGGCATAATCTACCATTTGCTCGCCTTCTTTTCTCTTCAATTCGGCGGCAACATCAGTTACCCCAACCTCAACAAAATTAACACGAGAAGTTTTTACATCAACACCGAGCATCTCTTTAACATTAACGCCCTGAGGTAGCATTGTTATTTCATCTTTAAATCTTGCGTTCATACCTTCCGTACCGGCACCTGACTGCAACTGCGAAAGAATACTTTCGACAATCTTCATCGTTTCACGTTGCTTCTTGAGAAGATTCTCTTCAGCCTCGTCACGCTCCACAATAATGATGAGCAGTTCAAGAACAACAGCGAGATACAACACGAAATAAACTTTACCTGCACCGCCTCCTTTTGACATATCTCTTATTCCTTTATATTGTTAAATATCTATTAATTTTAATTTCTTTTTTCAATTTTTAGAACGGCTAACTATCAATATACAAAATAATTGAAATAAAATAAATTGCCTGCTAAAATTCAACACTCAAATTATTTGAAAATATCTATTTATTTATTAGTATTCACATTGATTTTCTTGTAGTTATTTATTTAATTTTTTGTAGTCGAATTTGCTACAAGAATATAATATAATAGAAATAAACAATATTTCCGCCTTTTTTCAATCTAAATATGTAAATTTGTATTTTATAAACAAGGACAAACTAAGGAAAATGGCTGATTTTGCAAATACTGATTTGAAAAAAATTGCCGTTATTATGGCTGGCGGCAGTAATGTTATGCTTTGGCCCAAAGCAACTGAAAAATTCCCTAAACAATTTCTCAGATTACTCAGTAACGAAAGTATGGTAGAATCTACTTATAACAGGCTTCTACCCTATTTCGAACCTGATAACATATATATTGTTACGTCTAAGGAATACGCAAATTTAATAAAACAGCAAATACCGCTTCTGCCCGAAACTAATATTATCATCGAACCGTTTGCAAAGCATACCGCTCCTTGTCTGGCTCTAACTTTATCCGTTTTGAAGGACAAATACACTGATGATACTATCATTATGGCTTTTCCATCTGACCATTATATTGTAAATGTCAGGGAATTTCAAAATAGTCTTGAAATAGCAGGCAGAGTGGCAATACAAACCGGTGGCATTGTAACTATAGGAATTCAACCGACTCGCCCCGAGACAAAATACGGCTATGTGCAAATCCGAAACGAACGCGGCGATTTGGGCGAATACTATGATATGCGTGTCCGTAAATCTTCGACTTTTGCAGAAAAACCTGATATCGATACTGCTAAAAGATTTGTTAAATCGGGTGATTTCCTTTGGAATAGCGGTATATTTATTATGAGTATAAAACGATTCTGGAGCGCATTTGAAGAACATCTGCCCGAGCATTTTCAGCTTTTTGATATTATCAAACGAACTACCGGAAAAGATGTATTCAGAGAAGCCGTCAAAGATGCGTATATGCAAATGGAAGGCGTCTCGATGGATTATGCAATCCTCGAAAAGGACAAGAATGTATATGTGGTCGAGTCCTCATTCAGTTGGAGTGATTTGGGTGATTGGGACGAAATATATCGACTATCCAGAAAAGATGCACGTAATAATGTATTAATTGGCGATGTTATTGCACTCGGAGGCGTTAAGAACAGCCTTATTCTGACTAACGAAAGATTGATTGGTATTGCCGGAGTTGAGAACCTTATTGTAATTGATACTAAAGATGCCTTACTTATATGTAAAAAAGGTGATACGGAACGAGTGCAGGATATTGTCGATTTTCTCAGACGCAAACAAATAAATCATTATCTATGATAAATATGTATTTAAAATATTTCTTTGCGTGCGGAATATCCGTTTTGCTAATCTCCTGCTCTTCCACAGTACGGTACAGCTCTTCGAAAGCTAATACTATGAAGACAACTAATGCAAAGCAAACACAGCTAAATAATTTTGTTCAAACAGGAATTGCTTCCTATTATGCCGATAAATTCGATGGAAGAACCACGGCAAGCGGAGATGTTTTTTCGCAGGACAAACTGACTGCGGCACACAGAACATTGCCATTCGGTTCAATACTCAAGGTAACACATTTGAATAACGGTAAATCAGTAATAGTAGTCGTAAACGACCGCGGTCCCTATGCAGGCAATAGGATTATTGATTTGTCCAAAGCGGCGGCAGAGCGGCTCGGAATGCTCGCTGAGGGGATTGCAAAAGTAAGAATTGAAATAATAAACAAATGAACGGACTAAACAATTATGAATAGAACATTAATAACCTCGGCATTGCCTTATGCAAACGGATATATACACTTGGGGCATGCCGCAGGGGCTTATCTTCCCGCTGATATTTATGCAAGGTTTTTGCGATTAAACGGTGAAGAAACCTTATATGTATGCGGCTCGGACGAACATGGCGTTGCTATAACAATTGCCGCAGAAAAAGAAGGTGTTACCCCACAGAAAATAATTGACAAATATCATTATGCAAATAAAGCGGCATTCGCACAATTCGGAATATCTTTTGATATATATTCGCGTACATCTCTACCCGAACATCACGAAACTGCAAAGGAATTTTTTGCAGACTTCTTGGAAAAAGGTTATTTGCTCGAAAAAGAGGAAGAGCAATTTTTTGACCCGAAAGCAAAAATGTTCCTACCCGACCGCTATGTTGAAGGGGTATGCCCTAATTGCGGCTACGATAAAGCACGCGGCGACCAGTGCGACAAATGCGGTGCATATTACAATCAGTTGGAGCTGAAAAATCCTATCAGTCTCGTATCGGGCGATACTCCTATTGTCAAAAAAACAATACATTGGTATATGCAATTCGATAAATTTCAAGAATTTTTGGAGAATTATATTGAGGGACATAGCCAAGATTGGAAAGATAACGTATTACAACAAACACGCAGCTGGCTTAAACAGGGTTTAACAGAACGTGCAATTACTCGCGATTTGTCTTGGGGTGTCAAAATCAATGATGTACCCGGTATTGACAAGGAAAAAGCACAAGGAAAAGCCTTGTACGTATGGTTCGATGCCGTTCTCGGATATATTACCGCAACTAAAATCTATTTAAAAGAAAATGAAAAAGAAAGCGACTGGGAAATGTGGTGGAAGAATAAGGATACCCGCTACATTGCATTCATAGGCAAGGATAATATTGTTTTTCACACATTAATTTTCCCCGCTTTGCTACACGCCAAAGACGAGGGCTATATATTGCCCGACAATGTACCGGCAAATGAATTTCTTAATCTCGAAGGAAACAAATTTTCCAAGTCCCGCAATTGGAGCATAGATTTACGGGAATTTCTCGATGATTTTACCGATACAAATTATATTGATGCTCTACGATATACACTTGCTATGAATTTCCCTGAAACTCGCGATTCGGATTTTACTTGGAAGGATTTCCAATCACGCAATAATAATGAATTAGCCGACATAGTTGGAAATTTCATTAATCGAACGGCTCATTTTATTAATACAAAATTTGACGGAATAGTCCCACAATTATCCGAACAATATCAAACAATAGATGAAGAATGGAAAAATATTGCTACCGGATATAGCTACGACAAAGTCAATCAAAATGTCCTGAATGAGAATGATTTTGCAGTGATAAAAGCATTGGTTGATGGCATTAAAAAGATTAGTAATAACTACAATCGTTTTAGATTTCGCGATGCAATTACCGAAACAATGAATATAGCACGTGCCGCCAACAAGTATTTCAATGATGAACAGCCATGGAAAACCGCAAAGTCGGACAAGGATTTATGCGGAAAAACTCTGTACGTTGCGGCAAATCTAATTAATTCACTTGCTCTATTACTGTCTCCGATAATTCCATTTACATCTGAAAAAATATTTGCTATATTTGGAGCAGAGCCACATACAGGTATGCCAAACAGCAATCCACAAGGAATGAATTATTTTTCCCAAGCAGGATTCCCCAACATATCCGAAGGCACAAAGATAGTTAAGCCGGAACTACTATTCTCCAAAATCGAAACCGAAACAGTAGAGAAACAAATTGCGAAATTAGGCGAAAAGGAAAAGGATAATAATCCGACTGACGAGACGGATAATTTAATTTCCTTTGATGAAGTAATGAAAGTGAAGCTCCGCACAGCAAAAATAATTGAAGCGGAAAAAATCAAAAAGTCAAAGAAATTGCTAAAATTACAGATTGATTTGGGTAGCGAGAAAAGACAAATAGTTGCCGGTATAGCGGAACATTACAAACCGGAAGACATTATCGGCAAGGTCATTATTGTTGTCGCTAATCTGCAAGCGGCAAAACTGATGGGCGTAGAATCGCAAGGTATGCTACTTGCCGCCAATACATCGGACGGCAAACTTAAACTCATTACACTCGAAGCCGCTGATATAGAACTCGGAGCGGAAGTCAGATAAACTATCGTTTGATAAAAGCTAATTCAAGGGACACTTCAAGGGTAACAATTTCCACCTTGTAGAGTCCCTTTTTTAGCGTTTCAACATCTATTCTGACACGGCTATTTTTAATTGTACCTATCTTATACATTTTTTCAAAAACCTTGTTTCCGCTTTTATCGCTAATAATAATAGTAATATCACCACGAAACAGTTCGGGGTCAAAACTAATTTTAATAAACTTTTTTGCAGGATTGGGTTTGATGGAAACACCGAACATACCCAAATCATCGGACTCTACGGTAATTTCTTTCTTTACGGTTGTTGTGTCTTTTTTAGTTTGTGCATAAATATATGAATCGGAAGTACCGACAAAAATATATACAATTACAAGCAAAAAAATATATATAGGTTTTCTCAATTTCATTTTAGTTTCCGATGATATTCCAAATAATAACGTACAATATTAATACGAGCGGACAATAGCAATTTTTCAAAAGAAAAAATATGAATTTGCTCCAACCCGTAGATATTAATATATTGAAAAAATAAGTAATAAATTCTGTAATTTTGTTTTTTTGAATAGCATACGGAAGAAAATAATGGAAAAATCAATAGACCTATGCGGAATAGGCAACAGTTTAGTTGATATTCAAGTAAGTGTTGATGACGCATTAATTGAACAATTACAGTTAAAAAAAGGTGAGATGAAGCTATCCGACACAGACGAACAGGAACGGATACTCGCTATGTTGAATGATACGAAAACATATTTAAGCAGCGGAGGTTCGGCGGCAAATACAATTATTGCCTTCTCGAAATTCGGTGGCTCTTCGTCATATTTGTCCTTGCTTGGCAATGACGACTACGGCAAGTTCTATGCAAACGAATTCAAAGAACTCGGTATTGATTTGAAGGCACAGCATCTCGACAATGAAAAAACAGGCACTTGTCTCGTTTTGATTACGCCGGATTCCGAAAGGACTATGTGCACCAATCTGGCGGCAACAGGTAAATACTCGCCGGAACATTTGGATATGAAAATGATTGAAAATGCCCGTTGGTTATATATTGAGGGATATAAATTTTCTGCCGAGGCAAGTACAGAAGCAGTTTACAAAGCAGTAGAATATGCACGCAAACATAATACTAAAATAGCAGTAACATTCTCGGACGGGTTTATTACATCGCTCTTCAAAGAACAATTGGCAAAAGTTGTGGAGCATGCCGATTTGATTTTCTGCAATGAAAATGAAGCAATGAGTTTCACAGGAGCCGAAAATATTGACGAAGCTTTTGCGCAACTGTCGGCAAGTGTGCCGAATATTGCAGTAACATTAGGCAGTAAGGGTTCACGCATTATTTGGGAAGGCAAACGTTACGATATAGCACCATATTCGGCTACACCGGTTGATTCTACGGGTGCAGGCGATATATATGCGGCAGGATTTCTCTATGGAATAATCAAAGAGAACTCTCCACTGTTTGCGGGTCATCTCGGCTCCTATGCCGCCGCAAGAATTGTTTCGCAATTGGGCGCTAGATTAAAAGAAAATCACGCCGAAATAGTCAATCAAATTAAGCAAGAAGTAAAAACAAAATAGTTTTATGAGAAATAGAAACATAGTGTTCATAATTATAATTGTATTCCTAATCGGAGGAATGCTCTACGGACAATCAGGCAGTCGATTCCCCGAATTTGCAAAAAAGATGGAGTATTATTTCGATAAGGAACTAATCGCAGACCTCGAAAAAGCACTGCCGCAAGGTGTTAATTATACTATTTGGGGCTGGGACGTGGGAGATTTTTCAGGAGACGGACACTATGATGTTGCATTTGTTGTCAGAATGGCTTCCGAAAGAAAACGTATTGTGCAGGTCTATTTATTTGTCGATATGGACGGTTTTCTGACTCAAGTGGCAAAGTTTCCGTATAAGTTTATTAACACACCGCTCGAAGTAGGTATTATCATCAAATCAAACGCCTGCCTCATTACAAAAAAACACAAGCAATTCAATTGGTCTATTCGCGGTTATAGTTTTTTAGATGGTAATTTGGTTTTATATGATGACTATACAACCGAAAGAAAAGGAAAGTTCACCAAAGAAACCTATTGCAATTATCAGAAATTAGAATCAACACTGAAATATGTACTCACTAAAAAGAAACAAACAAAATTTTTTACAAAATATACTACAATTCCCGCATATCCGCGCGGAAGGATTATATATAGAGGTTATTCAAGTGAGGCACATATTAGCGATATTGATTTTATTTCACGTGGTGCTTGGTATTGGACAGGTGAACAGGACGGCTCTTATGACATCAAAACCGTCTATGATGATGAATATCTATATATCAGTATGAAAATCCGTGATGATAATTTTGTACCTCAATATTGTGATACTTGCATTGGGGATTATGTGCAATTGTGGTTTGATTTCAGTAATATTAATTCAAAGACATCTCGCTTTCCGCAAATCAAGCGGAATAGAGTTATAAGCAAGAATAATAAAAACGAAGAGATTTTCAGCATTACGATTTACCCCGGTGATTTTTATGACAAGCGTGCTTATGTGAGTGCAGTGAGTTCAACCCGCGACTTAGAAGACTACCAAAAAGCGGCAGTGAAAAACATCAGAACAGCCGCAGTTTTGCGAGACAGCGGTTATGTAATCAAAGCAAAGATTCCGTTCCGACTGTTCGGATACGAAGTCGCTCCTGTTGATGAGGATAATTTTGCAACTATCGGTTTTACTTCGGTATTTCACGATATTGACAATGAGTTCCGACCGGAAGAAGAGACGGAAATTGCTATGTCGAAATTCAATCCTGCCAAGCCGGTATCCTATGCTGAAATACTTCTAATTCCACAAGACAAATGGTATGGTTCCGCAAAAAATTTCTACCGCAGGGATATACTGCGTTTTCTTTTGGAACTCGGCTTTTAATAAGCAATATTCTCCGACAGCCATTTTTCTACATCTTCAACGCTCATATTCTTGCGTTGTGCGTAGCTTTCCACTTGGTCTTTCAAGATTTTACCAATAGGGAAATATTTAGATTTATTATGTGCAAAATACAAACCGGATACTGATGCAACAGGGTCCATCATATAGGATTCCGTAAGTTCTATTCCGGCAGTTCCGGCATCTAACAAATCGAAGAGTATTTTTTTCTCAGTATGGTCGGGTAGCAATGGGTAACCTATTGCAGGGCGAATCCCCTGATATTTGCCACGAAAGAGTTCGTCATTGCTAAGATTTTCATCTGTTGCATATCCCCAGTATTTTTTACGAATAATTTCGTGCAAATGTTCTGTAAACGCTTCCGCCAATCTATCCGCAAGAGCTTTAGATATAATACTTTTATAATCATCATTTTCGGAAATAAATTTTTGCGCCAACTCGGACGAGCCGATACCGGCTGTCAAAACAAAAGCACCTATATAATCAATCTTTCCCTTTTCTTTTGGTGCTATATAGTCGGCGAGAGCCAAATTCGGCGAACCGGAAGTATGACGCAACTGCTGTCGCAATGTACGGAATACCGCCAACACAGATGCTCTTGATTCATCGGAGTAAACTTCAATATCGTCATCAATTGCATTTGCCGGAAAAATACCGAACACCGCATTAGCTTTTAATAAATTATTTTTAATGATAAAGTCAAGTAATTCATTAGCATCATCAAAAAGTTTGCGTGCGGGTTCGCCATAATCCTTATGCTCGAAAATAGCGGGATATTTTGCTTTTAATTCCCATACACGAAAAAATTCAGACCAATTAATATACTTCCGCAATATTTCTAAAGAGTAATTATCTAATTTGATAATTCCGAGTTGATTGGGCTTGACGATTTTCGCTTGCTCCCAATCGGGAAGAAAAGCATTATTGCGAGCATCAGAATACGAAAGGAATCTCTTTGACAAATTTGTTTGATGATGTTTAGTTCTTATCCTATTATATTCTGTATTTATCTCGCTCATAAATTTGCCCTTCCCGTCATTAGTTAATGCGGAAACAACCTGTACGGCACGGGAAGCATCAAGCACATGAACTACATTATCGTTATACTCGGGTGCAATCTTTACAGCAGTGTGTACACGCGAAGTAGTGGCACCACCAACAAGAAGCGGCTGTGTAAATCCTTTGCGTTGCATTTCACGGGCAACACCCACCATTTCATCAAGCGATGGGGTAATCAAGCCACTCAGTCCAATAACATCAACATTATTCTTTTTCGCTTCATCAAGTATTTTATCCGCATTTACCATTACACCTAAATCAATAACATTATAATTATTACAAGAAAGAACAACTGCTACAATATTCTTTCCAATATCATGTACATCACCCTTAACGGTTGCAAGCAAGACTTTTTTTGCTTCTCGTTTCCTTCCTTCCATTTTCATAACATCTTTGATATACGGCTCAATAATGGCAACGGCTTTCTTCATAACACGGGCGGTTTTGACAACCTGAGGTAGAAACATTTTTCCTGCTCCGAATAAATCACCAACTGTATTCATACCCTCCATTAAGGGACCTTCAATTATATCCAGTGGGTTCTTATACTTTCCGACTGCTTCTCGAGCATCATCTTCGATAAATTCTATTATCCCATTTATTAGAGCATATTTTAGTCTTTCCTGAACAGAATTAGAGCGCCAGTCATCAACTCTCTTTTCCGGTTTATTTTTATTATCTTTATTGGTTTGTGCGTAAGTCGTTAACTTTTCTGTTGCATCGGGACGGCGATTGGAAATTACATCTTCGACAAGTTTTAGTAAATCTTTTGGGATTTCCTCATAAACACCTAATTGTTCGGGATTTACAATCGCCATATCTAAACCCGCATTAACGGCATAGTATAGAAAAACCGTGTGAAACGCTTTGCGTATCGTATCATTTCCACGGAAGGCAAAAGAAAGGTTGCTCACGCCACCACTTGTTTTTGCAAATGGCAAATTCGCTTTAATCCATTTTACTGCTTTAATGAAATTAATTGCATAATCATTATGCTCCGCAATACCGGTAGCAATAGTTAAAATATTAACATCAATAATAATATCTTGCGGTGCAAATCCGGCTTTCTCTGTTAATAATTTATAAGCACGTTCAGCAATTTTTATTTTATGTTCATAAGTAACCGCTTGTCCTGTTTCGTCGAATGCCATAACAATTAACGCCGCACCGTAATGCTTGATTTTTATTGCTCGCTCAAGAAATACCGCTTCACCTTCCTTCAAAGAAATTGAATTAACAATCCCCTTCCCTTGCAAACATTTCAAACCCTCTTCAATCACTTCCCAATTTGAAGAATCAAGCATTACGGGAACTTTTGCGATAGCAGGTTCGGCGGCAAGTAAATTCAAATAATCCCTCATCACAAGACCTGAATCAAGCATTGCTTCATCAACATTAATATCAATAATTTGCGCCCCACCCTCGACTTGACGGCGGGCTATTTCAATCGCTTGTTCGTATTCGCCGGCGACAATATGCCGAGAAAACTTCTTGGAACCGGCTACATTAGTACGTTCACCGATATTAACAAAATTTATATCAGGACGGAACACAAGCGACTCTAAACCGCATAATCGTAAATACGGCTCAATAGCAGGTCTTTTACGCGGTTGGATTTTTATAGCAAGTTCCGACATTTGTTTTATATGCTCGGGAGTTGTACCACAACAACCACCCATAATATTCAAATATCCCGAACGACCGTAATCTTCAATTACTTCTGCCATAGATAGTGGTGTCTCGTTATACTCACCGAATTCATCGGGTAAGCCCGCATTAGGATATAGGCTAATATACACATCGGAAATGGAGGATAACTCGGCGATAAATTCACGCATTTGTTTAGAACCCAATGCACAGTTCAAACCAACGGAAAGCAGATTGGGAGCATAAGCAATACTATTCCAAAATGCCTCAATAGTTTGTCCCGAGAGCGTCCTTCCACTCATATCGACAACAGTTCCCGAAATCATTAAGGGCAACTGTTCTTGTTCGGGGTGCTTTTCGTAATATTCAAATATAGCAAAGATAGCGGCTTTTGCATTCAAGGTATCAAATATTGTTTCGATTAGCAGAATATCAACACCACCATCAATTAATCCGCAAATTTGCTCATAATAAGCATTCTTAAAATCATCGAAATAAGCGGCACGGTAACCCGGATTTGTTATATCGGGCGACATCGAAGCACTTCTATTAGTCGGACCAATTGCACCGGCAACAAAACGTGGTTTATCGGGTGATAATTCCGTAAAACGCACAGCAACTTGCTTTGCAATTCTTGCGGCATTAAAATTTATTTCATATACATACTCTTCGCAAGCATAATCAGCCTGAGCAATTGCCGTACCGTTAAATGTATTTGTCTCAATAATATCTGCACCTGCTTCGAGGTAAGCAGTGTGAATCTCGGCAATAATTTTTTCCTGTGTAATAACAAGCAAATCATTATTGCCTTTTAATTCTCTACTATGCTTAATAAACATTTCGCCTCTAAAATCCTGTTCGGATAAATTATACCGCTGTATCATTGTCCCCATTGCACCGTCAAGTACAAGGATTCTCTCCGAAAGAATATTTTTCAGCAACTCGAACTTACTAATATTTTTTTCGTTCATACTCATATTATCATCAAATACTCGAACCCTCCAAAACATCAATAACACTCTGCACCCGCCCGAAAGGTGCCGAAATTTGCACACCGTTAATATCGGATTTAATTTGCTCCAAAGTCTCACGAGCAATATTAATACCCTCCTCCAAAGATGCTTCCTTTGAATCCACTACCTTTGCAAGTCGCTTCAACACATAGTCGGGCACATCACAGCCCGGGATTTCGTTATTCATAAACTCGGCATTACGCAGAGATGTAAGGGGCCACAATCCGGCAATAATAGGAATTTTCAAATGCTCGGTACGTTTCAAAAAATTCTCAAAGACATCAAGCGAGAATACCGGTTGTGTGATAATATATTCCGCACCGGCTTCCACTTTCCAATCAAGCCGCCGGAGTTCTTCATCAAGATTAATTGCTCCGGGATTTGCACCCACACCAATAAAAAAGCCTGTTCTATCTCCGAAGGGATTACCTGCAATATCAAAGCCCAAATTGAGCCTACGCAAAATATTGACTAATCCAATGGAATCAACGTCAAATACACCTGTTGCATCGGGATAGTTCCCGAGCTTAGGCGGGTCGCCCGTAATTGCTAAAATATTCTTAACACCGAGAGCAAAAGCGCCGAGCAAATCGGACTGCATACCAATAACATTCCTATCCCTACAAACATAATGCAGAACAGGCTCAATGCCGACTTCCTTCTGAATCAGCAAGGCAAGCGAAAGTGCGGACATTCTGGCACTTGCACGCGGTCCGTCCGGGATATTAATTACATCAATTCCGTAATAGTACATTTCCTTTGCTTTTTCTATTTCCTTATCGGCTGATACCGTATGTGGCGGAAGCAATTCTACGAACTTAACAAAATGCCCATCGTGGATACGACGTGCAAGCCTTGATTTATTCTGTGCTTTAATTGCTTGAAGTTCGGACTTCTGCTCGCTCTGCTCAATTTTCAAATCAATCTTTTGAGGTTGAGGTTTTAGTGCATTCAAAGTATTCCGCATTTTCTTAATATGCTCGGGGGTAGTACCGCAGCAGCCACCGATAATATTTGCACCGGCTTGAATGTAGTGCTTTGCATATTCACCGATATATTCCGGTGATGTAAGATAAATATTTCTACCGTCAATATTTTTCGGTTTGCCTGCATTGGGCATAATAGAAATCGGTAATTTCGTATATTTACGTGCTTGCTCCAACCAATTGAGCATTACCTTAGGTCCAACAGTACAATTGACACCAATTACGTCCGGAGCGGCGGCGGCACATTCAGCAACCATTATTTCAGGTTTAGCCCCTGTAAGCGAAGTAGCATCTTCGTCAATGGTCATCTGTGCTATTACGGGAATATCACCTAACTCTCTTGCGGCTAAAACAGCCTGCTTTAATTCTTCGGGATAAATAAATGTCTCGAATATCAATAAATCAACACCACCGGCAATCAGCGCTTCAATCTGTTCCTTAAAAATATTGCGGGCTTCCAATCGCGACAAAGGACCAAGCGGTTCCATTTGAATACCGAGTGGACCCACCGAACCGGCAACAAGCAGAGCATCGCCCGCTACTTCCCGAGCAAGTTTCGCACCTTCAAAATTAATATTATATAATTGAGCCTGCAACTGAAATTGCAATAATTTAGCACGGTTTGCTCCGAAAGTGTTTGTTTCGAGAACATCGGCGCCTGCTTTCTTGTACTCATTATGTACCGTCTTGACCAGAGCGGGATTAGTCAGATTCAATTCATCATAACATTTATTGATGAATACGCCTTTTTTGTATAGTTCGGTTCCCATTCCGCCGTCAAAAAGCAATGGTTTCCGAGCAATAAGTTCTTTAAACTCTTTTCCTGTCAATCTTTTATTCTCCGATTTTATTCAGAATAGTTTACTGTTTTTGCAGACAATACAATTATAAATATACATCTTTTTACTAAATATTTTATTTTATAATTAAGGAGTGCTATCTTTGTATTTTATAATCTCAACGAAGTAAACAGAATGTTGCGCGGAAGAACAAAGTATTTACATACATTTGCATTAATTTGGCTTGCAATAGTCTTGCCACTTTCACTATCCGCCGCAGAAAACTATGTTACTACAAAAGCTAAAAGCGGAGACGGCATTAGTATAATACTAAACAGGTTTTTCCTACCTGTCAATAAAACTAACATCTTACTATTTAAACAACTGAATAAGAATAAATTCAACAAGCGTGGCGGCTTACTAAAAGGATATCGCTATGCACTGCCCATCATCAAAATTAAATACAGAAAGACCGGCTTCTCGGCTTCGCTTGCTACTGTCCCAAAATCTAATATTAAAGCAATTAAGCAGTTTAATGCAAAAGTAGAAAAAGCGAACTATAAACTCAACTATAAGTCTGACGGGAAAATATGGCTACCTATGGAACTCTCCAATAGGAAAGCAATGAATAAACTTAAAAGCAAAATACTTAAAAAGAAGAGACCTACAAAACTAACCGAACCGCTATTCGGCAAGAAGTATGAGAAAGCTAAAATAATCAACAGGAAACTGGACGGTTGTGTTTTCTATCTAATCAGCGGGCATGGCGGTCCCGATCCGGGGGCTATCGGACATAAAAACGGAAATGAATTACATGAAGATGAGTACGGTTATGATATTATTCTGAGGCTTGCACGCAATTTGATGAGTAACGGAGCAAAGGTCTATATCATTGTACAAGATTCGACTGACGGCATTCGTGATGAGCTATATTTAAAGAATAGTAGCAATGAATATTACTATGGCGGCGATACAATATCACACAGACAGAAAGTTCGATTGGCAAAGCGAGCCGAAATAATAAACAAGTTGAGCAAGCAAAAGCCTACAAACAAACAATACTCAATCATTATTCACGTAGATTCCCGCCATACAAATAAGCGTATTGATATTTTCTTTTATTATCAGGACGGCAATAAAAAGAGCAAGTCTATGGCAAAAACAATGGAGCAAACTATTAAGAAAAAGTATGAACAAAATCAGCCCGGCAGGGGTTACGAGGGCAAAGTTATTACTCGTAATCTATATATGCTCCGCAATCTGAAAAACCCTACCGTATATATTGAACTCGGCAATATACAAAATGCACGCGACCAAATACGACTGCTCGCACCAAACAACCGACAGGCAATAGCAAACTGGCTGCGGGACGGAATTATCAATGAATTGAAGAAAAAAAAATAAGCCGTCAAAAGACGACTTATTCTTAATAATTTCGCTATTTTTTATTTTGAAATAATAAACGGTTTTGTCTGTATTCCTGTTTTAGTCTCAATTCTCAATAAATAGAAACCGGCTGATAAAGAAGAAATATCAATTTTTGTATTTCCGTTTTGTTCGGGAATTTGGCGATAAGGTATCAACACACTACCGTCTATACCATAAATACTATATTTCCCTTGCAATTCTTCGCCTGATATGTACAAGAAATCAGATGTAGGATTGGGATAAATTGTTAAAGTATTCACAGTATATCTATCATCATCAACATCAGAAGTATTCTTATACTTAATGCTAATATCATAACCTGTAAATTCAAATTCCCTTTTTTTTGAGTCAGAGAATTTTAGAGTGTAATCCTTTGAATTACCCCACTTAAAAGTATCCCAAGTACTTTTATGTTTATTCACAACAAACCCCATTGAATTATACTTATATGTCAAGCGGGTTTGTGCATTCCAATTATTATTATCCCATCGTTGATAAAGTTCGCTCACGACTCTATCCTTATCATCATAAGTCCAAGTTGTATATTTATAATGCCCCAAATTTGCTCCATAATCAAAGGTTTCAGAAGTTATTAAAAATTTGGAATTATATGTATATTTGGTTCGCCGAGCGTTTACCCAAGTACTAACATCTAATTCTTGAGTGAGTTTTTGTGTCAAATAAACTAATTTTAGATATGAATATTGAGTACGTCCACTTAGTTCCCATTTTGAATTCTTCCAGTTATAAGAATATGATAAGGAAATTTTCTTTGCTAAATTAAACTTATTTTCGGTTTTATATTTATTAACCCATTTACTACCGTCCCTTTTCATATATATATAACTAACTATTTCTCCGGTTTTCAAACGTGTAGAAACGGTCTTATAAAAATATGTAGTTTTTCCATCAGATACCAATATTCTCTGATGTGTAATGACATTATTCCATTTGTCATATTCATAAATCGTCCTATATTCACCTTCATATTTTCCATCAACCAATACCCAATCAACCTTTGTTTTCAGATTACCATTAGCGTCGTAGGTAAATATTACATTTGCTGTTTTTTTCCAATTATTGTTTTTCCAATATTCCCATAAATACGTTAAAAGATGATTGTCTTTATCATAAGTTTTTGAAACTCTATAATAATTAACCCATTGCCCATCTTTATATTTTTCAGCAAGTACGTTCAGTTCGGAATGATTGTCATTAAAAGTCCTAGAAATCCGTTCAAGAGGTGTTTTGCCATCTAAATAAAGTCTTGATGACAGTGTTTCTATAATATCTCCTGCCGTATTATATGTATATGAATGTATAACACGTACTTTACCACCAAAGCGAGATACGATGACATTTTCGACAGTTGCATCGGCGCCAAGGAGTTGATTATTTCGTTCTTTATTAATATGAACATCTACTGCGGACAGAGTAATTGCCGATATAAATAGAATAACATATATATACTTTAACATATTAGCCTCATCAATTTATATATAAAATAGGTATAATTAGACTTAATAATATAAATAAATACTCAATAATAAATAAATTTCATAAATCATCAATCCATCAATATATATAATAAGAAAAAGGCTGCCATTGGGATATGACAGCCCGATAAATCAATAAAATAAAAAATAATTAGTCGTATTTAAGTTGTTTTCTTAACCCGAGTACTATTTTATAAAGTGCAGTAACAATTAATAATCCGATTGCATAAATACCCATCGAAATCATTAGCTCGGTGATTGATGGTGAATAAAGCACTACCTCGCCAAGCGGATTAGGAATAAATCCTGCAACAATCATACCCAGCCCCTTATCTATCCAAATTGAAAAAAATACTGCTACACAAGCAAAACCCAGTATTTTTTCGTTACTGCGTGTCT
>Ga0256846_1000063_pt1 | contig 45601 bp, 40 predicted proteins | sample TevniametaG_FD_189098 | JGI IMG/M metagenome (GOLD analysis project Ga0256846, IMG submission 189098) | Tube worm associated microbial communities from hydrothermal vent at the East Pacific Rise, Pacific Ocean - Tevnia | ecosystem: Host-associated > Annelida > Integument > Unclassified ...
CATAATGCCCTAAATCCAAATCTGTTTCGGCACCGTCATCAGTCACAAAACACTCACCGTGTTCATAGGGATTCAAAGTCCCGGGATCAACATTGATATAAGGATCCAGTTTTTGAATGGTAACGGAAAAGCCTCTATCTTGCAGTAGTTTTGCCAAAGATGCGGAGATAATTCCTTTACCTAAGGAAGAAGTAACCCCGCCGGTTACAAAAATATATTTAGATTTGGGCTTTCTCATAAAGACGCAAAAGTACAAATATTTTTGCGGAAATTGAAAATAATTTTAAGCTAAGTTGTGTTAAAATATACCGTATGAAAATACTTTAGATTGAGTGGTTTAAGTAAAATTATTTTTAATTCTTTCTCTGTCTTCAATCTCCTTTTTTGATTTGTGGTAGAGCTCAATCAACACGATTTTATTTTCTCTTTCAAAATATGCATATATTAACCTAAATCCGGTATAACTCCTTTTCCTTTAAAACTCCTACTTGCAATTTTCTTGACTTTGATAACACAAGTCTTAATTCTCGGATTATCTATTCTAAAACTGAATGAATGCCTTTCTTTTGGATTCACTTGCAAGACTTTCTTTAACACTTTCATATCATCTGTGAGCGTTCTATACTTTTTAGAAAGTCTTTTCAAATCTTTCACATATTCTTACAATCCGTTATATCCGCATTCCTGTCCTTCAGATTAGCCTGTTATCCTGAAAATAGCATAAGCTAAAAATAGCTATCCTGAATTCCAACGAAAATAAAGTTTTATAAATCGAAGATTTTTCTAAAAATATATTTTTTGGCTATAACAATTCTACTCCTGTTCCGGGAATATCGGGAAGAAACATTTTTCCGTTTTCAATTTGTAATCCTTTGGCTATATCTTTTTTGAGCAAAACGGCTCCGTCCAAATCAGCATAATCACACAGAGGAAGCAGCTGTGCTGCTGCACTGATTCCCACAGACGACTCCGTCATGCAACCAATCATGGTTTTGATACCTAAACGTCTCCCTTCTTCCAACATTCTTTTTCCCGGTGTGATGCCGCCGGCTTTCACCAATTTTACATTAATGCCGTCAAAATAATCTGCACAAATTTTTACATCTGTTTCCGTTCTGACGGATTCATCTGCCATAATCGGAAGATAAGAGTTTCGCTTGACGTATTTCATGGCTTCATATTGGTCATAAGGCAAAGGCTGCTCTATAAACTCAACCCCCAAATCTTTTAATATCCTACTGTTTTTTACGGTTTGCTCAGGTGTCCAAGCTGTATTGGCATCTACCCGAAAAGGGCTGTTTGTGATATTTCTTAAAGATTTGATAATTTCAATATCATGTGCTGTGCCTAATTTGATTTTATATACAGGCCAAGGTTTTTCCTGCATCTTTTCTTTCATAATATCAATTGCATCTATGGCAATGGTATACGTGGTTAACGGTAAATTTGAAATATCATAATTCCATAATTTCCATAAAGGTTTTCCTTGCAATTTTCCGTATAAATCATGAGCGGCTTCATCTATTGCCGCCATTAAAAATCTAAAATTTTTTAAATTCGGATAGAGAAAATTATCCCAAAAATCTTCCGGTGTTGTGAAATCATAAGTTTCGATATCCGGTTTAAGCTCATCCAAACGTGCTTGCATATTTTCCAGTGAAAAGCCATAATATCTGTTTTGTGTAGCTTCTCCATAACCTGTTTTGCCGTCTTGTTTCAATTCCACGATAAAAGTTTCCTGAAAACTATGCACCGAACGAGAAATTCCGAAAGGATGCTCCAATTCCAAATTATAATGATGAGATTTAAGTTTCATTTTGCCGTATTCTTTATCGATTTGAGCTGAATTTTTTCCAAATATAAAATTGTATTAGGTCCTTCCATAAACAATAAGTCCAAGATACTTAAATTCGGCATAAAGTCAAATCTGTCATCAAACATTTGTTTGTATGCAGGAAAATCTGCTTTGATTGCTTTTTTTGCATTGTTCAAAAATCTAAAATCCTTTGTATCTGCATATCCGTCTTGAAATGATTCTGTTCTATCATATTGAAGATCAACATCTAGCAAATCACAGATTGTTTCTATTGTTTTAAGATTCAAATCCAGCAAAAATTGCTCTTTTTGGTGAAATATAGGATACAAATCATCTTCATAGAATTCAAAATAAGGCGAGGTTCTGTAGGCGGTTTCCAGGCTTCTCCAATGCAATTTCTGCCAATCAAAGTCGTATGAAATTCTGACATCTTTATAAGTTTGCTTAACATTTTTTTTTGTATGCTTCACCTGAACAGACAGCATTTGTTTTCCGTTGGCACTATGAATATAAGCTCTGCTTTTATAGGTTTGCTTGTCGTAGAAATCCACTGTTTCAAACAAAACGGCATTTGATTGCAATATAACCGCATAGCTGAGAATACTTGGAAAATAAGTGGGGTGAATCAAACTTTTCATCAAGAATTCTTTTTCTTCTTTCTCCAAAAACTCATTCCAAAATTATAAACCACCAACAAAACGATAAACGGAATCAGATAAGAAACCCTTTTTCCTTCACCGCTTACTGTTGTAAAGACTCGATTCCAACGAATATTTGCAGGAAATGATTTATTTGCATCCAAACTCATGAAGATAAACACAGGTTTTCCAACAATGTGATCTTCAGGGACATATCCCCAAAAACGAGAATCTTCAGATTGTGAGCGATTGTCTCCCATCATAAAATAGTAATTTTGCTGAACGGTATATTCCTCAACGGGTTTTCCATCGACAAAAACTTGCTCTCCTTGAAGTCTTACCCGATGGTTTTTCAATTGGTGTCGGGCATCATGTTCGTCATAAGTTTCAATGATTTTTTTATAAAACAGATAATTATCTTTACTCAGTTTCAAAACATCTCCCTTCTTAGGAATATAGATAGGTCCGAAATTATTAATCGTCCATTCTTTTTTACCGCCGAACATCTTTCTTTCCACAGGCGTATAAAGAAAAAGACTATCTACATTAGACATTTTTTTGATGAGCTGATATTTTTCATCCGTAAGATTCATAATATAGTTTCCTAGAACTCTCGTTGGATATATCTCTTTGATATCGTAATTGTTAGCTATCCTTGATAAAGTGGTTCTTGAAAAATCTTGTTCCGGTTTTGTCTTAACAACATACAAGTGCTGAATATGAGTTCTGTCGGGATATGATACCTGCTTATCATTGATAAACAACAGTCCGTTTTTAATTTCTAATTTATCTCCGGGAATTCCCACGCAACGTTTCACATAATGTGATTTTTTATCAATGGGTTTATATTGCGCAATATCTTTGTGAAAAAATCGCTTAACCGTATCGGCAGGCCAATTGAAAACAACAATATCGTTATTTTTTATCTTTTGAAATCCCGGAAATCTAAAGTAAGGTAATTGCGGTGTTTTTAAATAGGAACGAACGCCTGCAAGCGGAATGGTATCATGAACCATGGGCATTGAAATGGTTGTGACAGGAGTTCTGGCACCATAGTGCATCTTGCTCACAAATAAATAGTCTCCAATCAGCAATGATTTCTCCAGAGATGCCGTTGGAATGGTGTAAGGCTGAATGGAATAAGTGTGCACAATGGATGCGGCAATAATGGCAAAAACCAATGAACCCAACAAAGTGTCTTCTTTGTCGTGTTCCGGATGATATTCGAGTTTACCTATCTCTGCATAATTAATATAGGCTACGTATAAACCCAGAGTAAAAATGGCAAGCAAAATATCTTTTGTTTCTTCTTTGCCGAAAACTTTAAGCAATTGCACCCAAAGCACGGGAATCATCAACAAATTGACGATAGGAATATAAAGAAAGATCATCCACCACTTCGGACGGTTAATCACCTTCATTGCTTCAAACATATTGAGAAAAGGCACAAATGCTTTCCATGGTTCTATTCCCGCTTTTCTATAGTATTTCCAAGTTGCCAGCCCGTGTATGACATTCATCACCAAGAAAAAGATAATCCACTGTATTATTGTCATAATTAATTATTTTTTGGTCAAAAGTATGCTTTTCATCAAACGAATTACTTATTTTTAACTTCACTTTAATATTTCTATATTTAGTTTCAATCCGAAAGCCGTACTGTTTTGCATCGGAATTTGTGTCGGTTCAAGACTGAGATTATCATCTGCATTCCATTGCTTGAGATGTGCGCTCACATTGGCTTCAACAATATTGAGAATATAAAGAAAGACCGTTGCCATAACAGATAAATCTCGATTTCTCTTATAGAATTTCTGTGCTTGAATCAATACGTCAGAAGTATATTGTGGAAATTCATCAGGCAACCCCTGCTTTCTGTTGAAATAGGCTGTTCTGTATCTCAAATAATTATCATTATTTTTTGCATAAAAATATACTCCTGCGCCAATTGCTCCATAGACAATGGGAATTTTCCAATATTGTTTGTTATAAGCTTGCCCTAATCCCGGAAGAATAGCTGAGTAAAAAGCCGCTTTTGCAGGCGCATTCAAGTTTATGCCGTCTTTCTTAATTTTTAAATCTCCTTGAATATGCAAAGAATCTTTGGCAACAGCAGGGATGCTGTCGTGCTGTGCATAAATAGGCTCTGCAAACAATAGAAAAATGACCGATATGAAGCTGATTGCTTTTATTTCAAAAAGTTTTTAATTTTTTCCAAGTCGTTTTCTGAGGAAAAAGGAATGGATATTTTTCCGCTCCCCTTATCGTTTATTGAGATTTTTACTTTCTTTCCCAATTTTTCGCTGAGTTCTTTTTCAGATTTCTTGATGAACTCCGGAATTGTTTTTTTCTTGGGTGCAAGACTCAATATTTTGCCTTCTCTGAATTGCTTGACCAAATCTTCCGTTTGGCGAACAGAAAGATTGTTTTTAATGATTCTTTCATAGAATTGCAACTGTATTTTTTGGTCGGTAATATTGATTAGAGCTCTTCCGTGTCCCATTGAGATAAAGCCGTCTCTCATTCCGGTTTGAACAATAGGATCTAATTTCAATAAACGAAGATAATTGGTGATTGTAGAACGCTTCTTGCCCACTCTTTTGCTCATTTCATCTTGTGTAAGTTCCAATTCATCAATCATGCGCTGAAAAGAAAGTGAGATTTCAATCGGATCCAAATCTTGCCGTTGAATATTTTCAACCAAAGCCATTTCCAACATTTCTTGGTCATTTGCCAGACGGACATAAGCCGGTATGGTTTCTTTTTTCGCCAATTTTGAAGCTCTCAAACGCCTTTCTCCCGAAATCAGATCAAATTTGTTCTCGTCGTTTTTTCTAACCGTAATGGGCTGTATAACACCTAATTGCTCGATAGATCTCGCCAATTCTTCTATGGTTTCTTGGTCAAATTGTGTTCTGGGTTGGTGCGGATTTGTAACAATTGCATCCAGCGGAATTTCTATAATGGTTCCGATAACGGATTTTGCTCCTTTGTCTGCTGCTGTTTTGATTTCATCACTACCCAAAATAGCCGATAATCCCCTGCCGAGTCTTTGTTTTTTTGTTGCTTTTGCCATAGTCAAAATATTATTCTTTTTCTTGAACTTTATTCTTACGAATCAACTCATCCGCCAAATTCAAATAGTTCACCGCTCCTTTGCTCGTTGCATCATAATCCAGAATACTTTCTCCAAAACTGGGCGCTTCACTAAGCCTGACATTTCGCTGGATTATCGTATCGAAAACCATATCGTTAAAATGCTTTTTGACTTCGTCAACCACCTGATTGGAAAGTTTTAATCTGGAATCATACATCGTGAGCAAAAGCCCTTCAATATTCAAATTGTTATTGTGTATTTTCTGAACATTTTTCACTGTGTTCAGTAATTTTCCCAAGCCTTCCAGAGCAAAATATTCGCATTGAATGGGAATGATGACAGAATCTGCAGCCGTCAAGGCATTCAGCGTAATCAATCCTAAAGAAGGAGCACAATCAATAATCACATAATCATAATTATCTTTGATTTTCTTAATGGCTTTTTTCAGCATAAACTCACGCTGTGGCTTATCCACCAACTCGATTTCTACGCCAACCAAATCTATATGCGACGGAATCAAATCCAAATTAGGGCTGTTTGTTTTAATGATTGTGTCCTTTGCTTGAGCTTGGTGCTCCAAAAGCTCATAGGTTCCTAAAGGTGCTTCTTCGATATTTATTCCCAATCCTGATGAAGCATTGGCTTGAGGATCTGCGTCAATCAATAAAACTTTCTTTTCCAACACGCCCAAAGCTGCGGCTAAATTCACCGAAGTGGTTGTTTTTCCTACTCCTCCCTTTTGATTTGCTACTGCAATAACTTTTCCCATTTGTGTCTATGAAATTTGAAGCGTAAAAATACGATTTTTTTTCGAATGCTTAAATTCGCAGTTGTCAAAAAATTAAAAAAAAATAATCGCAAGAAAACTTGACACTTCTTTCGGGTAAGAAACTGAAATAATCAAATAAAAATTGTCTTTAAATCAACTTTTATATTTCAATCTTTCCGCCTAAAATTTTAAAAAACTCACGAATCAAATCGGCATGTCCGGGCCAAGCCGGTGAGGTAACCAGATTTCCATCGACAAAAGCAGCATCCATAGCAATATTTTGATATTCCCCGCCTGCCAGAGTAATTTCAGGAGAAACAGCAGGATATCCTGTCAGTTTTCGCCCGCTGACAACACCCGCTGCTGTCAAAACCTGCATGCCGTGACAAACCGCTGCAACCGGCTTATTATAGTCAAAAAAATGCCTTGTGATTTCCAACACTTTCGGATTCAATCTGATATACTCAGGTGCTCTTCCCCCAACGATAAAAAGTCCGGCATAATTGCCGGGAATCGCATCGTCAAAAGAATAATTCAAAGTGAAATTATGACCCGATTTTTCCAAATAAGTTTGGTCTCCTTCAAAGTCATGTATCGCTGTTTTCACTTGTTCTCCCGCTTTTTTATCCGGACAAACGGCATGAACTTCAAAACCCAACATTTGCAACATTTGAAAAGGAACCATAGTTTCATAGTCCTCGGCAAAATCTCCCGTAAATAACAATATTTTTTTCATTTGTTTATGTTTTATAATTTATTGATATTCAATTGATTAAAAAAATATATAGTGTCTTGAAAAGTACAGATAAGCCCCACGGAATCATTCCCCGCAAATCACCCAAACTCCCTAAGACCTAATCTTTATCGAAATTATTTCGTGATAGTAAATTTCTAAGGCTACTCTCTCACAATTTAATGAAAAATATTGAAAATAAAGATGTTATTCGATTTATTTTCTGTTTTTAAAATAATTCAAATATATGCTTTGCATTTTGCACGCCAAACAATAATCAAAAATCAAGTCTACTGAAATAGCGGTTAAAAAGAATACGGTAAATATCTTTGCCAAAATTATGTATCCCAATAAATAGGAGATACTTATCAATATGCTGAACAGCAAGCCTACTTGAGCGGCAATCTTTTTTGCACCTGCATTAATCATCACAGGTTTTAATGTGGAAATATGCAACATTCTCTTTAGACTAAAGCATAAGGGACTATATTTTATTCCGATGAAAACTCTAATTATAAAATCTGCCGTAATCAAATATATTCCTATCTTACATTTTAGGAACAAAGATAAAATCAAAACCAACAAAACAACACTGCTGTATAATTTTACTAAATGCTTATCTACTTGGGTGTATGAAATCGGACAAGCTTCTATTTTTGTATTTTTCATTTGTATTTTTTTTATTTGTAATATTTGTTACAAAAGTAATTCTATTTTTTATACCGACATATAATTTTTTTATCTTTGTGCATATTTTAACATGGATGAAAGAAGAACAAGTTATTTTGGTCGATAAAAAAGACAATCCCATAGGTTTGATGCACAAAATGGAAGCACATGAAAAAGCCTTGCTTCATAGAGCTTTTTCTGTTTTTATTTTTAACACAAAAGGAGAATTATTGTTGCAGCGGCGCGCTGCAACAAAATATCATTCACCCAAACTTTGGACCAACACGGTTTGTAGTCATCAACGCCAAAATGAAGAAAATATTGAAGCAGGAGAACGACGGCTTCAAGAAGAAATGGGAATGACGACAGAACTCAGAGAAATTTTTCATTTTATCTACAAGGCTGCTTTTGATAACGGGCTGACGGAGCATGAATTAGACCATGTAATGATTGGTTTTTCCAACAGTAATCCCAAACCGAATCCCGACGAAGTGATGGGCTATAAATGGGAAAAGCTCAATACTATTCAAAAAGACATACAACAACATCCTGAACAATATACCGAGTGGTTCAAAGTCATTTTTGCAAATTCTTATGACAAGCTGAAAGAAGCTTTAGAAATAAGAATGCTACAATATCCTCTATTTTTCAAACCTATCTTTAAGAAAAAACCTTGGGGAGGAAACAAACTTAATCAAATTTTGAACAAAAAGACAAAGGAGCAACATGTTGGTGAAAGTTGGGAAATATCAGCCATTCAAAGCAATTATTCAAAAGTCTCCGGTGGTTATTTTGCCAATTGGGATTTGGAAAAACTGGTCGATACTTACAAAGAAAGATTTGTAGGAAAAAATATTTATAAAAAGTTCGGTAGTAACTTTCCTTTATTGATTAAATTTATCGATGCCGCAGATGATTTATCCGTTCAGGTTCATCCAAATGACAAAATAGCGAAAGAAATACATCAAAGTTTTGGAAAAAACGAATTATGGCACATTGTTCAAGCCAACCAAAATGCCATACTATATCTAGGTTTCAAAAAAGGGACAGACAAAAATGATTATCTCCGTCATCTTGAGCACGGAACTTTAGAACAAATTCTCAATCAAATCCCTGTCAAAACCGGAGACACTTATTATATTCCCGCCGGAACGGTTCATGCTATAGGAAAAGGGATTCTACTTGCAGAAATTCAACAAACTTCAGATGTTACTTATCGGATTTTTGACTGGAACAGGCTCGGATTAAACGGTAAATCAAGAGAATTGCACACTGAACTCGCTCTAAAAGCCATCCGATTTGATGCAAAGCCGGAAAAAAAATCGGTTTCTGACATTGAAACACCCTATTTCAAAATCAAAAAAAGAATTTTAACATCAAATCTTGAAATTGATTTATCAAAAAGAGATAGTTTTGTCATCTTTATGAATGTTAGCAATGGGTTTTTTGAAATCAACGACAGAAAAATTCATAAGGGAAAAACAGTGCTTCTTCCGGCAACAGCAACCAAAGTGAAGATAAAGACAATTCAAAAAGGAGAATTATTGGAAATATATTTATAAAATCGCATCAGACCAACTAGACGAAATGAATAAGACAAACAAAAAAACCGTAGTCGTAGGGCTCTCAGGCGGGGTAGATTCAAGTGTTGCCGCCAAAATATTAGTGGATGAAGGCTATCGGGTGATTGGCGCCTTCATGCTCAATTGGGATGATACGCGCTATACGATCACTGACGAAATGCAATGGATTAAAGATAGTGAAGATGCCAAAAAGGTTGCCGAAAAGTTGAATATTCCCTTTTATATTTTTGATTTTAAAGACAAATATTTCAAACGTGTTGTGGATTATATGTTTCGTGAATATGAAGCGGGTCGCACGCCTAATCCCGATATTTTATGCAATCGAGAAATTAAATTTGATTTGTTCTGGGAAGAAGCCAAAAAATATGGTGCCGATTTTGTTGCCACCGGACACTATGCCAGAAAAGGAAAAGTCACGAAAAACGAAAAAATCTATTATCGTTTGCTTGCCGGTGTTGACATTAAAAAAGACCAATCCTATTTTTTGGCACAACTCAATCAAGAGCAGCTCAAGAATGCCTTGTTTCCCATAGGAGAATTGGAAAAATCTAAAGTTAGAAAAATTGCAAAAGAAGCTGATTTTGTCACGGCAGAAAAAAGAGACAGTCAAGGTTTATGCTTTGTAGGAAAAGTAAACCTCCCCGATTTTCTCCGCCAACAACTGGCTCCTAAAGAAGGCAACATAATTGTTATTCCAAAAGAATTTTATAATGATTTTCAAAAACCTAAAAACTTTGAAAACGAAAGGAATCGCTTAGAATTCTTAGGTAAAAAATATATCTATAAGCCTGAAGACGGAAAAGTTATAGGAAAACATCAAGGGGCTCACTATTTTACCAAAGGTCAAAGAAAAGGATTGAATATCGGCGGATTTAAAGAACGAACTTTTGTCATTGACACCGATGTCAAAAATAATATTGTCTATATCGGAGAACATTATACGCATCCCGGGTTATATCGCCAAGCGCTTTATGTTAAAAACGATGAATTGCATTGGGTACGTCCCGACTTGAAACTCCAAAGTGGAGAAACCATGGATGTGATGATCAGATACAGACATCTACAACCGCTTCGTCGTGGGAAGCTCCATCAATTTGAAGATGTTTTATATGTTGAATTTTTTGAACCCCAACAAGCCATTGCCGAGGGGCAATTTGTGGCTTGGTATATAGATGACGAGCTAATCGGATCAGGTGTCATAAACTAACTAAATAATAAACATCGTGAATAGAATTACAGATTTATATAACATAAAATATCCCATTATCCAAGGCGGTATGATTTGGGTCAGCGGATGGCGTTTGGCAAGTGCCGTGAGTAATGCCGGAGGATTAGGACTCATCGGTGCCGGATCCATGTATCCTGATATATTGAGAGAACATATCAGAAAAGCCAAACAAGCCACAGACAAACCTTTTGGAGTCAATGTGCCTTTGCTCTATGCCGATTTGGAAGAAATCATGAAAATTATTATAGATGAAGATGTGAAAATTGTATTCACTTCTGCCGGAAATCCAAAGAAATGGACTTCTTTTTTGCAAGACAAAGATGTCATTGTCACACATGTGGTCAGCAGTGTGAAATTTGCTAAAAAAGCTCAAGATGCCGGAGTAAACGCCATTGTTGCCGAGGGCTTCGAAGCCGGAGGGCATAACGGACGCGAAGAAACAACCACTTTCACACTCATTCCGGCAACACGCAAAGAAATCAAAATCCCTCTGATTGCAGCCGGAGGAATTGCGACAGGGAGACAAATGCTTGCTGCCATGCAAATTGGTGCCGAGGCTGTTCAAATGGGTAGCCGCTTTGTTGCTTGCAAAGAATCATCCGCACATGAAAATTTTAAAAAAGCCGTTCTGGAGGTCAGTGACGGAGACACTGCGCTTACGCTAAAAGAATTTGCTCCGGTCAGATTGATTAAAAATAAATTCTATGAAAAACTTCAAGCCTTATATCAAACCTGCCCGAGCGACGAAGAACTTTTAGAACTTCTGGGACGAGCAAGAGCAAAATTAGGCATGTTTGAAGGAGACTTGGACGAAGGAGAGCTTGAAATCGGGCAGATTGCATCGATTATCGATGAGGTGAAAACTGCAAAAAATATCATCAAAGGTATTATGAATGAATATATTTCTGCCAAAAATGAAATAAAATCAGATTCAAAGTATAATTTTTAATATCTTTACGCTCAATTAAAAACAAATTTAGTTATGGCTAACAGCGTTAAAGAATTTAAAAAAGAAATCAAATATATTTTGGGAGAAATCATTGATGAAGCCACTTTCAAAAAATTGATTAATCCTAAAATTAAAGATGATAAGATTGCTGCAATCATTGAAGAAGCTATTGTTTCTCACGATGAACTGCTCGATAAAGTCAATGCCGGAAAAAAAGCGGATAACCAAAAAAAATATTTCAAAGAACTCTATGCTGAATTTGAGCAATCTGCCAAAGCTTTGGTAGATAAACTCAACGCAATAAAATAGTCTCAATTCTTAGTGATTTTATGAGATTTTTATCTTTTAAAAAACCTCGGGAAATATTGTTTTACAGTTATTCTTCGGAACATCACTTTTTGTTCATGTCTTTTTTTTTACGGCTTTTGCATTCCCACTCCCATTGAGCTAATGGAAAGGATTTTTTTCTGAAAGAATAATGCCACCACTCCGATTTAATGGGTTCAAATCCGTATTGTTGCATAATACTTTTCAACAAAATTCTGTTTTTCAATATTTTTTCCGGAAAATTGGTATAAGAATGATAAGCTTCTTTTCCAAAATAGTCAAAGTTTGTTCCCATATCGAGTTCATTCCCTGCAGAATCAACAATAGTAAGGTCAACTGCAACGCCCCTATTGTGCATAGAACCCTTTCTCGGGTTGGCAACATAGCTTGGATTGGGCATGATTTTCCATAGTTCTTGCTGAACTTTTCCGGGTCTATAGCAATCAAACAGTTTCAATCGCATGTCTTTTTGGAGTAATTTTTTTTGAATTTTTAACAACAAAAATGCCACTTCTTTCCTAAGAAAACACTTACCGCAAGAATACATTTTCTTATGCACAAAATTGTTGGTTGTTGCATACCTGATATCATAAACAAAAGTACTATCCAACGTCTTAAGTTCGACCCAGCCAACATGCTCTGCTTTCTTTATATGGTCTTTATTTTCCGCGGCTTCTACAGAATTTTTTAAAGTATCCGGCACAACGAGATTTTTCTTCTGCTCTACTTTGTTTTTGCAAGAAAAGATTAAAAATAAGACCAGTATAAAATGGAATAAAAATTTCACTTTAAGGCACTTTTTTGATGCTGTCTGTTTCCAAATAAATATGTTTTACGTCAGGATTGATTTTAACAATTCTGTTTTTTATTTCATCAATCAAAGGTTCTATTTCCGCAATGGTCAGGCGATCCTTAAAATTAATATTGGCTCCAAGCATAATATCTTTAGGTCCCATATGCATGGTTTTTATATTACCAAAATATTCTATTTGCTCATAATCGGAAAGAATGTCAACCACTTCCTGAATATCTTCGTCAGTTGCAGCTTCTCCTAGTAGTAGATGTTTGGTTTCTTTTGCCATGAAGAATGCCACATAACTCAGCAACAGCCCAATCAAAATTGAAGAAATGGCATCAAAAACCAAATCATTATACGCATACATTAATGTCACCCCAATCAAAGCAATAGTTAGACCAAGTACGGCAGCTGCATTCTCCACAATCACGGCAATAGATGCAGCGTCTTTACTTTCTGCCATCGCAGAGATAAATCCTTTTGGATGAACTTTCCTAAATTCTTTCCATGCCACCCATAAGCTAATTCCTTCAAAGACAATGGCTCCCAACAAAACACCATAATTCCACCACATCATACCTCTATCCGGAGTTCCTTCATGTTCAAGCAGATGTTTGATACCCTCATAAAGTGCCACACCTCCTCCTAAAGCAAAAATAAAAATAGCAACCACAAAACTCCAAAAATAGATTTCCTTTCCGTAGCCAAACGGATGTTGCTTGTCCGGTTTCACTTTACTTTTCTTGATTCCGAAGAGAAGTAATAATCCGTTTGTTGTATCAATTACCGAATGAATCCCCTCGGATAGCATTGCTGAACTTCCCGTAAAGAATGACGCTATAAATTTTAAAACCGCAATCAATAAATTTGCTGCTATCGATGCGAAAATTACTAATTTTGAACCACCTGCTGCCATAGTCTTTTATTTTTTGTAAAAATACACACTTTTTTTAAAAGCAATAACTTTGCATGTCTTTGCGTTCTTGTTACTGAGTTTACTTAAAAAACAATATTTATAAAATTTAATATCGTGAAAAAAATCATCCTAATATTACTTGTCTTCGGCTCCCTCAGTCTTTTTGCACAAAACGATGACCAACTGATAGATTTTGGCGTGACTGCCGGACTCAATTATAATTCAAACGGCATACTGAATATCACAGAAGGATTGAACAATGCATCCAATGAAATCAGTAGCGAGAAACGAACCGGATTTCATGCGGGAATTTATCTCAGAGCAAAGTTGGGAGGCATCTATGTCAGACCTGAATTGGTCTATACGCACACAAAAAGCGGCTATGGCCCAGATACTTTTTATCAATCAAAATTGGAAATGCCTGTTCTTATCGGTTTTAATATTATCAAACCCTTGAGTTTTTTTGCAGGACCTTCTTTTCAATATGCCTTTAAAAACGGCTTTAGTGATTTTGATTCTGACGAATTCAAAATGGATAAAGATATCGCAGTAAATGCACAATTCGGTCTCGCCCTGCAACTCGGACAAAGTCTCCGGCTGGATGCAAAATATGAAACAGGAGTCTATGACAACTTGGCTTCTTTCAAAAATAGCAAGCCTTTAGATGGAATTACCTATGTGGTTAATACCAAGCCTAATCAATTAATTTTAAGTATTTCATTCAAATTGAACTGATATTTTTATGAAGGTTGATCACAATTGTAATCAATTGAAAATCAAAAATAGAATTAAACATCTTTTGTATGCTATAAAACTTAAGTTTTTTCTTTCATCTCTATCAGATTATTTTGTATTTTTACAGTCTGTAAATTAACGACTGCCATGGAAGAAAAATATTCAAAAGCACTCAAAAAAATTATTCTCAAGAGTAGAGATATAGCCTACAAGAACGGGAATAGACATGTTGGAACAGAACACTTGGTTTATTCCATTCTGACGGATGAAGATTATGGCGAGAACAAAATTTTGCAAATTCTAAATGAAGAATATGATGTTCCTTTAGACAGAATCGTTCTTAAAATAAAGCAATTGATTCCGGCAAAAGCATCTGCCAATCTTACCAATCAAGATAAATCGATTATCACATTAACCCATCAAGCCTCCAATGCCTTGAAAAGGTCTTATCTTTTATCAAAAACTTTTAAAGACAACGAAATTGGTTCGGCTCACTTATTTTTGAGCATTTTATACAATGACGATGATCCTGTCAGCAGGCTGTTTTCCAATTATAAAATTGAATATGCCGAAATCAAAAATCTATATGTTTCACTCTATAAAGATGCTGATTTTATCCAGGACGAAACTCAATTTGACCTCCCCACTTCAGAGCAAGAATCTTTTGGTGACGACATTGGTGGAGGCGGAAAACCGGAAATGCCAAAACGCAAAACAAAAAAATCAAAAACACCTGTTTTAGACAATTTTGGAAGAGATTTAACCAATTTGGCAAAAGAAGGAAAATTGGATCCGGTCGTTGGACGCCAAAAAGAGATAGAGAGAGTTTCTCAAATTTTGAGTAGAAGAAAAAAGAATAATCCTATTTTGATTGGAGAACCGGGTGTTGGCAAGTCTGCCATTGTTGAAGGACTTGCATTGAGAATTGTTCAAAAAAAGGTTTCTCGTGTGCTCTTTGACAAGCGTGTTATCGCTTTAGATTTGGCAAGCTTGGTGGCAGGGACAAAATACAGAGGACAATTTGAAGAAAGAATGAAAGCTTTGATGGATGAGCTCGAAAAAAATAGAGATGTTATCTTGTTTATTGATGAAATTCACACCATTGTAGGCGCCGGAGGTGCACAAGGTTCATTAGATGCTTCAAATATGATTAAACCGGCTTTAGCACGCGGAGAAATCCAAACAATCGGAGCCACAACCTTAGATGAATATCGTCAATATATTGAAAAGGACGGTGCTTTGGCACGAAGATTCCAAATGATATTGGTAGAGCCTACCAGCGTTGAGGAAACCATTCAAATTTTACACAATATCAAAGATAAGTATGAAGACCATCACAATGTCTTTTTCACTGATGAAGCCATCGAAGCCGCCGTTAAACTGACCAACAGATATATGACTGACAGAAATCTTCCGGATAAAGCCATTGATGCAATAGACGAGGCAGCCTCCAGAGTTCACATCAACAATATTGTTGTTCCGGAATATGTTTTGGCACTAGAGAAAAAACTGGAAGATGTTAAAAAGAAAAAGATCGAAGCGGTTGAGTCGCAGCAATTTGAATTGGCTGCCAATTTCAGAGATGACGAGAAGCATATTGAAAGCGAACTTTTGAAAATGCAAGAAAAATGGGCTAATGAGATTAAAGATCTAAGACATAAAGTTGATGCTGAACAAGTCGCCGATGTGGTTTCCATGATGACCGGAATACCGGTGAACAGAATTGCACAGGCAGAAAGTTCAAAATTAAAAAAACTAGACAGCATTATCAAGTCTAAAATTATAGGTCAAGATGGAGCCGTTGAAAAAATTGTTAAAGCCATTCAAAGAAACAGATTAGGACTCAAGGACCCCAACAAACCTATAGGTTCTTTCATTTTCTTAGGGCAAACAGGCGTTGGAAAAACACATTTAGCCAAAGTGCTTGCCAAAGAACTTTTTGACAATACCGATGCACTAATCAGGCTTGATATGAGCGAGTATATGGAAAAATTTGCTCTTTCCAGACTCATCGGTGCTCCTCCCGGATATGTAGGATATGAAGAAGGTGGACAACTTACCGAAAAAGTGAGACGTAGGCCTTATTCTGTGGTTTTATTTGATGAAATTGAAAAAGCACACCCCGACATTTTCAACATGTTGTTGCAAATATTAGACGAAGGTTTTATCACAGACAGTTTGGGCAGAAAAATTGACTTTAGAAACACTGTTGTTATCTTAACCTCGAATATTGGTGCACGTCAATTGAAAGATTTCGGACAAGGTGTTGGTTTCGGAACAGCAGCAAAAGTATCACAAGCGGACGAACACTCTAAAGGAGTGATTGAAAAAGCACTAAAGAAGACATTTGCCCCCGAATTCTTGAACAGAATTGATGATATTATCATGTTCAATTCGCTTGAAAAAGAACATATTCATAAAATTATCGATATTGAACTGGGCAAAGTTTATAAAAGAATTGAAGAACTCGGATATCATTTCAGTATGACCAATAAAGCGAAAGACTATATTGCAGAAAAGGGTTATGATAAACAGTATGGCGCAAGACCGCTGAAACGAGCTATCCAAAAATATGTTGAAGACTTGCTTGCAGAAGAGATTCTGGATGCACACATTGAAGAGGATGACACTGTCTTGATGGATTACAACAAAAAAGATGACAAATTATTCTTCAAAATCAAGCATCCTAAAAAGAGTAAAAATAAAGGGGTTCAGGATAATGAAAAAACAGAATAATTAAGGGCCCCGTAGTTCAATGGATAGAATAGTTGTTTCCTAAACAATAGATCCAAGTTCGATTCTTGGCGGGGCTACTTAAATATTGTTATCGAGTATAAATCTTTGATTAATTATAAAAAAACACCCGGTTTATAAAAAATCAGGTGTTTTCAATTATTTGCCTATCATAAATTTAATGCATCTTTCTTCTTTTTCGTTCTTCATTGAGCAATCTCAACTCTCTGTTGGTTTGCCCCGCAACAGAAGTATTCTCTTCTGCACGACGAATCAGATAGGGCATCACATCTTTAACCGGTCCAAAAGGTAAATATTTACTTGTATTGTAACCCGCCTTTGCCAAGTTGAATGTGATGTGGTCACTCATTCCCAATAATTGACCAAACCAAACTCTTTGGTCATTTTTTTTCAATCCGTGTTTCTCAATCAGCTCCATCAAATAATAAGTGCTTTCTTCATTATGTGTGCCTGAATAGATTGCCATATCATCAATATTCTCTAACATGTAAGCTTGCGTATCGTCATAATTTTTATCCGTCAACTCTTTAGTTTTGCAAATAGGATCAGGATAGCCCATTTCCAGTGCTCTTTCTCTTTCTTTTTCCATATAGGCTCCTCGAACCAATTTCATACCGATTTTATAAGCTTTTTCTTTTGCTCTTTGATGCAATTCTTTGAGATAAGGCAGTCTGTCTTTTCTGTATAGTTGCAACGTATTAAAAACAATAGGCTTTTCCGTATTATATTTTTCCATCATTTGTTCAACCAAATCATCTGCAGCTTTCTGCATCCAAGTTTCTTCAGCATCAATCATCAAAGGAATATTATTTTCTTTTGCTCGTTCCGACAGCTTATCATAACGATTCACTACCCTCTTCCATTCTTGTTGCTCTGCTTCTGTCAAATCTTCATTCGCAGAAACCTTGCGATAGATTTCAAATCTTCCTAATCCGGTTGGCTTAAAAACAGCGAAAGGCATCTCCGGTCTATCTTTCGCAAAATCAATCAGTTCCAGTGTTTTATGAAAAGCTCTATCAAAATTTTCGTCGTCTTCCGCTCCTTCAACAGAATAATCCAAGATTGAATAAACTCCTTTGCCATAAAGCTTATCAACGAGCTCTAAACTATCTTCTTCGGTAACGCCACCGCAAAAGTGATCAAAAACCGTTGTCCTGATAATTCCTTCAACCGGAAGATGATATTTCAATGCAAACTTGGTCAAACCTGTACCCAATTTCACCAAAGACTCACTCTTGATCATTTTAAACAACCAATAAGCTTTTTCTAATTCTGTATCAGTTTTTATAGAAAAAGCAACTTCTGTATTATTAAATATATTTTTATCCATTTTATTCCTGTTTTGCTCAAAATTATGAATTTTGAATGATAAAAATATGATAAATATTAGTATTTTTAGCTCAAAATATTTTTTAACATATGTATTATTATAATCAGGAGGGGTTTGACTTTTTAAATACTTTTATATCGAACAGTCTTTTCAGTAGAATTGTTATCATTGATGACCAAAATACACATCAGCATTGCTTGCCTATTTTATCGGGAAGATTAAAACATAAACACACAAACATCACATTATCAGTAGGTGATGAAAATAAAAATATAAAAACTTTAATGCTCATTTGGGATAATTTGCTGAAATTGAATGCAGACAGAGATACGCTGATTATCAACCTTGGCGGTGGTATGGTAACGGATATTGGTGGTTTTGCTGCCTCAACTTATAAACGCGGAATAAAATTTATTCACGTGCCTACTTCTCTTTTGGGAATGGTAGATGCTGCCATTGGCGGAAAAAATGGAATTAACTATCAAAATGCAAAAAATCAGATTGGAACAATCAATCCGCCTGAATTTGTGCTAATTGATGACATTTTTCTAAAAACGCTACCTAAAAAAGAAATAGATTCCGGCTATGCAGAAATGCTCAAACACGGTCTGATTGCCGATAAAATATATTGGGAGCAGCTCACCAATTCCGATTTCAAAAAAAATATGCCGGATTTAATTAAAAAATCCGTTATGATTAAAAATAGCATCATCACAAAAGATCCAAATGAAAAAGGTCTCAGAAAAATACTCAATTTTGGACATACACTAGGACATGCTATTGAGAGCTACTTGAATTATCAGAAAAAACAAAATATTTCACACGGGCATGCAATTGCTCTAGGAATGATTCTTGCCACATATATTTCACATCATAAAAAAAATATGGAACTCACCGAGGTGAATTCCATAAAAAGAATTTTGGTTTCAAAATTCAAAAGAATCAGATTCTCTCCAACGGATGTGAATGAAATCATAAAATTTTTGAGATTCGACAAAAAAAATACAGAAGGCACTCCCGGATTTGTTTTGCTCAAAACCATAGGAAAAGCCCTTTATGATTTTAAAGTGCCTGAAACCTTAATAAAAGAGGCTTTTGAATATTATTCTGCCTAGATGATTTCTTTAAAGATGCTGTGCATCAATCTTTTCTTGTCGTTGATACTTTCCTCCAAAGAGATCATGGTCTCTGTTCTGATGATTCCATCGATATCATCAATGCTGAAGATAATGTCTTTGGCGTGTCTGGTGTCATGCGCTCTAATTTTACAGAAAATATTAAATTTTCCGGTTGTAATATGCGCAACAGAAACATAAGGAATCTCCTCTAATCTATTCAAAACAAATCTTGTTTGAGAAGTTTTTGAAAGATAAACACCAACATATGCAATGAAAGAATATCCCAGCTTGCCGTAGTCAAGTGTCAATGTAGAGCCTTTAATAATTTTGGCTTCTTCCATTTTTCTAACTCTTACATGCACAGTACCTGCTGATATAAGAAGTCTCTTTGCAATTTCAGTGAAAGGAGTTCTAGCATCGTCGATTAGCATGTCTAGAATCTGTAAGTCAACCTCGTCTAAATGTAATTTTCCCATTTTATTTACTTTTTTTTAATTTAATGCAAATATACACATTATTTCCTATTATTTGTAAAAAAAGTAGTTTTTTGTTACACATCTAATAATTTTATTTTTGCAGACACAACCAAATACCTATTGATTCACGTATGTAAACCTTGTTTTCGCGTATTTTTTTTGCTATAAAAAACCTTTATAGTTTAATTATAACTACTTGATTGTCTTATTGTTGTGTTTATTTTTTAAACTTTTTATTTTCATTATGTTTGTTTTATAAATATTTCATACTTTTGTAGTGATGTAAACAAAAATATTATGCATTCGGATATCGCCAAGCGTTTAAAACAGATCATTTCGCATACAGGAATCACATCGGCTGAGTTTTCTGAAAATTTAAAGGTTCAGAAAAGTAGCATCTCTCACCTATTATCCGGAAGAAATAAGCCTAGTTTTGATTTTATTTCCAAGCTTAATGAGAAATATCCGGAAATTAACCTAAGGTGGTTTATCACAGGCAAGGGGAATATGTTGCAAGCGGAAATACGGCAAGAAAGCAAAGAAAAACCGATGCTCCCCCCGGAAAATGTCTTACAAAAAATTCATGAAGTTACAAATGTAAACCGTTCAAATGTAGAGTCCATCATCTACATATATGATGATAATACTTTTAAAATCCTACAGAAGCATTAACTTATGATGGTTGCTATAATCTTCCTATTTCCCCCGTTATTTCTGAATTCACAAATGTAAACCCCTTGCCATTGCCCTAAATTGAGCTTAAAATTTGTGATCGGAATACTTATCTCGGTGCCAATCATCGCAGACTTGATATGTGCGGGCATATCATCGCTTCCTTCAACAGTATGCGTATAATACGGTTGCTCTTCCTTCACAATATCGTTAAACGCAGATTCAAAGTCATCTCTAACCGTTGGATCAAAATCTTCATTAATCATAATACTGGCAGATGTATGTTGAATAAATAGATGGAGAATGCCTGTTTCGGGAAGCTTTGCTCCTATTTCTTTGACAATAATGTCCGTAATTAAATGAAAACCTCTTTTAAATTCCGGCAAGACTATTTTGTATTGTTTCATTAATCAACCACTTTTTTATATCCAAATAGATAATTACTTTTTATTTTTTCTGCTATTCCTTCAGGTAAACTGGATTCCCAGCCGGTCTCTCCCTTCTGAATTTTTTTGATAATTTCACGCGCATATATATTCAAATATTCTTTTTTATAATTTTCTAAATCTATAAAGCGTCCGTTATGTTTGAAATAATCATAAAATTCTTGCACTCTGGGATACAGTTCCAAATTTTCACTACAAATGATTTTATCGGTTTCTCTGTCACGATAAGGATAAATATATAATTTGAGCTTTTTAAAAAACAGTTTTCCAAAAGCTTCCATAATTCCTCCACTCAGATTCCTATAATAAGACTCGTCAAATAATTTAATCAAATGATTGGTGCCCATAATCAGTCCCGTTTTTTCTTTTGTGAATCTTGAAAAATATTCGATCAGCCTATAATACTCTCTGAAATTTGTAATCATAACCGTATGATTCAGAGAGCCTAATAAATTTACTCTGTCCAAAAAATCTTTTTCATTAATGCTTCCTTCTTGGCTCAGGTTATCAAGTGTCATTTCAAAAATAAAATCGGTATTTTTTTTATCGACATTGTTTTCTTTAATAAACATATTGTAGCCTTTTTCAAACATATCAACTGCCAATTTGGTAACCGGTCTGAAGCTGCCGCGCAATGCCAAAATATTCTTTTTATACAATTCATCTGCCGGAAGCAAATTCACACCCTCCGGTCCAAACATCACGGCATCTGTAAAACCGTTTTTAACCAATAACAAACTCATCAATCTGTTATCTACAAAGGTAAATCTCGGGCCTGAGAAATTAATCACATCAATCTCAATCTTATCCACATCGATATGGTCATATAATGAATTCAACAAATCTTTCGGATTATCATTATGATAGAATGCGCCATAAATCAAGTTTACACCGATTTTTCCCAGCGTAACCTGTTGATGGATTGAATCGTTTTCATGAAATCTTACATGCAATATAATTTCATTATAATCTTCCAGCGGAGACATTTGAAAGCGTATGCCCAGCCAACCATGTCCTTTGAATTTTTTAGCAAAATCAATAGTGGCAACTGTATTGGCATAAGTAAAATATATCTTATCGGCATTTTCTTTTCTATCAAGTCTTTGTTCTAACAAATTGGTTTCATGCCTAAGCATTTTTTGCAATCTGTTCTTGGTCACATATCTTCCGTCTGTTTCGGCTCCATAAATGGCATCACTAAATTCTTTTGAATAAGCTGACATTGCTTTTGCAATAGTTCCTGAGGATGCTCCGGCTCTAAAAAAGTTTCGAGCGGTTTCCTGTCCTGCGCCTATTTCAGAAAATGAACCATAGATATTTTCATTCAAATTAATCTTGAGTGCCTTATGATTTATCGATGGAGCGCTTGCAATATTCTTATCACCTTTTATACTGACAGCCATTAACTTTATATTTTGCCCAAAAATACTAAAATTTGAATAAGAATAGAATATTTCTAAATAAAAAATGAGTGCTCTGACGAACACTCATTTTTACGGGATAAAACGCAATTTTACATACTTTTTATCTCTTGCACCACTTTTGTAAATGCTGATTTTGCATCGCCAAACAGCATGGAGTTTTTATCATTGAAAAACAGTTCGTTTTGAATTCCTGCATATCCCGGATTCATACTTCGTTTATTGACTATAATATTCCTTGCCAGTTCGGCATCAAGAATGGGCATGCCGTAAATCGGACTGGCCGGATCATTTTTTGCCGCCGGATTTACTACATCATTTGCACCTACTACCAAAACAACATCTGTATTTGGAAAATCATTATTGATATCATCCATATCAACCAACTTGTCATAATCTACATTTGCTTCTGCCAACAGCACATTCATATGTCCCGGCATACGTCCTGCAACCGGATGGATGGCATATTTCACATCTATTCCTTTTTTAGACAATAATTCTTCCAATTCATGAATGACATGTTGTGCTTGTGCCACTGCCAAACCATATCCCGGAACAATAATCACCTTGCCGGCATAGTTCAACAAGATAGCCACATCACTCGGACTGGCTTCCTTGATATTTCCTTGAACTTTATTTCCGGCACTTGCCGCCGCACTACCTTCTCCAAATGCTCCAAATACAACGGCAGATAAAGATCTATTCATTGCTTTAGTCATTGCAATGGTTAGGATTGTTCCTGCAGAACCTACCAAAATTCCTCCTGTCAGCATCACCATATTGTCATATAAGAATCCGCCAAAAGCTGCTGCCAAACCGGTAAATGAATTTAAAAGAGAAATTACCACAGGCATATCCGCTCCACCAATTGGCAGTACAAACATAATTCCATAGATCAAAGCCAATGCAAATAACAGATAAATATAGTAAGGATTTGAAATGTCGGCAGCCACAATATAAACACCAAAGACCACTACGACTATGGCAAGTAGTGTATTCAGTATATTATATTTAGGCAATCTAATAGGTTTATTTAATTTTCCACTGAGTTTTCCCCAGGCAATCATACTTCCTGAAAAAGAAATGCTCCCAATCACAAGTCCTGCAACAATCATTGACATTTTTGATGCGTTCCCTACATTATGAGAAAATTCCATTAAACCTATTAAGCCGGCTGTGGCTCCCCCCATTCCATTAAAAAACGAAACTAATTCCGGCATTTTTGTCATTTCCACTTTCACAGCTATTCCCCATCCGATCACCGTTCCAATGGCAATAGCCGCAAAAATGAGTAAATAAACAAACATAGGCACATCCAAGTTAGAAATTCTCGGATATACAAATATGGTTGCCAAAATGGCTAAAGTCATTCCAAAGGCAGCATAGAGATTTCCTCTTCTGGCTGTTTTTGGGCTTCCCAACATTTTGATTCCTATAACAAAACTTATAGAAGCTAATAAATATACAAAATTCAGTATTGCTAGTCCCATTATTTCTTAGTTTTAAACATATCTAACATTCTATCGGTTACAACAAAACCACCGACCACATTCAGGGTTCCCAGTATCACCGCCACAAATCCGATGGCAAGTCCAAGTTTGTTTTCAGGCTCCATACGAAGCATCACCAAAATGGCTCCTATAATCACAACACCATGAATGGCATTTGCTCCGGACATCAAAGGTGTGTGAAGCACCGCCGGCACATGACTGATCAGTTCTATTCCTACAAAAATCATCAAGACAACGATATATATCATCTGAAGATTATGATTGATAAAGTTTATTATTTGTTCCATATTCCTTTTATTTTATTAAGATTTGCCCTTCTTTAACCAATAGTGTTCCTGCTGTTATTTCTTCCTCCAATTCAAATTTGAACTTTCCTTCTTCTGTCAGGAAAGTCAAAAAATTAAATAGATTTTTAGCATAGAGTTCGCTGGCATTCGTTGCCAAGGTAGATGGGAGGTTTGATATTCCAATGATTTTTACACCATATTTTTCTACAATTTTATCCAATTCGCTTAATTCCACATTACCGCCTTTTTCAACTGCCATATCTACAATAACAGCTCCACGCTTCATATTTTTGATTTGTTCTTCTCTGATCAAAACAGGAGCTTTTGCTCCTTGCACAAGCGCCGTAGTTATCACTAAATCAGCAGTGTATAAAGATCTATTCACCGCTTCCTTTTGTCTTTCCAAGTAAGCATCAGATACATCTTTTGCATATCCTCCTTCAGAAACATCTTCTGTGTCATCATTTTCAACCGTTATAAATTTTGCGCCTAAAGATTCTGTTTGTTCTTTGGTTTCCGGACGCACATCCGTAGCTTCAACAATAGCTCCCAAACGCTTTGCTGTGGCAATGGCTTGCAATCCTGCAACTCCAACGCCATAAATCAAAACTTTTGCAGGAGTCACCGTTCCCGCTGCTGTCATCATCAACGGAAAAATTTTTGTCATTTCATCTGCACCAAGAATGACAGCCTTATAGCCTGACAAATTGCTTTGTGAGGATAAAACATCCATATTTTGTGCTCTGGAAATTCTTGGAATAGCATCCATTGAAAACAAATTTATGGATTGCGCTGCCATTTTTTGGACAAATTCAGGGTTCAAACGATGATAAACCATACTGATAACAGTTTGTCCTTTTTTTAGTTTCGATATCTCATCCTTGTCTAACGGATTGATTTTAACAATCACATCGGATTCTTGAAAAATCGTGTCTTTGCTCACCGGCTTCACGCCAACTTCCTCATAATCGCTGTCTGAGAAAGATGAAGAGATTCCGGCATCTTTTTCTAATAACACTTCAAACGCAAGCTCTGAAAAGTCTTTGGCAATTTTGGGTGTTACGGCTACTCTCTTTTCGCCTTTTCTGGTTTCTTTTAGAATACCTATTTTCATGTGTTTATGAATTTATATTTATTTCGATGATAAACTTTCTTATGTAATTTTTGTTACAAATATAGCATTTAATGTTATTCATTTTCTAATAAATATCATAATCCGGATAATTTAAAAAATATTATTCTTGCCCGTCATAGCTTTTACCATTGTTATACAAATTTTATATGCAATATTTATATACTAATGATGGTATAAACAAAAAAGAAGCGCCCAAACCGGGCGCTTCTTTCGTTCTGCATGAGAAATTTATTTTTCTTGTGATTGAATTGCCGTCAGCAAAATCGTATTATAGACGTCATCAACCGTACAGCCTCTGCTTAAATCATTCACGGGCTTGCGCAGTCCTTGCAGCATCGGACCAATTGCCAAAGCTCCTGTTTCTCTTTGCACAGCTTTATAAGTATTGTTTCCTGTATTCAAATCAGGGAAAATCAACACACTTGCTTGCCCTGCCACAGGAGAATTCGGCAATTTGCTTTTGCCAACAATCGGATCCACTGCGGCATCATATTGTATAGGTCCTTCAACCATAATATCAGGACGCTTGGTTTTAATAATTTCAGTGGCAGCTCTCACTTTTTCCACATCTTCTCCTTTTCCGGATGCTCCGGATGAATAGGAAAGCATTGCCACTTTTGGTTTTATTCCGAATTTTTGGGCAGAATCTGCACTGGCTATGGCAATTTCAGCCAATTCTTCTGCATTTGGATTGGGATTAATTGCACAATCGGCAAAGGCAGAAACCCTATCGGGTAAACACATAAAGAAAACCGATGAAACGATTTTTGCATCAGGTTTTGTTTTGATCAATTGCAATGCCGGTCTTATGGTGTGTTGTGTGGTATGCGCAGCTCCGGAAACCATTCCGTCTGCATCTCCTTCCAGCACCATCATTGTGCCATAGTATGAAATATCTTTTACAAAATCGCAAGAAGTGGCTTCTGTCATGCCCTTATGTTTTCTCAGTTCAAAAACTTTTTTAGCATACTCCTTGGTCTTTGGAGATGTATTTGGATCGATAACTTCCAAATCCTTACAGTTTAAATTGATTCCGTTTCCTTTTACAATACTTCTGATTTTATTAATATCTCCCAACAAAGTGATGTCAACAATTCCCAAGTCAACAATTCTTGCTGCAGCTTCCAGAATTCTTATATCGTTGCCTTCGGGCAAGACAATTCTTTGTCTTTTTTTGCTTGCTCTTTCTTCCAGATTATACAAAAACATTGAAGGCGTCATCTTTTCCGTTTCAAAGGTTACCAATTTTTTCATCAGCCTTCTTGCATCGATATGACGTTTAAACAAGCTGATTGACCGCATAATCTTTCTACTGTCATAAGGATTGATTTTTGGTTTTAAATCTGCAATTTTTGTAGCGGTTTCATAAGTGTTTGGTTTCACTATAATTACAGGTAAACCTGTATTTGTTCCTTCAATCAGTCTCAAGATTGATTTTTCCGGTTTAAGCCCGCCCGAAAGCACTATTCCGGAAATGCTCGGATAGTTAAACGACTTATCTGCCTGCATGGTTCCCAAGATTAGATCTGCCCTATCTCCGGGAATAATTACCACAGATTTATCTCTGATTTTTGTGAGATAATGTCTGAGTTGCATGCCTCCGACTTCATATTTTTTGACCGGCTTTTCCATATATTTTTCTCCTATCAGAATCTCTCCTGAAAAATGATTAAGAATATCTCTCATGCTTGGTTTCAGAAGATTCTCATCTCTTGGAATCACCACAATATCAGTTTCTTTTCCAATTTCTTTTTCTAAAGATGATTTTAATTTTATCAAATTTTTCGGTTTGATTTTATTAGCCATAATAGCCAAAACTTCTACTTTTTCTTCCTTATAACTATTGTATGCCAATTCGACATTTCCTATATACTCTTCAAATGTTTTTGCAACACCGCTGGAAACAATAATAACCGGAATGGATAATGTTGCAGCAATTTTCACGTTCAGTTCCAATTCCATCAAAGAACCGTCATGTGAGAAATCACTTCCTTCAATAAGAATGAAGTCATATCTGTTTTCTAACTTCTTATATTTTCTGATGATAGTTTCTAAAATCTTGTTTTCTTTTCCTTGATTGAGCAAATCTATAACTTGACTTCTTGTAAAGGCAAAAGCATCTTCATATTTAAGATCTAATTTGAAATATTCCAACATTGTCAAAATATGATTATCTCTTTTTCCATCGGAGTAATCGTCTATTACGGGTCTAAAATAACCCACTTTGTTTTTTTTTGTTAACAACTCATTCATTAAGCCAATGCTAATCAATGACTTACCGCTAAACGGCTCTATGGTTGCTATGTACACTGCTTTATTCATTGTTACGTAATTTATATTACAAAAGTAGTTCTAAAATTTTTCAAAAAAATGACAATTTATTGTTTTTTCATAATAAAACAAAAAAACTCCAATTCCGGTGAACTAGAGTTTTTTCTGTATCTGTTTTGAATTTTATTTATCTCGTATCTTTATCCAAATAATCGGGAACTCCATCTCCATCTGAATCATCGTTTGTTGGGTCACCATCTCCATTGGCATCTTCATTTTTAGTCAAAACACCATCATTGTCATCGTCTTTATCATTGATATTAAAAACCTTGTCATTGTCTGTATCGTCATTCAACGGATTCCCGTCACCATCGAGGTCTTCGTCCATATTTTTCACCAAATCATTATCGTTATCTTGATCTACGATAAAAATTTTGAAAGAAAAAATCAAAGGAGAATAAGGTTTGATTTTTCCGGTAGCCCGCTCATAATATCCTAAACCCGAGGGGGTGATAAGCATTCCTGCTCCAAAGTCTTGAAAGGTCACCGTGCCGTCTCCGTTATCTACAAAAGTACCATCTTTGAAATTGGGCAAAACCTCTTGCCATGCATCAATCAGACTTGCTTCTTTGCCGTTTGAATACTTATTCTTCAAAACAAACCAAGTCGGAAAATAATCTGTTCTCTCGTCAAAAACAGTATTATCAAATAGAATTCCCTTATAGGCGGTGAAAAAATTGTCATATTTGGTCAGTTGTTTTCCTGTTCCTGTTCTAAAAGGAATATAGAATAAATCATAAGTCAAACTTTTAACTTTCGGGTCAACCACCTGAAGGGTTTGTTTGTTGGGGTCATCCCAAAGGGAGACTTGAGTTGAGGGATCGTCTAAAGTATCTATTTCTATGTTGAACTGCGCATCAAGCGTATATCTGTGGGTCTGCATAAATCCCATGATGGAATCTCTTTCCACTTGGTTATATTGCTTGGTTCTGTCTCTTGGCGGTTCTGTTGTTGGATCAGGCTCACTAGAACATTTTGAAGCCGTTAAAAGCATTAATAACACTAAAATGCCAAAAATTCTATATCTCATTTTTAATATTTTTTATTTACTCTCCTACCGAATAAGAATCAAATTCCCTCAAGACCAACAGTGAATTATTTTCAAAAAAAATCACACTGAAAATCTTATCCGTTTCACGGCTGCAAGATACAATTTTTATTTATTTTTGTCTAAATATTAACAAAGTTTTAATTCCAATGCGAATAGACAAATTCTTATGGGCAATCCGATTCTATAAAACAAGAAGCATTGCTGCAGATGCTTGCAAAAAGAATCATGTGAGCATCAATTCTATAGTTGCAAAAGCTTCAAAAGAAGTTTTTGGCGGAGATATACTCAATATTCGGAAAAATCAAATCAACTATAAAATTTTGGTGCTAGACACACCGAAAAGCCGCATTGGCGCCAAGCTGGTTGCGCAATATATCAAAGACCAAACTCCCAAAGAAGAATTTGAACAGCAAGACTTGCTCAAAGATGCTAAAGACTATTATCGCAAAAAAGGAATGGGGAGACCCACCAAAAAAGACCGCAGAGATTTAGATGATTTTTTTGAAGACTAATAAACTCAATCAATTCATACTCAGATAATTAAATACTTTTTCTAAACTTGTCCTAAAATCTTCTTTTTCGATTTTTATATCGATATCCGCAAACTCGTCATAGATATGTTTTCTCGTTTCAAACAACGCTGAGATATATGAATCAAATTCGTGTGTTGCAATCCGGTTGATAATCGGGCGGTTTTGTTTGTCTTTTTTTAGTCGGTTAATCAACATATTGAGTTCTACATTCAAATAGACTTTTTTATAGTCTTTGATTTTTAAAAGCAAACGATTCGACGGCTGAATTATAGTCCCGCCTCCCAGCGATAAAACAATGTTTTGCAAATTCTTTTTCATGATGGTTTTCAATACATCATGCTCAATTTTCCTAAAATAGATTTCTCCCTTTTCAGAAAAAATTTCAGGAATACTTTTTTTCTCAAAAACTTCTATTTCTCTATCCAAATCAATAAAATCATAACCCAACTTGTCTGCCAAAGCCTTTCCCAAGCTTGATTTTCCCGATCCCATAAAACCGTATAAAGCAATGTTCATAGATTGATAATAATATTGGAGGCTAAAGATACGATATAAATCATTTCGGGCAAAGCATGTCAAAATTTTTACCCGCATTGACTGAAATATTTTTTATACTTTTACGTCTGTTCAACCCCTAAAACCACCTAATGAAATATTTAGCTTTTTTGATTTTCTTGCTTTTCTATGCATTATCAGAGGCACAAATCCGTAAAAATTATGATTTACTGGATTTAAATGCTCAAATCCGCATATACCCTATGGATAAAATCGTTCAAGGAGTTGCCGTTTATGATTTTGTTGCTACAAAAAACACAGACAGTATTATGATAGATGCACCCGAAATATCCATATCTAAAGTCAAAATAGGATGTTTCAAAGCTAAATTTAATCAATTCAAAAAATATTTGATTATCAAAAAAAAATTTAGAAAGGGAAAAAACTATACGCTCAAAATAAAATATACATCCCGACCTAAAAGTGCTATGTATTTTGTTGGCTGGCACAACTTGGGGCGCAAACAGGTTTGGACACAGGGACAAGGCAAAGACAACAGTCATTGGCTGCCGAGCAACAGCGATCAAAACGACAAATTTACATGGAAACTGAGCATTGACTTTCCGAAAGACTATCAAGTTATTTCCAACGGAACCAAAATTGCAGAAAAAGAATTGAATAACAGCATAAAAAGACATGTTTTTAAACAATCTGAACCCGCACCTGCTTATTTAATGTTTATAGGAGCAGGAAAATATATTTCTCAAACACTTATGTCGGATTCCGGAGTGAAAATATATAATTATCAATATCCCGACAAGCTGAAAAATGACAGAACCTATTACAAATCCAAAGAAATTTTTGATTTTCTTGAAAACGAAATCGGCATGAAATATCCTTGGAAAAACTACAAGCAAATTCCTGTTGAAAACTTTTTATATGGCGGCATGGAAAACGTGTCTGCCACAAGCTTCAGCAGCAATCGCTATATGGTTGACAGCATTGCTTTTGCCGATATCAACTATCTCAATGTCAATGCGCATGAACTCACACATCAATGGTTTGGAGATTTGGTCACAGGCGCCAATCCTGAAGACCATTGGCTGCATGAAAGTTTTGCAACCTATTATGCAAGATTATCGGATAGACATTTCTTTGGTAAAAACTACAGCGACTTTGAAATCTACAGATATGATCAACAAATCATCAATGCTGCAAAAACAGATACAATTCCGTTGCTCAACGGAAAAGCTTCAAGCCTCACTTTCTATCAAAAAGGTGCTCGTATTATTCAAATGATGCGCAGTGAATTGGGAGATAAAAACTATAAAAAAATCATCCAAAAATATCTTGAAGATTTTGCCTATAAAAATGCGACTACATCTGATTTTAAAAGAATTTTATACAAAGTGACCAAGGACAGCCTGAATTCTTTTTTCAAGCTTTGGTTTGCAAGCGCACAGATTCCTGAATATGTGTTGATTCAAAAAAAAGATAGTATTCTTTTCAAACAAAATACGGCACAACTCCCCTTAAAATTTCTAATTATTTCAAAAAATAAAAAATATGAGCTCACTCAAAGTCAAAATTTTAAGCTGCCCGACTACAAGAATATTTTAGCAGTCATTCCAAATCCGGACAATCAAAAACTAGCTCAAATCAATTTCAAGAGAGATACTGCTTGGATCATAAACCAAATCTTGTTCAGTCCTAATTTCACAGACAAACTAAAAGCCCTGAAAGAAATCAGAGAATGGAAACTCAAAAGCAAGTATCATATTTATAATCAGCTTATTGAGCAAAAAAATTATTATCCCATTTATGGAGAAATTTTGAAACAAATCGCCCAAAAAAGCGATAGTTCAAGCTTGGCAATTATCAAGAAATTATTCAAAAAAGATTTAAAAACCAGACAGGAAATCGCGAGATCTATGAACTTTATTCCAAAATCACTCAAAGACGAATATCTAAGCCTTCTGAACGACCCGTCTTATCTCACTATAGAAGCAACACTATGGAGATCTTGGTTCAATTTGGAAAAAGAAAGATTCATGATTCTGAACAAAACAAAAAACATCACGGGATTCAATTCTCACAATGTCAGAATATGGTGGCTGCTCTTGTCCTATTTGACCAAAGATTATCAGCCGGAAAATAAACAAAAAATTTTGGATGAACTCATTGACTACGGTAGTGAAAATTATAACAACGCCACTAGAAGCTACGCTTTTATGATACAAGAACAATTGCAACAAGTTCCTAAAAATGAAATCTATAATTTGATCAAAGCATCATTTCATTTTGATTGGCGATTGCATCAGCAAGCCAGAAGACGACTCAAAATTATTTATCATACCTACGCAAATAAGAATATGATTTTTGATGTGCTCAAAGATTTCGACTTGGAAAAACAAAAATTTATCAAAGAAATGCTATTCAAATCAAAATATAAAGATCTTTTAAAATGAACTCGGAAATCCATCTCTTCAAGATTAAGAGCGCAACTAAAAAAACACAAAACTATAAACCGAATGGCAAGTATCCCGAAAGGGTTGAATGTCTAAAAAACTGAAAAACAAGATAAATACGCCCCTGAAGGGGTCGCATATAAACATAAAAAAAATGAAATATATCACATCTGAATTTTACAACTTCTTTAAAGACTTAGCTGCCAACAACAACCGAGAGTGGTTCAATGCACACAAAGAAAAATATACGGAACATGTTTTTAATCCTTTTAAATCATTAACTGAAAATGTCATTAAAAAAATGTCGGATATCGACCCTAATATCCAAATCACCTATAAAGATGCTGCTTTCAGAATATATAGGGATATCAGATTTTCTGCAGACAAGTCTCCTTATAAGTTATGGATGGGTGCCGTAGTGAATAGAATCGGTAGGAAAAACAGTAGTTTTCCTGAAATATATTTCCAATTTGGTCCCGGTGAAAATTTTATTGCCGGAGGATTATATCAACCCGATAAAGAAATCCTGTATAAAATCAGGGAATATATTGCCCGGCATCCGAAAACATTCGACAAAATCAATAATGACGAGATATTAAGAAAATATTTTCCTGAGGGGTTCCAAGGAGAACGCAACAAAAGACTGACAAAAGAATGGATGAAAATAGCTGATCAACAAGCTTTTATATTGAACAAAAATTTCTATACTTTTAGAAAATACCGCCCTGAAGAAATCATGATAAAAAACCTGGACGAGTTCATCGTATCACATTATCAGGCCATGCAAAAATGGAATTCGTTCTTAATAAAGCTCAACACATAAAATCTCAATATCTTTTTTGAATATCAAATCTGTATGTTTTGTGGTGTGTTTTGAGTATGAGACGGTATTTTCCTACTTTTTTCTCAATCATATCAATGAAAAAATAGGTGTTTTCCGGATAATCACAAAAAATCTCATTACCCGATAAATCTATAAGTTTACATTCCTTAATCGGGTATTTGCTATTGACAAAAACATGGTCGTAATAATGATTAGGGTAAATATTGATGTCTTCATATGTATCTCCGGTCATTATAATAGGAGAAATCGGAGTGTCCACGCCGGAAATAATCAATTCCGCTTCTTTTTGATTGCTTGGCGACAAATTATCGACCATCCATAAATTGATGTGGATTCTATACTGTCCATCATCTCTGAGTTGTTTTTTGTCATATTTCCATTGATTGATTAGATATTTTTCATTGGGTACAAATATGTGATGACCGGAAAAACCGGAAAAGATTATTCGGTTGGCTTGCCAATCAATACTATGTGTGGAATAGTTTCCTGACAAATTCATTTCAAACCTGAAAAGATTTTCTGCAGACTCCGGTTGTACAACATATTGCACGTTAGGATGTTTTTCTTGCTTCCAACGAGAAAATTCAATATCCATTTCTTTATTTTTTTCCTTGTATAAAAATACCGCAGCAACAAGGTTTTTATCTAACTTATCAATATTACCGGATAAATAAAATCTGTGTGCACCATATGTTGTCGGATGCACGCTCACCACTTCAGACGAATGCCACTTTCCGTTTATTTTTCTAATTTTCAGATGTAACCTGTTCTCCCCATCAACCCAAACAGAATGCTCATCATCAGACCATAAATTCATGCCCGGATTACCGTTTCCCGATCGAACATACCAATTCATTCCGGAAAAATTAATTATTCTCGGCATTTGTAAATCATTTTCTTGAGCATTTAGCGTGTACGTAAAAATTAAAATTAATATTTTTACGCAATAAATAACTTTGTCTGTTTTCATGTTCTCAAAAATATGAAATAATACAACATAAAAAATCATACCAAACCAAGATGAATCTATTTTATTCCAAACATATTTCCGACAAGACAAAAACCTATACTTTTGACAAAGATGAAAGCAGGCATATTTCTCGTGTCCTACGAAAAAACATAGGAGACCCGCTGCATATCACAAATGGAAAGGGTTATTTGTTCAGGGGTAAAATCATTGATAACAATCCTAAAAAAACAATTGTTGAAATCAAAAATATAGATTTTAAACCCAAAAAAACTTATTCCGTTCATATTGCCATTGCACCGACCAAGAGCAATGACCGCATTGAATGGTTTTTGGAAAAAGCAACTGAAATCGGCATTGATGAAATAAGCCTGTTGTTAACGGAACACTCCGAACGCAAAAAAGTTAATCCGCAGAGATATAAGAAAATTATTATCGCCGCCATGAAACAATCTTTGCAAACCTATAAGCCCACACTCAACACATTGATAAAGTATAACGATTTCATCGAACACAATTTTGATGGCTATCAGAAAGCCATTGCATATTGCAAAGCAGACCTGCACTTAGAAAAAAGTATAGAGCCAAAAAAAAATGTGGTTTTGCTCATCGGACCGGAAGGTGGCTTCTCCGAAGAAGAATTTCACATGGCTTTCGACAAAGGATTTATTCCGGTAAAACTCTCTCAAAACCGACTTAGAACAGAAACAGCAGGAATTGTTGGTGTTCAAAGCATTTCATCGATAAATGTCTAAAATTTCACTGCGATTTTTGAAGCAAACATTTTGGTTGTATTGAAGAAAAAATTGTTAAATTTGTTGCTTCGACCCGAAACAACATGAAAAAAGAAACTGACTATAGTGTAGAAGAGCAACACCAAATTCAAGAAGCTTTTGAACAGCTGATGACATCGACCTATCAAAAAATTGATAAGGAAGGCGCAAAGATTATCAACGAAGCCTATGAATTAGCAAAAGACGCACACGACGGACAACGCAGAAAATCAGGAGAACCATATATTTTTCATCCTATTTCCGTTGCTCAAATCGTGGCAGAGAATATTGGTTTGGGTGTCATTTCCATTGCCTCTGCTCTACTCCACGATGTGGTTGAAGACACTGATATAACCCATGAAGAAATCTATAAAAAATTCGGTGATAAAATCAGCAAGATTGTTCGAGGTCTCACCAAAATTAAGCAACTGAAAAGTGATAAGGATATTTCTCTTCAAGCAGAAAATTTCAGAAAAATGATTCTGACGCTAAATGAGGATATTCGCGTAATCCTGATCAAGACTGCCGATAGGCTGCATAATATGCAAACCATGGCAAGCATGCCCAAAGAGAAACAAGAAAAAATTGCATCTGAGACATTATATATTTACGCACCGCTGGCACACAAACTGGGTTTGTATAATATCAAATCCGAATTAGAGGATTTAGGCTTAAAATATACGGAGCCGGGAGTATATGAAGATATCAGCAACAGCATTGAAGAATCAAAAGAAGAACAAGATAAGTATATAGAAATTTTTTCATCGATTATTCGAGACTCTTTGTCAAAAGAAGGACTGAATTTTGAGATTACGGGGCGTTTTAAATCCATTTTCTCCATCTATAAAAAGATGCGGGCAAAAAAGATCAGTTTCAAAGAAGTATATGACAAATTTGCCATCAGAATCATCTACAAATCAGATAAAAAAAACGAAAAATTCCTTGCTTGGAAAATTTATTCTGTTGTCACCGACCATTTCAAACCGAATCCCAGCAGATTGAGAGATTGGATTTCTCAGCCTAAATCAACAGGATATGAAGCCCTGCACACCACTGTTATGGGACCGGAAAAAAAATGGGTAGAAGTCCAAATTCGTTCCGAGCATATGAACGAAATTGCTGAAAAAGGCTACGCTGCCCACTACAAATACAAACACGGCGATGACACCGAAGAACTCGGTTTTGAAAATTGGCTGAACAGGCTTAAAGACTTGCTCGAAAATCAGGACGACAATGCTGTTGACTTTATAGAAGAATTCAAACTAAACCTCTTTGCCAAGGAAATCTTTGTTTTTACACCCGGTGGCGATATTATTTCACTGCCGAAAGGATCCACTCCACTTGATTTTGCTTATGCCATTCATACAGAAGTAGGCTCACATTGCCGGGGAGCAATTGTAAACGGGAAACTCGTACAACTCAACCATACTTTGAAAAGTGGCTATGTGGTCAAAATTATCACTTCTCACAGCCAAAAACCAAAACTCAACTGGCTGGATTTTGTCAAAACCGGACGAGCAAAAACAAAAATCAAAGCTTTTCTGAAACAAGAACAAAAAGAAATTGTTGAAGAGGGCAAAGAAATCCTCAGACGGAAACTAAAACACCTGAAATTAAAATACAATGATACGACCATCAATAATCTGGTCAATTTTTTCAAACTTAAAACCAGTAAAGATCTTTTCTATAATGTAGGAGCAGGAATCATAGACAATAAAATGCTTAAAGATTTTTCTCAAGCACGCTCAAATGTATTATTCGACTTTTTTAAGAAAAAAATTCGCAGAAAACCCGGTAATTTTCAAGCTGTAAAAGATGAGATAACCATTAACTATGACACCATTGTGTTTGGTCCGGACGAGCAACAATTGGATTATTCACTCGCCAATTGCTGTAATCCTATTCCCGGAGATGAAATCTTTGGATTCACCACGGTCAATGAAGGCATAAAAGTTCATAAAAAAAGCTGCCCGAATGCTTTAAGTCTGCATTCAAATTATGACTATCGAATATTGACTGCCAGATGGATAGACTCCAGTAAGCATGATTTCATCGTGAACCTGAAAATCATAGGTTTTGACCGCCCCGGAATGGCAAAAGACCTGACCAGAATGATTTCTGACGACGAACAATTAAACATCAAAAGTATTGCTCTGAAATCTCAAGCAAATCTTTTCGAAGGACAAATATCTTTGTATATCAAAAACACGGAACATCTCAAACAAGTATTACAAGATATCAAACAGATTGATGGGGTCAATAAAATTGAGAGAATCGAATAAATTTTTAATTTTTCCATCACAAAATAAAATGCTTTAAAAGCCAATCATATCAACTGAATTTTGACTTTTGCACAAACGCATAAGCAAAAAAATCATTTATCTTTTAACATCACTTTGTTGAAAACTAATTGCTTTCTCAGAACATTTTTTTGTTATTTGATTATATCTTTACTATCCCTGACCTGTGGATGAATATAAAAATAACCAACTATGATTCAAGAGATTAAGAGCAAATCAAAAGTAAAAAAACATACCTTTTCCGAAGTATTTGATGTTGCAAAAGAATATTTCAATGGTGACGAACTGGCTGCAACCACTTGGATAAACAAATATGCTTTAAAAACTCCAAAAGGCGAGTTTTTGGAACAATCTCCTGAAGACATGCATAAAAGAATGGCAAGAGAATTTTCCAGAATGGAAAAAAAATATAAGCCTGACCAAAAGCTTCAAAATCTTTCCGAATATGGAAAAAAAAGAAGTTTTTTGAGTGAAGAAAAAATCTTCAAATTGTTTGATCAATTTAAATATGTGATTCCACAAGGAAGTATCATGTTTGGTTTGGGAAATAATCAAGTCATAGCATCGCTTTCCAATTGTGTGGTTGTTCCGGCTGTTCTTGATTCCTACGGTGGCATTATGTACACAGATCAGCAATTGGTACAATTGTTTAAACGAAGATGCGGTGTAGGCACGGATTTATCTAATCTCAGACCAAAAGACACCAATGTTTCCAACGCTGCAGGAACCACAACCGGAGCGGTTTCTTTCATGCATAGATTTTCATTCACCACAAGAGAAGTGGCACAAAACGGAAGACGAGGTGCATTGATGCTGACCATGGATATCGCCCACCCTGATATTGAAGATTTTGTGACAATCAAGCAAGACTTAAGCAAAGTGACCGGTGCCAATATTTCTGTCAGACTATCCGATGAGTTTATGAAAGCCGTCACAGAAGATACGGACTATTTGCTTCGTTGGCCGATTGACAGTGATAAGCCGAAAATTACAAAAAAAATAAAAGCAAAAAAACTCTGGGATATCATCATCAAATCTGCACACAATACTGCAGAACCCGGATTGATCTATTGGGACAAACAACATTATTATTCCACTTCGTCACTCTATCCGGGATTTGAAAATGTTTCTACCAACCCCTGCTCTGAAATTGCCATGCAAGGCGGTGACAGCTGTCGGCTGATTGCGGTGAATCTTTTTAGCTTTGTAGAAAATCCTTTCACCGATAAAGCAAAATTCAATCATGAAAAATTCTATGAAGTTGTATATGAAACACAAAGACTGATGGATGATTTGGTCGATTTGGAATTGGAATCCGTCGATAGGATTTTGCACAAAATTGACCAAGACCCCGAACCTGATTATATCAAAACCGTGGAACGAGAAACTTGGCAACTTTTGCGAGACAATGGAAAAATTGGAAGAAGAACCGGATTAGGATTCACAGCTTTAGCCGATGCCATTGCCGCACTAGGCATTAAATTTGACACAACTAAAGCCCTCAAAGCCGTTGATGCAATTATGCGCACGAAAATGAAAGCAGAATTTGACAGTAGCGTTGATATGGCTGTTGAGCGAGGAAAATTTGAAATTTTTAATCCCGAAATTGAAAAACAATCTGAATTTGTTCAGATGATTGCCAACGAATTTCCTGAACTCTATCAAAGAATGATGAAATACGGACGCAGAAATATATCCATCAGCACAGTGGCTCCCACCGGATCATTGAGCATGTTGGCGCAAACATCATCAGGAATTGAGCCCGTATTCATGCTTTCTTATAAACGCAGAAGAAAAGTGAATGAAAATGACCCGAAAGCAAAAGTTGACTATGTTGACGATACCGGCGATGCCTTTGAAGAATTCACGGTCTATCATCATAAACTCAAAGAATGGATGAAAATAAGCGGAAAAGAAAATATTCACGAAAGTCCTTATGCCGGAGCAACCGCTCCTGAAATCGATTGGAAAAAGCGAATAGAAATGCAAGCGCTTGTACAAAAATATACCACTCATTCCATCAGTTCAACCATCAATCTCTCCTCTGATGTCAGCCTGAAAAAAGTCAGCGATATCTATATTGAATCTTGGAAAAAAGGTCTAAAAGGCATCACCGTTTATAGAGACGGATCACGCAGCGGCATTTTGATTTCAAATGAGAAAAAAGATGAGAAAAAAGATGAAAATAGAATTTTTCCCGCCAAAAGACCAAAAAGATTGGAAGCCGATGTTATCAGGTTTATGAATAAAAGCGAAGAATGGATTGCTGTTGTCGGCTTGATTGATGGAAATCCGTATGAAATTTTCACCGGAAAAATGGAAGACGTTTTCAATCTTCCGGATTGGGTGAACAAAGGTTGGGTGATCAAAAACAGAGACGAGAACGGCAAAAAACGATATGATTTCCAGTTTATTGACAAACAAGGATATAAAATCACCATTGAAGGGCTGTCTCGTTCCTTTGATAAAGAATATTGGAACTATGCCAAATTGATTTCCGGTGTAATCAGACACAGCATGCCTATGCATGAAGTGGTCAAGCTCATCGAGGGTTTGAATCTGTATGACGACTTTATCAACACGTGGAAAAATGGTGTGGCACGTGCTTTGAAACGCTATATTCCGGATGGCACCAAACCACAAGACAAAAAATGCCCGTCGTGTGGAGATCCCGAGGGTTTGGTTTATGAAGAAGGTTGCTTGGTATGCAAAAGCTGTGGATACAGCAAATGCGGATAAGCATAAAATTCAAAAAATATTTTGTCAAATCCATCTAAAATCTGTATTTTTCAGCCCAAAACATATTTCCGCTGATGAAAATAGGATTTGACGCCAAAAGAGCTTTCCACAACACAACCGGACTGGGGAATTACAGCCGTGATTTAATCAGCATTCTGTCTCGATATTATCCTGACAATCAATATCATCTATATAATCCTAAGAAAGCAAAGGTCAACAGACTTGCAATTGCCGGAAACATGCATGTTCATCTGCCGAAAGGTTTTTTTGAAAAACTGCTGCCTTCATTTTGGCGCAGCAAAAGCATACAAAAAAACCTGAAAAAAGATCAAATCGATATATTTCACGGTCTCAGCGGAGAGCTGCCGATTGGCATGGATAAAATCGGCATAAAATCCGTTGTGAGCATTCATGATTTGATATTTATACGCTATCCCGAACTATACAAACCTATTGATCGGAAGATATACATTAAAAAAAATTTAAAAGCAGCCAAAACCGCCGACAAAATAGTTGCCATCAGCGAACAAACCAAAAAAGATATTATCAAATTCTTGAATGTCGAACCTGAAAAAATAGAAGTCATTTATCAAGGTTGCCATCAAGCTTTCAAAAAGAATTATAGCTCCGAATTAAAAGACGAAATAAGAAACAAATATACTTTGCCCGAGCATTTTTTGCTCAACGTTGGCACCATTGAACCCAGAAAAAACGCATTGACAATTGTCAAAGCCATACACCGGTCTGACTATAAACTGGTTTTGATTGGAAAACAAACGGCATACGCAGAAAAAATTAAAAAATTTATCAAGAAAAACAAGATGGAAACTCAAGTCTTTTTTCTTGAGGGCTTAGACGTCACCGAACTCGCCATTGTCTATCAATTGGCTGACATTTTTATCTATCCAAGTATTTTTGAAGGCTTTGGCATTCCGATTATTGAGGCGCTGTTCAGCAAAACTCCGGTGATTAGCAATGGAAACGGCGTATTTCCGGAAGCAGGGGGGGATTTTTCAAGCTATGTTTCCAATGCTTTGGATGCCAAGGAATTACGTGAAAAAATTGACAAATTATCCGCTACAGACAAAGCCGAAAATATTCAAAAAAGCTTTGAATTTGCACAAAAATTTAACGATCAAACTATTGCCGAAAAATGGATAAAACTATATGAAAGTTTATAAGAGAAAATTTGTACTTTTGGCGGACTGTCATAAAAAACCGATTTGAGTAGCAAAAAACCACATATAATTGTTGACGTTGAACGAATGAAACACCCGTTCACCGGATTATATTACTACTGTAAGAATCTCGCCGTAAACCTGGAAAAATATCATTCGGACAAATTTAATTTTCATTTTTTCTCTTATCCTAAAGTCAAATTTCCTAAATACCTGAACAGAATTAACCGCAGTCATTTGGATAAATTCCATTTGGTTAAACCCAAAAAATACAAAATCTGGCATTCCACTTGGCAAGACACCAAATATGTGCCTAAAAAAGGAATGAAATTTATCTATACAATCCATGATTTGAATTTTCTCTATACCGACAAGCCTGAACACAAAAAGAAAAACCTGCTGAAAAAAGTACAGGAGAAAATTGATTTAGCCGATGCTATCACTGTGATTTCCGAGTTTGTGAGGCAAGATGTCAGTAAAAATCTGGATTTGAAAGGAAAAAATGTATATGTGATTCACAATGGTGTAGATGTAAATGAATATCCTTATTTTGATAGTCCTAAATACAGACCGAAAAACAAATTTCTTTTCACCGTAGGAACCGTTCTATACAAAAAACATTTTCACGTGCTACCGCGTTTATTGGTTGGCAATGATTTTGAGCTGATTATAGGTGGCATTCATCCGGAAAAGTCTTATGTCAAACAAATTGAAGAAGAAGCACTGAAATATGGTGTAAGCAACAGAGTGCATCTAATCGGACCAATCACAGATGAAGAAAAATATTGGTACACCACAAATGCCGAAGCTTTTCTTTTTCCTTCCATTTCCGAAGGATTCGGCTTGCCTCCTATCGAGGCAATGCGGCTTGGAAAACCGGTTTTTCTGTCAACATTAACCAGCTTGCCTGAGGTCGGCGGAAAACACGCCTATTATTTTGAAAATTTTGATGCAGAACACATGCAAAATGTGTTGAAAGAAGGGTTAGATGACTATCATCTGAATCAAAGAAAAGATGAAATTATCAAATGGTCTAAACAATTTTCTTGGGAAAATTCAACCAAAGGCTATGTGGAAGTCTATCAAAAAACCTTAGGACTGCCAATCAATGCCACACCTTTTATCAAAAAAAGAAAAAAAGTCACGGCCATTATTCCGACTCTCAACGAAGAAAAAAATATCAAAGAAGCCATTGCATCTGTGGCCTGGGCTGATGAGATTATTATCATAGATTCTTACAGCATCGATAGAACCGTGAAAATTGCAGAAGAATTCAAAGTGCGTGTCATACAAAGAAAATTTGACAACTTCTCCAATCAAAAAAATTATGCCATTGAACAAGCAACACACGACTGGATTTTTATTCTGGATGCAGACGAACGCGTTCCTGAGGATTTGAGATTGGAAATTACCAGTACGCTGGAGAACACAAAAGAATATATTGCCTATCGGATTCCCAGACAAAACTATATTTCCGGAAATAAAATCAAGTATAGCGGATGGCAAAACGATAGAGTCACCAGACTGTTCAATCGGAAGTATGCTAAATATAACGGGCGTTTTGTGCATGAAGAGATCTCTGCTCAAGGAAAAACAGGCAATTTTTCTGAAAAACTTATTCACTATACTTATGACAACTACAATCATTTCATCACAAAGCTTGAACTATATTCCGAACTTAAAGGAAGAGAAATGATCAGCAAGGGAAAAAAATATTATCCGCTTATGAAATATTTTGCCGCTGCATTCAGGTTTGCCAAACATTATATTCTTAAGCTTGGATTCTTGGATGGAAAAGACGGCTATATGATTTCTTATTTCTCTGCCATTTCAATCATCAAACGATATGATAAATTAAGAGAACTCCAAAAACAACAAAAAGCCTAAAAACATATTCTGTATGAATATTCTTGAAATCATCAAAACCGGAGGACTTATTCTCTATCCAACTGATACCGTATGGGGAATTGGCGGAGATGCCACAAATCCTGATGTGATTCAAAAAATATTCAATATCAAAAAACGTCATCCGGAAAAAAGTATGCTGATTCTGGTTGACGGATATGAAATGCTCCAACAATATGTCGATGAAATTCCGCTTGAAATATGGCAGATTCTTGAAAAAAGCACGAAACCCACAACCGTTATCTATCCAAACCCCAAAAATTTGCCTAAAGAGCTGCTTGCCAAAGACGGAAGTGTCGGCATCAGAATCATCAAAAAAGGCTTTGCCAAAGAGTTGATCAAAGCCATTCAAGTTCCTTTGATTTCCACTTCTGCCAATATCTCCGGAAAACCCGGTCCCGCCAATTTTGATGAAATTGATGAATACATTTTGCAAAACGTGGACTATATCGTAAATTTGCACCGAAATTCATCAACACAAAAACCTTCCAGAATCATTAAACTTAATGCCAACGGAAGCATAAACATCATAAGAGATTAATGACCAAAGAGTTAGTTTTTACTGAAGCAATAGATCTTTCTATTTTCAAAGACATACAAAAAGCCGGACAAGAAATTGACAAAAAATGTTATGTCATCGGTGGCTATGTCAGAGATTTTTTGCTCAAAAAACAAAAAGCAAAAGATATTGATATTGTCTGTGTGGGCAACGGAATTCAATTGGCGGAGAAAGTTGCCAAAACCATTCCGTATAAACCAAAAGTCACCATTTTTAAAAATTTTGGTACGGCAATGATCAAATTAGACAATCTGATTTTGGAATTTGTCGGAACAAGAAAAGAATCCTACAACAAAAACAGTCGTAAGCCGATTGTTGAGGCGGGAAGCATGGAAGATGACCAAAAACGTAGAGATTTCACCATCAATGCTTTGGCAATCAGTCTTAATCAAGAAGATTTTGGAACTCTCATCGACCCGTTCAACGGATTGGATGATCTCAAAAACAAAATCATCAGAACACCTTTAGACCCGGACATCACTTTTTCTGACGATCCGCTGAGAATGATGCGCGCCATCAGGTTTTCATCGCAATTGGGCTTTGTCATTCATCCTGAAACTTTTAAAGCGATTAAACGAAATAAAAAAAGAATCAAAATTCTTTCGACCGAGCGTATTATGGATGAATTTAACAAAATCATGTCTCATCCAAAACCTTCTTCAGGTCTAAAATTGCTTCTCGAAAGCGAATTGATCGATGAGTTTTTTCCGGAATTAAGCAGATTGCAAGGTGTGGATGAAAACGAAGGAAAAACACATAAAGACAATTTCTATCACACGCTGGAAGTTGTTGACAATATTGCCCGACATTCTGACAATCTATGGCTGCGTTGGGCTGCCCTGCTCCATGATATAGGCAAACCTGCTACAAAAAGATATCACAAAAAAAACGGTTGGTCTTTTCACGGTCATGAATTCTTGGGAAGCAAGATGGTGCCGAAAATATTCAAAAAACTAAAACTTCCTCTGAACAACCAAATGGAATATGTCAAAAAAATGGTCTTATTGAGTTCCAGACCCATTGCGCTCACCGAAGATAATGTGACCGATTCTGCCATCAGAAGACTACTTTTTGAAGCCGGAGACCAAATAGATGACCTCATGTTGCTGTGTGAAGCAGACATCACCACAAAAAACAAACAACGCTACAAAAAATATCATGACAATCTCCAACTGGTCAGAAAAAAACTGATTGAAGTTGAAAAAAGAGATAATATTCGTAACTTTCAACCGCCCATTTCAGGAGAAGAAATCATGAATCATTTCAACTTGAAGCCATCCAGAACGGTTGGCATCATCAAAGAAGAAATCAAAGAAGCTATTCTTGAAGGAAAAATCAAAAATAATCATCGAGAAGCAAAAGCTTTTATGATTGAAATCGGCAAAAAACTGAACCTTGAAAAATAAGATTATGATTTACAAAATTCGAGTCTATTTGGAAACCAACAACGGCAATGTTTTTAGAGATATTGAAATTCAAGGAAATGCCGTGCTTGAGGATTTGCATAATGTGATCATGCAAAGCTTTGATTTTGAAGGTACTGAACTGGCAGCTTTCTATCTCACGGACGAAGAACTCAACCAAGGAATGGAAATTCCACTATTCAATCTGGACGACAGCAATCCCGCCAACAACATGATGTCTGACACACAGATAAAAGAAGTATTGGATGAAAACAACCCAAAACTTATCTATATCTATGATTTTCTGAGTCTTTGGCGTTTTTTGATTGAACTGATGGAAATTGCCGAGGAAGAAAATGCCACGACATATCCCAATGTGGTTTATGCCGAGGGCATCAGACCTGAAAGCGCTCCGGATGTGGAATTCGGCACCGACGAATTCGATGACCCCTTTGGCGACGAAGACACGCCCTTTGATGAATTTCAGGACTATGACGACAATCAATGGTACTAACTGGAGTTGAAAGTTCGTAAAGTTGAAAGTTCATAAAGTTGAAAGTTCATAAAGTTGAAAGTTCATAAAGTTGAAAGTTCATAAAGTTGAAAGTTCGTAAAGTTGAAAGTTCGTAGAGTTGAAAGTTCGTAAAGT
>Ga0256846_1000064_pt1 | contig 45375 bp, 40 predicted proteins | sample TevniametaG_FD_189098 | JGI IMG/M metagenome (GOLD analysis project Ga0256846, IMG submission 189098) | Tube worm associated microbial communities from hydrothermal vent at the East Pacific Rise, Pacific Ocean - Tevnia | ecosystem: Host-associated > Annelida > Integument > Unclassified ...
TAAATTATCAAACTTATGTATTCACCGACAGAAGTATTTACCGACCCGGACAAAAAGTCTATTTCAAAACCATTGCACTCAAACAAGAGAAAGATGAATCTTCTATTGTTCAAAATCAACAACTTGAAGCGACTTTATTCGATGTCAATAATCAAAAAGTGGGGCGGCTCAACCTTATCACGAACAATTACGGATCTGCTCAAGGAAGCTTTTTGCTTCCCGAAAACACCTTAACCGGAAACTTTTATATTGTGATATCCGGAAAAAACGACAGTTTCAGAACCAGTAAAGGTATCAAAGTAGAAAATTATAAGCGTCCGAAATTCGATGTAGATTTCAAGCCCGTCACACAAAGCTATAAAATAAATGATTCAATTTTCATTGCCGGACAAGGAATGAGTTTTGCCGGAACTCCCATCACGGATGCAAAAGTGACCTATCGCGTAAAACGTATTGTTCAAATGCCACGTTGGTGGTATTGGTATCGTCCGCACTACAATACGGAAGCTCAAGAAATTGCACACGGCACAACCAAAACAGATAAAAAAGGAACGTTTATTATTGACTTCAAAGCAATTCCCGATTATAAATTGAAACCGGAAAGTTTTCCTGTTTTTGTTTATGATATTTATGCAGAAGTAACAGACATTAACGGTGAAACCCATGCGGCAAACTCACGAGTTAGTGTTGGTTATCAAGCCCTAATTGCAAAAATTGAAATACCCGATAAAATCAATAAAAACACAGTCTCGGATTCCATTCATATCAACATTACCAATCTGAACGGACAAGAAATGCCTTCTCAAGGGACAATCAAAATTTATAAACTTCAAGCGCCGTCCGGAATTCTCAGAACACGCCCTTGGGCTGCTCCTGAATATCAAGAAATCGATAAAAACAAATTTACTCAACTGTTTCCACACATGCCGTATGATAAAAATGAAGCCGATTTTCACTTTTGGAAAAAAGCAAAACTTTTATGGAACATAAAATATAATACTGAGAAAACTAAAAAAGTTTCCTTTGGTAATAAATCAACTCTTCCTGACGGAAAATATATAGCAGTTCTTGAAACTTTAGATAAATTTGGAAATAAAATATCAGATAAAACCTATTTTGATATTTATTCGACCGGCACAAAAAGAATAGCCGATAATCAATTTTTGTCCGTATTTTCTAATAAAAAGATTTTTAAACCGGGAAATACGCTCATTTTCAAAATCGGATCGGCAGCAAAAGATGTTTACGCCCGAATAATGGTGGAAAAAGATCATCGCATTATCAGCAACCGGCTCGTCAAGCTTAATCAAAACTATCAAGCCGTCAAAGTTCCTGTCAGCAACACTGATTACGGTGGATTTGCGGTTCACTATTTTATTTCTGCTCATAATGAGTTCAAGCATGGCAAAGTAAATATTCCCGTTCCTTATCCCAAAAGTCAATTGCAAATAGAAACACTTGCATTCAGAGACAAATTATTGCCGGGGCAAAATGAAACTTGGACCTTTAAAATAAAAGGACCTAAAGGAGAAAAAGTCACATCGGAGCTTTTGGCTTCTATGTATGATGCCTCTCTTGATCAATTTATAAAACATTCATGGAATTTCCATCCGTTGTGGCAACCGGAATATTACTCAAACTTCAGCATTAATAATTTTGACAGCTATGCACAAGACAATTTTGGAATAAGCAACCTAAATAAATACATTTATTACAAAAGAGAAACGACTCAATACGATCAATTGAATTGGTTCGGTTTTAACTTTGGTATTTTGAGATATGGAAATATTGTGTTTAAAAGACAAAAAAGCCTGGGTATGGAACACCCGGAGGCTGTTAATGCCAATGCCGTGGACGAGGTAACCGTGTCCGGATATAGTCCTGAAGCTAATTCCAACGTTGAAACCAAATATTCGCCGAAAAAAGAAAAGAAACCCTTATCAAAGCCCAAGGAAAAATTGCAAATTACCGCTCGTAAGAACCTGCAGGAAACCGCTTTTTTCTACCCTCAGCTACATACGGATAAAAATGGCAATATCAGTTTCAGTTTCACAATTCCGGAAGCCTTAACCAAATGGAAACTTCAAATGTTGGCATACACAAAAAAACTGAATTATGCTTATAAAGAGCTATTTTCCGCAACCCAAAAGAATTTGATGGTTTTTCCAAACGCCCCGCGTTTTGTTCGAGAAGGAGATCGATTGATATTTAGCTCTAAGGTTTCTAATCTCACGAATAAACCGGGAAATGGAATTGCAGAATTGGAGCTTTCCGATGCATTAACCGGAAAAATAATTACAAGTAAATTGTTGAAAAACAACAACCAACAAAATTTTAGTTTATCCGCTAAAGGCAACACATCTGTTGATTGGGCAATAGATGTTCCCGATGATATTCAAGCAATTCAATATAAGGTTATGGCAAAAATGGGTAGTCAAACCGATGGAGAGCAAAATGTTTGGCCCGTGCTTTCAAACAGAATGTTGGTCACTGAAACCATGCCCATGTGGGTACGCAGTAATCAAGACAAGACTTTTGTGATGAACAGACTAAAAAATAACACATCCAAAAGCTTGAAGAATCATCTGCTAACACTGGAAATCACATCAAATCCCGCTTGGTATGCCATACAAGCTTTGCCTTATCTGATGGAATATCCTTACGATTGTTCAGAGCAAACTTTTTCACGATATTATGCCAATGCTTTGGCAACACATATTGCTAATAGCAATCCGAAAATTGAGCAAGTTTTTAAACAATGGAAAAACAAAAAAGCTTTATTATCCAATTTGGAAAAGAATCAAGAGCTTAAATCCATGATCATTGAGGAAACGCCTTGGTTGCGCGATGCGCAAAGTGAAACCGAACAAAAAAAGCGTATCGCTCTTTTGTTTGACCTCAACAAAATGGCTTATGAGTTGAATAGTTCCATTCTCCGACTCAAAGAAATGCAATTAAGCGATGGAGGATTCCCTTGGTTCAAAGGAAGCTCACATTCAAGCAGACATATCACGCAACACATCATCGGCGGATTTGGACACTTACGTCATTTGAATATATCAACAAACAAGTCTGAAACGCAAAACATGATTGTAAGAGCAATAAAATATCTGGACAACGAAACAAAAAAAGATTATGATAAATTATTAAAACAGGCTAAAAAAAGTAAAGATGAAAAGAAATTTTTAGAAACTTACCAACCAAATTATACGATTATTCACTATCTGTATATGCGAAGTTTTTATCCTGAAATGAAAACGGATAACACATTACAAAAAATTCTGGATTATTATAGAACACAAGCCCAAAAATATTGGCTCAAAAATAACATTTACACACAAGCCTTATTAGCTTTAGTATCTCAACGCCACGGACAGAAACAATTAGCAGAGGATATCATCCGTTCTCTTGACGAAAATAGTGTCAAAAATGATGAATTAGGCATGTACTGGAAAGAAAATGTTGTCGGTTGGAGTTGGCATCAAGCTCCGATAGAAACTCAAGCCTTATTGATTGAAGCCTTTGATGAGATTACGGGAAATAGCGAAAAACTGGATGAAATGCGAATCTGGCTGCTAAAACACAAGCAAACCAACGCATGGAAAACCACTAAGCAAACCACAGAAGCCGTTTATGCTTTGTTGCTTCGAGGTTCTTCTTGGCTGTCTCTCGACAAAAATGTCAATGTTGAAATTGGTCGCATCAAAATCACTCCTGAGAAAATGCCTGAAATAAAAACCGAAGCGGGAACAGGCTACTTCAAAAAGACATGGAAAGCAAATGAAATAACACCTGACATGTCTCAAGTGAAAATTTCCAAAAAAGGAAAAGGAATTGCTTGGGGTGGTTTATATTGGCAATATTTTGAGAACTTGGATAAAATTAAACACGCAGAAACACCTTTAAAATTAACCAAAAAGCTTTTTATCAGAAAATTTTCAGATGCCGGTGAAAAACTTGAAAAAATCAATACTCAGTCACAACTGAAAATTGGAGATTTGGTTCGAGTTCGTATAGAAATCAAGGTTGATCGCGCTATGGAATACGTTCATCTAAAAGACATGCGCGCCAGTGGTTTTGAACCTGTTAATGTTTTGTCTCAATATAAATGGCAAGATGGTCTAGGCTATTATGAAAGTACGCGAGACGCATCAACCAATTTCTTTATCAGCTACTTGCCAAAAGGGATTTATGTCTTTGAATATGATTTAAGAGCAAACAATTCCGGAACATTTTCAAATGGGATTACAACAATTCAGTCAATGTATGCACCGGAATTTAGTAGCCACAGTAAAGGGATTAAGGTTGACATAAAACCTTAAACTTTTAAAAATTAAATCAGGGACTACTACTAAATTGAAATAAAACCAAAAAGATATTAATTTTTGGTGCTATATTTGCATATAAACTAGTCAATTCAAAATTATTACAATATGAAAAAGATTATATTTTTATTTATGAGTCTGTTTCTTGCAAGCCTAAGCTTACAAGCACAATGGACGCAGGTTGGTGGCGATCTGGACGGAGAGGCTGCCGGAGATCAAGCGGGTATTGCTGTTGCTGTCAATGCCAATGGAGAAATTGTGGCATTCGGAGCAAATATGAACGATGGAAACGGAACAAATGCAGGACATGTCAGAGTATTTGAATTTAACGGCTCCGCTTGGATACAAAAAGGATCGGATATTGACGGAGAAGCTGCCGGTGATTTCACCGGATACTCCATAGACATGAACGACGACGGAAATATCATTGCCGTAAGTTCGATCAAAGATGATACTAACGCTTCCAACGCCGGAAAAGTAAGGGTCTTTAAGTTTGACACAGACTCCTCTGGCTGGGTTCAAATGGGGAGCAACATCTTAGGAGCAAACCAAGATGATAGCATGGGTTTTTCTGTTAGTCTAAGTGCCAATGGTTTAAAACTCGCCGCTAGTGCCCATCAATATGACAACGGAAACTTATCTGATGCCGGATTAATAAAAATTTTTGAATTCAATGGAAGTGATTGGACTCAAATCGGTAGTGATATTACAGGAACTGTTGCCGATGATTTACTGGGATATGCTATCGATCTAAATGATGATGGAACTATCGTTGCCTCCGGAACTTACGGAGCATATGGAGCCGGAGCTGATTACGGACATGTGAAAGTATTTGAATTCAACGGAACCGATTGGGTGCAAAAAGGAAGCACGATTGACGGAGAAACAGATCAGGAATGGTTTGGCAACTCCGTAAGTTTAAGTGCTGACGGATTAACACTTGTTTCAGGCTCTCCTTGGAATGATACTGCCGGAACAGATGCCGGAACTACTCGTGTCTTTAAGTTCAGCACAACCACATCAGATTGGGTACAAGTCGGAAGCACCATCACCGGAGAAGCAGCAGGAGATCTCTCAGGTTTTGCCGTGTCACTCAGTGATAACGGAGAAGTTCTTGCCACAAGTGCTTATAGTAATGACGGAAACGGATCAAATTCGGGACAAGTTAGAGTGTTTGAATTCAATGGAAGTGATTGGACTCAAGCCGGAAGTGATATTGACGGAGAAGCAGCCGGTGATATTTTCGGACGCTCTCTCGACATCAATAACGATGGTCAATATTTTATTTCCGGTGCAATATACAACGATGGGAACGGAACAAATGCAGGACATGCCAGAGTTTTCAAAAATCCCGTGCTCTCAATTTCAGCAATTGAGCCTATAGATATTTCGGTTTATCCAAACCCAACAGACGGAATAATTTTTATCAAAGCAGACAATATTCAAAAAATTGAAATTATGGATATGACCGGTAGAATTATTCACGAAGTCACGCACAACAACAAACTGGATTTATCAGGTAAAGAAAGCGGAACTTATGTCATGAGAATTTATACTAATAAGGGTTTAGCTATTACGAAAATTATATTGAGATAATTTTTTAATCAAAAATTATAACATTAATAAGGCGTCACAATATAACATTAATAAGGCGTCACAATTTGTGACGCCTTATTAATTTAACCCTCAAACTAACTAAATTTATAGCAACTTATTTCACAAACCCTACATATCTATCAATATAATATAAAACTTTCTGTCGCAATTAAAATTATAGTGAGCTGCAAAACCTTTAATTTTCCCTTTAACCTTAATTAATTTATTTTTCTTCCCTTTGAGTTTTTTAAAAATATCTACTTTCATTTCTTGACTCACATCAACCATGATTGAAATGCTTTGATTGTGTGAATCTATCAACCAAAATTGGCTTTGGTCAAAGTTAACATTAGATTCGTCTAAAACCCCTTCCAACTTAACAATTTCTCCTTCACAACTTGCTTGTTCATCGCAATCGGAGTCACAGTTTTTAGATTTTATCAATTCCTTTATACCAAAATATTTATCCGAAGAAAAGTCTAAAACTTTCTTGGAACAAGCAGAAAACATTACCGTTACAATCAATAGTATTATTATTTTTTTCATATACACATTATTTTATTAAATCTCTAAAAATCAGCGATTTAATATGTTTCTATTAACCGTTTACTTTAACTACAGATGATATACTACACCAATCATAAAACGAGGCATATACTTCGGTTGATTAATTGCCTGATCAGCATCCTCGTAAGTAAATTTAATATTGTTATTTTGATTATCTCCTCTTGGATTGATATTTTCATTATCCGGACTGTATGATGTGTCATGACCGGTTAACGTGTCATTGAAAAAATAATCAAATCCCAGACTAACTTCCAAATCAATTTTTCCGCCCATTTTGAAAAAATTCCCGGCCCCGACTCCAACGCCCCAGTTACTGGAAACAATATCAAAATCTTCATTTCCACCCACATATTTAAAATTAGCTTTAAAATCGGAATACCTGGGACCCAGATTGATATAAGAATTATTCAAAATCTTAAAAGGAATCAAAAAATCCATTCTAAAATCTATTGAATGCCCTTTCTTCTCCGGCGTGCCATTTGTTGCATTGTTGATAAATATCCGACGCGCATCCGTGGCAATTCCCGGATTCAACTGCGTATATCCCACCGCCAGGCGTAGATGCATTGGTAAATCCTGTGTTAAATTATAGATTGTGAAATGCGGCTGAATGCCTAGCCCTCTGTTATAACCCGCATTGATTCCAACGGCAAGCTTTGAATGATTTTGAGCGGTTAAGACAAACCCACTCCACATGAGTACGGCTAATAGCACTTGTTTTTTCATGATGATTGTTTTTTATTTGTTGTTATCAGAAGAACGCATTACTATTTCATTTATTGTATTTTCATCTCCTGAGACAAAGCCTCTATTTCCAACCATAGTTACAATTTCTCATTTATATTTTTTATTTTAGCATTCCTAATATTATAAAATCTTATGAAACTTATTTCGTATAACGTAAATGGAATCAGGGCGGCAATTCGTAAAGGGCTTCTGGAATGGCTACAACAAACAGATGCCGACATAATTGCTTTTCAAGAAATTAAAGCGCAGGAAAATCAAATCAACCAAATGGACTTTGCTTTATTGGGCTATGAATATCAATATTGGTTCCCCGCCCAAAAAAAGGGATATAGCGGTGTTGGTATTATTTCAAAGCATCAACCGAAAAATGTGGTCTTTGGAACCGGAATAGATTATATGGATTTTGAAGGCAGAAATCTCCGAATCGATTTTGATGATTTTTCTTTTATGAGTATGTATCTTCCCAGTGGTACCAATGATGACAGGCTGGCATTTAAATTCAAATATATGAACGATTTTCTTTCTTATTCAAAACAATTGAGAAAAGAAATTCCAAATCTGATTATCAGTGGTGATTATAATATCTGCCATCAAGCCAAAGATATTCACGATCCCGTTCGCCTTAAAAATACATCGGGATTTCTACCGGAAGAACGCGCTTGGCTTTCTGAATTTATCGCATCGGGATTCATTGATTCTTTTAGAGAATTCGACAATCGTGCAGAACAATATTCTTGGTGGAGCTATCGTGCCGGCGCACGAGAAAGAAACAAAGGTTGGCGATTGGACTATCACATGGTTACACCCAATCTCCGACCCGGACTAAAACGAAGCCTTATTTTATCCGAGGCCAAACACTCTGATCATTGTCCGGTTATGATTGAGATAGATCGATAAAAACCTAGCAAACGCTAGGCTTTCTTTATTAAATTATTGTCTATTTAAATGCCGGAATGCCCGTAATTTCATATCCCGTAATCAACAAATGAATATCATGAGTGCCTTCATAAGTAATCACAGATTCTAAATTCATCATATGTCTCATAATCGGATATTCTCCGGTGATGCCCATTGCCCCCAACATTTGTCTGGCTTCTCTCACCACTTTTAGTGCCATGTCCGCATTGTTTCTTTTTGCCATGGAAATTTGTGCTGATGTTGCTTTATTTTGATTTCTCAAATCACCTAAACGCCATGTGAGCAACTGTGCTTTTGTAATTTCTGTCAGCATTTCCGCCAATTTCTTTTGCTGCAGTTGAAAAGCAGCAATCGGCTTGCCAAATTGAGTTCTTTCCAAGGCATACCTTAAGGCGGTGTCATAAGCATCCATTGCAGCGCCCAAGGTTCCCCAAGCAATTCCATATCTGGCAGAATCCAAACAACTCAAAGGACCTCGGAGCCCATCGGCTTCAGGGAGAAGGTTTTCTTTAGGAACCTTGACATCTTGAAAAATCAATTCTCCGGTGGCAGATGTTCTCAATGACCACTTGTTGTGCGTTTCCGGAGTTGAAAATCCTTCCATGCCACGCTCCACAATCAAACCCTTGATACGTCCCGCTTCATTTTTTGCCCAAACAACGGCAATATCGGCAAAAGGAGCGTTTGAAATCCACATTTTTGCTCCGTTAAGCAAATAATAATCTCCTTTATCAATAAATTTGCTTTCCATCCCTCCGGGATTGGAACCATGATTAGGCTCAGTCAAACCAAAGGCTCCCATGATTTCTCCTGTAGCCAAACGAGGTAAATATTTTTGTTTTTGTTCTTCACTTCCATACTTCCAAATCGGAAACATTACCAATGAAGATTGCACGGACGATGTAGACCGAATGCCGGAATCACCACGCTCCAGCTCTTGCATCAATATTCCGTAAGACATATAATCCAGTCCCGGACCTCCATATTTCTCAGGAATAAAAGGACCAAAAGCTCCAATTTCCCCTAATCCGTTGATTAAATGCTTGGGAAATTCTGCTTTTTGTGCATATTCTTCGATAATGGGACTGACCTCTCTTTTGACCCATTCTCTAGCCGCATCTCTTACGAGTTTATGTTCATCGGAAAATAATTCGTCTACCAAATAATGATCCGGATGTTTGAATAAATCTTGTGCCATTTGTTTTGATTATTTATTGTTTCTGGCAAACATAAGAATTTGTATTTATATTATTGTTGGATTTTGTTTGTTTTTTTATAATAATCGAATCTCTTATCTTTTTCAATTTTTTCCTTTCGACTTGGACAAAATTTATGTTTTCATATATCTATTATTTGTTCAAAAAAGCCAAGAAAAGCAATTCTTCTTCAATGAATATTGACCTTGATATTTATCTATTTCTCTATCAATATTTTAACACATTTTTAATAATTTTTCGTTATTTAAATCGTTGTAAATCAGCGACATGTCCAATTTAATAAATTGTTGATAACTTTTAAAATCAAATGTAGAAACGGTATAATCTTAACCTATTTTTGTTTCTGTGAGATAGCCGTCTCACGAAATAAATCAAAATTATCAAAACAACTATGGGAACGATTAATGTAATTAAGCGAGACGGAACTTCTGCGCCTCTTGACTTAAAAATGCTTCACGACATGGTGGAATGGGCTTGTGAAGGCTATCAAAATGTTTCGGTTTCAGATATTGAAATCAATTCAAAAATTCAGTTCTACGATGGCATCACTACATCAGAAATTCAAAAAATTATGATTAAATCGGCTTCGGATTTAATCTCGGAGGAAAATCCCGATTATCAATTTGTTGCCGCCCGTTTATTGTTGAGTGATTTGTATAAAAAAGTATTTAAACAAAATCGTCCCATTCCGTTTGAATATTTTGTAAGAAACAATGTTTACCGCGGAGTCTATGACAAATCAATTCTAGACGACTACACACAGCGAGAGCTTGTCTATTTCGGAAAAAAGCTAAATCATAAACGCGACTATTTATTCACGCATGCCGGATTGCGCCAAATGGTAGATAAATATTTATTACAAGATCGCAATACTTTTGAACTTTATGAAACTCCTCAGGAAGCTTTTATGCTGATTGCTATGTTTATGTTCAAAAAATATGAGCCTGCTAAACGCAAAAAATATGTTCTGGATTTATACGAAGCTGTTTCTACTTTCAAAATCAGTCTTCCTACGCCGATTATGTCAGGCGTGCGAACACCTTTGCGTCAATTCAGCTCTTGCTGTCTAATCGATGTGGGCGATTCTTTAGAATCAATTTTACAATCCAACACGGCAGTAGGCTATTATATTGCCAGCAGAGCCGGTATCGGACTAAATTTTGGTCGTATTCGCGGATTAGGAGCCAATATTCGTAATGGCGAAGTGATTCATACCGGATTGGTTCCCTTTTTAAAAATGTATGAAGCCACTACAAAAGGATTTACTCAAAATGCTATTCGCGGAGGAAGCTCCACCTCAACTTTACCCTTTTTTCATTGGGAATCTGAAACTTTTATGCAACTGAAAAACAATAAAGGGAACGATGAAAATCGTGTGAGAAGAATGGATTATTCCGTTGCTTTGAATAAATTGTTTAGAGAACGCGTAAGAAAAAATGAAGATATCACTCTATTTTCCATGGAAGAAGTGCGCGATATGTATGATGCTTTCTATGGTGATGATTACAAAAAATTTGAGATGCTCTATGAAATGTATGAGCAAAATCCAAAAGTGCGTAAAAAACAAATCAATGCCAGACAATTTTATTTGGCAATGCTTAAAGAGCGCTATGAAACCGGCAGGATATACATTCTCAACGCAGATCATATTAATGAACACAGCTCTTTCAAAGATCATATCTACATGTCAAATCTCTGTCAAGAAATCACCTTGCCCACAGAACCCATAGAAGATGTGAATAAAACCGATGGGGAAATTGCCATGTGTATTTTAAGCAACATCAATCTCGGAAAAATTGAAAGCATTGACGAGTTGGATAAACTCACCGAACTATTAGTACGTTTCTTGGACGAACTCATCGATTATCAAGACTATCCTGTAATTGCCGCTGAAAAATCGACTAAAGCAAGGCGTAGTCTGGGAATCGGAGTTTCCGATGTTTTCCATTTTCTGGCAAAAAATAATTTACACTATGACACAGACAAAGGAAAACAAATCATTCATCGATATATGGAGCGCTTTCAATATGGCTTAATTCAAGCATCTAATAAACTGGCAAAAGAAAAAGGCGCTTGTGCACTTTTTGAACGCACCAAATATTCCGATGGCATCATGCCGATTGACACTTATGCCGAAGCCGTTGATGAAATTGTTGCCAACGATTTGGAAATGGACTGGGAAAGCTTGCGCAAAAATGTCAAAAAATACGGACTACGTAATTCCGCTTTGAGTGCAATTCCTCCGGCAGCATCAAGCAGCGTGGTTTCCAACTCAACTCCGGGTGTTGACCCCGTGCGTAAACTACTGATTGCCAAAATGAGTAAGTATGGCGCCCTGAAGCAACTTGTTCCCGGATACGGACAGTATGAAGAAAATTATTCATTGGCATGGGATATTGACAACGAAGAGTATCTAAAATTCATTGCTATTTTTCAAAAATTCCTTGATCAAAGTATCAGCACTAATCAATATTATGATATTTCAAAATATAAAAACAATAAGGTGCCTGTCAAAGATTTAATCAGACATGATGCTATTGCTTATAAGTATGGACTGAAAACTTTATATTATATGAACATCAATGACAACTCGGGTAATGAGTTGGCAAAAATGAAAAAAGAAAGTGAAACGGAGCCTATTTTCAACTTCGGAAAACTGGAATTAGATCTCGATTTAGACGACTATGATTCTTGCGAGGGAGGAGGTTGTTCCGTCTAGTTCATCAAGGAATTTCAAGTATCGATATTTAACTAAAATATTCAAATCGTGGGAAAGCAAAGCTGTTCGGAAAGTTATGAGTTATAAATTATGAGTTCTCGCCTTTGATATAGGTTGACTGTTTTAACAGATTATAATTTACCTCATAGGAGTTAAATGTTGATAACTCCGAGCTTTCAGCCAGAGGGAAGATAAGAAAAAAATATAATAAATTGATTTACAATTAAATAAATAAACACATGAAACAAGATAATTGCAATTCAGAAAAATTTATTCCGTCTATTTATGACAATTGCAAAATAGATTTCACCGAACAAAAGATGTTTTTCGGCAGAGGAAGAAACCTGCAACGTTATGATGTTCAAAAATATCCTTTCTATGAAGAATTGTCTCAAAAAATGCTAAGTTTCTTTTGGCGTCCGGAAGAGGTTTCTCTGATCAAGGACGTCAACGACTTTGCCGAGCTTTCTAATCACGAAAAATTTATTTTCACCGAAAATCTCAAATATCAAATCCTGTTAGACAGTGTGCAAGGACGTTCGCCTTTTTTGACTTTCGGACAAGCAGTGACCATTCCCGAGGTAGAAGAAGCCATTATTATTTGGGACTTCTTTGAAACCATACATTCCATGTCTTATTCATACATCATCAAAAATGTTTATGCCGACCCTTCTGAAATTTTTGATGAAATCATGGAAAATAAAATGATTGAAGAACGTGCCGGCGCCGTAACCGAACAGTATAATGAGTTCTACCAAAATATCATTAAATATCAAGCCCAAGAAATGGGTATGAAAGGAGAAACGGAAATCACTTTAGACGAATTGAAAAAAAATCTATATCTGGCTTTGGTTTCCGTAAATATTTTAGAAGGTGTTCGTTTCTATGTTTCTTTTGCCTGTGCCTTCAGTTTTGCTGAAAATAAAAAAATGGAAGGAAATGCCAAAATCATCAAATTCATTGCTCGCGATGAAAACGAACATCTGAAAATGACACAACGCATCATCAGAGATTTACGCACAAATAAAGACGAAGGATTCTCAGATGTTATTCGTTCATTGGACGACAAAGTCTATGAACTCTATCGTGATGCCGCCGAACAAGAAATGCGTTGGGCGGAATATCTATTCAAGGACGGATCTATTATCGGGCTAAACGATAAACTTCTTATTCAATACATGAAATGGTTGACCAACAACCGTTTGCAAGCTATCGGGTTGAAGCCTATCTATGAAAACACTTCCAATCCTTTGAGCTGGATGAATCATTGGCTGCGCAATGATGCCGTTGAAGTTCTGCCCCAAGAAACCGAAATCACTTCTTATGTTGTAGGCGGAATTGATATGGAAGTGGATGATGAAGATTTTGAAATATAGCTTTTAATACCTTTCAAAATGTACAAACTTCCATTCTTCGGGATGAACGGTTGATTCCAGATGTTCTTCCAATGAATCCGGCAGGGAAGAAAAAAAATCTATTCCTGTTCTTTTTTCAATGGAATCTATGGAAACTATAAAAGTTTTTAGGGTTTCTTTACTGGCTTTATGCGGAATGATAAAGCCAATCATTCTCGGATGCTTCGGGTTGTTTTTATCTAAAATAATTTTATAAAAATAATCAGGAACAGCAACCCCCTCTCTGCCGATGCGCTCCAGGTTTTTTTTCAAAATTCCTCCGGTTATGATATAGAGTTTTCCATATCTTTTCACCCAATAGCGCACCTGTTTCTCCAAATCATTCCAAATACCGGCATTGAACTCATGGTCTTGCGGACTGACATTTGATGTATAAAATGTTTGATTAAAAGCCTGCTCCGAAAAACGCATATCCGCTGCCGGAACCAAGTGTCCTTTTTCATAACCGTTGGGATAATAATTCTTATAGTGTGCCGACTCGGTTTTCACATCCGGATCTCGAATAAAATACGGGCGCTGACGTTGTGCCCTACTCAATTGTTTCGGAGATAATGAATAGGCAACCCATTCTGAATTCTCATAGTCTTCATCATAAGAAAGCGTATAGTATTTATGGTGTACGACTTGTCCTGTGGTTGATGTTGGGAGATAATTGAATGTGTCTTTTTTAATGGATTGTTCAATTTTCTTTATTTCCTTTCGACCCGGTTCGTCTGCAAATTTTGTCTCATTTTCACAAGCAGAAAAGCATAAACTCAAAATTATTAAAACAATTATTTTTTTCATTGATCAATTCTTTATATCAAACAATTCCGTTTAAGTCTTTAACTTCCTTAAGTTCAACGATTTCAATATCATAATTTATCGGATTTATTTTATTATGTGCTGAAATATAAATTCGCCCGAATCCCAATTTCTCAGCTTCTGAGATACGTTGTTCTATTCTGGTAACCGGTCTGATTTCTCCGGTGAGTCCCAATTCTCCCGCAAAGGCATATTTAGATAAAACAGGCATATCATTTGCCGAAGATAAAATGGCTACGGCTACGGCAAGATCGATTGCCGGATCATCGATTTTAATGCCTCCTGTGATATTCAGAAATACGTCTTTTGCCGCCAGTTTAAAATTCATTCTTTTTTCCAGAACCGCCAAAATCATGTGTAGGCGTTTTATATCATATCCGGTTGTGGTTCTTTGCGGCGTACCATAGACCGCAGAACTAACCAATGATTGGACTTCAATGAGTAAAGGACGCAAACCTTCAGTTGCCACGGCTATTGCTGTTCCACTCAAATTTTCATCATGTGAACTGATTAATATTTTTGAAGGGTTTTTTATTTCTCTCAACCCCTTGTCATACATCTCATAAATTCCGATTTCAGATGTGGAACCAAACCGATTTTTATTTGCTCGAAGAATTCTGAACAGATGATTCCTGTCTCCTTCAAATTGCAAAACCGTATCGACCATATGTTCCAAAACTTTCGGTCCTGCAATCTGTCCTTCTTTATTGATATGTCCTATAATGAAAACCGGTGTATTGGTTTTTTTGGCATATTGCATCAACTCCGATGTAGTTTCTCTGATTTGTGAAATACTTCCAGCAGATGATTCTATATAATCCGTGTGTAGAGTTTGAATGGAATCAATCACTAAAATATCCGGTTTTTCTTGTTGTAGGATATGAAAAATTTTTTGTGTATTTGTCTCAAACAATAGTTTTAAGTTGTTGTTGTTCAATCCTATGCGTTCTGCACGCATTCTGATTTGTTTTGGGCTTTCTTCTCCGGAAATATACAATGTGTTAAAAGGCAGGTTTAGTGCCACTTGCAGCATTAAAGTCGATTTTCCAATACCGGGTTCTCCTCCCAAAAGAACAATTGATCCCGGAACCATGCCACCGCCCAACACCCGATTTAATTCTTTGTTGTTTGTATCAATTCTGTATTCTTCTGCCGTATCTATGTCAACCAATCTGGTTAAAGCAGATTTTTTTGTATCGACCGGGAGTATAATTTCATTTTTGTCTTGTTTTTTAGACACGATTTCCTCTGCAATGGTATTCCATTGTTTACAGGTCGTGCATTGCCCCATCCATTTGGAATATTGAGCTCCGCAATTCTGACAGTAAAAAATGCTTTTGGTTTTTGCCATTTTTTCTAAAAATTCAAATTTAAGATTTTTTGAGGGAAGAAATTAATTATCAACGAAAAATGTATCAAATCAAATTTTTATCCTTATTGTAAATCGGCAATAAAAAGAGACAGACCAATCCGAAAATAATGATAAGCAAGGTTTGTGTAATCCACATCAAGAGTCCAAATGCTGTTCCCGTTTCCATGGAAACGCCATAGAGAAAAAGTGCTTCTGCTACAAAAACCGGATAAACACCAAAACCGCCATTTGAAATTACCATGGCGATACTTCCCGCAATGAACGACACCAAAACGGCATCAACACCCAAGCCTGCCGTCTCGGGAAATGCAAACAGCACCACCCAGAACATGGCAACATAGAGCAACCAAATCAGTGTTGTTTGCAAAATAAACCACCATTTATTAGGCATTTTCAGAATACTTCCTACACCCTCTAGAAGTCCTTCGATAAAATTTCTAATCTTCCGAATAAAAACAGATTCAGATTTTTTCAGCCATTGGAATCCAAAATAAAGAAAAACCAATATTAAAACAGCTTCTCCTCCAAGCACTAAAGGATTTTTAGGAATTTTCGGTTGAATCATTTCATAGATCAAATCGAATTGAAGAAAGAAAGCCAAGCCCATAAACAGCAATAAATATATGATATCCGCCATCCGCTCTGCGACAATAGTTCCAAAGGCTTTGTCAAAAGAAATATCGTTCTCATATTTTGCCAATGATGCAGCTCTCCCAATTTCTCCTGCACGCGGAACAATTAAGTTCAACAAATAAGACAATCCGACTGTCAGCACTAAATTGATTTTCCTAGGTTTATATTCCAATGTCTCCAACAAATAGTTCCATCTAAGTGCTCTGATAATATGACTGAGTAATCCTAAAAACAGCGAGATTGCCAACCATTTGAAATCGGCATTAAGAATATTTTTTTTGATTTCGTCAAGTTGTTCAGAGGTGAAACCGGAAAGAAAATAGTATAGGATAATGGCGCCTATCAATAACGGCAAAATTATTTTTAGGGCTTTTTTCATGAATTATTGCAACAAATTGGTTTCCGAATCAGGAAAAACAATCGTCGGCTTAAAACCTTTGGCATCCGCCATCTCCATCCAAGTATAGGTAATGATGATAATCACATCTCCTTTTTGTACTCTTCTGGCGGCAGGACCATTCAAAGTAATTTCTCCGCTTCCGCGTTTTCCTTTGATGATATAAGTTTCTATTCGTTCGCCGTTGTTCACATTCACAATCTGAACTTTTTCACCTTCCACCATATTGGCTGCATCGACTAAATCGGCATCAATAGTGATACTTCCGATATAGTCCAACTCGGCTCCGGTTACTTTTACACGATGAATTTTCGATTTAAAAACTTCTACTAACATACTGCAAAGATATATTTTTTTAATACATCTGTGTCAAGAATAATGCCACAAATATTTTAATGCCTATTTGGCTGTTTTCTCTGATATCAAATCAAGTATATTATTGTATCAAGTTTTGTTAATTTTGTCTTGCTTTCAATAAGATTCTTCCCGATTTACACGACATAGCGCGCCTGACTTGAGGCTAGCGATAATATTGAATAATATCATCAAATATCCTATAGATTTCCGTAATATCATTTTCCGTAACCAATCTCATCCTAAAAGTTTTGAAATGCGGAATTGCTTTAAAATAATTTCCATAATGTGAGCGTGTTTCCAAAATACCCAAACGTTCTCCTTTCCAACTGATTGCCAGATCCAAATGTCTCTTTGCCACGGCAACGCGTTCTTTGATATCAGGGAGTTCTTTGTGTTTTCCGGTTTTAAAGTAATATTTAATCTGCTCAAAAATCCAAGGATTTCCGATAGCGGCGCGCCCAATCATTGCTCCATCAAAACCAAATTCATCACGAATTCGCAAGGCATCTTCCGGAGTTTTGATATCGCCATTGGCAAAAACCGGAATATGCATATTCGGATTGTTTTTTACTGCTGCTATTCGATGCCAATCCGCTTGTCCGCCATACATTTGTTTTCTTGTTCTTCCATGAATTGAAATTGCCTGAATGCCAACATCTTGCAAGCGTTCTGCCGTTTCAACAATATTAATGCTGTTTTCATCCCAACCCAAACGAGTTTTGACCGTTACGGGCAATTTGGTTTGTTTAACTATTTCTGCCGTAATTCTAAGCATTTTATCCACATCTTTCAGCATGGCGGCTCCTGCGCCTTTGGCAACTACTTTTTTTACCGGACAGCCGTAATTGATGTCAATCATATCAGGATTGACCGCATCAATTTTTTCAACCGCTTTGAGCATTGAATATAAATCATGACCGAATACTTGAATACCGATTGGTTTTTCGGTTTCAAAAATATCCAATTTTTGATCTGACTTTACGGCATCACGAATCAGACCTTCAGAAGAGATAAATTCCGTGAACATCAAATCTACTCCATGTTCTTTGCAGAGCATCCGAAACGGCGGATCACTTACGTCTTCCATGGGGGCAAGAATCAAAGGAAAGTCCGGCAATTCAAGATTTCCGATTTTTAGCATTCGGTTTGTTTTTGTGTGGCAAAAATAGGGAATTTGTTAAAAATGATAGGATTAGATTATCCAGATAGAAACTTTTTTCTACTTTCTTTCGTCACTCACAATCATTCCGTCAATCATTCGAATAATTCTTTTAGCATTTTCAGCAATGTCTTCTTCATGAGTCACCAAAACAATTGTGTTCCCTTTCTCGTGTAAGTCGTTGAGTAACAACATGATTTCTTCTGATGTTTTGGAATCTAAATTCCCCGTAGGTTCATCGGCAAGAATAATAGACGGATTGTTTACCAAAGCTCTGGCAACCGCCACTCTTTGACGTTGTCCGCCGGAAAGTTCATTTGGTTTATGTGTCATTCTATCTGCCAAGCCCACATCTTCCAGAACGGCTTTGGCTCTTTGCATTCTTTTGGATTTTGAAATGCCTGCATAAATTAGTGGAAGCGCCACATTTTCTAAAGCACTTGTCCGAGATAACAAGTTGAATGTTTGAAAAACAAACCCGATTTCTCTATTTCTTACTTCGGCAAGTTCAGCATCGCTCATTTTTTCCACTTCTTTTCCATTGAGTCTGTATTCTCCTTTTGTTGGCGTATCTAAAGCGCCCAAAATATTCATCAATGTTGATTTTCCGCTTCCCGATGGTCCCATCAACGCCACATATTCTCCTTTTTCAATATCCAAGTCAACGCCGCGTAAAGCTTTGACTACTTCTTGTCCCATTTTAAAATATCGATGTATATCTCTGAGTTCTATAATTTTTTTTGACATAAGTTTTAGTATAAAGCAATGTTATCAATCAAACGAATTTCTCCTGCAAACACAACGATAAAGCCTCTATATTTGTTACCTTCGACTTTTTTCTTTGTCGGTTTCAAAGTTTTTTCATCGGCAATTTCAAAATATTCTAAATCCAAGGATGAATTTTCTTGAAATCTTCGTTTCACAAAATCTTTTACTTCATTGATTTCGGCATGCTTGAATAGTCGATTGGCTTGTTTCAATGTTTCATAAATATATGGTGCTGCCATTCTGTGTTTTACCGATAATCTTCGGTTTCTGGAACTCATTGCCAAACCATCTTCTTCACGATATATCGGAATCGGAATAATTTCTATCGACATTTTTTCTTTTTCAACCAATTTTTTGATGATTTGTAACTGTTGAAAATCCTTTTCTCCGAAATAAGCCCTGTCAGGTCGCACCGCTTCAAAAAGTTTTTTGACCACTGTCCCCACTCCGTTAAAATGACCTTGTCTGAATTTGCCTTCCATTTCGTGTTCCAAACCATCAAAATCAAATTGTTGACTTTCGATTTTTCCATCATAAAAGTCTTTTGCATTCGGATAGAAAACAATTATTTCATCGCTCAAGCTTTTTAGCAACAGCAAGTCTTGTTCAAAAGTTTTCGGATAATTGATTAAATCTTCCGGATTATCAAATTGTGTCGGGTTGATGAAAATACTGACTACCGTTATATCGTCTCTGTTCAAACTGGCTTTGACCAAAGCCATATGCCCTTGATGAAGAGCCCCCATTGTGGGGATGAAACCAATAGTTTTTTTATTATTTTTTAAGTTCTCAATGTAATTATATAAGTTCTTTTTGAGCTCGAATATCTTCATTATGAAAAATTTAACAGCGAAACAATGATGTACACACCCAAAGATACGGCAAAATTTTGTATCTTTGTACTTTGTAATTTAATTTACCACTTTATATGAAAGGTAAGAATTTTTTGATAGCATCCACCGGCATATATCCTTATTTTGACAATATTGATTATGCCAATCTTGCATATAAAATTGCAAAGGTTGTGAACTCCGGTGGTGGACAAACGCGCATGTTCATGCCTAGATTTGGTGTGGTGAATGAGCGCAAACATCAATTGCATGAGGTGATTCGCCTATCGGGTGTGAACCTTGTGATTAATGATGATGACATGCCTTTGATTATCAAGGTTGCTTCTATTCCAAAAGAGAGAATGCAGGTATATTTCATTGAAAACGATGAATTTTTTAAGAGAAAATTTGTTTTTAAAGATGAAGATGAAAAGTATTTTAAAGACAACGACGGAAGAATTGTGTTTTTTGCCAAAGGAGTCGTGGAAACTACCAAAAAGCTGAAATGGCGCCCTGATTTTTTATTAGGTTTTAACTGGTTTTCGTCTTTATTGCCACTCTATATCAAAACTTATTACAAAAACGAACCTTTATTTCAATATACTAAAATATACATTGTTCTAACAGATGAACTTTTGGATGAACCTTTACAATCCAAACTCACTGATAATTTGATGTTTGATGAAATTCCCGAGAAATTTATAAAACAACTGGAGGAACCTACGATAGAGAACTTACTCAAATTGTCTATCGATTTGTCCGACGGAGTTGTACTTCGGTCAAAAAACATTCCGAAAAGTATCAGTAGTCATGTTAAAAAGAATAAAAATCTCCATGTTGTTGATCTAGCCGGAATAGATATTGAAGAAGATATTACTGAACTCAAAGAAAAATTCTCCGAGGCTTTTGCTGAAAAAAATGAAGCTTCAAAATAACAAAATCATAGAAAAAAGTTATTCAATCACACGGATGATTTAAATGAAATTATATGAAAAAAACTGTTTATTATATACTTGCTTTGCTTATTGGTTTGTTGGGATCATCATGTAAGAAGGAGTTCTCAACCATAGGTGAGAATATTATTGTCGGACCAAAATTTAAAGGCAAACTATTTGATCAAGCGCAAGTTATTGCCTATGACAAAAATGTGGAAAAAGTGTTATCACTTAACTCGTCGGTAATTACATTAGGAGCTTATAATAATCCGGTATTTGGAACCTTGACCGCCGATTTTGTTTCCGTTATTCAAACCGGAACTTCCACCTTTAAATCCGACGGCTTCGGAGATAATGTAAGGAACTTAAGTGCAAAATTAATAATCCCTTTCTTCTCCCACACAGAGGAAGAAGAGGGAACTAAAATATTTGTCACCGATTCCGTTTTTGGTTCCGAACCCATCAATTTGAAAATTCACGAACTGACTTATTTCTTGAACCCTTTAGATCCAAACAGTGATTTTGAAAAAAAGCAAGAATTTTATTCAGATTTTGATTTCAGCCCATATAAGGGACAAATGATTTGTGATTCATCCAATTATATTCCTGATTTTAGTCCGTACATCACTTATGAAAGAAATACTGACGGCAGCTTTAAATTGGATGATAACGGGCATAAGATTGTCAAAGATTCTTTAGGTCCGCACTTTGTTGCCAAATTGGACACCACTTTTTTCAGACATAAAATTTTTGATCATTCCGGAGAAAACTTAATTACTAATCCGGATAGTTTTAGAAATTATTTTCGCGGACTTTATGTCGATGCAGAGGCGATAAACGATGACGGAAGATTGATGTTGATGAATTTATCCAACGCAAAAATTATATTAAGTTATATATACGATGAAACCGATGACCACGGAACCCCTTCAGATACCAGTGACGACACGACAGAACAGAAATATAAAGAAATAGAACTATCCTTGAAAGGGCTCCGAAACAATATGAGTATTAACAGTTATACAACCACTTTTAATGCAACGGCATCGAGTGCTATAAACTCATCTGATGAAACCAATGGAGATGACAAATTATACATCAGAGGAGATGCCGGAGTAGAAACTATTATAAAACTGTTTAACAACCAACAACTCAGACAATTGAGAAAAAACAATTGGTTGATTAACCAAGCCGAACTTTGGTTTTATGTAGATGAAACCACGATGAATAACATAAACCAGAAACCAAGTAGATTGTATTTATATGACTATGATAAGAGTATGAAATTAGTTGATATCTATGATAATGCCAATACAACACCTGCCGGAAAAATACCTGCGAAAATGTTTGATGGTATTTTAGGTAAAGATGAGCATGACAATGCAATTTATAGGTTTCGAATCACAAATCATATCAAAAACGTATTAAAAAAAGACTCTGTGAATGTGCGCCTGGGGTTGCGTGTGGTTTCAGGAACAAATGTTTTTTCTCAAGAAACTGTCAGAGAGATTCAAGACCCTGACAATATCAATCCTCTCGGAACAGTTTTATATGGAACAACGACATCAACAACCAAAAAACCCGTTTTAAAAATTTATTATTCCAAACCGGAATAGTAAAAAAACAACTTTTTTAATCTATTTTTTTTCGCTCAAAAGCATCGATAAATGAATTGGGGGTTATATTAATTATCTTGGATTTACCGGCTTTTGCATAAATATCTATATCAAAGTAGCCTTTGAAAGCATGAATGAATTTTGTTAAGATTTCATGCATTTTCCTTTTGTCTCTACCCAATTTTTTCATCACTTCCGGTCCTGCCGTTTGTGCATCATAAAAATGTTTTTGTGTCAAGTAAACCGTATTATCATCTGCAACAAAAAGATCTTTCATCCAATTGTGATCTGCTCCGGCAACATATATATTTTTAAACCCTGCATTAATCGCCAAAATTAGTGCAGGAATCAACACATTATGTGGTCTTGGCAAACCACAATATTTACGGTAGCACGAATGTCGGAACCACTGAAATCCGTCAATTGGCGTTGGATTATAATAGTGAATCCCGATTTGGTTGTTTTCTTGAAGAATTTTTTTCCAATAGTCAGATTGTCCGGCAGCAACCGCTATAAAAATATCTAATTTCCAATGGGTTTTATAAGCTAAATTATTGAACAGTTCTTCTCTACTTTTCAAATAGCTTTCGCTCACATCATTCAGCCAAAATTCAGGTGCATTTAATACATATAACTCCGGCTTAACCTGTTCATATGCACTTGTATTGGCAAAGAAATTTACTGCCATTTTCTTTTTCCCATTCAGGAAATCAATCCTATTTTTGAGCAAATTGTTTAATGACGGGCCATTGCCTAAGACTACTACTTCCGAATATTGATTTTCTTTGAAAGGCTTAATAGGTTTACTCATCAAAACTACTTTTACCAAAGAAAAAACACTTTGAAAAAGCCGTTTAAAAAATTCCTGTACTTTGACTAGTAAATTTATCATCTATTTTGATTTATGTTTTATAAAACCGGATAATGAAGAAATCATTGAAACAAATAAAAACTTTCCCTTAATCGATTCGCTTTTCATCCAAAAATAAATCCAAAGCAATAGTGCTGCATTTATTTTATAAAAATAATCAATAAACTTGAATATTAAACGGATATTCCGTTTTTCAGTCAACGCGCTGATGCGCATATGTTCCGACTTTCCGTTTAACCAACTTATACGAGTAACATAATCCAAACTTGTTCTATAAGCATCAATAAAATGCCAAACCACAACATCCGGCGTATAAAGCACTCTATGTCCTGCGCGTTTAATTTTATAGAATATTTCTTTGTCTTCTCCTCGTAAATAAACTTTTTCATCAAAATTTCCAATTTGATTCAGCAATTCTTTTTTAAAAAACATATTGCAACCTACCGGATAAGACTTTTTAAATTCTTTTACCTCATTGCCCATATCGACAATAGAAATAATTCTTTCAATATATTTTGACATCCACTTGGGTTCTTTTTCTTCTTCATACTTTGGTAATACTTTTCCTCCAAAAGCCATATATTTCTGATATTTTGTTGCATTTTCTTTGATTTGTCTCACAAAATCTTTTTCGGCAATAGCATCATCGTCTATAAAAGAAACATAGTTTCCGTCCGATTCTTTAATTCCTTTATTTCTGGCAAATGCCAAACCTTGTTTTGTTTCTTTGAAAATCTTAATCTGATGAGATGGGTGGTTTATTTTGAAATTCTCGATGATTTCAGATGTTTTGTCTGTAGAATTATTATCAATAATAACAATCTCAAAATCCTCAGGATTAAAATCTTGCTCTGTCAGGCTTTTTAATGCTTGTCCAATATGTTGATCTCTGTTGTATGTGCAAACAATGATGGATAAAAACATATTATTTCTTTAAGATGACAACCAGTTATGCCAAGGAATACGCAATAAAATCAGAAAAAAACCTATCCCGTAGAAAATAATTATATTTATAAATTTTCTTTTGGAATTATTTTTCTTTTTATGTCTATTGAAACCGTAATGAACCAATAGTAAAACCAGCAACATCATCACCGGATGTTCAATTACAAGAAGTCTGTCGGGGGCATTTTTCATATAAGTGCTAAAATGTCCTTGTTTGAGCCCTTCAAAATAAGGTGAGACGAAATAGTTTAGAAAGCCCAAGACAACTTGAATATACAACACAATCAATGTGAAAAGCGCCAGACGAAAATCTTGTCCGTAAGTATATTGTTTGTCACGCAATAAACTAATGATATACTTTATGAGGATGAAAACGAACATAAAAACAACCAAGTATGCCCATGTTGAATGTATAAATTTCATCATAATTCATTTTTTTTGTAAAGATAGGAATAATGTGGGGGATGCAAGAATTGCAGAATAAATATTTACAATCAGATTTTTTTCATTATTTAAAAACTACATTTTTTCCAAATAAGCTTTCAGCTTTGCCGCTCTTTCATATTCTTCATTTTCAATGGCAGCTTGCAACATTTTGCTGATTTCTCCTTTGGTATAAATGCTTGTTTTTGAGCCGAATAGTTCAGTGGCAAGCTGTTCCAATTCATTCAATTCACCGGTTTCGGCTGTTTCTTCTGTTGTTTCTTCCATTTTACCAATCAATTCAGAAAAGTCTTCCTCTTCTTTCTCGGTAGAAACATTTTCATGGGTGGGCAAAAACATTCCCGCTTCTTCCATGATATTGTCATGGCAAAAAATAGGCGCATCAAACCTTACTGCCAAGGCAACAGCATCTGATGTTCTGGAATCTATTGCCACTTCTTTTCCGTCTTTTTCCGTAATCAACATAGAATAAAAAATACCTTGATCAAATTTGTTGATAATGATTTTTTTTAGCTGGATTTGATATTCATCAAATAGCGTTTTGAATAAATCGTGTGAAATCGGTCGTTGCTGCTTTAGCCCTTCTTCAAGACTAATTGCAATGGAATGTGCTTCAAAAGCTCCAATTACAATAGGAAGTTTTTTCTCCGTATTTATGTCTTTTAACACCAAAACATAAGCACCCGTTTGTGTTTCACTATATTGAATTCTGTCTATTGTCAGTTGTATTAAGCTCATTGTCAATTATTAAAAGATATCATCTTCTTCATTAGAACACTTCAAGTTAAAGAAATATTATATAAAAAAGATGATATCTTGAAAAATAATATTAATTATTGTCTGCTTTAAAAGCCTTTAATTTCTCAGTCAATGCGGGAACGACCTCAAAAGCGTCTCCAACCACACCATAGTCTGCGGCTTTAAAGAAAGGCGCTTCAGGATCATTATTGATAACCAGCATATTTTTAGATGAATTTACACCGGCTAAATGCTGAATAGCTCCTGAGATTCCTACGGCGATATATAAATTCGGGGCTACTTGTTTTCCTGTTTGTCCAACATGTTCTTGGTGCGTACGCCAACCTAAGTCAGAAACCGGTTTAGAACAGGCTGTAGCTGCACCAAGCACCTCTGCCAATTCTTCAATCATTCCCCAATTCTCAGGTGCTTTCATGCCGCGTCCTGCCGAAACGATGATATCAGCGTCTGCCAGCGGAATTTTTCCGGTAGCTTTTTCTATGTTCGTAACTTTGTAAGTATCATATAAACCTTGGTTTACGGAAACATTGAAAGTTTCAGTTGTGCCACTTACAGGATGCTCTTTCAATCCGAAAGAGTTCTTGGAAATTCTAAGCAGTTTTTTGTCTGTTAATATTTCAGTGGAAGCAATTCCTTTATTGGAAAAAGCTTTCCTTTTCACCACAAAAGGATTTGTGCTTTCCGGCAAAGCAATAACCTGAGATACATATCCTGCGTTTATTTTTCCGGCAAGCAAAGAGCCCACGTAAACCGCTTCATTACTTGAACTGATTAAAATTATTTCTGCTTGTGTTTTATCAATGGCTTGCGCAATTGCATCGGCATAAATTTGCGCATTGAAATCTTTCAAATTTTCTATATTCAAAACCCTTGAAACACCATATTTGTATAAATCTTCTGTATTTTGCAAAGCAAAACCCACAGCAACAACATCTTGTCCCATTTGTTCGCCAAGCGCTTTTCCGTAAGAGGCTAGTTCTTTTGCTCCCTTTGAAATTTGACCATCTTGACTTTCGGCATATATTAGTATTGACATAATTTTAAATTTTTAATGTTTTGTTTTATATAACCTTAGCTTCATTGTGCAACAAATCAATCAATGCGTCCAAATTGTCTTTGTCAACCATTTTGATAGCGCTTTTTTCCACAGGTTTTTCAAATTTTTCTGTTTTGGTTTGTATCATCGCCTCATATGCGGGCAATACTTCTAACGGCTTTTTTCTTGCCATCATAATTCCTCTCATATTCGGAATACGCAATTCTTCTTCTTTTGCCAATCCTTTTTGTCCTCCGATAATCAAAGGTAACTCTGTTTCAACTATTTCTTTTCCGCCTTCAATTTCTCTGGCAACTTCAACTTTATTGCCGTCTTTTACTTCAAAACCGATTACGGCATTGATAAATTTCTTCTCCGTAAGTCCGGCAACCATGCCGTGAACCATGCCGCTGTTATAGTCTAAAGATTCTCTTCCGGCAATGATTAAATCAAAATCATCATGTTCTTTAATATAATTTGCAATTTGAACAGCCGTAAAATAACTATCGGTTGGTTCCACATCAATTCTCACTGCTCTGTCCGCTCCAATGGCGAGTGTTTTTCTGATCACGGGTTCTGTTTTGGTCGTGCCAACATTTAAAACCACTAATTCTCCTCCATGCTTTTCTTTGAGTTGCATGGCTTTGGTCAAACCAAACTCGTCATGCGGATTAATGACAAACTGAATGCCATTTTCATCGAATTTGGTGTTGTTGTCTGTAAAATTTATTTTTGAAGTAGTATCAGGAACACTACTCAACAATAACAATATTTTCATATATGTTTATTTTTTGGTATTAATAAAAATTGTCACGACGAAGTTACGAAAATTTCTTTAATTTTATTATGCGTGCATAATAATTTTTTATAAAATTTTATATTGGTTTAAAGCTATTATTTTCCGGATGATAAAAGATAAGGGATTAAAATTTGTTTAAATCCTTTGTCAATATCTGCCGCAATATAATCAATCTTATATCTATAACAAGTTTCTTTGATTTTCTCGAAATAGTCTCTCACTGCTAAGTTATAAATCTCTTTGATCTGATCCGGATAAACATCAATACTCATATCATGTTCAGTATCAACGAATTTGGTTGGTTTATTTTTAAAATCAAATGAATATTCCGTTTTTTTGTCAAACACATGAAACAAAAGAACCTGATGCTTATTGTACTTAAGATGTCTTAAGGCTTCAAAAAGCTCATTTTCATTTTCTCTCACTTCCCATAAATCGGTAAACAATATAATCAAAGAGCGACGATGTATGTTTTCAGCTATTTCATGCAAATATCTATAAGTTTCAGTTGATTTTTTCTCAAAATGCTTCACCAATACTTCATCTAATTTTTGCAACAACAAACGATGATGTTTCGGATTATTTTTTTCTCGAGCATAAAACTCATATACATCGGAATAAATGCTCATTCCAATTGCATCTCGTTGTTTTTTCAAGATTTCCATGAGTGCCGCCGTGGCTGTCACGGAAAATTCAATTTTATTTAAATTATTGATTTCAAACGTTTTGCTCTCAGGATAATGCATTGACGACGAATTATCTATGATAAAGTGTGCTCGCAGATTGGTCTCATCTTCAAATTTTTTGGTATAGAGTTTATCCGTTTTTCCATAGAGTTTCCAATCTATAAATTTGGTGCTCTCTCCGTTGGCATAAATTTTATGCTCCAAAAACTCGGCAGAATAGCCATGAAACGGACTTTTGTGCAAGCCTACTAAAGTTCCCTCAACCACTTCTCGAGCTAAGAGTTCCAAATTCGGAAGCTGATATTGCGTTTTTTTGAGCATTATAAAACTTTATTTTCTAGAAAAAACAGCTTTATATACGGCGTGTTTTTCTACTTTTTCTCTACTGATATAATCAGGATGCAGCTTACCGGCAACATACATTTCCGTCTGGTCGCAATAATGTTTACTTCCGGGAATTCCACTGACTCCGGTTGGAATGACAGAGAAAGACTCATCATAATTTGCCGTGTTGAAAATATGCTTTTCAGAAGCGCCAAAATCAGATTGGTAAGGATTTGCTTGGGAATAAGAAAAAGGATTTACCGTATTTGAATTTCCCGGAGCTTTAACCGACCTGTTTAGTCCGAAAACTATATCCAGAACTTTCAGCTTTCCCAAAGGATGTTTCAATTCAAGTCGGTGTATTTCTCCCCACTTAATTTTATCGAAATCACCATATTTTTTCATCAGTTTTGCAATAGTTTCTTTAAACGATTTTTGGATCATATCTCCCAGTGTTTCTTTCTTCTCCGTGTTCACATCATCACACCAAGCAGAACCATCGTTCGCTATGGTATATTGTAACAAATATTTTGAAAAAAGCATGGATTTTTGATACTCCGAAAAAACTTCATTTCCCATTTCGTCTCGGGTTAAGTTTTTTGCCAGTTGAATAAACATTTCATCAAAAACCAAAGGGGCGGCTAGATTTTTCTCGTACGTATTGTTCCATTCTTTCAGCAGTCTCAAGGCTTTTTGCTCATCTGAATTTAAATCTTTTAATCGTTCGATATACTTTATGAAAACAGGCTTCATTTCATCTGCTTGAACGGCATGATGATCAAATAACATTTTTTTAAAATCATCTACAGACAATTTTTCTTTAGCGGTTAACATTTGACGAATGCGTTTGATGCGATATGGCACATCATACCATTCACTGATATAATATTGGTATTTATTGTCAATAGATTTGTTGTTGGCAGAGGAAACAAAGCCTCGTTCCGGATTATATTCATAAGGCAAGGAATCAAATGCAACATATCCTTTCCAATCATATTTATCCGTATCCCCCGGCAAAAACAAATACCCCGGAGCTGTTCTGACGGGAAGTCTTCCTGTCATATGAATCCCGATATTTCCATCTGTATCTGCATAAGCAATATTCTGACTGACCGATTGAAACCCTTTTATAGCATTGGTGAAATCGTTCCAATTTTTGGCGGTTCCCAATTTATATAGTGCTTCTATTTCGCGACTGTCTTCATTGCCAATCCAGTGCATGGAAACCGGTTGAGTGGCTAAACTGTCAAAACTGGTAAAAATAGGTCCACGATGTGTAAAGTAAAGTACTTTTTCAACAGGTTTGTCTTCTCCTTTTATATAAATTTTTTCTTTACGAACTTCCATATTTTTCCATTCACCATTAAATTTATATTGCGCTTGATTTTCCGGATTAATGGTTTCCAAATAAAAATCTGCTCCATCTAACATCACGTTGGTCATTCCCCAAGAAATATGCTCGTTATGTCCGGCAACAACAAACGGCTCACCGGGGAGAATCACTCCGGTTACATTTAGTCTCCCTTCTATATTTTGATGTATTTGAGACCAAATTCCGGGAATATTCAAACCCAAATGCATGTCATTGGAAAAAATAGGTTTGCCTGTTGTGCTTTTTTTTCCGGAAACTACCCAGTTATTGCTCCCCGTAAAAATATCAGGCATAATGTCAGACAATTTCTCCAAATCTGCAACCAGTGCCGTGTCAATTTGAACATCAGATTTATAATCCGCATAAACATAGGACTTTTGCAGATTAAAATCCGGCAAAAGCTGATTAATTTTTTCTTCACTTACTTTTCCTTTCAAAACTTGTAACATGGCCTCCATTCTATATCCCAATTCCAAGCTCCAAGCCATAAATCCTACCAGATTCAGAGAATTTTCCGGTTTCCATTTTTCCGGTTGATATCCTAAAACTTTAAATTCAAGGGGCAAATTATCTTTGTTGTCTTTAAGATACTGATTCACCCCCTCAGCAAAATAGTCTAAAGGTGTTCGTATTTCTTTTTCCAAAGTAGGTAAAAGTTTTTTTGAATTATCGGGAATACGCAATTTGCGCAACATCACATCCGTAGATAATAAATCCGCTCCAAATATTTCAGACAATCTTCCTTGTGTCACACGACGCAAAAAATCCATTTGCCACATACGATCTTGTGCAGTTATATAGCCGGTCACTTTATATAAATCCGCTTCATTTTTGGCATAAATATGCGGTATGCCATATCGATCTCTATAGACCGTTACCTTATCTATCAGTCCCTCAATTTTTACGTTTTCATTATAATCAGGCAAACCTGCTTTTTTCAGATTATCGATATAAAAATAGCCTCCAATCACTAGCAAGATTAGAAACAAAAGCATAATTTTAAAAAACTTTTTCATTGTATTTGTTTTTTTGATTTTTCTTCAAAGAAACATGGAACTTCCTTGAGATGACAAATATAAAAAAAAGACCGCCAAAAGGCGGTCTTTTAAAGAAATAAACTTTATCTATATTCTTATTTTATCAATAAGGGCGCTAAAATCAAGGCTACCACAGACATCAATTTAATCAAGATGTTCAATGATGGGCCTGATGTATCTTTAAAAGGGTCTCCTACAGTGTCTCCGGTAACAGCCGCCGCATGAACTTCTGAACCTTTTCCATATTTTACGCCTTTGATTTCAACACCGTCTTCAACCATTTTCTTGGCATTATCCCAGGCACCTCCGGCATTGGATTGAAAAATTGCCATCATCACACCTGTAACGGTAACACCGGCTAATAATCCGCCTAACATTTCAGCACCACCGCCAAATCCTACAAGAACAGGTGTTAAAACAGCTATTAATCCGGGTACTACCATTTCACGAATAGATGCTTTGGTTGAAATAGCTACACATTTTTCATATTCGGCTTTTCCGTCTGCTTTATCAAATATTGCTTTATCTTCTGCGTTCCATTTATCTTCTGCAATACCTTCATTCTTACGCATCACTTCCAAAGCATTTTTAAGTTCCGGAATATTATGAAACTGACGACGTACTTCGTCAATCATATCTTCTGCTGCACGTCCAACAGCATCCATTGCCATTGACGAGAATAAGAAAGGTAACATGCCTCCCAACAATAGTCCACCCATCACCATCGGGTCAGCAATATTGATTGCATCAATTTTGGCGGTCTGCATAAAGGCAGAGAATAAAGCTAAAGCTGTTAGTGCGGCAGAGCCAATTGCAAAGCCTTTTCCGATTGCAGCGGTTGTATTTCCTACTGCATCCAATTTATCCGTTCTTTCGCGAACTTCTTTAGGCAAATTTGACATTTCGGCAATCCCTCCGGCGTTATCGGCAATAGGACCATAAGCATCAACTGCCAGTTGAATTCCCAAATTAGATAGCATTCCGATAGCGGCAATCGCGATGCCATACAAACCGGCAAAGTGATGTGCGCCAATAATGGCAATTACTAAAAAGATAATTGGGAATAATGTAGATTGCATACCAACTGCCAAGCCTGCAATAATGTTTGTAGCAGGACCGGTAGATGATTGATTTACAATTTTCCAAACCGGTTTTTTACCTGTTCCAGTATAATACTCTGTAATCATTCCGATAGCCAAACCTGCGCCTAAACCGAACAAGATGGCCCAGAACACACCAATAGATGTAAAAGTGGCGGTGCCAACAACCCATTGTGCAGGTAAAAATTGATTAACGATAAAGTATGTAGCAATAATCATCAATACGGCAGCAATCATTTCACCTGTGTTTAAAGCTTTGTGTGGGCTTCCGCCGTCTTTAACTTTAACAAAGAATGAGCCAATGATAGAAGTAACAATTCCTGTTGCAGCCAGTATCAAAGGTAGCAACACGGCATTTAATTGGTTATCTCCGGTAAAACCATCTAATCCAATAAACAATGCACCTAACACCATGGAGCTAACGATAGAACCCACATAAGATTCAAAAAGGTCTGCACCCATACCGGCAACATCGCCTACGTTGTCACCAACATTATCGGCAATGGTAGCTGGGTTTAGCGGGTGATCTTCAGGGATACCTGCTTCAACTTTACCAACTAAATCAGCGCCTACATCAGCAGCTTTGGTATAAATCCCACCTCCAACACGGGCAAACAATGCAATTGAAGATGCACCAAATGAAAATCCGGTAATTACCGTGATGACCTTGTTAACATCCCAACCCATATTTGAGTAAATAATAAATAATGAGCTTAAACCTACAACACCTAAGCCTACAACTGCCATTCCCATTACACTACCTCCGGTAAAAGCAACTTCGAGGGCACGACCTAAGCTTGTCCGTGCGGCATTAGTTGTTCTTACGTTGGCATTGGTTGCTACACGCATGCCTATGAAGCCTGCTAAAGCAGAACTCAAAGCGCCTATAATAAAAGATACCCCTACCAACCATGATGATGTTTCTGCATTTGCCGTTAGAGATAAAAGTGCAAATACAGCTATGACAAAAATTGCCAAAACTTTGTATTCTGCCATTAAGAAAGCCATGGCTCCTTTTCGGATGTGTTTGGCTATGCCTGCCATTCTTTCCGTTCCGACTTCTTGCTTGGATACCCAAACAGATCTCCAGTACGTGAACAATAAAGCGATAATTCCAATCGCTAGGACTACATAAATAATGTTTTGAGTCATTTTTTAATCGTTTTTTTAATTATTTTGCAAAAGTATAAATTTTCATTAAACCAGCGCACTAATTAGCCGATTATTTAGTGTTACAAAAGGTTTTGAACTTTTTTAAAGCCTAATTGATTAAACTTTTTTTACAAATTATGGTCTAATTAACTCAAAGCAAAATCAAAAATTGAAAGAAAAAATCGAAATACATCAATTTAGGAACTTATCCACACAGGAACAATTCAACATAATTGTAAAAACTTACAGCCAAGATTTATACTGGGTGATTCGTCCCATTGTTAAGACACATGAAAATGCCGATGATGTATTGCAAAACACTTTGATTAAAATTTACAGATATCTTCCGAAATTCCGGTTTGAAAGTAAATTATACTCTTGGATGTATCGTATTGCTGTCAATGAATCTTTGAGTTATTTAAAAAAATATATTCGTCACGACACGGAAAATATAAATGATCTTCTTGTGGAAAAATTGAAAAGTGATGATTTTTATTCGGGAGATGCCATGATGTTGGTCTTGGAAAAAGCGGTTTTGAGTTTACCTGAAAAGCAACAAGAAATATTCCGATTAAAATATTTCAGTAAAATGACTTTTTCTGAAATATCGGATTTGTTGGGAACCTCCATCGGTGGATTGAAAGCATCTTATCATATTGCCGTGAAAAAAATCAAAGAAAAAATCAGTAACTGATTAAACCATTTGTTTCGTATAAATGTCTAATTCTTGAAAGCCGTTACAATGAAAAAGAAGCATAATATAGAAAAATTTTTAGAAGATTTCAGATCGTCCTACTCTATTCCAAACAATTATTTTGAAGATTTGGAGACTGAGATTTTATCAAAATCAAACACATCTCAAAAATCTAAATCCGGAAAAGCAATCTCATTTAAATCAAATTTCACAAAAATTATAATTGCTGCCAGTGTATTGCTTATGGTTTTTATCGGTATTCAAAAATTCTCACCGGTAAAAAATAATGAAAGCTTTAAAACAGATAGTTTGGTCGTATCAAGAGAAAGCAACTTGCAAACCGGAGATGAATTGTTTGATGATATTTCTGACGATGAAATCATCGAATACTTGGCTGAAAACGCCTACTCGGAAGATATATATTAATTTTTAAAACTAAACAGAATGAAAAAAACAAGTTTAATAATGATTGTTGCTTTTTTTATCGGGAATTGGGCATCCGCTCAAGAACCCGGATGGAAAATGAATCCTGAAAAAAGAAAAGAAAGACAAGAAAAAATGATTGCTAAAAAGTTTCAATATGCTAAAAAAACCTTAGAACTCACAGAGCCTGAGGCAAAGCAGTTCAAATCGGTCTATTCAAAGTATGAACACGAAAAAATCGCACTTCGAGAAGCAATGAGAAAAGAAATTTTTGCAATGAGAAAGGACGGTAAAATTCAAGAAATGAATGATAAAGAGCTTCGTGGTTTCATCGATAAGAAACTGGAAATAGACAAAAAAAATTATGAATTGGATCGGGACTATACAATAAAGCTAACCAAAATTCTTCCGCCTAAAAAAGTGGTTCAATTTTTCAGGCTTGACAAACAATTTAACCGAAGACTTCTCAGACGGTTAGGAGAACGCAGGGGAAAATTGGAAAAAAGAAGGGGTAAAATGGAGAGAAGAAAAAAGTTAATGGAAAAAAGAAAAAAAATGATGCAAGAAAAGTGGTCTGACTAAAATTTGTTTGTAATTCAAAAGGAAGTGTTTTGTTACACTTCCTTTTTTGACACAACGGGCAGAGAAATAATTATTCGAGTTCCGGTGGGAGATTCTTTTTCATCATATAAATCTTCAAATTTTAGTTTATATCTTTCTTCCAAATATTTTGTGTATGTTGCCAATCTTTCTTCGGTTAATTTTATGCCTAAAGATTCACGATTTAACAATTTTGATGCTCTGATTTCCATGGCTTTCTCTCTTCCTATTCCATTATCCTCTATTATAATATTCGCAAAAGATTTGTCTTCTTTTATTTTCACAAAAATTTTCTTTTTTCCTTTTTTCAATGCCAAACCGTGCCAGATGGAATTTTCTATAAAAGGTTGTAGAATAAGCGGTGGAATTTTTATTTGAGCTAAATCAACTCTACCGTCAACTTGTACATCAAACAATATTTCATTATTAAATCTGATATTTTCAACCTCAACATAGAGTTTTATTATTTCTATTTCGTCTTTTAGACTAATTTCTTGAAGTTGTGAATTGTCTAATATCAATCGAATCAAATTGGCAAATTTGGAAAGATAGGTTACGGCATCTTTTTTATTATTTTTGATAATAAAGTTCTTGATTGAATTCAGCGTATTAAACAAAAAATGCGGATTCATTTGCGCTTGAATTGCCTGCATTCTAAGCTGAATCAGTTGTTTTGAATGCTCCAATTTCAGCTTATTTCTTTTTTGTTCTTCGTTTTCTTTGGTCAATTCAATGATATGTCTGGATTTTTTTTCCACCTTATCATCCAACTCTTGTTGGATTTTATTTTTGAGTTTCAAGTTTTCTTCATGTTGTTTGATAATCATTTTTTGAGCTTTGTATCTGTCTTCTAAAATCTTTTTTTGTTTGGCACCTAAACCCAAGGCAAAAAATATCATCTCAAACATAATCGCTGCATAAAAAAGAACACGAAAAGGGTGTCCGGTATAAGTGAGATAATGAGAGTATAAAGTAACAATCATATACACTCCGGCTCCAATCAATAAATAATATTTCACAGGAGATGTAGTATTCCAAATAATAAAAAGGATAAACAGAGAAAAGATGAACAAGATGGGAAGGAAAAGAAAATTATATCCGTAGTCTGTAATTGTTGAATTACCGGTTATAACTGAAATCACAACAAGAATAGTTAAAGCACTCAAGGATATTTGAACAAATATTCTGATATATTTATCCCATTTCGGAAAATACTTTTTCAAATCGACAAAACTTATCGCAAACAAAAGATAAATCGTTGAATATAACCATTTTATAGGGTCATATAGAAATTCTAAATATGGTATAATTGGCTTTGAAACATCTGTTAAAAAGAAATTATGAGCTCTATGATAAGTATAAATCAGCACCAAAAAGGCATATAGTGAATAATATAAATAAGCCTTATCTCTATGTTGAAAAAAAAGCAAAAAATGATATAACCCGAAGATAAATAAAAACCCTGAGACAAAAATAACAATCCCGTTATCCTGCGGATGGGATAGTATTTCGAAAAGAGAATATTCGCTTTCCATTTTGTGTTATAAAATTTTCAATATTTTAAGAACTTTGTTCTTGTGTGTTCGAGAAACCGGTATAACTTGCTCGTTAGAAAGCACCAGTTCTCCATTTCCTGTTCTTATGAATTCAACTATTTTTTTATAGTTCACAATGTATGATTTATGAACTCTGATAAAAATGTCCGGAGGAAGTATTTTTTCAAGATTTTTAATACTTTTAGATACAAAATGGTCGTTCCCGTCTTCCAAATAAACATGCGTATAAGCTCCGTCTGATTTACAATAAGTGATTTCTTCTGCATTAACCATAATTACTTTATTGCTTAGCAACAATGGTATTCTTTGCGCTTCTGATTTGTGATCATCAAGCAATTTAGACAAAATGGTTTCTATATTTTTATTTTGAACATTATCTTTTCTTCTGGCTTTCACTTTTTCAACGGCAGAGACCAGCTCGTCAGGATCTACCGGTTTGAGCAAATAGTCAATAGCATTCGCTTTAAAAGCTTTGATTGCATACTGGTTATAAGCCGTGATAATAATCAAATCAAAATTCTTATAGTCTAACAATTGTAAAAGCTGAAATCCGTCTAATTCCGGCATTTCAATATCCAAAAAAACCAATTCCGGTTTAAGATAATTAATACCACTTATCGCATCTTTTGGATTTGTGAATGTTTCAACAACTTTTATTTCCTTGCAGAAATTATCAATTTCCCAACGAAGACTTTCTATTGCGAGTCTTTCGTCGTCTATTATTACGGTATTAATCATGGTATCATTTTTTAGGGACATAAATATATGTATTTTTATATTAAATATCTATATTTCTTCATCAAGTGTGTGATTTAGTTTATTAACGGAGTCATAACATGTTTTAAAGGATTCTTTTAGACCAAAAATTCTTTTTTACCACTTATTTGTTTTATCTGTCGTTTATGCATCTAAATCCGATGTTTATAATCAAGCCGATGAATTAGTCTTCTTTTTTTTAATCTACAAGAAATTATCAAATATTCTAAAAACACAAAATCACCCCAACGGGTGATAAAAAATCACACTACTAAATGAGTATTAAATATCGTGTTAAAAATATCTTTGTTCCAAAATTTGTTTAAAAAATAACTATCATGAAAATTCTTAAACTTTTAATTATCGGACTGTTTCTGTTCGGCTTCTCTCAAAACACAGAAGCACAACTTTGGAAACGCTTAAAAAAACACGCCGAAGAAAAGGTAAAACGTGAAGCTGAACGTCGTGCCGAACGTCGCATTGATAAAGGTATTGATAAAGCCTATGACGAAACAGAAAACGAAATTGACGGAAAAAACAAAAAATCAGAGAAGAAAAAAGGTAAAAAATCCGAATTCAACGAAAGAGACAGCGAACAAATGAATGTTCCGGATAACAAAAAATCTAAAAAGAAAAAATTACACCAACCCAAAGTTGTTTGGAGTAAATATGATTTTGTTCCGGGCGATACCGTAATCTTCGAAGATGTTCCAAGCGCAGAAGAAGAAAACGGCGAATTTCCCAGTCATTGGGATTTGTATAAAGGCGGTGCCGAAATTGCTGAAGTTGACGGCGAACCGGTAATTACTTTCATCACCGATACCGGAAATATGTATAGCAAAGGTATTGTGCCGTATCTAAAAGACCCCGAACAAGATTATCTGCCGGAAATATTTACCATTGAACTTGACGCTTATTTTATTCCGAATAAATATAATGATAGATATTATATTACTTTTTATGACCGAAAAAATCAAAAATACTTTAAAGATGCACAAGCAACCATATACGTAAATAGTGTAAGTTTTGCCAATAGTGAGGGAAAACTGGACGGAAAATCAAGAAGTAACCGTGATAATGAAGGAGGGTGGCGTCATGTATCAATTGCATTTACTAAAGGTAAATTCAAAATTTATCTGGAAGATCAACGTTTGATCAATATTCCTCACTTCAAAGGCAATCCAACCGGAATCACCCTAACCTGCAATGCTAAAACAAATTATATTAAAAATTTTCGCATTGCCAAAGGCGGTGTAAAATATTATAAACGGGTGTTGTCTGACGGAAAAATTATCGTAAACGGAATCAAATTTGACATAAACAAAGCCACGCTTAAGCCGGAGAGTATGGGACCGATTAACCGTATTTATAAGTTGATGCAAAAACAACCCGATTTAAAATTCAGTATAGAAGGTCATACCGACAGCGACGGGAATAATGCCTTGAATCTAAAATTGTCTAAAGCAAGAGCCAAAACCGTGATGAACAAACTCATCAGTATGGGTATTGACAAATCACGCTTAAAATATACCGGTTATGGTGAATCTAAACCGATAGACAACAATAGTACTCCGGAAGGAAAAGCAAATAATAGAAGAGTTGAGTTTGTTAAGTTTTAAATAAATGGATTTCATCTACCATATTAACATAATAGATATAATCATCATGCCATTTTATCTGCACAGGATATGAATGGCACGATGATTAAAAAATGAAAAAAATGAAAAAAATATTTATTGTATTTCTTTTATTGACTTCTGTGCTTCAAGCTCAACAAAGCATCAACGGAACTTGGTTGCTCATCAAAATTGAACAAAACGAAAAAACCGAAGCGCCTTATTTGATTAGCAAGTTCAAAGATAACGGCAAAATGCTTTTTGGCGAAGATGAAATTGCCGATTGGAAACTTAAAAAAAATCTAATCGTTTTTAAATCAAAATTAAGTCCGAATTTTTCCGGCACGGCAAGTATTTTAAAAATAAATCAAAAAGAATTGATATATCAAAAAGACAATGCAAAATTTCATTATATCCGTTATAATCAAAAGCTGATTGATGAATTGCCTGAATATAAACGGTTATTAGGTGTTTGGCAGATGACCGGCACACAAATCACGATATTGAGTTTTAGTCAAAATCACCGGTTTACCGAGCTGGTACAACAGTCAGATGCTTCAATAACCACGCAAGGGCAATGGCTTTACTTGCCCCAAAACAACAGTATAGTCATACAAGCCGACGCTGAAGTTTTACGCGGAAAAAGCAAAATCATCCAAATCAATAAAGATTTATTGGAATTGAAATACAAAGGCATAAACTATACATTAGACAGAAAACCATATATTGAAAAACCCGAAGAGCCATTGACTTTTACCTACGAAGAAATTGAAAACAACGAAGGTGATTCACATGATTTTCCTTGGAGTGAAGAGGCTCTTTTCGGTTATTTGAAAAATCAAAAACAAATTCATTACATCAGGAAAATATTTAACAAAGACGTGCATGCATGCCTTATAGATAACATCATTTCCAAAGTAAAAGTAGATGATGATAAACAAAAAATCATATTTATCGATTATTTGGCAAAAGATGAAGAAGAGGTCAAACTAAACGAACAGCGGAAAGCTTTTTTAGAAAATACTTACAATAGATTTTTTCCGCAAAAAGATATCGCTCCGTTCCGGATAGTGAATAATTTTGAAAAAATACATATAGAAGATAAAGATTATTACTGCACCGCAGTAGAAGGCTTTGACGGTGATACCAAAATCAAATATTGGATGATCAATGATATGCCCGGTACATTTGCCAAAATCATCATCCAAAACGACGATGAACAATCATATATAAAATATGAATTACAAAACCTTTAAATATGAGAAAAATAATAAGCATTGTCATCATTTTGTTGAAAATCAGCTTGTTAAACGCACAAAATAATGACAAGCAGCTCAACTATGAGCAATCTATACAAGCAGCTAAAACCCTGATGGAATTTGACAAACAATTTGACAATGGTGCTCCCGAGTCGCTTAAAAAAGCCAAATTCAATGAGTTTGTCAATCAGTTAAACCCTGAAATGTCAAAAGAAGATCGTGACAAAGCCTATACGATAGTAAATTGGTATATCAAAGCTTCTAAAGGACAAAAAGTGGATATTCATATAAGCGAAGAACAACAAACCCAATTGGAACAAATGCTTAACCAAACCAAACCGCAAAAAGAAACCGGCATACAAGCTATGTACGGAAAGTTGGCAGAAGTAGAAAATATATCATACACCGAATATAAAAATTACATAACACAAAACGGAGAAGTGCCTCTACCGGAATCCGATATTCAAAAAGCATACAATCAAATGCACCAAAATGATGGCAAAAAAGTACAAGTTACCACCGAAAACACTTCGAAAATGACACCTAACAAAGCAATTGAAATAGTTCAATATCCAAAAAATCACACTTATTCGGAGTTCAAAAAAGCTTTGAAATTGCTCAAACCTGAAATAACGGATGAAAAAATAAAAGAAATTTGGAACAAATTACATTAATCACCAAGTTGTTGTATCACCCGAATGATACGATGACTATCATAAATATTATCAGACTAAATATCATGAAAACAAAAAACAATTTATTCAAGCTTGCATTAAGCATTTTATTTATAGGAATTTTATTTGCTTCTTGTAAAAAAGATGACAGCAATGAAGATGCCTCTAATGAAAACGGTATCTATTTAAAATCTATTAACCAAGGTAATACTCAAGTGGTTGGTTTTGCTTATGATGCTAACAATAAACTAACCGAGCAAACTCGTAATTTTGGCGGAAATCAAGTGCTTATTACCTATACTTATGCCAACGGAAAAATAACCGGCGAAATCGCCAAACAAAATAATTCTACGATATGGCAGTACATCTACGGTTATAATAACAATGGCAATTTAACACGTTGTGATATTGGAGGGGCAACCAATACCTATTGGACTTTTCATTATACCAACGGAAAAATAGATAAGGCCATTGAAGTGATAAGCGGAGAAGATGCCAAAAAGCAAACTTTTACATACAACGGTGATAACATTATAGAAGCTAAGGAATTTAGCCGTTTTGGAAACACTTGGGAGTTGCAAAAAAGATATACTTTTGAGTGTGACACAAAAAATAATCCTTATAAATTATTCAAAATACCGTACAACGAAAATTTAAATGAGCTTGCGTTACTATTAAACGAAAACAATATCACTGTTGAAAAAAAATATGACGGTTCAGGCGTTTTACTTGAAACAATTCAATATAACTATATCTATAATGCAAAGAATTACCCTAAAACCGTCCAAATGGGGTCGGATTCATTTTCTTATTTATATAAAAATTAAAAATTATGAAAGCAAAAAACAATCTAATCAAATTAACATTAAGCGTATTATTAATCGGTTTTTTATTTACTTCTTGTAAAAAAAATGATAGTGACGACAACGATCAAATAGCCGGGTCTAAACATTTGAATCCCCCTGCTTGGATTCAAGGCACTTGGATTGATTTAACGCAACCGAATATGCGAACAGGCTATCAATTTACTGTTGACGATATGAAAACAATCATTGGCAGTAACACGGTTTCTGTAAAAGCTTCACTAAAAAGTACAGACAACATCAGTGAAAACACTACTGCTACTTCATATCGGTTCACCATTACCCATACGGCAACCAATAATTCAACCGAAACATGGGAGTTTAACAAAATTGATGCCACTCATATTCAAACGATTCATGGCTCTGTTACAGCAACACTCACCAAAGAATAGTTTTGTTTTTTGACAAATTTGATAGTGAATAAAAAACTGCCTTAATTGTAAGAAACTTTGATTAAAAAAATCGAGCTTATAGTGCTCCAAAAATTTATTGAGATCTTTTTAAAATATCGCATTAGAAAGAATATCTATTTCTTTTCTATTCACTTTCACCCAAACTCAATGTATTATTAATCATGGTTAATATCCGTATAAAAATTTGATTATCGGGATATTCTTCATGCAATTGAACAGCATAAACTTTGGCTTTCTGATAATCATCTTTTATGTCCAAGTATATTTTTAATAAAAAATATTGAGACAGTGTTCTTAAAATCCGATTGAATGATACAGCATGTTTTTTTAATACTTCTATTGAAATTTTATCAATATCATCCGATGAAAATAATTTGTATTTATTTTTTGAAATAGCGAAAACAGCAGTATAAATCTCATAAAAATTCTTCTCCAGGGGAGAAAGTGATTTATTATCAATTTCTTTTATTAAACCATTAATTTGTAAAAAAAGATTTATTACACTTAACTTTTTATTATCCATTGCTTTCAATCGTAATGAGTAGTTTTTATGAAGCAAGAATAATATTTTTTCTTCTTCTGTAGAATTATCTGATATTTTCGTTTTTTTTACGAGAAATTTTTCCAACTGTACATGTGTATTTTTATCATTTATAGATACATTTTCCCACCATAAAAGTTCACATCTTAACCACTCTCTAGAAAAAATATTTAAATCCTGCCTATTAAGTTCTTGCTTTGCCAACTCAAATTCTTGATTATAGATATGGTGAAATATTTGTTCTGCGATTTGTTCTTTGGCATAAGTTTGCGCTTTTGCTTTAAATTTAAAGCAAAAAAAAGCTAGAATTATCAAAAAATAATATTTTCTATTTCCTAACATGTTTTTCAATTATAGTAAGCAATTTTGTATAAAAAATAGATTTATCTTTTTTTAGTTTCTCGTTCGCTAACTCTCTTGCTTTACCATATCCACCAGAGTAATACCTGTTAAACCACGAACTTAAAACAAGAGCTCCATCCAAAAAGGTATAAGTAACAGCCGTATAAACTGAATAATAAATAACCGCAGCAATGAGAACAAATGAATTAATTCCATTTTTCCATTTTCCTAAATAGATTTGTCCCAGCCCCGGCAAAAATCTACTCATTGTTTCAATTCTATTAGGCGAATATTTTTTATTTCTTCTTTTAAAATCTGTAAATGCATCAATTAATTCTTTTCTTCCAGATTCATCGACTAATTTTAAAAACAGATTAGCAGCATTATCATATTTTTCCAATCCATATTGACAAATAGCTTCAAACAATATTTCTTTTTTTGTAAAGTATTCCGAATCCCCAACATTGAGGTCATATAATTCATTCAAAGCACCGTAATAATCCTTATTATTTAAAAAACATAGCGCTTTACGAAATACAATCTCATTTTTTATACTGTCGTTTTTTTCTGATCCCCAAGCTAAGTTATAATATTTAACGGATTTAAAATATTCTTTTTTCTGATAAAACAAATCCGCTATCTTGATAAAAATATCATTGAACTGGTGGTTCTTATCAAACAAGTAAACGCGTTGATACTCTTTCAATGCCAATCTATAATTGCCAGTATCATTTTGAGTGTCAGCAAAAGATTTAATTTCAGTAATGGACTGTCCAAAAAAAGTTTGAAAATAAAAAGTATTAAAAATTATGATAAATAATATTTTCCGCTTCACGTTGATAAGTGTGTTTTATATGATTATTATAATTCTTCGCTGCCTTAAATGATCCCCAAATATTGGAAACATAGAAGCTAAATGACAACCCTCCAAAAATCCACCCATTTACGCTACTAATACCCTTTTTGTTAAAAGCTCTATATGATATCCAAGCATTTGACGCCACAAAAATAAAAGAGACAAAGGCATCTCCCCATCTTTTTGAATAAGCTTTCCCGCTTCCGGGAATAATAGCTGACATAATCAATGCTAGTCCGGGTTTCTTAAATTTTTTTCTTTTGTATTGTTTTGTAAGCCTGAGTAATTTTTCAAATTTACTATTATTTTTGGGGGATTTTTTTATTTCAAAATTTTTTATTTTTTCAAAATCGTTTGACAACCAACTCTTACTCAATGCATAATATTCTTTTTCTCCTTCTTTCATCAAATTGACAAATCGATTATAATTATTATCAAAAGATTTACATTTCAACGAAAGATTGAGATATTTCTTCCAGAAAATTAAATTTGTTCTTGGCTTATCTATTCGTGACAATAAGTCTAATGAATAGTCCAACTTTTGACACTTTCCACCAAATGTATAAACATCCACTATAGATAATATTGCCGTCGTATCTTTTGGATAAAAATAAATCACACGCTCGTATTCTTCCTGTGCATAATCATATTGAGCTGTTGTAAGCAAATACTGCGCAAATTTCAAAGAGTTTGAGCGAGTCAATAGATTTTGCTGTGCATAAGATAAACTAATAGACAAAAAGAAGAAAATTACCTTAATCAATTGGATCTTCATATCGTTGAATTTTACTATTGTACTTATAATGCGTTGGTTTAACAAGAGGGTGACAACGTGATAATCGATCAAATGTATACAACCAGCCTAAAAAAAAACCTTTTTTTTGGAATGCCTTAATTGCATAAACTGAACAAGAAGGCGAAAAAACACAGGATGGTTTATCTTGTGATGAGATAAATTTTTTATAAAATAAAAATGTTGCAGATAGCAACATTTTTATCTCATTAGTTGATTTTTTTAATGGTTTTGAATAATCAATTTTTTCAGGAGTGGCATAAGCAAAAAGCTTAGATAGTTCATTATCTACTATTTGTTGTCCATTTGCAATAAAAAATAAAAAAAAGAATACTAAACCTAAAAATACTTTAGCAGTTGAAAATGGTACCCTAAACTTCATATTTACAAATTACTATAATGATATTTTTTCTCATTAATCAAATCGTTTACCACTATGTTTTTAAAACTAAATACTTGATAATTTGCGCGATTTTCCTTATCGTAGGAAATTTGTATAACTCGTTTTGGAAACTGGAAACCTCCTATTGTTTGATAATCTTTAAAAAATTGCTTATTAATAATTCTTTTTTTATCTCCTGCAATCATAACAACGCTCACCAATTTATTATTATTTTTAGCAATAATAATGTGATCAACATTTTCAACTGCTTGGTTAGGAATTTTCCAATAGGATAATACCAAACCATTCTTTTTTTCAACCTTCATCATTTTATAAGGAGAGCCTTCCAATCCAAAATCATTTAACGATACGTTAAGTGCTAAATGAAAAATTGTAAATTCATTTATTTGCGGTATTTTGATATTTTCCTTTATTTTATTATTTTTTAGTTTATATAGCATCGTATCTTTTAATATCCACTTTTCTCTCTCAGGAAAATCAATATCATAAATTAATTCTTTTATGTTTTTGTCATAATAAACACGACCTTTCGTCAAATTTTTCATTCCATTAGCCTTTTTTATTTTAACGACAAAATCAGCGGTAATACGAAAATAGTCCTGACTAAAAACAGTAAAAGAAACAAAAAACAGCAAAATTATAATAATTTTTCTCATAATCTATCAAACAATGAAATAACTTAGTTA
>Ga0256846_1000065_pt1 | contig 44840 bp, 43 predicted proteins | sample TevniametaG_FD_189098 | JGI IMG/M metagenome (GOLD analysis project Ga0256846, IMG submission 189098) | Tube worm associated microbial communities from hydrothermal vent at the East Pacific Rise, Pacific Ocean - Tevnia | ecosystem: Host-associated > Annelida > Integument > Unclassified ...
TGCGCTTGCGGAGCGTCGCCTCCCCTTCCATCGTTTCCTGTCTGTTGAGTCCTTGCATCTCTTGATGCCGAAGTAGGTAAAGAGGATGAGAATTCGTTTGGGGTTCCTGTTATGCTCTAGGGCTGTTTTGGATTTGATTCGGGCGGCTACGGGTTTGCCTGTGCGTTCGCGAAACGGGCGCTCTGTGGTGCAGGGCTCCCCCTGTTAATTCACTGTCCTCATTGAAATTTTGTTTGTCCAATATGAAAAGTAGTGCAGATATCCGCAAGGCATTCCTCGACTATTTTGCGCGAAATGGTCATGAGGTGGTGGCGAGCAGTCCGTTAGTGCCGCTGAATGACCCCACCCTGCTGTTTACCAACGCGGGCATGGTGCAATTCAAAGATGCCTTTCTTGGTCGCGACAAGCGCAGTTATCTCCGGGCTGCTAGTTCGCAGCGCTGCGTGCGCGCCGGCGGCAAGCATAATGACCTTGAGAACGTGGGATACACCGCACGCCACCACACCTTCTTCGAGATGTTGGGTAACTTCAGCTTTGGCGACTATTTCAAGCGTGAAGCAATCAACTACGCCTGGGAATTTCTCACTCGCACACTGGGGCTGCCTGCGGAAAAGCTTTGGGTGACCGTTTACGAAGAGGATGATGAGGCTGCCGATGTCTGGCTCAAAGAGATCGGTGTCAGTGAGGCGCGCTTCACCCGCATCGGGGACAAACCTGGCGGTAAACGCCACGAGAGTGACAATTTCTGGTCGATGGGTGACACCGGTCCATGTGGTCCCTGTAGCGAGATCTTCTACGATCATGGTCCCGAGGTTGCCGGTGGTCCGCCGGGCACGCCGGAGGAGGATGGCGATCGCTATATTGAGATCTGGAATCTGGTGTTTATGCAGTACAACCGGGATGCGGAAGGGAATATGACACCGCTACCCAAGCCTTCGGTGGATACCGGTATGGGGTTGGAGCGGTTGGCAGCGGTAATGCAGGGCGTCCACAGCAATTATGAGATCGATCTGTTCGCCAACCTGATCAAGGCGGCATCTGAAGTGACCGGTTGTTCAAATCTGCAGGAGAAGTCGCTGCGGGTGATCGCAGACCACATCCGTTCCTGTGCATTTCTTGTTGTGGACGGGGTGATCCCCTCCAATGAGGGGCGCGGCTTTGTGCTGCGTCGGATCATTCGGCGTGCCATCCGGCATGGCTATATGCTGGGACAGAAGGGGGCATTTTTCTATCGGCTGGTGGGGCCGCTGTGTGACGAGATGGGGGCGAGCTATCCGGAACTGCTGAGTGCCCGGGCGCTGGTTGAGCGGGTGCTGAAACAGGAGGAGGAGCGTTTCGCCGAGACTCTGGAACAGGGAATGCGGATTCTCGAAGAGGTGATTGCCGGGCTAGAAGGGAAGCAGATCCCAGGCGCGACCGTCTTCAAACTTTACGATACCTACGGCTTTCCGGTCGATCTGACCGCGGATATCGCCCGTGAGCGCGATCTGACCCTCGACATGGAGGGTTTCCAGCGGGAGATGGAGGCGCAACGCGAGCGTGCCCGTGCCGCAAGCCAGTTTGGCGTTAATCAGGAGGTCAGCGTCGGCCTCGAGGGTGAGACTGAATTTGTCGGCTATGAGTGCCTTGAGGCGAATGCCACCGTGGTGGCGCTCTACCGGGATGGCGAGTCGCTGGATAGCCTGGCCGAGGGCGAGACCGGCCTGGTGGTGCTGGATCGTACGCCGTTCTACGCGGAGTCGGGTGGTCAGGCCGGCGATAAAGGGGTGATCAGCGCCAAGGGTGGCGTGCTGTTCGAGGTCGAGGATACCCGCAAACAGGGTGGTGATGTGTTTGGTCACATCGGCAAGCTGGAGGAGGGCAGTCTCGCGGTGGGGGATCCGGTTACGGCTGAGGTCAACGCCTTTACCCGTCAAGCCACCGCCCTCAACCACTCGGCGACGCATCTGTTACACGCCGCGCTGCGTGAGGTGCTGGGCGATCATGTGGCGCAGAAGGGGTCGCTGGTAGACGATGAGCGGCTGCGCTTCGACTTCTCTCAGTTCGAGCCGGTCAGCCGTGAACAGCTGCAGAGAGTGGAGCAGCGGGTGAACGAGCAGATCCGCCAGAATCACATGGTGGAGACGCGCATCATGTCTCTGGAGGATGCCAGGTCAAGTGGTGCGATGGCGCTGTTCGGCGAGAAGTATGATGAGCAGGTGCGGGTACTGCGGATGGGTGATTTTTCAACCGAACTGTGCGGCGGCACCCATGTGAAGGCGGTGGGTGATATCGGCCTCTGCAAGATTATCGTCGAGACCGGCATCGCCGCCGGCGTGAGGCGCATCGAAGCGGTCACCGGTCAGCGCGCCATCGAGTGGATGGAGGCCGATGAGGAGCGAGTGCTGCGAACCGTGGCGTTGCTGAAAGGGAGTCGTGATGATCTTGAAGAGAAGGTCATGCAGCTGCTGGAGCGCAACCGGAAGCTAGAAAAAGAGCTCGAGCAGCTCAAGGGTAAGCTGGCGAGTGCGGCCGGCAGTGATCTGGCCTCTAGCGCTGAAGATGTGGCCGGGATCAAGGTCTTGGCGGCCACGCTGGAAGGTGCTGATTCCAAGTCGCTGCGTGAAACCATGGATCAGCTGAAGAACAAACTGGGGTCTGCAGTGATCTTGCTGGCGGCCATCAATGGTGACAAGGTCGCTCTGGTGGCCGGGGTCACCAAGGACCTGACTGGCCGGATGAAGGCTGGCGATCTGGTCAAGCTGGTGGCGGAAAAGATTGGTGGCAGGGGGGGCGGACGCCCCGATATGGCGCAGGCAGGCGGCAACGATCCGTCCGCTCTGCCGCAGGCGCTGGCGCTGGTGCCGGGCTGGGTTGAGGTGCATGCTGGAAACTGAGCCACTTTGTCTGATGATGACTGTTTACTACCGATGTTCTGCTGGCGGTTTTAACCCCGCCTGATTTCGTGTTTAATTGCCCTCTTTTGGAGCTGGGCTGCCGATTGGGTGGTTCCTCCTGAGCTGGAATGGCGGCATGTTGGCCGTCTGTTCTGTTCACTCTCTGGCCTTAGATCGCTGATGGCGGCACAGCTGTCGGTCGATCGATTTGTGCAGGATTTGTAAACAAAATGGCGCTTATCGTGCAGAAGTACGGCGGGACCTCCGTCGGTTCAGTGGAGCGTATCCAGGCGGTCGCGGAAAAGGTGAAGGCTGCCAAGGATCGCGGAAACCAGGTGGTGGTGGTGGTCTCAGCAATGTCGGGCCAGACCAACCGGCTGATTGCTCTGGCCCATGAGATCAACGCTGAGGGTGACCCCCGTGAGATGGACGTGCTGATCTCCACCGGCGAACAGGTGACCATCGCCTTGCTGAGTATGGCGCTGCAGCGGATCGGATGTCCGGCCCGTTCCTATACCGGCGGTCAAGTGCATATCCTGACTGATAGCGCCCATAGCAAGGCACGCATCCAGGATATCGATGGTGCGCGGGTGCAGGCAGACCTGGAGGCCGGTCGGGTGGTGGTGGTAGCCGGGTTTCAGGGGGTCGATCAGCAGGGTGATATCACCACCCTGGGGCGCGGCGGTTCTGATACCACGGCGGTGGCGATGGCTGCGGCCCTGAAAGCAGACGAATGCCAGATCTACACCGATGTGGATGGGGTCTATACCACTGATCCCCGTATCGAGCCGAAAGCACGCCGACTCGAGCGTATTACCTTTGAAGAGATGCTGGAGATGGCGAGTCTCGGCTCCAAAGTGTTGCAGATTCGTGCGGTGGAGTTTGCGGGTAAATATAACGTTCCCTTGCGGGTCCTTTCCAGCTTCGAAGAGGGCGAAGGCACCCTGATTACCTTTGAGGAAGAGAGCATGGAACAGGCAAAGATATCCGGTATTGCGTTCAATCGTGATGAGGCAAAACTGACCATCCTGGGAGTCCCAGACCATCCCGGTGTGGCCTACCAGATTTTGGGGCCGATCTCCGATGCGAATATTGAAGTCGACATGATCGTGCAGAATATCGCAGCAGATACCTCAACTACCGACTTCACCTTCACAGTACATCGTAACGATTACAAGAAGGCGCTAGGGATCCTGCAAGCGACCGCTGAGTCCCTTGGAGCAAGAGAGGCGCTTGGGGACGATACGATGGTGAAGATCTCGATCGTTGGTGTGGGTATGCGTTCCCATGCCGGTATTGCGAGTCAGATGTTTGAAGCGCTGTCCAGTGAGGGGATCAACATCAACATGATCTCAACATCCGAGATCAAGATCTCGGTGGTGGTTGATGAAAAGTACCTGGAGCTGGGAGTCAGGACTTTGCATGAGGCATTTAGCCTCGACTCTGAAGCGGCGAATTAGAAATAAAGTCCTAAATTGTCGTGAAATAGCCTTAAATCGGCTAACTAAGGAATTCTTAAGCTTTTTCTGTGGTCCTACCAGTTGCTAGAATGCGAGCATCGTCCTGTCCTGCATCAAGTGCAGGGGATGGTTGGCAAGCGCTGTCGACAGAATCGGACTCTGAGTGGGAGTGGTCGGCAGTAAACAAAAAGGATCTGCAGGGAGATTAGACATGTTGATCTTAACTCGCCGAGTCGGCGAAACCTTAATGATAGGCGACGAAGTTACAGTTACTGTGCTGGGTGTTAAAGGAAATCAGGTTCGCATCGGTGTGAATGCGCCGCGTGATATCTCCGTGCATCGCGAGGAGATTTACGAACGCATCAAACGTGAGCAGGCGGGTGGAGCTGAAGGCGCCCCCGAATAGACTGCGTAGAGCGGCCTGAAAAGAAACTTCGGCAAGGATGCCGGAGTTTTTTTGTTTATGGACGAAAAAACTGTATAATCCCGCGCTCTTCCGAGCAGTGATTCCCTTGAAGTTGTCATCGGACGAATGTCTAGAGATGACGTCATTTACAGTTGGAAAGCTTACTCCTCTGTAATAGAATTCTGCGCGGACCGGGTGGCTGGAAGCCCGGAGCAAAGCCTCGGCGACACTACGATAGGTTACGCCGAGTATCGCTGATCAACCAGCATTGGAGAGATGGCCGAGCGGCTGACTAAGGCGGCGTTAGCCGTCTTGAGCGGTGCCGCGTAGCGGCATCGACCCCGCAGGGGTGAGGGACGCAGTCCCGAATAACGCGCTCCCCTGCATGGCTCGAAGGGCCATTGAACAAGCGCAAAGTTTTGGAGAGATGGCCGAGCGGCTGAAGGCGCTCCCCTGCTAAGGGAGTATGGGGTTAATAGCTCCATCGAGGGTTCGAATCCCTCTCTCTCCGCCATGTCAGTGCATCAGTGCAAGACTGTAATCTCAGGTTGCAACTGAATCACATAGCGCCCGTAGCTCAGCTGGATAGAGTACCTGGCTACGAACCAGGTGGTCGGAGGTTCGAATCCTTCCGGGCGCGCCATTTTAGAAGATAAATCGACCGGTTAGAGTGTCCTGCTTGACCGGTTTTTTTTGGCGATACTTTGCTGGCGATTTGTGGATGTCAGTCAATGTTTCTTGCCCGTGGGACTCAAGCTACAGTTTGGCTTAGGTAGTTGACAGCGGAAGATGTGAGAAGTATATTTCCCGCCCTTCTCACCGTTACCCGGTGCTGATAGTTTGGCAAGGTAGCTCAGTTGGTTAGAGCACAGCACTCATAATGCTGGGGTCGGCAGTTCGAATCTGCCCCTTGCTACCATATTAAAACCCCGCCGGTTCAGTGAACCTGGCGGGGTTTTTTTGTGCCCACTTTTGGTTCGCGCTGACATCGGTGACCCATTTTGGTGCGTCAATCATTTCTGAGTGCCCCATTTTGGTGCCTTTCTGGGTGTGTGCCATATTTATTTTTGCCTATCTATTTGAATTAAATAATATTTTATGGAAGGCACTAAAATTGCATACTCGTAGACGAAAATGCATGCGCAGTGAGCGCATGTGATTAATAAACTGCTAGTGAGAGAGATTCAGATGGCACGATTCCACCTTTTGGGGCGCTTGCTGCCCCTGATTGGGGCATTTTTCCTCCCGGGGACCGCTTTGGCGGAAGAGACAGCGATCAATGGGGCCAATACGGCATGGATCATGGCTTCCACTGCCTTGGTTCTTTTTATGACCCTGCCGGGGCTGGCGCTGTTTTATGGTGGTCTGGTACGCAGCAAAAATGTCCTTTCGGTGTTGATGCAGTGTTTTTCCATTGCCGGGATGGCCACGATTATCTGGTTTGTCTTCGGCTACAGTCTCGCTTTTGGCGAGGGGAATGCCTGGATCGGCGACTTCAGCAAGGTGATGATGGCAGGCATCGGCAAAGAGACTCTCTCCGGCGATATTCCTGAGTCACTTTTTATGCTGTTTCAGATGACCTTTGCGATCATCACCCCGGCGCTGATTGTGGGTGGCTTTGCCGAGCGCATGAAATTCTCTGCCATGATGATCTTCAGTGCGGTCTGGCTGGTGCTGGTCTATCTGCCGGTGACCCACTGGGTCTGGGGTGGTGGCTGGCTCGGTGAGATGGGCCTGTATGACTTCGCTGGTGGTACTGTGGTGCACATCACCGCCGGTGTGGGGGCGCTGATGGCGGCCCTGGTCCTTGGCCCGCGCAAAGGCTTTGGAACCTCTGCCATGACGCCGCACAACATGACCATGACGGTGACCGGCGCCGGCATGCTCTGGGTTGGCTGGTTCGGCTTCAATGGTGGCAGTGCGCTGGCGGCGGATGGCAGCGGCGCGATGGCGATGCTGGTTACCCACATCTCTGCCGCCACCGGCGCCATGACCTGGCTGGCAATCGAGTGGATACGCTTCGGCAAGCCGAGTGCCTTGGGTGCGGTGACCGGCATGGTGGCGGGTCTGGGCACCATCACCCCAGCTTCCGGTTTTGTTGGTCCTGGCGGTGCTCTGGTTATCGGCCTGCTCGCCGGTATTGTCTGTTTTTCTGCCACCCAATACCTCAAGCGGGTGCTGAAGATCGATGACTCCCTGGACGTGTTCCCAGTGCATGGAGTTGGCGGCATCCTCGGTACCCTGTTGGCGGGCGTCTTCTCTGCCACCTCGCTGGGAGTTCTCTCCGGCTATGGTTTTGCGGATGGCATCGAGACCATGGGAGAGCAAGTCTACGTGCAGTTTATCGGCGTGTTGGCCACGGTCATCTTCACTGCGGTTGTCTCCTGGGTGATCCTAAAATTGATTGACAGCCTTATCGGTCTGCGGGTCAGTGAAGAGGATGAAGTGGAAGGCCTTGATGTGGTCGACCATGAAGAACGCGGTTACGATTTCCACTGATTTGCCCCTTCTGACCTTACCGATCCCAGTAGCTTATCTGCTGCTGGGATCGGCTTTACCTCTCCTCCCTTGTTGTTGGCTTTGGGCTGCTGAGGCAGGCCTGGTCCCGCTTCGCAGCGATGGCCATTGCATCTCTTGTGGTGGCATCTACAGTCAGAGTTGTTGTAAGTCCGCTGACAGATCCTGTTAATCGATTAAAGGTATTGAATCGCTTGTCGAAAACAGTGCTTGAGGTTATGGCGAATGGAGCCGCAAGCAATGACGTCACATGGGACATTTTTTTTCGCAGCTGAAGCGATGGCAAAGCGCCTGGAACATCTCATGGAGGCGTTCCCCAAACTGGTGAACAGTCAGGTTGAGGAGGCGGTAAATAATTGGCGTAGGCAGACCGTTGCGTTGTCGCTTTCGGCGCCTGGCTCCGCTGGGAATATTGATGTGGGTGGTGAAAAGGGAGCTGTCTCCCCAAGCGAGACCATTCCCGATCAGATTGCCAGTGAGGCAATTGAACTGATCGCCAGCTACAGCATCGAGGATGTGATGGAGATCCTGACAGAGGATTTTGGTATCACTCTCGATTATGCGCAGTTGATCGATCTCATTGGCATCGAGCGTTACCAGCATGCTTTGCACGGGGAGGCGATCGAATTGCAGCAGAACAAGGTCTCGTTGCTGCAGACCTCGGAGCTGTGGAACAGCATGGGGCGTCCGGCTCTGGGTGATGCGTTGTGGGGGCCGCAGAGGGTCTCAATCCTGCTTGAGAGGCAGGAGTCCTTCTAGGAGCTGTCGGATTGGGGGCTGCCCTACTGCGACGGTGGCAAATCGGTTCATTTTTCCACTCGTCTTGCTAAGGACAGCCAAGCCAGACAGGCTTCTAAGGCTTCGGAAAAGTGCTATTCTCTTTGCGGTGGCAACCAGTGCCTCTCCGCCCACAAGCAAAAACTGTGGCTCCCCGCATTCCCCGACATCAACCAATAGTCAGATAGCAACCCGTGATGAGATGTTTGTCGGTGATCCAGTAGGCGCCATGAAACAGTGGCTCAGCCGGCAATGCCAGCTTCGCACCGGGAGCCTGTCTGAAACTGAACTGGCCGGTCTCGATGGTGATCTGTAACTCCACCTCATGGAAGCCAAAAAAGCGCCTCACTAACGGGTAGTAACACTTGTAGAGGCTCTCCTTTGCGCTAAAGACAAGTCGCCGTGGCAGCCCAGGGTGGGCATCCAGAAAGGCGGACTCGGTGTCACTCTCGATCTTGCGCTCTAGCCCTGCCGCCAGTGGCGCCAGCGGCTCCACATCCACCCCAAGTCCGACAATCGCGCCGCGCTGGCACGCCAGCGCCAGCGCCAGATCCGCACAGTGTGAGATGCTGCCTAGGTAGCCTGCCGGCCAGCGTGGCTCACGTTGATCACCGCGCAGGATCGGTCCGCTGGTGCCACCAGCCAGCTGTATCGCGTGGTGAGCCGCGTGCCGTCCGGCGCGAAACTCCCGCCGGCGCTTCTCGATGGCGTTCTCGATGAGCTGTTCCTCCGCGGCGAACAGTGGTTGTTCCCACATCTCCGGGCTGGCGATAACCAGCGCCACTTCAGGGGGGAAGAGTTGCTCGGCTAAAAATTCAGATGGCATCGGGGTCTCAAGGCTAAATGCTGCAGGGTGTCAGCCGCGCAGTATAGCGGATGGTGTGATGACGCTTGCGAACTCAGGCGAGCGGGATAATACTTCTCGGGTCGGGCGTGTCATGATCAGGGAGACGTTGCATGAATCTGAGTCTTGCCCACTACTCTCACATTACCGAGATCGTCGGCGATATCGTTAAGGTCGCAGTGCCCGAACTGGTGGCCGGCCAGGGGCAGGATATCTGCTATGGTGATTTGGCGCTGGTGACGGGGCGTGAGGGCGACAGCTCTCTGGCCCAGATCATCAACATGCAGGGTGAGCAGGTCAGCCTGCAGTTGTTCAACGGCACCAAAGGGGTGGGTACCGACTCCAGCGTGCGTTTCCTCGGCCACCCGATGCAGGCGACCTACTCCAGCAACATCCTCGGCCGGGTCTTCCGCGGTACCGGCGAGCCCATCGATGCCGGTCCTGACCTCTCCCATGACCCACAAGTCGCCATCGGCGGACCTTCGGTAAACCCGATGCGGCGGGTGCTGGCGTCGAAGATGATCCGCACCGACGTACCGATGATCGACGTCTTCAACTGCCTGGTAGAGAGCCAGAAGATTCCGATCTTCTCGGTCTCCGGCGAACCCTTCAACCGCTTCCTGGCACGGGTCGGGATCCAGGCCGACGCTGATGTGGTGGTGTTCGGCGGCATGGGGCTGATTTTTGATGACTACCACTTCTTCCGCACCGCCTTCGAGGATGCCGGGGTCTTTGCCCGCACCGTGATGTACGTCAATCAGGCCTCCGACCCCATCGTTGAGCGGCTGCTGATTCCCGATATGGCGCTGGCGGTGGCGGAGCGGTTCGCGGTGGAGGAGGGCCGGCGGGTGCTGGTGCTGCTCACCGACATGACCGCCTTTGCCGATGCGCTGAAAGAGGTTGGCATCGCGATGGACCAAGTGCCCTCCAATCGCGGCTACATGGGTGACCTTTACTCGCAGCTGGCGCGCCGCTACGAGAAGGCCTGCGACTACGCTCAGGGTGGCTCGGTGACTATCCTCAGCGTCACCACTATGCCCGGCAACGATGTGACCCACCCAGTGCCCGACAATACCGGCTACATCACCGAGGGTCAGTTCTACCTGCACAACGGGGAGCTCGACCCCTTTGGTTCTCTGTCGCGCCTGAAGCAGCACGTGATCGGCAAACAGACCCGCGAGGATCATGGCCAGATCATGAACACCATGATCCGTTTCTACTCCGGCGCCAAGGATGCGGAACAGAAACAGGCGATGGCCTTCGAGCTCTCCGAGTTCGACCTCAAGCTGCTCAAGTTCGGCGGCCTGTTCCGCAAACGCTTTATGGATATCAATGTCTCGATGCCCCTGGAACAGGCCCTGGATAGCTGCTGGCAGACTCTGGCCGAATGTTTTGACGCCGATGAGCTGCTGATGAAACAGGAGCTCATCGATCGCTACTTCCCACAGTCGACGACTGCAGAGACGGCGGCATAGATGGCGCGGCTCGCCCTCAATAAGTCATCCCTGACGCGCCAGAATCAGCTGCTGAAGGGGTATCGCGAGTTTCTGCCCGCACTGGATATGAAACGCCGCCAGCTGCTGGCGGAACAGGCGAGGGCGCGGGCCGAGCTGGCGCAGGAGCAGACGCGACTGGCCGAGATCCATCCGTGGATTGCCGAACAGCTACCGATGTTGGCCAACCAGGGCATAGAGCTGGATGGTCTGGTGCAGGTCGAGCGGGTCGAGCTGGCGCAGGAGAATGTGATGGGGGTGCGTCTGCCGCTGCTGCAGGCGGTCGAGTTCCGGGTCAAACCCTACTCCTTCCTGAGCCGCCCGCACTGGGTCGAGCCACTGGTGGACAAGCTGAAACAGGCGCTAGAGTTGCGCATCCGCATGCAGCTGGCACAGCGTCGCTTGCAGCTGCTGGCCGATGCAGTGCGCACCATTACCCAGCGGGTCAACCTGTTTGATAAGGTTTTGATCCCCCGTACCCATCAACATATCCGCCAGATTCGCATCTATCTGGCGGATGAGGAACGGGCCGCGGTGGTGCGCGCCAAACTCGCCAAGAGAAAGAAACGATGACCATCCTGGCGCTGCAGAAGGTGACCCTGGCCGGGCTCGTCGAGGAGCGCGGCGTCATCCTGCAGGGATTGCAGCGACTCGGCTGTCTGCACCTGATCCCGCTCAAGCCGAAGCCGGAGGCGGAACCGGATCGACCCTCCGGCGCGCCGGTGGAGAGTGCCTACAAGGCGCTGCGCTGGATCTCAGACGTGGCGACAAAACGCCAGCAGGTGCGCGACGAGCGCAGTTTTGACTTCGATCGGGTGGTGGCCGAAGCACTGCACAACCGACAGCGGCTGCGTGATACCGAGGACAAAAAGAGCCGTCTGCAGCGCCGCATCGAGGCGCTCATGCCCTGGGGTGACTTTCAGCTGCTGCCCCAGGAATACTCCGGCGGCTATCGCTTCTGGTTCTACCAGATCCCGGTTGACCAGCAGCGACAGCTGCAGGCACTCGATCTGCCTTGGCAGATGGTGCACCGCGACAACCGCTTCAGCTACGTGGTGGTGATTGCCAAACAGGAGCCCGATGCCACGCTACTGCCGGTACCGCGCACCCACACCGGCGCGGTCTCGTTGAGTGAGTTGCAGGCGGAGCTGATTCGCACCGAGATCGAACTGGAGGATCTGCTCTCAGATCACCACGCCCTGAGCCGCTGGATCTACCTGCTGAGCCGCAACCTGGCGCGGGTCGAAGACCAAAGTGCGCTGGTTGAGGCGGACCAGGGGGTGTGGCAACAGCAGGGCCTGTGTCTGATCCAGGGCTGGCTGGCGGAGCGCGATTTACCGAGATTGCAGGCATTCGCCGATGCGCAGGGGCTGGCGCTGGTGGCGGAGGAGCCCAGCTTCGAAGAACGCCCTCCGACCCTGCTGGAGAACCCCGCGCTGCTGGATGGCGGGCAGGATCTAGTCAGCTTCTATCAGACTCCCAGCTACCACGCCTGGGATCCCTCGCGGATCGTCTTCTTCTCCTTTGCCCTGTTCTTCGCCATGATCATGGCGGATGCCGGCTATGCGCTGATTCTCAGCCTTTTTCTTGCCCGATACTGGAAACGCATGGGAGCGAGCGAGGGCGGGCGGCGTTTCCGCCTGCTCACCACGGTGGTGCTTGCCACCTCCTTTGTCTATGGGGTGCTGGTGGGCAGCTACTTCGGCATAGTTCCGCAGACGGCGAGCTTGGCGGGCTCCCTGAAGCTGCTGGATCTGAACGACTTCGACAGCATGATGCGACTTTCCATCGGCATCGGCTCTGCACATCTGATACTGGCTAATCTGGTGGTGGCGATGCACCTGCGGCCTTTCCCCCATAATGCCCGCCCGATCGGCTGGAGCCTGGCGGTGGCGGGTGGTTTCACTCTCTATCTCAGTGGTGTGGAGAGTGGTGCCAGCCTGACCCGTCTGGGCCTGTTGCTGCTGGTGACGGGTCTGCTGCTGGTGTTGCTGTTCAGCAGTCGGCGTCCGGTGAAGGATCTGAAATCGGCCCTACTACGCTTGCTTGATGGCCTTGGCGGGCTGACCCAGGTGACCAAAATGTTCGGCGACATTCTGAGCTATCTGCGCCTGTTTGCCCTGGGTCTGGCCAGCTCCTCTCTGGCGCTCACCTTCAATGACCTGGCGTTGCAGGTGAAACAGGCCCTGCCCGGTGCCGGGTTGCTGGTGGCGATTCTGATCCTGCTGCTTGGCCACAGCATCAATCTGGGGCTGGGCATTATCAGCGGCTTTGTGCACGGGCTGCGGCTCAACTTCATCGAATTTTTCAACTGGGGCCTGTCCGATGAGGGCTATCCTTTTCGGGCCTTCGCCAAAAAGGAGACCGAACTATGAATGAGTTTGTAATGGCGCTCGGCTGGGCCGGCATCTACGGGCCGATGGCCTTGGGGGCGATCGGTAGCGTCATCGGCTGCTCCTTGGCGGGGCAGGCGGCGATAGGTGCGATGATGGAGACCGAGAGCGGACACGGTCGCTACGTGGGCATCTCGGCGATGCCCTCCTCCCAGGTGATCTACGGCATCGTGGTGATGTTCACCCTGAATCGGGAGGTCACCGCGCAGGCCGCTGCCGGCATGTTTGGCATCGGCATCTTCTGCGGCCTGGCGCTGATGTTCAGCGCCATCTACCAGGGTCGCAGCTGCGCCTCTGCGATCAATGCCGCCAAGGCGAAGCCAGAGATTTTCGGTCTGTCGCTGGCGCCGGCCGCCATCGTCGAAGGCTTTGCGGTGTTCGCCTTTGTCTTCGCGCTGGTGCTCAGCGCCGATCTGCCGGTGGCGGGCTAGGAGGGTCAGGTGGCAAAACAGGATCAGGCACTACAGGTCTCCTCCGGGGTGGAGGCGCTGATCGAGCGGCTGCATGATGAGGGTGTCGCGGCGGGGCAGGAGCGGGCGAAAAAGATTGTCGCCGATGCGGAACACCAGGCCGCCTGGATCATTGAGCAGGCAGAGCTGGAATCAGAACAGCTGCGCAGAGAGGCGCGGGAGTCGGCAGAAAAGACCCGCAAGGCGCTACAGGAGTCGCTGGCGGTGGCGGTGCGCGACGCCATCCTGTCGCTGAAATCGACCCTCACGGCACGTTTTGCCAAGGATGTGCAGCGCGCCGTGGGCGAAGAGATGAGCCGCCAGGAGATGCTGCAGCGGTTGATTCTGGAGGTGGCCGGGCGTACCCGGGAGCAGCTGGCCGAGGATGAACCGCTCGAGCTGCTGCTACCGCGGGACGTGGTGGGGCTGGAGCAGTTGCGCAAAGATCCAGAGGCGTTGCGTGCCAGTCCGTTGACCGAGCTGAGTGGCCTGATTACCAAGGAGATGCTGCGTGATGGGGTCAGTTTTGGTGAGGCGGACGACCAGCATGCCGGTATCCGTCTGTCGATCCGGGACGGTGCGATCCAGCTCGATCTGAGTGATGTGGCGGTGACCCGGCTGCTATTGGCCCACCTGCAGCCGCGCTTCCGTGCCCTGGTGGAGGGGATTGTCGGTTAGGAGCCTCTGAATGAATCTGGGCGAACAGAATTGTGAGGCCAATTTTTCCGCTGCAAGGCGGAAATCGCAGGTAATAGTATGCCTATTGCCAAGATTGACGACGCAGCAGCGGGAGATGTATTCAGCGCATCCCTTCGGGGCTTGCGTGAAAAACGGCGCCAGGCCGTTTTTGGGACCGCAAGGCGGTCGCCCATGATTCGTTCAGAGGCTCCTTAATATGTCTGGCGACCTCTATATCACCCTGCTCACCAGTCTGCCCTATCACGGCGAGCTGTTCGGCGAGCAGCAGACACCGATCTCACGGATCCAGCTGGAGAGCCGGCTGCGTCTGCTGGAGCCGGAGGACGCCGTCACCCTCGACGCCATCGAGCAGCTGATCCGCTGGGCCAATCACTCGCTGGATGAGGATGATGCCGCGGTGGCGGCGCAGACACAGCGGCTGCTTGAGGGGGAGATCTGCAGTTGGTTGCAGCAGCTGATCGCCTACCGCATGGAGATACGTACCTTGATGGCGGCACTGCGCCGACGCCGCCGGGGCGAAGGCCCGCCCGAGCGCCCCAGCGGTTGGGGGGTCGGCCGCTGGCAACGGCGCATCCACGCCAATTGGGGTGAACCCGGGTTTCGCCTCGAAGGGGTCTTCCCATGGGTGCTGGAGGCCAACCGGCTGATGCAGGAGGAAGATCACCTGGGGCTCGAACGGTTGCTGCTGGGGGTGACCTGGCGTGCGCTGGAGCGCTTTGGCGAGGGACACTACTTCGATTTCGAGGCGGTGGTGGTTTATGTGCTGCGTTGGGGCATTATCGATCGCTGGAGCTGCTACCACGGTAAGGCAGCAGTGGCGCGTTTTGAAAGCCTGGTGGAGCAGGCGCTGGCAGGCCAGCGGCTGGAGTTTGTAGGAGATGGATGAGTCATGAATAACGGGATAAGCGCATGAGTGAGAAGGCCGAACTGGCGCGCATCGTCGCCGTCCAGGAGGACATAGTCACCATCGAGAGCCCGCTTGAGGGCGGTCCGCCGCTGGTGAAGAACGAGGTGATCTACATCCTGCCCCAGCGACTTGCCGATGGGCGTCAGGAGCGCCTCAAGGCGGAGGTGCTGCGGGTCAAGGGGCGACAGGCGGTGGCGCAGGTGTTCGAGAGTACCCGCGCCATTGGCATCGGTGATCCGGTGGAGCAGAGCGGGCAGATGCTCTCGGTGACCCTGGGGCCGGGCCTGCTGGGGCAGGTCTACGATGGTCTGCAGAACCCGCTGGAGGGGCTGGCGATCGGCTTTGGCAACTTCCTGCCCCGCGGGGTCGATCTGCCGGCCCTCGATCCCACTGCCAAGTGGTCCTTCGTGCCGCAGGTGGAGACTGGCGCGCGGCTGCGTCCCGGCGATACCCTGGGCACGGTGCAGGAGGGGCGTTTCACCCATAAGATCATGGTGCCGTTCGGGGAGCGGGATGAGGTGACGGTGACCTGGATTCAGCAGGGTACCTTCACCGTCGATGTGCCGGTGGCGCGCATCAAAGACGCACGCGGCCATGAGCGCTCCCTGACCCTGGCTCAGGAGTGGCCGGTGCGCAAGGCGCTGCCCGAGCAATTGCTACGCCGTCGCACTAGTCAGCGGTTGTTCCCTGAAGAGCCGCTGATCACCGGGCAGCGCCTGATCGACACCTTTTTTCCCATAGCCCGCGGCGGCACCGGCTGCATCCCCGGTCCATTTGGCGCTGGCAAGACCGTGCTGCAGAGCCTGATCTCGCGCTTCTCGGCGGTGGATGTGGTGATCGTGGTGGCCTGTGGCGAGCGTGCCGGCGAGGTGGTAGAGACCATTACCGAGTTCCCTAAGATGAATGATCCGCGCAGCGGCGGCTCGCTGATGGACCGTACCATCATCATCTGCAACACCTCGTCGATGCCGGTGGCGGCGCGCGAGGCGTCGATCTACACCGGCATCACCCTTGGTGAGTACTACCGCCAGATGGGTTTTGATGTGCTGCTGATCGCTGACTCCACCTCCCGCTGGGCGCAGGCGATGCGCGAGACCTCGGGACGTATGGAGGAGATCCCCGGCGAGGAGGCCTTTCCCGCCTACCTCGACTCAGCGGTGCGCGGCATCTATGAGCGTGCCGGCCTGCTGCAGAGCAACGACGGCTCGGTAGGCAGCCTGACCATGATCGGCACCGTCTCCCCCGCCGGCGGTAACTTCGAGGAGCCGGTGACCCAGTCGACCCTGGGTACGGTGAAGTGTTTTCTCGGCCTCAGCGCGGAGCGCGCCTACAAGCGCTTCTATCCGGCGGTAGACCCGCTGCTCTCCTGGTCGCGCTACCACGATCAGCTGCGCCCCTGGTTTGAACGGCAGATCGCGCCGGGCTGGAGCGATCGGGTGAAACAGATGACCGAGCTGCTCGGCCAAGGCGAGTCAGTCTCGCAGATGATGCAGGTCACCGGCGAGGAGGGGATCACCCTGGAGGACTTTGTTGTCTATCAGAAGGCGCTGTTTGTCGACATGGTGTTTCTGCAACAGGATGCCTTCGACAAGGTTGATGCCACCGCCACTCTGGAGCGTCAGGCAGACTCCTTCAACCGTGTCTTTCGATTGGTGAACCAGCACTACAAGTTTGCCGACAAGGATGAGGCCCGGCACTATTTCACCCAGCTGACCGGCCTCTATCGCAACCTCAACTACAGTGACCAGGAGACCCCCCAGTACCAGGAATACCTGCAGCAGATCGAGATACTGGCCAGCGCCAGGCGCAGTACAGCGGAGTCAGACAAGAGGCCTGCAGCGCCCCACTGATCTGATAGAATTAGGACGCCGACAGACGGGTGAGCCTGCGGCCTCTGCTGGATCGATCAACCAAGGCAGGTCCCGATGGCTGTGCGTTATTTCTGGTTGTTGCTGCTAATCTCCCTCTCCCTTTCGGCCTGTAACCCTCTGACCCGTGAACTGGCGGATCGACCTGACCTCAGCCTCTACTTTATGGAGATCCTGGCGACGGCAGAGCAGGGGGAGCCGGTGGATTATCAGCATGAGGTTAAACCGCTGCTTGAGCGCCGCTGTGTGGTCTGCCACGGCTATTACGATGCCCCCTGCCAGCTCAAGCTGAGCGCCTATGAGGGGATCACTCGCGGCGCCAGCAAACAGGAGGTGTATGACGGCACCCGGCTGATCTCCGCTAATGTTACCCGCCTCTTCATCGATGCCCAGACGCCACAGCAGTGGCGTGAGAAAGAGTTTCATGCGGTGATCAACGAAGGCCAGGGCAACAGCCTGGGCAATCTGGAGAACAGCCTGATCGCCGGCATGCTGGCGCTGAAGAGGCTGCATCCGATGCCTGCAGGACGCCGCTTGCCTGACAGCTTCGACCTAAAGCTTAATCGAGACCAGCAGTGCGCCAGCCGCCAGGAGTTCGCCGACTTCACTGCGGAGCATCCGCTCTGGGGCATGCCTTACGGAGTGCCGGGGCTGGCCGATGAGGAGTACGGGGTGTTGATGCGCTGGCTGGCGCAGGGGGCGCAAGGCGACGATCGAGTGGTGCTGAACCCGCAACAGCAAGTGCGGGTAAGTCGCTGGGAGACGTTTCTCAATGGCCGTTCCCTGCAGCAGCAGCTGATGAGTCGCTATCTGTTCGAGCACCTGTTCATCGGCGATCTCTACTTTGATGAAATGCCGTCCGGTGTTTGGTTTCGTCTGGTGCGCTCCCGCACCCCCAGCGGCGCGCCGATTGCGATCATTCCCAGCCGGCGTCCCTTCGATGACCCCGGGGTGAAGCGTTTCTACTATCGATTGCAGCCAGTACGTACCAGCATCCTGGCGAAGACCCATCTGCCCTACGCCCTGAGCCCCGCACGCATGCAGCGTTGGCAGCAATTGTTTCTCGGGGATGGCTATCGAGTCGATGCATTGCCTGGTTATGGTAGCCGGTTTGCAGCCAACCCGTTCAAGACCTTCCAGGCGATTCCGGTGAAGAGCCGTTATCTATTTCTGCTGGACGATGCGCGCTATTTTATCTCCGGCTTTATCAAGGGGCCGGTGTGCCGCGGACAGGTGGCACTGAACGTGATCAATGATCACTTCTGGCTCTTCTTTCTCGACCCCGATAATCCGATCATCGACTACGATGCCGACCGGGTGCTGGCCGACATGGGGGAGCGGTTGCGGTTGCCCTCCGGCGAGAGCAGCGATGCCCTGCTGTTGGTCAACTGGCTCGAATACTGGCAGCGGCATGAATCCTATCTGGCGGCAAAGCGGGACTATCTGCGGCAGCGTTTCGACGACTCTGAGGATATCAATCTCGACCTGGTGTGGGATGGTGAACGGCACAATCCCAATGCGGCATTGACGGTGTTTCGCCACTTCGATAGCGCAAGCGTGGTGGAGGGGCTGGTGGGTGAGCGGTCGCAGAGTGCTTGGCTGATCAGCTACAATCTGCTTGAGCGGATCCACTATCTGCTAGTGGCGGGGTTTGATGTCTATGGCAATCTCGGGCATCAGCTTAACACCCGTCTCTACATGGACTACCTGCGCATGGATGGCGAGTTCAACTTCCTGATGCTGCTGCCACGGCAGGAACGCGAGAAAAAATGGCGCCACTGGTATCGGGATGCCCACGACAAGGTACGGGAGTTCATTGACCAGCAGCAGCTGAACTTCGACCAGGAGAGCGGCATCAACTATCTTAGTGACGACCCGATGCAGGAGCTATTGGCGATGTTACGCCGGCGCCTGGGTGGTGCCGACGCCTCAAAATATCGTCTGCAGCCGGAGAGCACAGACTATGTCGAACGCCAGTTGCAGCGGCTGACCCACCTGCAGGGGCTGCCGGTGATCCATCTGCCACAGATGGCACTGCTCAGCGTGGTCGGCGGCAATGCTGGCCTCCATCTCTATACTCTGCTGCGCAACAACGCCCACAGCAATATTGCCCATATCTTTCGTGAGCAACAACGGCGTCTGCCGCAGGAGGATACGCTTTCTGTGAGTAGGGGGGTGGTGGGTGCCTATCCCAACCTTCTGCTGCGGGTTGAAAGTTCCCGGTTGGCCGGTTTTGTGGATGAGATCGCCGCGATGCGTGACCAGGCCGACTATCGTGCCTTGCTGGACCGGTATGGGGTACGCCGCACCAGCGCGGATTTCTGGCTGCACAGCGATCGGTTGCATGCCGCCTATCGGCAACAGGAGCCGATCGAGGCCGGTTTGTTTGACTTCAATCGATTGGATAACGATTAGCCCGCCTGGTGTGGGGTGGTTGAGTTATAGTTGATCGGGAAGGGTGACTCGTATCATTGCAACAGGGGGCGGTGTGTTCACTATCCTCGCGTTCGGTTTTCTTATCGGTATGCAGCATGCGATGGAAGCAGACCACCTGGCTGCAGTGGCCTCGTTGGTCAGTGGTCGTCGCAGTCTGCGGGAGTCGCTGCGCCAGGGTGCGGTCTGGGGGCTGGGGCATAGCCTTACCCTGTTCTGTTTTGCCGGGGTGGTGGTGGTGCTCGACAGTCTGATACCGGCCAGCATCGCCCAGTTGCTGGAGCAATTGGTGGGGTTGATGCTGATCCTTTTGGGCATCGACCTGTTGCGCCGCCTGATCCGCGAGCGGGTCCACTTCCACGCTCATCGCCACGGCGATCTGCAGCACTTTCACGCCCACTCCCACCGCCAGAGCGGGCTTGATCATGCCGTTGATCCACATCAGCACAAACACCCTAAAGGCTTCCCGCTACGCGCCCTGCTGGTCGGTATGACGCATGGCCTGGCGGGCTCCGCTGCGCTGATCCTGCTAACCTTGGAGAGTGTTCAGTCACCACAGCAGGGGCTGCTCTATATTCTGCTCTTCGGTTTGGGCTCGATCGTCGGTATGGCGCTGCTCTCGCTGGCCATCAGCCTGCCGCTGCGCTACTCGGCCCGCAACCTCAGCTGGGCCCACAACGGTCTGAAAGGGGTGGTGGGTCTGGTAACGATTGGCTTGGGGGCAACTCTGTTGGTTGGGGTCTGACTGAAAAAATACCGCCCGATCTGAAATCAATAGTTGACCCTGGAAGGGTTCGGCGGCATGCTCTTGCCTATGGAGGATTTGATGCACATCAAAGACGTTTTGGTAGTATGCCGACTGCGCATTTGGGCAGCGGTGGGACCGTCTGTGCGTCTGGAGGAGGAGAGCTGAGGATTTAATTAGAACAAACCGAAGCATAATAATCTTGAAGGCCGCAGATCCTACCATCTGCGGCCTTTTTTATTGGCCAAAGTAAATGTATTGACGATAAGGAAGGAAAGATGTCTGTTCCGGCCGCCTATCTGGGCGTGGTGTTGATCTGGGCCACCACTCCGCTGGCAATCAAGTGGAGTGGTGATGGTAGTGGCTATCTATTCGGGGTCACCAGCCGTATGTTGATCGGCGTGGTACTGGCATTGGTGCTGATCGCACTGCTGCGCCTGCAGATGCCCTGGCACCGTCGTGCACGCCGCACCTATCTGGCTGCCGGGTTGGGTATCTATGTGGCGATGTTGGCGGTCTATTGGGCCTCTCAATACATTCCGTCGGGGTGGATCTCGGTGCTGTTCGGCCTGAGTCCGATCATTACCGGCCTGCTGGCGCACTATTGGCTGGAGGAGGTTGGCCTGACACCGCTGCGTCTGCTGGCGGTGGGGTTGGCCCTGGCGGGGCTGGCTCTGATCTTTATTGACAGTCTGAACTACCCGGCGGTGGCGATGCTGGGGGTTGCTGCGATGCTGGTCTCGGTGACCATTCACTCCGCCAGTAGTGTCTGGGTCAAACGCCTAGATGCCGGCCTGCATGGTCTGGTGGTGACCGGCGGTGGCCTGCTGGTGGCGGTACCGCTGTTTCTGCTCACCTGGTTTCTGACCGGCGAACAGTGGCCCGAGACCATTCCTGGGCGGGCGCTCAGCGCAATTCTCTACCTGGGCGTGATCGGCTCGGTGCTCGGTTTTGCCCTCTACTTCTACGTGCTGCGGCATGTGGAGGCGACCCGGGTGGCTCTGATCGCGCTGATGACACCGGTATTGGCGCTGCTGCTAGGCCACTACTTCAACGGTGAAGCACTCGATCTCTCGGTCGGGATCGGTGCTGGCTTGATCATGTTGGGGCTGGCCGGGTTTGAGTTTGCAGATCGCTTCCAGCGAGAACTGGTCACACCCATCTCAGGGATGACTGGCGAGCAGGCCCTAATGGATGATCCGGACCAGCCGACCGAGCGCAGCTGAGGTCAGTCTGGCGACTCTTTGCCGGCTGATCTCCGCCCAGGGGAAGGCGGGCATCTATCGCCGGAACCGGGATGGCTGGCGTCAGCTCCACCATCATGGATCGATTGCCGATTCTGATTTACTGCAGGCGTATCAGCGTGCAGTGATGGGTTAGGTGGGGTCGGTGGGGGCGCTATCCAGCAGGCCATTGCGCTGCAGGATGCGGTGGATCTTGCGGCCGCTGTCGGCCAGCTGGGAGAGGTCGCCGAAGTTGGGGCGCACGCCCTGGTCGAGTCGTGCCTGCCAACCTTCCAGCTCACTCTCCAGGTAGTCGAGCAACTTCAATGAGCAGCCATTGCAGGGGCCGTCGCAGATCCGTGCCTCGGCCAGATCGAAGGGGGTCGCCGCGCGGATCTGCCTGATCAGCTGATGCATCGCAGTGGTGGTGTCCGGCTTCATTGCTCAGCCACGCCCGAGCAGGGCGAGGGAGAGGAACGGCCAGTAAGTGATGATCAGTACCGCGCCGAACAGGATGAAGAACCAGGGCAGGGTGGCCAGATAGATCTGTATGATCGGTCGCTCGAAGCGGTAGCTGGCGATGAACAGATTCATCCCCACCGGCGGGGTGAAGTAGCCGATCTGCATATTGGCGAGGAAGATGATGCCCAGATGCACCGGGTCGATGCCGTACTGCACCGCCACCGGCAACAGCAGAGGCACCATCAACACCAGCGCGGAGAAGATATCGAGCATGGTGCCGAGCACCAGCAGAAAGACGTTGAGCAGCATCAGGAAGGTGAGCGGATCAGAGACTCTCGCACTGACCCACTCGAACAGCTGGGTGGGGATCTCGGCGTCGATCAGGTAGTTAGTGGAGGCGAGCGACAAGCCCAGGATCACCAGGATGCCGCCCACCAGCAACATCGACTCGCGCATCACCCCGGGCAGCTTGCGCAACGGGATCTCCTGATGGATGAAGACCTCTACCACCAGCACATAGAAGGCGGTGACTGCGGCCGCCTCGGAGATCGCGAAGTAGCCGCTGTAGACCCCGCCGAGCACGATGATCGGCAGCGGGATCTCCCAGATCGCCTTGCGCATCGCATCCAGTGCCTCAACCCGGGAGAAGGGATGCAGCGTGGCGCCGCGGCTCGACCAGAGGCTCCAGCCGACCAGCAGCACCAGCATCAGCAGGCCGGGCAGAATGCCGGCGAGGAACATGTCATCCACCGAGACCGATACGCCGATGCCCATCTGCTGCGCTACCACCGCGTAGAGGATCAGCGGCAGCGCCGGCGCGAACAGCAGTCCCAGGCTGCCGGAGGTGGTGACCAGGCCGAGGCTGAAGTTCTGTTTGTAGCCCGACTCCATCAGGGCCGGATAGAGCAGTGCGCCCAGCGCCACGATGGTTACGCCGGAGGCGCCGGTGAAGGCGGTGAACAGCGCGCAGGCGATCAATGAGACAAAGGCCAGCCCGCCGGGCATCCAGCCGAGCAGGGCGCGGGTCAGGCGCACCAGCCGGTAGGGGGCGTTGCTCTCACTGAGCAGATAACCGGCGAAGGTAAAGAGTGGGATCGCCAGCAACACCGGCATCTCGGCGATGCGGAAGAACTCGATCGCCACTACTGACAGGTCGATCTCTGACTGGTAGAAGCCCCACAGGGCGCTGGCGCCGATGATCACGAACAGCGGGGTGCCGATCAGCGCTAGCAGGATCAGTCCGAGAGCGATCAGCATCACTGCCACTCCCCGTTGCGAAAGCGCAGCGGCAGGTTCAGCAGAAAACGCAGTGTCAACACGCCAAAACCGATCGGGATAATGATCTCGCCGGCCCAGGCGGGAATGCCGTTGAACAGCTTTGTGCCATCCTGCCATTCGAACCAGACGAAGCGGCCACCGTGCCAGGCGATCAGGCTGCAGACGGCGGCGCTGAACAGGTCGGTGGCTGCCTGCAGATAGGCTAGGCCACGTCCTTTGAAGATGTGGGAGAGCAGATCGATGCGGATGTGGCGGTCCTCGCGGGCGGCCGCCAGCGCACCGAGTAGGGTGATCCAGAGCACCATTATGCGTAGGCTTGGATCGGCCCAGATGATGCCGGAGTCGAACAGGTTGCGTAGCGCGATCTGCGCCACCGCGAGCAGGATCATCGCGGAGAGCAGCAGTGCCATCAGGCCGTCCTCGATGGCGAGGATTGTGCGTCGGATCCGTTTCAATTGTTCCAGCATGATGGCAGCAGTATACGCGTTTTACAGACAGATCCCGATAGGAATACGGATAGTTCAGCCCTTAGGTGCTGGATAGCGGGGGGCAGGAGTGGATATGCAGCGCCAGCCAGATGCAGAGGGGATCCTGGCTGGTCTGCAGCACCTGATGGGGTGTGTGGGCCGGGATGAAAAGCGAGTCGCCGCGCGACAGCGTGAGTTGTTCACCCGCCATCTCCAGCAGTGCCTCTCCCTGGATCACCGCCACCCACTCGTCCTGCTCCTGAACAAACAGCTCGCTGCGGCTGCCGGCGGGGCTGATGATACGCTCCAGCTCCAGGTTGGGGCAGCGCAACAGGGTCTCGAAACGCTCCTGAGAGCCGTTGGCTGAGGCGTGATCGAAGAGATTGAAGACCTGCAACACTGAACCCTAGTTGGGGTGCGAGCGGCGGTATGCTGTGATCAGTTGCCGCAACTGTTCGAATAGCGATTTTGAGAGTGCCCCATCCTGGACGGCCTGAGTGACGGAATTGGCGGCTTTCTGCTCCCACAGGGCGCGGTCCGCCGGGTCCGGCTGGATGAATTCAATGCCTTGTTGTTTGAGGGCGGCCTTGGCCTGTTTGTTATCGCTGCGGTTGGATGTGTTCAGCGACGCGAATGCCTTGAGCATCTCCTCTCTGAGGATGGCCCGGTCGGCACTGGAGAGCTTCTTCAGCGCCTTCTCTTTGATCACCAGACTGCCATAGAGATAGGAGAGCGGGATATCGGTGAGGTATTTCACCCGGGTGTGCCACTGCAGTGCAATCGCGCCGATCGGTGAGGAGGCAATGGTGTCGATGAGGCCGGTCTGCAGGCCGGTCAGGACATCGGTGAGCGGCAGGGGGATCGGCGATATGCCAAGTTCGCTGAAGGCGTTGCTGCTGACTTGATCGGTCTCGGGGATCCAGATCCGTTGTGATTTGAGCTCCTGCGTGTTGCGTACCGGGCTGTTGGACAACAGATAGGCAAAGCCGCCCTCACTGATGCCGTAGCTGGCAAAACCCTTGGCATGGAGCGACTCGGCGATCAAAGGATCCATCGACTGACGCACATGGTCCACCTCCTGCAGGTTACGGAACAGAAACGGCAGTCCGTAGAGTTGTGCATCCGAGGAGATCTGGGTCAGGCCTCCACCGGAGATGGCGCCACCGTGGAGCTGGTTGACACGGATCTTGCGCAGCACGCTCTGGTCATTGCCCATCACGCCACCGGGGTAGAAGCGCAGTTTGACCCGCCCCTCGGTGCGCGTTTTGATCTGTTTGGCCGCTGCGCGCATGGTCTTCATCCAGCTAGTGCCATCCGGCGCGATGGTGGCGATCTTGAGGGTGGTGGCGTTGGCGGTGGTCAGCAGGCTGAGGCTGAAAAAGAGCGCAAGTATCGCGCGGATCATCGTGGACTCCGGATCTGTTGTTTAACGCAGGTAGAAAGGTAGATGCTTTCGCCTGGCAGTACTATCTCGTGTGGGTGCATTTTTGTGTCAATTGCACTGCGTGTGGCGCTGATGCTGGTTTCAGGGGGGGCTACGATTGATCAAAAGTAGTCATCAGCCAGCAGCTCCCGGGCCTGTCTTTGGGCGATGACGTTGCTCAGGGTCAGCCCTGGGGCCTGGGGGTCGGCGGCGATCACCTCGTTGAGCAGGCGGTCGTGTAGTGCTTGATTGAACACCAGGCGGGCATAGCGGCGGGCAAACTCGACCTTGGCAATAAGGTCGCGCCCTTCTGAATATTTCAGGGCCTGTTCGAAGTGTCGCCGGCCAATCTCAGGATTGCCACCCAGCGCCGGTGGGACCTGCGATCGGATGACCCCCAGATAGAGCTGAGCACGACCCTGTTCGTAACCCGGTTTTATGTTGATGACCCGCTGCAGCAGCGTCTCGACTTTGGGCAATTGCGCCACCGCGTTCCAGTCGTCCTGATGGGCCTGGATCCAGCCGGCCCAAGTGGTGGCCATCAGATAAAGGCCTTCGATATCGGAGATGCCGATCTGTGCGACTTCGGCCTGAAACTCGCTGAATGGGGCAGAGCGTTTTTCGCAGAGTCCTGGTTGGGAGTCGCAGAGGCCGCGGCTGGCGTAGTCGAGCGCCTTCTGCGCCAGCCCCTTCTGACGTTCCGGGTCTTTCACCAGGCCGCTGCCATAGGCGCTGTAGAGTCGTGCGCCAGCAAACAGTAGGACTGGATCATCGTTCGATTCAGTGATTAGAGAGTCGAGCAGCAGCAGGTAGGCGGGGGCGCCGCTGCGTACGATCTCCGGGTCGCTCTGATTGAGCATGGCGCTCGACAGATTGGTGGCGAGCGAGTTAGTGGCCATAGAGGCGCAGCCGCTGAGCATCGAGAGCAGCAGCGCAAGCAGGAGCGGCAGGCGCCAGTGAGTGAGTTTGAACATCCGACTGTTCGGTTGGGCGGGGCTGAGGTCAGCGATGTCTGCGTCCGACCTGCTCCATGTGGTGCAGCCAGCCGCTGAACATCTTGCCGATAGAACCGGCATCCCCCCTACGCCCTTTGAAGGTGTGGAAACAGCTTTCGTCATCGTCTGCAGAGCGGGCGGAGCCAAGGTTGAGGAACAGGAACATCAGGAACAGATCGAGCAGGATGGTGACGATGAACAGCGGTATCCGAAGCAGCATATTCTCGCCCATCCAGGTCATGATCGGGGTGTGGTAGCTGACCCCAACATAGAGTGTGCCAAACAGTAGGGCGACCGACATCAGGGAGCAAAAGTCAGCAAGATGTTCGTGTTCGCGGGTAAATCCCTTGAGGTTTCGACAGACTGACATGGTGGTGCCCCCTGAATTCGCAATCGCAGTTCTCAAGATTATCAAGGTTTTAGAGTCTACCGGGCATTGATTGTTGTCAAGCAACGCTGATAGTTTGTGGGCAGTGACGTGGCTATGTATGGCGTTGGTTCCGTCAACAGTTATGAATAATCAAAAATCGGCCTGAAGATTTAGGAGAGAGGATGTGGAGACACTAAGCGCACTGGTAAGCAGCGTCAACGGCATTGTCTGGGGGCCGTTGATGCTGCTGCTTATTCTGGGAACCGGTGTCTTTCTGACCCTGGGCCTGAAACTGATGCCGCTGCGCAAGTTGGGGTACGGCTTTCGCATGCTCTGGCAGGGACGCAGGGGGACGGGAAAGGGTGAGATCAGCCCCTTCAACGCCCTGATGACCTCGCTCTCCGCTACCATTGGTACCGGCAATATTGCCGGGGTGGGAACCGCGATTGCTCTGGGCGGCCCGGGGGCAGTGTTCTGGATGTGGTGCACTGCGCTGGTCGGTATGGCCACCAAGTACGCTGAGGCGGTGCTGGCAGTGAAATACCGCGAGGTGGATGAGCAGGGCAACCATGTGGGCGGTCCGATGTACTACATCAAAAATGGCTTGGGCGAACACTGGACCTGGCTTGGTACGGCGTTTGCCATCTTTGGTGCGATCGCCGGCTTTGGCATCGGCAACATGGTGCAGGCCAACTCGGTGGCGGATGCGGTCTCCACCAATCTGGGTTTCGACAAGTTGGTCGTCGGCATTGTGATGGCGGTGCTGGTGTTTCTGGTGCTGATCGGCGGCATCCGTCGTATCGCCCAGGTGGCGGGTAAGCTGGTGCCGATGATGGCGCTAGCCTATCTGGCGGGTGGCCTGCTGGTGATCCTGGCAAATATTACCGAGCTGCCGGCGGCGCTCGGCCTGATCGTCAGTCAGGCCTTCACCTCCACTGCAGCCACCGGCGGTTTTGCCGGGTCAGCGGTGATGGTGGCGATCCAGATGGGGGTGGCGCGCGGAATCTTCTCCAACGAGGCGGGTCTTGGCTCTGCCCCCATCGCCCATGCCGCTGCCAAGACCGATGATCCGGTACGGCAGGGCTCCATCGCGATGCTCGGTACCTTTATCGATACTCTGGTGCTCTGCACCATCACCGCACTGGTGATCGTGATGACCGGCGAGTGGAGTAGCGGCGCCCAAGGCGCGGCGCTCTCCTCCGCCGCCTTTGCTGCGGGGTTGCCTGGGGTGGGTGAGTGGGTGGTGACCTTCGGCCTGATGATCTTCGCCTTCACCACCATCATCGGTTGGAGTGTCTACGGCGAACGTTGCGTGGAATATCTGTTCGGGGTGAAGGCGATCCTGCCGTTTCGTATCCTCTGGGTGGTGGCGATCCCGCTTGGGGCGACGGTGAAGCTGGCTTTTGTCTGGTTGTTGGCCGACACCCTGAACGCGCTGATGGCGATCCCCAACCTGATCGCGCTGGTGCTGCTGGGGCCGGTGGTATTCCGGCTTACCCTGAACTGCTTCGATAGAGAGGCCTGAGGGGAGGCCGGTAGCAGCAATCTCAATGAGCGGCAGCCTGAACAGCTGCCTCGCGAGTGTAAAAAATTCCGTCACGTACAAAGCCGGCGACTATCCCCTCCCGGGTGCTGAGTGCGCGACCGCTCTGGTCGCGTCGGCAGATCCACTCCTGCGGCAGGCCGTCGAGCAGGTGCATCGGGGCCGGTCGGCCGTCGGCAAACTGGGAGATAATCCAGCTGCCGCTGCTAAGGTCCTGAAAAGCGGGCAAGAAACCAGCATGCCGGTTGTTATCGCTGACCCCATAGGTGCCGTGAAAGTGGCGGTTTTGACGCGCCAGGATCAGCTGGCTGAGGATGCCGCGGCGAATCCGTTGGCGCTCTTCGTTGGCCAGTTTAGTCTTGATGGCCTCGATGGGTTGTAGTTCTGGAGTTCTCATGGGACCTCTCCTCAGCGTTTCTCTCCGCTTTACAGAAGATACGCAGCATATCTGATGCCAGATTCATGGGTACCAAAAATCAATGACTTAGATTGATGTGCGGCGGGCGGTGTAAGGTTTTTCGACAGCTAAAAGGCGATTTTGTACCAGAGCGGCGCTCGTTTGCCGCCGCTTTTGTTTCACTGCGAGAGCTGTCAGCTGGAAAAATGCTGCCTCAGATAGCGTTTGATGTCGGCAGACTCATACATCCACTGCACCCGCCCGTCAGCTGCTTCGATGCGCAGACAGGGCACCTGTGTCATGCCGCCGCCCTGCATCAACTCTTGGCGCCAGACAGGATTGCGCTGAATGTCGCGCAGTTCGATCTTCAGCTGCAGCTTTTTGATGGTGCGGCGCACAGTGACGCAATAGGGGCAGCTGTTGGTCTGGTAGAGTGCCAGGCTGCGACAGGCTTGATCGATTCGGGTCTGCTCATCGGGGCTACGATTGAGGGCTTTCATGCCAAACAGACGTCCCCACATAGTTCAGCTGTCAGACGACGCCTTCGACCCGCCGAGGCACTCCGGAGAGTCGGGGCTGGTGCCCCCCTTGCTGAACCACTCCTCCGGGGTCAGGGGGTGCAGTGCCAGAGCATGCACTCCGGCCTGCAACTCCTCGACGAGGGCCTTGTTGACCGCCCGGTGACGCCCGATCAGGCGTTCACCTTCAAACTGACTGCTGACCAGCACCACCTTGAAGTGGGACTCAGAGCCGGGCGGCACGTTGTGCATGTGGCTCTCATTTGTTATCTCCAAGTGAAGCGGTTGGAAGGCGCTCTGGAGTTTCTCTTTGATGCGGCTCTCTGTATTCATAGCATTGCCTGGTCTGGATTTCTCAATGCTGCCGATTATAGCGGCTGTGGCTGGAGGCAAAGCATGGGGATGATGGGGGCTTTACCGCTCAGACAAACACCTGGCGGGCATCGAACACCGGGCCGTCGACACAGACCCGCTTCATTGCTGGGCCGGCCGGGGTCTCTAGCTCTACCACGCAGCCAGCACAGCCACCGACACCGCAGGCCATGAACTCTTCCAGCGAGACCTGACAGGGCAGCTCGAACTCTTTTGCCAGGGTGGTGACCGCCTCCAGCATCGGGTGCGGGCCGCAGGAGAAGATCTCCACCTGATCCCGCTGATCGGCATCCAGCGCGTCGAGCCAGTGGCGCGCCAGCTCGGTGACATAGCCCTGGTGACAGCCGGGAAAGTCTTGCTGGCTGGTGAGGCGGTTGGGAATGCCCCAGTCATCGAGCAGTGGCATTGCGGCGATCACGCCTTCGGGCAGCTGCGGCATCAGCAGTTGCGAAGGTTGTGGCTGGAACGGGAAAGGCACTTCGGAGCCGAGGATGACAAAGGGTTTCTTGCTCTTGTCGCTACGCAGGGTGTCGGCGAGAAACACCATCGGCGGCATGCCTACGCCGCCGCCGATCAACAGTGGCAGGGAACGATCCGGATCGGGTCTGAACGGTACCCCGATGGGCCCCAGCAGACTGAGTGATTCGCCGCGTTGGCGCAGTGACAGCAACCGGGTGCCTTGTCCGACCGCTTTGTAGAGGAGTTCCACCCAGCCTTCCCTGGCCGACACCCGCATGAGTGAGATCGGCCGGCGCATCGGCTGCAGCGGATCGCACTGCAGATGGACGAAGCTGCCGGGCTGAGCGCGCGCGGCGCACTTTGGGGCCTGCAGGCGCAGGATAAACTGGTCGCCCTCGAAGGCCTCATGGGAGAGGATCTCGGCCTGCTCAAGAAACAGGCTGTCGCGGTGTGGTCTATTCATGGTCTGGCTCATGGTTCGAAATGGGCGGCGGCTTAGGTCGGCTCCGCAGTGTAGACGATACGTCCTTCGAGCAGGGTGTGGCTGACTCTACCGGGCAGGTCCCAGCCGATGAACGGGCTGTTTTTGCCTTGGCTCAACAGCTGATCAGACAGCACCGTCCAGCGCTGCTGCGGATCGAAGATGCAGATGTCTGCGCTGGCGCCGACGGCGAGCTGCCCGAAAGGCAGATCGAGGATCTTCGCCGGCCCGCTGGTGAGGCGGGCGATCGCGTCAGGCAGATCGAGCACTCTCTCCTCGACCAGTTTCAGAGTCAGGGAGAGCAGGGTGTCGAGCCCTGAAATGCCCGGTTCGGTGGCCGGGAAGGGGGCGGCTTTGGCGTCTGGCTCATGGGGCTGATGGTCGGAGCAGATCGCCGACAGTAGGTTGTCGGCGAGTGCCTGACGCAGTCCGTCCCGGTCGCCGCTGGTGCGCAGCGGCGGGATCACGTGGGCGTTGCTGTCGAAGCTCTCCACATCCATCTCGGTGAGAAACAGCTGGTGGATCGCCACGTCGGCGCTCACCTGCTGCTTGCCGAAGCAGGCGCGGGCCAGCATGTTGCTGCCACGGGCAGAGGAAATAGCGTGGAAGTGGATGCGTGCCTTGGCATGTTCCGCCAGCGCCAGATCCCGTGCGATGGCCACCGTCTCCGCCGCCTCGGGGATGCCGGGCAGGCCGAGCCGATCGGCCACCTTACCCTCATGTACGCAGCCCTGGTTGGCGAGATGCTCGTCCTGGGGGCGGATGATGGTGAGGATATTGAAGGTGGCGGCGTATTCCAGTGCGCGCCGTTGCACCAGGGTGTTGAGCAAAGGCGTGTAGGCGTTGCTCACAGCGCAGCAGCCGGCTCGCTTGAGTGCCGCCATCTCGCTCAGCTGGCTGCCCTCCAGCCCCTTGGTCTGCGCCCCCTGGGGCAGCAGACGGCAGTGGCCGGCGGCCCGGGCCAGCCTCTGAATCTGCTCCGCTACCGCCTGGGTGTCGATCACCGGTAGGGTGTCGGGGGGGCAGCAGAGGGTGGTGATACCGCCAGCTGCTGCCGCTGCAGTTTCGCTGGCGATGGTCGCCTTGTGTTCGGCGCCGGGTTGGCGCAGGTTGGCGCAGAGATCGATCAGGCCGGGGCAGACGATCTTGTCACTGGCGTCGATGCTGGTGTCGGCGCTGAAGCCCTCGGGAGGCGCTCCCAGCGAGAGCACCTTGCCATTGCCGATGTGCAGATCCTGGGTCGCGTCGATACCGTGGGCCGGGTCGATTAGACGGCCATTGAGGATGCTGATGGTGTTGCTGTTGTTCATCTGGTTAAGCCTGGGCCTGTAGGTTCTGACGGCCGATGATCATTGAGATTACAGCCATGCGGATGGCGATGCCGTAGCTGACCTGTTGCAGGATTACCGAACGTGGTCCGTCGGCCACCAGTGAGTCCATCTCCACGCCACGGTTGATCGGCCCAGGGTGCATCACGATCGCCTCTGAGTCGGCTGCCTCCAGGCGCTCGTCGGTGAGGCCGTAGAGCTGAAAATATTCGTGCTCGCTGGGCAGCAGTGCGCCCTGCATGCGCTCCCGCTGCAGCCGTAGCATGATGATCACGTCGACGTCACGGATCCCCTCCTGCAAGTCGTGATAGACATGCACGCCGAGCTTGCGGGCATCGTGGGGCAGCAGGGTCCGGGGGGCGATCACCCGCACCTCGGAGACGCCGAGGGTGTTGAGGGCGAGGATCTGTGAGCGGGCCACCCGCGAGTGCAGGATGTCGCCGACGATCGCTACCCGCAGGCCGACGAATTCTCTCTTGTGGCGGCGGATGGTGAACATGTCGAGCATCGCCTGGGTGGGGTGGGCGTGGCGGCCGTCGCCGGCGTTGATCACTCCCACTCCGGGGGTGGCGTGCTGGGCGATGAAGTGGGCGGCGCCGCTGTCGGCGTGACGCACTACAAACATGTCCATGTGCATCGCCTCCAGGTTGCGCAGGGTGTCGAGTAGGGTTTCGCCCTTGGAGGTGGCGGAGGCGCTGATGTTGAGGTTGAGCACGTCAGCGGAGAGGCGCTTCTCGGCCAGTTCAAAGGTAGTGCGGGTGCGGGTGCTGGTCTCGAAGAAGAGGTTGGCGACGGTCTTGCCGCGGCACAGTGGCACCTTCTTTATTGTACGCTCAGAGACCCCGGTGAAGCCTTCGGCGGTGTCGAGGATCTCGGTCAGCAGCTCACGGCGCAGGCCGTCGATGGTGAGAAAGTGCAGTAGGTGGCCCTGCTCATCTAGCTGCAGGTTGGGCGTGTGACGGCTCATCGGGCCTCTCCTGTGTCGCCATTGCGCGAGCTGCGGTTGGAACGGCTGCCGATCACCAGGCCGAGTGGGCTTGGACCGGTGAGGGTGATGTGTTGGTCGGCGGCGAGGGTGGGGCGAAGCCCGACCACGTCGGCCTCGATCGGCAGTTCGCGGCCGCTGCGCTCCACCAGGGTGGCGAGGATTATCGAGGCCGGGCGGCCGTAGTCGAAGATCTCATTAAGCGCGGCGCGGATGGTGCGGCCGGTGTGCAGCACATCGTCGATGAGGATGATGTGGCGGCCATCCACCGGCAGCGGCAGGTCGGAGGGGTGCACCTCAGGATTCATGCCGATCTGAGTGAAGTCATCCCGGTAGAAGGAGATGTCGAGGGTTCCGAGCGGTTCTTGCAGGCCGAGCTCCTGGTGCAGCTGCTGCGCCAGCCAGACGCCGCCGGTGCGGATGCCGATCATCATCGGTGCATCGATACCCCGCTCATTGAGCAGGCTCCAGAGCTTGCCGGCCATCACGTCGATCAGTGACTCCACCGCGTCGGCGTCCATGAACTTCTTTATTTGCATCGATTGGGCTGCTCTCTGTCTGAATCTTTTTTGTTTCGGGTGGTGTGGCTCACTGTTCGCTGAGCCAGGTCTCGAGGATCAATTTGGCCGCTTCGGCGTCGTAATCTTCCAGGCGTTTGGCGCGATGGCCGATGCGGCTGCGCGCCTCCATCGAGGTGAGGCGCTCGTCGGCCAGGTGGACCTTGAGGTGAAAACGCCCCTCGAGCTGGCGGGAGAAGCGCAGCGCGGGCTGGGTGGCGTCGGTTTCGCTGTCGTCCAGGTCGAGTGGCAGGCCGACTACCAGCGCGTCGGGCTGCCACTCTTTGATCAGTTCGCCGATGCGCTGCCAGTCGATCTTCTGCCGGACCGGCAGCAGGGTCTCCAGGGCGCTGGCGGTGCCGCTGACAGTCTGGCCCACCGCGACACCGATCTTGCGTGTGCCGAAATCGAAGCCCAGCAGCGTCATGCGTGGCCGGCGTCGCTGCTGAGCAGGTTGAGGTCGATGCCGAGCAGGTCGGCGGCGGCCTGCCAGCGGCTCTCGCTGGGGAGGCGGAAGATGATTTCTTCATCCGCCGGGCCGCTCAGCCAAGCGTTGTTCGCCAGTTCATCCTCCAGTTGGCCATCACCCCAGCCGGCGTAACCCAGAGCGATGAGGATCTTGTCTGGCCCGTCACCGGCGGCGATTGCCTCGAGGATGTCCATCGAAGTGGTGACGCTGATGGCATCGGTAACCTTCAATGTGGACTTCCAGCTGCGTCCCGATTCATGCAGCACGAAGCCCCGGTCGCTCTGTACCGGACCGCCGACGTAGACGGGTTGTTGGTTGGTCTGCGGGTCGCTGCAGCTCAGTTCGAGCTGTTGGAAGATGTCGCCCAGCTGCAGTTCCAGTGGGCGATTGACCACGATCCCCATGGCACCGTTCTGGTGGTGTTCACACAGATAGGTGACGGTGTGATGGAAGTTGGGGTCGGCCAGCGCGGGCATGGCGATGAGGAAGTGGTTGGTGAGGTCGGTATTGGGCGTCATGGCTATAGTATCCGGCGGGGACGGAGCGGCTGCAACCGGCGTTACTCTGTGCCGAGGCGGTTGCTGCGCAGGAACTGCCAGGTGCGGGTGATGTCGAGCACGTCGATCTCTTCGCGGATGTTGCTGGGAAATGGGGAGTAGGGGGCGGCGAGGCGTACGATACGGATCGCTGCATCGTCAAGGATCTTGTGGCCTGAGGAGTGGAGCACGCGGACCTTCTCGATGGTGCCGTCGGCGCGTACCGCTACGTGCAGTACCAGGTTGCCGTAGAGTTGCTGGCGTTTTGCTGCATCCGGATAGTTGAGGTTGCCGATGCGCTCGACCTTGCGCCGCCAGGCATCCAGATAGGCGGCATACTTGTACTCCTTGGTGCTGGCGCTGATGGCGCGGCGTTTGGTGCGCTTGGCGTAGGCCTGGGTCTTCTCTTCCAGCTCGGCGGTGAGGCGGGCGATCTCCAGGGTCTTGCTGGAGAGCAACTGGGCGGCGGTGGGGCGCGGTGTCGGTTTCGGAGTGGGCTGTTCGACCTGCAGTTTGCGTTCGGCCTGCGGGGCTGCGATCACCTGCTGCTTGGCTGGCTGCGGTGGTGCCGGCGGGGGTGCCATCACGGAGCTGCGAGTGGGGGAGGGTTTGGAGGTGGGGATCGGGCTCTCTGCCGACTCCACCGAGGGGCGCTTCGGCAGGTCGGTCTCGCCGCCGCCTGCCTGGCTGACGGGGGCGAGGAAGTCGGGTTTCTCCTCCTCCGGACGCTGTTTGTCGAGGTTCGGGCGGATCACGGTGACTTCCAGGCTCTGCTGGCGATGGTCCGGCTTTTTGTAGTCCTGAAAATTGAACTGGATCCCCAGAATGATGAACGCGTGCAGGCAGGCGGCGGCGAACAGGGTGATGCCAAGTCGGTCGGTATGGGGTTGGAGGACGGCAGAGTGCATGGGTGAGGTCAGAGTGCTTCGCTGAGTTGGATCTGCAAGTTTGGATTGGTTAGTTCGATTCGTTGTGCCATGGCGGGGCTCATGTGGAGTTCGCCCAAGTCGTCGACAAGCAATACGTATTTTAGCCTCATTGAGCGGGCGATGCGGTACCAATCCCTGGGGCCTGCGATAAACAGCGCAGTGGCGGCGGCATCGGCGGTGGTGGCATCAGTGTGAATGACGGTGACCGAGCGGCTGCCGGTGGCGGGATAGCCGTTGCGCGGGTCGATAATGTGGTGGTAGCGGCGGCCCTGGTAGACGAAGTTGCGCTCGTAGTCGCCGGATGTGAAGACGCTCTCGTCGTTGTCGATCTCAATCACCGCGAACACTCCTTCACCCGAGGGGTCGCGGATGGCGATGCGCCAGGGTCGGTCGCCGTGATTGCCGATTGCACGCAGATCGCCGCCGGCGTTGACGATGGCATTGCGGATGCCCAGTTGGCGCAGGTGGTCGATCGCCAGATCGATGCCGTAGCCTTTGCCGAAGGCGCCGAAGTCGAGCTTCACCTGGGGGTTGTCACTCTGCAGGGTGATGCCGTTGAGTTTGAGGTCGGTGATGCTGGGGCGGGCGTCGAGCAGGGCCTGAATGGTTGTCTCGTCGGGTGGCTGGGGCGGCTCCTTTTTTCTGTGGAAACCCCATAGCTCGATCAGCTGACCGATGGCTGGATCGAATAGCTGTTCGCTCTGTTGCGATAGCCGCTGGCCGATCTCGATCAGCGGTAGCACCGAGGGTGGTACGGCAAATGGTTCGCCAGTGCGGATCATGCGATTGACGTAGCCGAGCGGGCCGGGGTCCCAAGCGTGCCAGGCGTGGTGCATGTAGTCGAAGTCGGCCTGGATGGCGGCGGTGGCCTGCTCTGCCGCCTGCTGGCTGACGCCGCTGATGTCGAGATCGACCAGGGTGCCGAAGGCGAGGAAGCGGTTGTGATGGACCGGCTGTGGTTCGCTGCAGCCGCTGCTGGCGAGTGCCAGCAGCAGCGCAAGCAGCAGGCTGCGGGTCACTGCAGTCGCTCCGCGATCCTATCCATCAGGTCGCCGGCGATGTCGAGGTTGAACTGACGGTCCAGCTCGCGGATGCAGGTGGGGCTGGTGACGTTGATCTCGGTGAGGTAGTTGCCGATTACGTCAAGGCCGGCGAACAGGATGCCGCGACGCTTCAGCTCGGGGCCGACTTGGGCGGCGATCCACTGGTCCCGCTCGGAGAGGGGTTGACCTTCGCCTCTGCCGCCGGCCGCTAGGTTGCCGCGGGTCTCCCCCTTGGCCGGAATGCGCGCCAGAGCGTACGGGACGGCTTCGCCATCGATCATCAGGATACGCTTGTCACCAGCGCTGATCTCAGGGATGAATTGCTGTGCCATGGTGAACTGGGTGCCGTGCAGGGTCAGGGTTTCGATGATGACGCTGGTGTTGGGGTCGTCGCGGCGCACCCGGAAGACGGAGGCGCCACCCATGCCGCCAAGGGGTTTGAGGATGATGTCCTGGTGTTGGTCGAGGAAGCTGCGGATCTCAGCGGCGCTCCGGCTGACCAAGGTGGGCGGAGTGCAGTCGTTGAATTCGCTGGTAAAGAGCTTTTCATTGGCATCCCGTAGCGCTTGCGGACGGTTGACTACCAGGCAGCCGCGGTGTTCTGCCTGCTCCAACAGGTAGGTGGTGTAGATGTACTCCATGTCAAACGGGGGATCCTTGCGCATCAGTACCACATCAAGTGAATCGAGTGGTGCCTGCCGCTGGTCGCCAAGTTGGTACCAGTTGCTGGCGTTGTCGCGTACCCTTAGCGGGCGCATGCGGGCATAGGTGACTCCGTCAGAAAGCGAAAGGTCGCCCTGTTCCATGTAGAGGAGTTCCCAGCCTCTATGCTGTGCAGCGAGCAGCATGGCGAAGGTGCTGTCTTTCTGGACCTTGATGGACTCGATTGGGTCCATGATGACGCCGAGGGTTGTATTCATAACTACAGTCTACTGTGTGTGTGGCTCTGTTTTAAGGGGATTTGGATCTGTCCAGTGGGTGCGTCGGCAAGATTATTGGTGTGGTTTTGATTTGACGCATATGCCCAAGAAAAGTAACCAAAGTCTGCTATATGTCACGCTTAGGGTATTTGTTCCTTCATTTCGAAGGAGCCCGCGTGTAGCCTTGATGACGAACGCACATCTTGCTATTTTCACGGACCCGGTTAGCTCCGGTGGCTAGGATGGATTCAGCCGAGAATAACAGATGGTTCACTGTCTTTGATGCTGAGTTGTGGGCTATATTCTGAACTCTATAAACCAAAGAGGTGTGATATGCCGACACAAACCAGCAGTCGGGGCGGTTTGGTGAAGCGGTTTTTGAGGTCTTTGGGGTTGTTTTTCCTTCTGATGGTCCCTGTTTTTGGGGCTGTGGTCGGGGCTGAGGAGGATTCATACCTCTCTGAAATTTCACTGGAAGCGGAGAAGTTGGACCGGGCAAAACCTGATGCCGTAGGAGAGAGCGCTGCTTCCGAGGTGGCGATCGAAGGAGCAAGTCAGGAGGAGTTTGAGGCTGACCTTAAGTCTCGATATGTGGGGAGTTACACTTTCTACATGAAACTCCCCCCGGCGAGCCAGGAGGAGGTATTTCAAGATTACAGGGATGGTGCTGCAATCAGTGATATTCGAAAGAAGATCATGGACCGATTCCTGAAGCGGTGAGGATTTGCGTTGCAAAGCTATGTTTTATCCAGTGAAGTCTGTCCTGATAACGAATAATTGGATTCTGAGGAAAAGCATGAAATCTCTCTTTGTCAGAGCACTTTTTTCTGGCCTTGTCTATTTGTCTGCTTGGTCCGTTTCCGCTGCTGAACTCGAAGTTGGTAAAGGTGGCAAGATCAGTCTGACCGCTGACAAGCTCTATCTGCACGTAATGCATGATGGGCGCTCTATCAAAGTGCAACGAGTGCAGGATCCTGACTATGTGCTCAAGGGCTACTTTGCAAAGACTGCACGAAAATGTCCGCCATTCTGTATCCATCCCATTGAAGTTGATCCTCGCGTGAAGACTGTCGGTGAGGTTGAGGTCTTTGAGTTCATGGAAAATGAACTGAGAGACGGCAAGGGGTTGCTTATTGATGCTCGTACTTCACAATGGTTCAGGCGGGGTACTATTCCAGGGTCGATAAACATACCGTTCACTGTGCTTTCTGGGGATGCTGAAAATCAGGAGATGATTGAAGCGTTGCAGAGGTTTGGTGTGAAACGGCGCGGTAATGTTGGTTTCTTTACCCAGAAGATGGAAAAGGTGGGTTTTTTTGACGGTAAGCTGAAGACAGAAAAGTGGGATTTTAGCAATGCTAAGGATTTGATCGTCTGGTGTAATGGTCCCGCCTGTGGGCAGTCTCCCAGAGCCATTAAGGGGTTGCTTGGAGTCGGTTATCCGGCTGATAAAATCTACTATTATCGAGGTGGTATGCAGATGTGGCAGTTGTGGGGATTGACAGTTGTTGTCCCGCAGAAATAGATTGTCACAAGTCCACTTCTAGGGCACTGCAAGTGAGGATTGTACGGTGAGTGCTGAAGATACGGAGACGGATATCTCAGGTGTAAAAGTAATGGTTATTGACGATAGCAAGACCATTCGACGCACTGCTGAGAGTCTTCTAAAAAAAGTGGGATGCGAGGTCATGACAGCGGTTGATGGCTTCGATGCGCTTGCTTTGATCGCGGATCATCACCCCGATGTTATTTTTGTTGATATCATGATGCCAAGGCTTGATGGATATCAGACCTGTGCATTAATCAAACATAACGAAGTATATAAGAATATCCCGGTCATCATGCTGTCGAGTAAGGATGGGTTGTTTGACCGGGCGCGAGGACGCATCGTCGGTTCTGAGCAGTATTTGACAAAGCCGTTTACCAAAGATGAGTTGCTGGGTGCCATTAGGCGCTATGCAAATAAAGCGGCTTGATTGCTTGGATGTTTTTGGCAGGGGTAGGTGAGAAGTAGGTGATTATGCCGCATCTCGTGCGGTTTGTTTGTTGATGACTATCTGGCGCACAAGACCCATGATTAAGAGATTTTTTCGCAAAGGGACAGACGAGAGCTCGGATGTGAACCGCGAAGCAGTATCTTCGGGTGGGGTGACGGTTCTGATCGTTGACGATTCTCCTACCGAAGTCCATGTTTTGAAGAAGATCCTCGAGAAGCACGGTTACCGCACTGAAGTGGCGAATGATGGTCAGGAAGGCGTTGCGATGGCCAAGCGTATCCGTCCTTCCTTGATCTTGATGGATGTGGTAATGCCGGTTCTGAATGGTTTTCAGGCAACACGACAATTAAGTAAAGATCAGAGCACTTCAGCGATTCCTGTCATCATGGTAACGACCAAGGATCAGGAGACAGATAAAAGCTGGGGGATGAGGCAGGGAGCCACTGATTATCTGGTGAAGCCAGTTGCACCTGCAGAGTTGATCACAAAGATTCGCAATGTGCTTGATCGCTAAGGGGCCTCTGAATGAATCTGGGCGGACAGAATTGTGAGGCTGAATTTTTCGCTGTAAGACAGAAATCTCAGGGTCGCTTAGCGACATCCTGTCGACGCGGCACTTGCACATCCCCGTATGGCGTAATAGCCGGCCTATTGTCTAGATTTTGCCCCGCGGGAAATGCCCTTGGGGTACGACGCAGCAGCGGGGAATTTGGACCGCAAGACTGCCGTCCATGATTCGTTTAGAGGCTCCCTAAAGACTATGGTTAACTGGCAGTTGGATACACCGGAGGAGCTTGTCCAGTTATTGCAGGTGATTGAACAACGTAGCCATGGGAATACGTTGGCCCTGCCACAACAAGACAAGGTGCAGTCTGCTTGGGAAGGCGTGTTGTTTTCCCTCGGGAAACTGAGCATGGTTGCTCCGCTTTCTGAGATCAGAGAAATTCTTAATTTTCCTACAACGCTCACCACTGTGCCCGGCACTAAGTCGTGGATGTTGGGGCTGGCGAATATTCGCGGAAACCTGGTTCCCATTGTTGATTTACAGTCGTTTCTTACCGGAGAGAGGACCGCTCGGGGCAGAAGAAGCCGGGTGTTGGTCTTCAGTGGCCCGCAGATGACTACCGGCGTGTTGGTTGGGGAGATGGTTGGTATGCGCCATTTTTCGGAAGAGGATCTGATTGAGGTCCGCGGAATTGGTGAAAATCTGAGTAGTTATGTCCAGTTCGGATTTCGTCAAGAGGGGAAGACCCTGCCGGTTTTCAGTCTCTCCAGTCTGGCGGATGATCCGGCATTCCAGGTTGCGGCCAGATAGAATTAAACGGTTTAGACATTAATTGATTTACGGGCATATATGAGCTTTCAGGAGACATGGCAATGAAGGTAAGAGGTGTGGGCGGAGGCTTGCCGTCGAAAAGGGCCTTGACGGTGTTAACTGTGCTCCTGATTGCTTCTGTATTTTTGGGGCTTGTGACGTTTATCCATACGACGCAGCAGGAAAGTTACGAGGAACAGTATCTGTTGCGCACAGCTGAGCAGCGAGTGTTGGCGCAGCGGATCGCCAAATTTGCGATCTCTGCTGCACGGGGCGACCGCCAGGCATTTGCACCTCTACGATCAGCCCGTGACCAGTTCGAAACCGTAATGACGGAGTTGAAAAATGGCTCAGAGGCCGACGACCTGCCGGGGTCACCGGTGCAGGTCATGCTTCCTTTGCGAAAGGTGGAAAATGCCTGGCTGGAACTGCGTCAGAATGCGGACGAAATCCTAGCCGCACAAGAGCCAATTCTGGCGATCGGTGAGTTCATCGGTGTGATTTCTGAATTTGTTCCCCAATTGCAGGAACTCTCAGAAGAGGTTGCGCAGGTGTTGATCGAGAAAAATGCGTCTCCGCAGCAGATCTTTATCGCTTCCGAGCAGCGGATGTTGGCTGAACGTATCCAGGCGAAGGTGAGCTTGGTGCTGGCTGGTGGGCAGCAAACGGCAGCGGCGATCGACCAATTTACACGGGATGCGGATCGGTTCGGCCGTGTACTCGATGGCCTTCTTGAGGGCGATCCTGATCTGGGGGTTACTAAGGTGGCAGATCCAGTTGCAGAGCAGCGGTTGAGGGATATCGCCACACTGTTTGGGACGGTGAGTGACCATGCTGATGAGATTATCGAAAATATTCCAGCAGTGTTGCCCGCCTTGGAAGCCGCCTCAAGCATGAATGAGATTTCGGACAGAACCAGTGAGGCAACCGAAAACCTGATTAAGGTGTATGGCGAGTCTCCCGGGCGTATCGAGATTCTCGGTGTCAAGGCGGGCCCCGGTATGGTGGCTGCCTTTGGTGGCTTAGCGGCGGCCTTCCTGATCATCCTTGGTTTTCGGTTGGTACTGGATGCACGCCGTCGGGAAGAGGCGAGTAAGGAGCAAAACGAGAGCAACCAGCGGGCTATTCTGCGTCTACTCGACGAGATGGGTGATCTGGCTGATGGTGACCTGACGGTAACGGCCAGCGTAACCGAGGATATTACCGGTGCGATCGCCGACTCGATCAACTACGCGATCGAGGCGTTGCGCGAGCTGGTAACCACCATCAACCAGACCGCGGAGCAGGTATCCAGCTCAACCCAGGAGACCCGTGCTACGGCCATGCATCTGGCCGAGGCAAGTGTCCATCAGGCGGAGCAGATAACCGATGCCAATGACGCCATCAAATCGATGTCCTTAGCAATCGATCAGATGTCGAATGATGCAGCCGAATCGGCAGAGGTTGCCCTCCGCTCGGTGGATATTGCAAGCAACGGAGCCGAGACCGTACGTAATACCATCCAGGGCATGGATGCGATTCGCGAACAGATTCAGGAGACCTCGAAGCGAATCAAGCGTCTTGGTGAGAGCTCTCAGGAAATCGGTGATATTGTGGAGCTGATCGACGATATCGCAGATCAGACCAATATCCTCGCACTGAACGCTGCCATGCAGGCAGCCATGGCCGGTGAAGCGGGTCGTGGTTTTGCGGTGGTTGCGGACGAGGTCCAGCGTCTTGCAGAACGTTCGATTAACGCAACAAAGCAGATTGAGGCACTGGTTAAAACAATTCAGGCAGATACCAACGAGGCTGTTACCTCGATGGAAGCCAGTACTTCGGGTGTGGTGAGAGGAGCGAAGTTGGCAGAGGATGCCGGTGAGGCTCTGATGGAGATCGAAAGCGTATCTCAATATATCTCTGACCTTACCGGTAAGATTGCGGAGTCTGCCAAGGCGCAGTCGGAAGCTGCAGTAGGTGTAAACGCCACCATGAACGTGATCCAGGAGATCACCACGCAGACCTCCGATGGTACTAGCCAAACCGCGGCATCGATCGGTGCGCTGGCCGACTTGTCAGACGAGCTGCAGAAGTCTGTAGCCGGTTTCCGTTTGCCTTGATGGAGCGATGATGCCCCGTCGCGAAACTGAGTGCAGTTAGCTGTTAGCTCCAAGCAAGTTTCGCTATCGCTCGTGATGGAAGTGTGAGGAACGCGAATGACCAATGTCCGTGACTTCGGCGCGCTGAACTGGGTAAAAGACGAGATCGATGCAACGATCGGTCAGGCCCGTCGGGCGTTGGAGGAGCAGGTTGATGATGCTGGCAGTGGTGCATCGCTTCAGCTGTGTGCCGAGAGCCTCCATCAAATTGCCGGCGTCTTGCAGATGGTGGAGGCCTATGGCCCTGCAATGCTGGCAGAAGAGATGGAGCAGGTTGCCCGTGCCATGTTCAAGAGGAAGGTGCGTCAGCATGAGGATGCTGCTGAAGCGCTGATGCTGGCACTGATCCAGCTGCCGGACTATCTGGAAAAGCTGCAGGCAGGTGATGAAGATGTCCCACTCATCGTGCTGCCCCTGTTGAATGACCTGCGTGCCGTGCGTGATGCCCCCCTGCTCTCTGAAGCGGCACTCTTCAATCCTGATCTGGAAAATGTTGCGGTACCTGATCGCATTACAGGAGAGCCGAACGACGAGCTCCCTGACTTGGTGCGTCGTGTACGCCAAAAGTACCATCTTGGGTTGCTCAACTGGTATCGCAAACTCAACCTGGAAAAGGGTTGGAGTTACCTGCTTGATGTAGCCAAAGAGCTCGAGCGGGGGGCTGGTACCGAACAAGTGCATCGCCTGATGTGGGTGGCTGGAGCCGTCATCCAGGGTTTGATCGAGGGCAGCATCCAGGGTGGTGTAGCAGTCAAGCAACTGCTAGGAAAGCTGGATCGCGAATTGAGGCTGATCATCGATCAGGGTGAGCGTGCACTGGTCGATGATCCCCCCCACGAACTGATCAAAAACCTCCTCTACTATGTGGGGCGGGCTGAATCACAACATCCACATCTGCTTGCGGTAAAAGAGGCCTATAATCTGAGCGGCGTGTTGCCGAGTGAATCGGCACTGGCGAAGGGGCGGGAGAGCCTCACCGGTACCAATGCCGAACTGGTCCACTCGGTGCGAGAGGCGATCTACGCTGAGCTAACACAGGTCAAAGATATCCTCGACTTGTTCATGCGTGGTGAGCAGGCAGACCCCAGCACGCTCGATCGCCTTCAGGTGCCGATGCAGCGCTTGGCCGATACCCTGGGAATGATCGGCCAGGGCGCATTGCGGTCCCGGCTGATTCGTCAGGCTGAAAAGCTCGAGTCGTTTGCCAAACGCTCCTCCAAGCCGGAAGAGTTCGAATTGATGGAGATGGCCGGTGATATTCTGTTTGTGGAGTCCTCGCTGAGTGGCATCCACAGCGGCCAGCAACTGATTGAAGATGTAGAGGCTTCAAGCAGTAACTGGGGGCAAACGCTGCCAGTCGGTGAATTTGAAGGCCTGGTCAAACAGACGGTCAAAGAGGCCAAGATCGATATTGCCAAGGCAAAAGAGGCAATTGTCAATTACACCGAAACTGACAATGATCCAGCGGTTCTCGAAGAGGTCTTTGGACAATTCACCCGTGTCTATGGCGCCCTAAAACTGCTCGATTTTTCCGAACCGGCAGAGATTGCGCGACGCACCACTGAATTCATTCATAAAAATCTGATCCAGGGGCATCAGATTCCAGGCCGCCAGCAGTTGAACTCACTGGCGGACGTGATCAGCAGCATCGAATATTTCCTCGAAGCCTTGGTCGACGGTGTGGGCGATCGCAAAGAGATCATAGAGATAGCGCGGACTGCGCTCTCTGGGCTGGTGCAAGAAGTGCCGGGCATGCCGGAGGAGGAGCCCGTTCCCGCCCCGGTGGTTGAAATTGCTAGCGTACGCGAAGCCCAGTCTCAGCCTGAGGAGTTGTTTGAGCTGGAGCAGAAGGAAGAGGCGGAAGCGGTTGAGGAAGGGCCTGTAGAGGAGGAGCCCGATTCGGAAGGATTGTATGCGCCTTTGACAGAGGAGGAAAAGGCGCGCGAGATTATTCCCTCTGCGGAAAAGCCCGCGCTGGAAGAGATCGACCCGGAGATCCTCGAGATCTTTGTCGAAGAGGCACGGGAAGAGTTGGAGGTGGTCCAGGAAAATCTGCCGCGCTGGCGTCGGAATTTTGATGATAAGGATGCCCTGATTACCATCCGCCGCTCCTTCCATACATTGAAAGGAAGCGGTCGTCTGGTTGGCGCCAAGATGATCGGTGAGCTCGCCTGGTCGGTCGAGAATATGCTCAACCGGATCATCGACGAGACCATCGAGGTTACACCTGAAGTACTCTCCATTCTGGCCGATGTCGAACAGATGCTGCCGGTGCTGATCGACTGCCAGGAACGCTCGGTTTTGCCCGATCTGAATGTGGTTGCGGTCATGGATCAGGCTTTCGCCCTGATCGATGGCCGCTCCAGCGCCGCAGCAAAGAGCACGCTTGAAATCGCAGAGGGCGAAACCACAAAGGAGTTGGCGGAGGCTCAGGGCGAGGTGCTAGAAGAGCCAAGTTCGGTGGAATCGTTCGATCTGTTTGAGTCATCCAGTGAAGAGATCGAGCTGGCGCCTCTGGAAGATGAGACGATCGACGTTGAAGAGCTTCCTCTAGACGAACCGGTTGAAATCGAGGCAAGCATTCAGGAGCCTGATTCGGCAAGGCTTGCCGTAGAAGCGGCGGTAAAAGAGGCTCTTCTGAAAGCCGAAGCCGAAGCCGAAGCCGAAGCCGAAGCCGAAGCCGAAGCCGAAGCCGAAGCCGAAGCCGAAGCCGAAGCCGAAGCCGAAGCCGAAGCCGAAGCCGAAGCCGAAGCCGAAGCCGAAGCCGA